>ENA-OWNQ01000108-OWNQ01000108.1-gut-metagenome-genome-assembly--contig:-NODE-108-length-71020-cov-36.252386_pt1 | contig 71020 bp, 75 predicted proteins | sample MGYA00248252_ERZ651782 | MGnify/ENA primary metagenome ERZ651782 (study PRJEB26908, sample SAMEA4031705) | gut metagenome | biome: gut; feature: normal infant; material: stool | place: China | collected... | reverse complement strand
TCCGTTTCATCATCTGTCCAAACACTGTTATAACCAGAGCGTTCAAATGCTGGTGCTAAAATTTCCGGATTATAAATGATCTGATCTCCATCAAGAATGAAAGCATTCTCAATATACTCTCGTGCCACATAAAGTGAAGAGATGTTGTTGCAAGTATCATAGTATGGATTTTCAATCAGCTTAACCCCAGGATACTCCTCTTCAAGTGTCACAAACTGTTCTTTCAGATAGCCGACAACAACATAAATTTCATTAATTCCGTTTTTATGCAGACCATCAATGACTGTGTCAATCATCCGCACCCCATTTACTTTAACCAACGGTTTCGGTGTTGTCAGCGTCACCGGGTGCATTCGATTTCCTAAGCCTGCCGCCATAATAATGGCTCTTTCTACTTTTGGCATTTATTCTTCCTCCTCTTGCTTTTTCAATTCCTCTTGAACAATTCGATAATAGTCTTTTGCATATCGATACTGCCGAAGCGAATACTCACCAAACTCTACGCCGAGGTTTCTCTTATACTCGCACCAGTTACTCCACAACAGACCACAAGCAGCAATGTAGCAATAAATCTTGATCCTAGTTTCATCACTGCAGCCTTCCGTAAAATAGGCTGCAATCAGGCGATCGACCTGACGTTTATTATAAAGAGAATAAATACAGAACATTGCCACATCCACATGAGGATCTTGCATTCCTGCATACTCCCAGTCAATCAGTCGAATTTCTTCTTTTCCATCTTTTTCAACAAATAGGAAATTATCTGGCACGGCATCAATATGTGTCAAGACTTTTTCTCCAGCATGTGCATCAATATAAGACTTCAGCGACAGAACATTTGCTTTTGTTTTTTCATAATCCTTATAAACAGAAGGTATCCCCTCCCACAGTGTTTCATAGAACTCCATCTGGCCGAAAATATCAAACTCGTGATTTACTTTCAATTTCAAGTCATGGAACGCATGCAGTCGTTTCATACACTTCTTAACATCTTCGTAGTTCAATGGGTCGCATACTCTTGCGCCTTCCAGAAATTCCGTGATTTTATAACCATTTTCCGGATTGATATACGCAATATCATCGCAAATATGCTTTCCATCAATAGCCTGATAAACTGCCGCCTCCTGACAACGATTAATAAGCTGGTCAGTCCCCTCTCCCGGAATACGCATGATATATTTTTTTCCTTTGCAGGTAAACAGGAAAGACCGATTCGTCATGCCTTTTTTAAGAACCGTAATATCTGTAACTGCTTCTGGCCTTGCATCCAGAGCCTCACAAATCACCTGAATTGCATCTGTTTTCAACTGGTTAGAATCGCTGTCGATTTCCCGGAGTTGCTCATAAGTATTGATTTCCACAACATCTGCAGAATGAACTACACGGGCTGCAACGATCATTCGATCCTTGTTATAAAGTGCTTCTTCCCAGAACGCTCCATCGTACCGCTGGTTTTTGCATAGCTCCTCAATACGTTCTGCAACGGTGTCGGCATCCTCTCTTACTAAGTAGCAGATACCGATCATTGCATTGCCACCAGAGTTTTCTGGCACAGTTACCAGTTCCATTTTTCGGTTAACGCGAACATTACTCTCGTTATCAACGAGATCGCTGACCATATACCAAGAATATAGTTCATGCCGATGGAACGGGTTTCTGTCACACCAAATATCACAAGGAATAATGTAAGCATTCTCCAAGTGTTCTTTTACAAGTTTGACAGAATGCAGATTGTTCTTTGCCGCATAATCGGCATTAACTATGAGTTCTACACCATACTCATCAATCAAATACTCGTATTTCTCTTTCATGAAGCCTACAACCACATAGATTTCTTTAATTCCCACTTCATGAAGCTGCTTGATGATACGTTCAATCAATGCCTCTCCATTGACTTCCAAAAGGCCTTTCGGCATCTCTGTATTGATGGGAACCATTCGCATGCCAAAGCCTGCTGCCAAGATAATGGCTCGCTGTGGGATTTTCTGCTTAAACTCAGTTATAGCTTTCACTGTAGGGCGAATCGAATCGTCCAGATAATCAGCTTTCATGAGTTCTTTGAGCGAACGATTAACTACTCCTAATGAATGTCCTGACACTTCTGCTAAAATCCGTTGATTGATGAAGGGTTCCAACAAAAGTGCGTTCAAAATATCACTTTCTTGTTTGTTCATATACATTCATCCTCTGCATTTCGTGAACATCTACTTACAGTCAATGCTATCCTCTCACAACATATCGGTAGCATGACTATCTTATACATATTAAAATTTAAAGTTTTCTAAAAAATGCTACAACTCTCTACCACAACCAGCCATCTTAATATGGTCCAAAATCAATTTTATAATTACTATGAACAATTCGTTGCTCAGGTGGCGGAAGTTGCATATAATTTCCATAAAGCGTCCGAAGAAATGAATCGTAATCTTTCAATCCATAAAAAGCAAGATTTTCAAAAGAATACTGTTTTCTATTATCAAGCCATTTTGTCCGCAAATGATTTTTAGGATAATCGCTTGTAAAACAATATTCTGTTATTCTATTATTATATTTGCAGATTAATTTGCTTCTTCTATTCTTTAGCCATTTCAGCGAAAAAGGTTTTCCCACAAGAGAGAAAAGAAAGTATGACACCTTCTGTTTTTGCTTCGCGCTTCCATACCCTGCTTTTACCCAAATCAAATTTTTTAGCATGTGATTCTCCGCAAGGAAAAGAGTGCGTTCCAAGTCTGAATCAGGAATATTATCGTATGGAAATATATCTACAAATATTCCATGATCCACATTTGCATTTTGCGAAAAGTTCTCAACAATTTCTGTCCCTTTCAAATGGATTTTTGCAAATGCAAAACCATATCCAATATCTTTTTCTGTTTCCAAGCGAAATCTATTCTTATTCAAACTTTGTTGACATACATCTATAAATCGATCAAATTCTGCCCGACTCATTCCAATATCAAAATCATCATCCCACGGAATGAATCCCTTATGACGAATCGCCCCAAGCTGTGTTCCGCCATCCATAAAGTAATCAATATTATTTTCTTTGCATATTTTATCGATTTCTTTAGCAATAATTAAAATCGTATGTTGTAACTTTCTTTTTTCTTGTTCAGCGTTCATACGTCAAGTGCATCCTTTCGCATAGGTTCAAAACTGCTTCAATCGTTTTATCCATGTCATAATATTTATATTCTCCTAGCCTTCCGCCAAAGATAGTTTTGCTTTCATTATTTGCTAGTTTTTTATACTCTGCATAAAGTTTATCGTTCTTTTCATCATTAACGGGATAGTAAGGCTCATCTCCGAGTTTCCACTCAGAAGAATACTCACGGCTAATGATGGTTCTGGGTAGGTCATTTCCATTCTCGTCCTTGCCGAACTCGAACCACTTGTGCTCGATGATGCGGGTCCACGGGGTCTCACGGTCGGTGTAGTTGACAGCGGCGTTGCCCTGGAAATTGGGCTTATCCAGCAGCTCATTCTCAAATCGGACAGAGCGGTATTCCAGAGTGCCCAGCCTGTAGTCAAAGTAGGCATCAATGGGTCCGGTATATACGATTTTGTTCGCCAACGCGTCTAGTTCCGCTTTGCTTTCTAAGTAATCGGTGTTCAGTCGGATTTCGATGCCATCCAGCAGATTTGCGATCATTTTGGTGTAGCCGCCGACGGGAATGCCTTGGTACAGGGCATTGAAGTAGTTGTTGTCGAAGGTCAGACGCACGGGCAGACGCTTGATGATGAAGGCAGGCAGATCCTTGCAGTCGCGGCCCCACTGCTTTTCGGTATAACCCTTGATGAGTTTCTCGTAGATATCACGACCAACTAGGGAGATGGCCTGCTCTTCCAGGTTCTGCGGATTGTGGTTGATTTCCTTGCGTTGCTCTTCGATCTTGGCGGCAGCTTCCTCCGGTGTCACAACGCCCCACATTTTGTTAAAGGTATACATGTTGAAGGGCAGTGAATAAAGCTCACCCTTGTAGTTGGCAACCGGCGAGTTCGTGAAGCGGTTGAACTCCGCAAACTGAGTGATGTAATTCCAGACCTTTTTGTTATTGGTGTGGAAGATGTGCGCACCGTATTTATGAACATTAATACCCTCGATGTTTTCAGTGTAAATGTTGCCTGCAATATTAGGACGCTTGTCTACAACCAATACATTCTTACCATGAGCCCTTGCTTCGTGAGCAAAGATTGCACCATATAAACCTGACCCAACCACTAAATAATCATATTCAGCCATTTTTTTCACAACCTCTCAATTTATACAGAATGGGGAGAACCGTTTCATTTACTATCTCCATAAAGAATTTTTCCTTCAAAATCAAAAGAACGATAGCATATATTCCAAAAAATAGAATTGCAGACACTACTAAAGTCAAAAAGTTTCCAATCGTCAAATTCTTTACTAAAAGAGATGCAATTGTACCAAAAATAATCGCAATTGCAATTTTCCCATACTGAATGTTTCGATACGCTTTCGTCACACGATTTCTTAACACATAATACTGCACAAGCCAAACCACACATTCTGCAACCAATGTACCAATAGCTGCACCTGCAGATGCCATTTGTGGAATCAAGAGCATATTTATCACAAAGTCAACAACTGCCCCTGCCACTTCAGAATAAAGAACCATTTTCTCTTTTCCAAGTGGTATCAACATCTGAATTCCCATAATATTAGTAAGACCGATTGTTAAAAGTGTTGGCATAATTATAATCATAGGAATCGTTGCCGGTTTATACGCATCACCTGAAAGAAAAAAAATGCCTTCTCTTGCGAACAGCATAAAATATACCATCATTGGTACAGCTACTAGAAAGACAAAATTTATCGCCTTGCATGTTATTCTGTCAAACTCATCCAGCATCTTATGTTCTATATAATATGATGCCCTCGGCAAAAGAACTGTTCCCAAGGACGTAACAACGCACACTAAAATACTTTTTATCTTAACTGCTGCATTATAAAAGCCAACTTCTGCATCGCCGTTTATAAATCCGAGCATAACTGTATCAAGATTTGTATAAATAGTTGTCGCACATGACATTGCAAAAAAGACAAGAATCGGTTTCAAATGCTGTCTATATTCATATTTTTGTTTCTGATGAAAATCGACAAACTTATGGGCATATATAAAATTGCAAACATTTGACGCAGATGAAGCAAAAATTGATATTCCCCCATATATTATGTAGTCGCTCTGTTGGTGAATTAGTACAAACATTGCAATCAATGCTATAAATTTAAAGAAAATCGAGCGAACTGTTATATACTTGTATTTTTCTAATGCACCAAACAGCCAACTCATTCCAATCGTATTGAAGAATATAGTTGAACTGACAATAATCATCAGCACTTTATCAGCACGCAATTTTGGGACAACACACAGTGCGATTGCAAATAGAACATATGCTGTCGCACTCATCACAATATTAATTGTAAAGATCTCGTGAACTGTTTTGGATAATTTCTTTTTGTCGTCTCTAACTCTTGCACATGCACGAATACCGTATGTCGGTATTCCTAATTGTGCAATCATTGCAAAGTACGATACAATTGATGTAGCAAATGAAACTTTTCCTGTTCCCTCCGGGAGCAAGATGCGTGATACATAAGGAAATGTAATTAGTGGGAATATGAATGTCGACATTGTTAATATCGCATTCATAACAAAATTAAATTTAATCGATACTTGCTTTTTATTTTCCATTTTTCTGTTCCATATTAGTAATCAAATACTTTCGGATTCAAATTATCATGTGAATCCTTATTACTTATTTTTTTTGCGGGTACCCCTCCCCATGTTGTTCCGGCCTCTTGAATATTAGTAACAACAACAGCATTTGCAGCAATTGCAACATCTGGTGCAATACAAATATTTCCAATCACCTTTGCTCCGCTTCCAATAAAAACGTTATCCCCTATTAGAGCCGATCTTGTATCCCCATTTGTCGCTCCAATTGTAACGCCCTCGTGAATTCTGCAATTTTTCCCGATTCTTGCCGTTGGGTTTACTACAATTGTTCCATAATGAGCAATTGATAAACCCGGGCCAAATACATTAATCGGAATTGAAAATCCTAGTTTCAGTGACATTCTTTTGTACAAGAAGAGAAAAATCCACTTCATAACGGATTTGCTTTTTGTGTTGGAATAATATTCACAATAGCGCATCAATATTTCAAATTTCCAAATATAGTCTCCAATGATTTTAGGATGCTTTTTCTTTCCTAACGCAATCCTATCTCTTTCTATGTATTCTCTTAAAGCGCTTTTTGAATCAATCATTTTTATCCTCTAATATTACTCTTCTTAAGCCATGCAATCGGATAAATAATTGGTGCTTTTAGCATCATATTTATTGTCTTTGCTCCAACATATTCTGCTATTTGGGGGATTTTTGTTTTCACATACTTTCTATAATCAAGAATTTTCTTCCAATTTTCAAACGATAGCGGAAGCAAAAGCAATGCCTCAAAATGCCATGCCACATTATCACCAATAACTTTATCAAAATATGCTTTCATATTGGGTGTAAGGTTATCGTGAACTTCACAGTAGAAGTTCACCATTTGTCTACTTACAAATTCATGTTGATTCATCCTTTTAGCCAACACATTAACGTTAACAGATTGATCGGCCAAGCCTAAGCGATAGCAATATACTACCGTATCCACATAATATACAGATTTCAGATATGGGAAAGGATACCACAGGATTTCGTTATCTACATAAAAGCATTTTTCATCAATATGAATTTTGTTTTCCTGTAAAATGCTTGTTCTAACAAAAACCGAATGAAATAGCAACCTAGACATACAAGCGCAGGCATCTTCCATATTGTACCTTCTATTTGGCACTAATCCTGCGGGCTTATCCACTATAGTTTTTCCAGTATTTTCATAGACTCGCAGCCGATTAGTAACAAACAAATCACAATCATTTTCTTTAAGTGTCTGAATCAATATCTTCAAGCCTTTTGGATCAACCCAATCATCTCCATCCAACACTTTGAAATATTTTGCTGTTGCCAACTCCATTCCCTTGTTAATTGTAGAACCATGCCCACCGTTTTCTTTTCCTATATAAAAAATGTCATTCGGATGTTTCTTGGCATAGTCAATGGCAATATCTCGTGTTGAATCTTTTGAGCCATCGTCAACGATCAATAACTCTATATCAGAAATACAACCGCTCGCATCAATTGAATCAATAAGTTTTTGCAAATAGTTTTCAACATTATATGCAGCCACTGAAATAGTTAAAGTTTTCACCGAACAATTCCCCCTCTGTTGTATTCATCGCAGCATTCTCCCAACAGTGCAATTAAAGCATAAAACACCAAATAATTAGAATATGCTTCGGAAATCATCATCAGTAAGCAAGAAAACATCACTGTAGCACTCATTTTTCCAAGCTTAGGATTTCCACATGCATCAATATTTCTTCCTGCAATTGCAATTAAAAGTCCGAATAGTATGGCTGCGATAAGCCCTCCGTCTAATAGAAATTGCAGTATTTGGTTATGTGCATAGTTATACGACGTTCCCCACCAATCTGGCATTGGTATATATACGCCGTAAACACCATATCCAAATATTAACCGTTCTTTTATTAGCTTAATCGCGCTATCCCATATAATACTTCTACCGTTCAACAACAGGCTTTCGCCTAAAATATTCGAGATTATAAACGAGAAATAGTATTGAATATTAAAAAAAACAACTCCTACATTCAATGCTATACCTATTGGAATCAGCTTTTTGCAATCACAAATATCAACAATTCTCTCAAGTTTTTCATGCTTCACGAGGAAGAGCATTCCCATAATTATTACAATTGCGACAACACCAGTAGAACTCCAAGTAATAAAGTTAGATAATGTTGCCATTGCAATTGTTAGCATACCAATTCTTTTGGTCCCACCTATGCCAAATTCCATACACAGCAATGCAATATAAATTCCAAAAACACCAAAGAGCGGGAAGTATGTCCGAATTCCCAACAAATACTGGTCGCCAGAAAATATTTTCACATTCCAAAGTATCAAGTTAAGTAATTCTTCAATGAACGCAATATGGAGCATCACTTTCAATAACTCATTTTTATTAACTCGCATCCAATAATCAACCAATAGAAATAGACATGGTGCACCAAACATTTTTCTGAGGCCTTCTCCAATCCCACCAGTCTCAGCAATCGTAACAATTATAATGTAAAGAAAATATACAATTCCAACACCAGTAAACAAATTAAATCTCGGATTTTGAATCCATAATAGAATTGTAACCACCATGGATGCCATCATCCAAGAAAGAATTATAATTTTAAGACCTTTAATACTATTTAACCCTAGTGGGCTCAAATACGGGAACAATAAGAGAAATATTTCTATTCGTATTTTTGGGATCTTAGTGTTCATTCTCTCTTCCTTCTAAATATATATTGCTAATCTTTTTTGTTGTATCCCTAATGTCGAAGCCTGCGTCCTCTATATTTTTGTGGCACTTTTCATTTATTCTCAATAAATCCGTTTTGAAAATTATATCGGCCCATTCTTCTTTTGATTTTTCGAGTGATATCGTATGCCATGCTTCGGTAATTTTAACATCATTTGAGATTCTATCCGAAGCGAAAATAGGCACCCCCATTGCCTGAGCTTCTATTCCAACAACTGGTAATCCCTCGAACCTAGACGGAAACACAAATGCATCTATGGCAGCTAAAACTCCTGGTATTTCGCTTGTCGTACCAAGAAATACAACTTTATCAAGCAGGTTCAATCGTGATACTTTGCCCTTAATCTGATTTTCAAGTTCTCCTTTTCCAATTAGTAGCAACTTTGAATTCGGCTTTTTCTTTACAATTTCATTAAAAACGTCGATCAAAAATTCGTGATTTTTTTGTTCTGACATTCGACCAATGTGACCGACCACGAATTCATCGTTAAAGCCAAATTCATGTCGATACTTAGCCCTAAGTTCATCTGAATATTTAAACCGATTTAAATCAATCCCATTTTTGATGTATACAACTTTTCCAGCCTTTATAACTCGTGATGGGAAAGCCCACTGTGAGGCCAAATCCGAGCATGAAAAGAAATCTGTTGCCACAAAAGGATAAAGTTGTTTAATAAGTTTTTGTAGAATACAGCGAATTCTATAAAGTTTTGTATCTCTTGTAAGTTGCCCATTATGAGAATGGATAATTATTTTTTTAACGCCGCATAATTTCGCGCTAATAGCATCTGGAAACTTATCCCAGTGCCCACAGTGGATATGAACAACATCATACTTTTCCTTTTTTATAATGTTATAAATATCCTTTCTGGTTGACAGGTATTTACAGGCCGTACCATGTCTTAAATCTCCAACCGCGAAGATTTTCATTCCATAAGACTTTACTTTCGCATCATAAAATTGTTCTGTATCTTTGTCCTTTACTACTACAAAATCTATTTGAAATCTTGTTAAATCAATATTATCCAATATATTCATGCACAGAGACTCTATCCCACCCGCATTTAATGAATATATAAGATATAAAATTTTTACTTTCTCCATGTGAAATCTCCGTCCACTTTTATGTATCCCTATCTGAAATTCAAACTGTAAATTTCCGGACAAATATATCTGAGCCTTGTCAACTCACAAGTTTCAGATATATTTTCTTTAATCGCTCTGCTCCACTTTCAATATCATACCCTGCCGTTTTTATTTCATTGAAAATAACCTCTTTGCCATCGTTACGATCCTGTAAAATCAAATTCATAACTTCATTGGCCCAGACTTCCGGTTCCTTTTTTATTGACTCAAACTTCACAAGTGATATAATAGCACATTCCTTTGTCACTGTATCCGATACAATGCAGGGCAATCCAGCAATTTGCCATTCAATAACAACCAATGGAAGTCCCTCATACAAACTGGGAAGCAACATTACATCAAATACAGAAAGATAATCAGAAACATTTTCAATTACGCCTGTAAAGATCACATTTTTTTCCAGCCCTAATTCTTTTACCAGCGCCTTAACCTTGTCCATCTTTTCTCCAGCTCCGACTAACACCAGATATGAATTTCGTTCTTTCTTATAAACCTCACCGAAAATGCGAACCAGATATTCGTGATTCTTTTGTCGATTAAATCGTCCCACATGACCAATTACTAAAGCATCTAGTGGAATCCCAAGTTTATTTCGATATTCAGTCCGCTTTTTCGTGTCATATTCATACTTCTTTAGATTTCGTCCATTTGGAATAATCGTAAACTTCTGTTTTCCGAACATCCATCTTCCTGCATCCTGTCCGCATGCAAAAGCAGTTGTATAGTTTCTGTTAAAAACCGGCCTCAAAATTTTATCAGCCTTCTGATTTTCACAAGTCGTATTATGGCTATGAGCAATTCTAACTTTGCATCCTGCCAACCTTGCTGCAACAAGTTCAACACTCATAATTGCACTGCTGCCATGAACGTGAACAACATCTATTTTTTCTTTTGAAATATATTTATATAATGCGAAAAAATATTTAACGATATTCTTCTTTCTATAGGGGATTGAAACTACTCTACAGCCACTATTCTCTACTTTTTCGACTACACTTTTTTCAGGATTATTCGTTGCCAGCACTTGAATGTCCATTCCCGATTTATCCATTGCTGTCATATACTCCACAATGCAGCTGAGTATACCATCTGAGAATAATCCTCCTGTTGGAATTTGAAGAATCTTCACTGTTTCTTACTCCCCCTAATCTTTTTATCTCTTTTCGGTAAAGGAGATACTATATGTTACCCCCCCCCCAACGATTTTTGCTCTAATCAACTGACGCTTCACAAACTGTCTGAACCACTTTTTTGTGCAGTATTGCATAACAAGAAAATTAAAGTTCTTGCCTTTTGCGTAACCATTAAAAAATGCTTTTCGATTTTTGGGCATATCTGTTGGAGCCTTTAACTGTGGATTGGATGCTATTGCCTTTTCTATGTTGACATCCGTAAGGTATACGTCAGCTTTTTTCACAAGCTCTTTCCCCTGTTCTGTATTACACAAAACCAAAGAAATACCTTTTCCATCACTGGGCAGTTCTGTTCCCCAAGAATCTCCAATCGTCAAATCAGTTATACGTTTAGAATCCGCATAAGCACACTCATAACAATTTTCCGTGTAAATTAAACCATTCAGAAATGCAATTGAATAACAGTCCATTGTACCCGGTGTCACAATATGCGTTTCATTCTGTTCCAGAGAAAATTTTCCTTTATCTCTAAAGCGAATACTTTGAATTTGCTTCAAATCGCATCCGTACTGCTTCATAAAGGTATTCAAGGTTTTCGGAGAAGGAGTTCCATGACAAATTAAATCTACCGTATACAGTTGGCCCTTTTTACTTTGTGCAGTTGCCTTTTTTACAGCGGCACACTGACAAGGCAACCCAATAAACAGAACCATCCTGTCACTATTTAGATACTTTCGGATTTCTTTATATACCCCTGCTTGATTGCTCTTTACATACTTTGATCCGGCAAAGCCCTTTAGTTCCTCTATACTTTTCGCAAATTTAAAACCGAATTCACCATTTTCAAACTTACAGCTGCATACCACTCCACCTTCATTTACAACAGTTCTTGAAAGTTCAGCGGCAAGACCACCAGACGAGCTTTTCTTACGAACTTCATCGTTCTTGCTCCATCCCTGAAACCATGCAACTTGGCTTTTCTTCTCCAACGGATAATTGACCTGACACACTCTGTCGCAGATTTTACAATCAATGCAGCTGGCTTCATCAATTACCGCATTCATGTACTCGGCGTGATCTTCTATTCTGATTGCATTTTTCGGGCACAACTCTTCACATGCGTGACATCCAACGCATTTATTTGTTTTACATACCGTTCTCATATATCTTCATCCTGTATTTCAGAGCAAATGCGCTGAATGATTTCTTTGTCGATTGATTCGGAAAATTTTCTGGCAAACAGATTCTTATTTGTTTTCAAAGATTGATAATCCTGACTTCTGAATGTATATGGATTTCCATTTTTCCCATGTGTCCAGTCTATGAGTCGAACATTTTCTGCCATTCCATCCTCCGGGCAATAAATTCTATCTTTGAATCCACAATTGTAGGCCACAGTCTGTACAAACAACTCATCCGCACAATTTGTGCAGGAAAAGACTTTTGTGATTTTATCTTTCTGTTTTAACAGTTCCGCTACAAGGTCATTTGTAATGCTCACCCACTGTGAACCATATTTGACTGTCCAGTCCAAATTCTTTACACGGTTTACATGTAACGCGATTTGCATCACCAACGATACACGCTCCCAGAAAGTGAAAAATTCATTTTTCCATTTTTGCGAATATCTTCTTCTATAATTTTGGAGATAATGATAATATCTCGTTCTTCGTGAGATTTCCGGATCATTCAGCAATTTTTCGTTATCGTACAGAATGAATTCTTTTCCCTGATTTTTCTCAAAGAAAGTATCAATCTTCCGATTGCTCTTTAGCGGCAGATCTGCACCCGAAACCAGGTGATAATAATCATATTTCTGCTGATACGCTTTTTCAAACAGGAAAAGTTCAACCTGAACTTGCGAAAAACCGCCCCAGAACACCTCATATTCTTGAAAAAAGTACACCTTTGATTTAGCTGTAAGATTCGAGAAATTCTCTTCTGAAAAAGATTTACTCTTTTTATCAATATGAACATAAATATCGTGGTTTTCTGCGTCCAGAAGTTGAATCAGCTGTTTTAGCTGCCACCAATTATTATGGGCTATAATTAAAAAAGCGTGCCGCATTTTCATTCCTCTTAGTCTAAAAGTGCTGTTTCTAGGTAACGAATTCCATTTTCTCGAATCTTGTCCAGTTTTTCTCTCACCAAAGTATAATCTATTACCCTTTGGAGCAATTTACTGGTCACATCGCTGTATTTTACAGTCCTTTCATTTAGCCCCAATTGGCTCAACAGATTATCAATCCGATCATCCATTGCCAACGTGCCATCTTCGTTCACAAAAGTAGGTCTGCAAAATTGCTTTTCAAAGATGATGGAAAAAGCAATACCGTGAAAACTATTACTGCAAGTGTATGTGGCATTTTCTATAAGCCATAAAAACTCTGCTGGCCCTACGTCATAAAGAACCTTGATTCCGTATTTTCTGCACTTAATGCAGCTATACCCAGTAAACGGAGCATATACCGGGATTTGCGTTTCTTGCGATAGTTTTTGAGCTGCCTGTAAGATTTCATCGCTGTAATTAATGGTATACAGAAAAATGTATGGCTCTTTCACATTTTCTTTTCCCATCAGCTTACTATATTCAGTTTTGGGAAGAAGTAACGTAGGATCACATACGAGTTCAACATTTTTATCCGGCAAAAGGTTTTTCAGAAACTCTTTGCCAGCTTTTTCTCGAACAGAGATATGTGCAAAGCCCGAAATATTCTTCTGAACTTTGTCTTTATTGATACTCTCTATATGCGATCCAAATGACGCTGCATAAGAGATTTTCTTTTTCTCCACTCCTGTCATGAAATACGCATCCGAGTAATCTCTGGCTTCCGTATTCCAAATTTGGTCGCTTCCACAAATAAGCGTGTCGTAAGCGTTCGCCACTTCATACACTTCTTTCTCTACGGCGCATCTTCTCGATAACGCCAAGTGCTTTTTTCTCATCTGGTCGAAACGCTCATGCCTGCTTTTCAGGCCTTTATAATGCACAAGCGAAATCAGATTTCGCCCGATATCCCCTCCCGATTTTGGCTTTCTGAACACACTATATTGCCGCATTTGTTTTTCTGAGTAGAAATCAATAATTTCATTTTCCACCCCCCCTAGTTGGTTTTTCAGAACTGTTTGTAGGGCATACGCCTGTAAAAACGAGCCATTATTGTTCGGTGCATGGAAAGTTATCGTTCCAGTTTTCATCAATTTATCCTCAATACAATCCGTCTACTAGCTTCTCAAGTTCTTCATTGAACTTAGCATTGTTGCTGCTCATACTATGTCCCATACCTGCAACGATCTGATCATAATTCGTGATAACATCCCCCAGCGTATTGATGTCTTCCACCGGAATAATTGTTCCCATCCTCTGCGCCACATTTCTTGCAAACTCAACTTGATGGTCATTTACATGCTCGTTGTACTGATGCTGACGAGGCACAACAATGGGCGTTTTTCCAATCTGCAGCGGCATAATGAAACTTGCCGGACCTCCATGCGTAATCACAATACGAGCATCGGCCACATTCTTTACCATCTGCTGATACGGAATTAATTTGCTCCACTGACAATATTTCGGCTCGTATGTACTAAAGCCCGTTTGGATAATTACATCATCTTTGATAACCCCATCGCGTTTCAATTCGTCTACTTTTTGAATCAGTCGATTAAACGGCTGCTCATGTGTTCCTACCGTCACAAAAATCATTACTTCTTACCCCTACTTAGAAAATGCTGCCGAGGTTAACCGCCTTTGGATAAACCTTTTTCTGTTCTTCCCACTGCACAACAAACTTGTCCACAATGGGATAAACCATCTTACCCGTCATTGTCGGCTTATCAATTCGATCAAAGACTTCAATATAAACCAGCTTTGCGCCCATCATCTTTCCAATGTAAAAGAACGGAACCGCAACTGCTGCACCGCAGGAAATGATTAAATCCGGCTTTTCCTTATGCAGCACGTCCCACGCGATTTTAGTATTCTTAATGAGCGCCTTGATGCTACGGTTTGTTGGAAAGTAGCACGGGTAGACTTTTTCTCCCTCCAAAAGACTTCTCGCATCTTCTTTGTCAAAGGTCACCCAAAAACGATTTTTGTCCTTCCAAAAAGGCTTTAACATATAAAGGTGGGTCAAATGACCGCCAGATGAACCCACCAAGCACACTTTTATTTCATCTTTTTTCTTCATCTGACTCTCTCCTCTAAAAAATTCATTCATACCGTAATAATGGTTTAGTAACTGCTTCGTATATTTCGGAAAACAGTCTTTTCCTTTACTTGTAACAACGTCCAATCCCCATACATTCGATTTTTGGGTCATTCCAGCCAACACAAAGAGCGGATAGGCTCGTCCACCTGTCCGCTGGCTGTCACCCCACCCTCATGGTCGAGATTTCTTCCTGTGCGGCATTTCTGCCGCTCAGAAAGATCAATCGTTCATTCTTCGGGTAAGAAAATATGAACTTCGGGTCGCGGAGCCTTTCATTCTCTGCCGTACCCTTGTCCCTATTATGACAGCCGCGTATTATCACTGCGACACCGAACATTGCTACCTTCCCTACGTTCCCTCTATATTTCTCGTCACATTCTTCTTGTATCCGACATTTTTCGCGCACGCTGGTAAAAAAATTGCAACCATTTCAGGCTGCAGATTTTTACTGTGCGGCTGCCTCACATCGGCTTACGCCGTCTTTCGATTCGGCTGCTGTTCCGGCCATTTCATGCCCAAGTGGTCCAGCATAGCTTTGCGCGTATCGGATAGTGCCCTTGTGGTTGTGCCGGACTTTTCGTAGATGCGCCGCAGACGGGCAAGCCACTTGCCCAGCGTTATGCCGTCTACCGTCACATAGCCCGCCGGGATGTCCAAATTGGCATGGGACTGGTAATACTGCCGGGCAGCGGCGTAATATTTTTGCCAGCTGCGGTCGTGGCGGTCGCTCCAATCCATACCGATTTTTTCAAGTCGAGCAATTTTGTCCGTAGATAGCTTTCCGTCCTGGTAAAGTCTCCGTTGGCTGGAAAGCCAGCTGCCCAGTGCCACCCCGGAAGGCGTAACATACTTGGTCGGCGTTTCCAAATCACCATTTTCTGCGTAATATACCGCGGCTTCCGCGTAAGCCTTTTCCCAGCGGGCGCTGACCGCATCCCACACCATGCCGATGGATTCCAACTGCTTGATTTGGTCGGCGGTCAGTTCTCCATCCAGATATTTCTGGCGGCGTACACCGACCCATTGCCCCAGCGCGAAGCCATCTGTTGTTTTATATCGATTCGGTACTAGCAGGTTTCCATGCTCCCGGTAATATGCCTCAGCCAGCGCAAAAGCCCGTTTCCACGCCAAATCAAGCCGACCATCCCACTCCATTCCAATGGAGTCCAATCGGTCAATTTGTTGCTGGGTCAGGGTTCCTGCCCGTTTACCGGCACGCACAAGGCGCTGGATCTGCAGCCAGGATCCAAGACTTAACCCGTCGGTCGTGGTGTAGCTGACAGGTACATTCAGATTGCCATGCTCTGCATAGTAAACGCTGGCTTGCGCATAATAGTGGTCCCACGTCGATGACAGGCTGCGTTGCAGCTGCTCAAACAGTATGCGACAGTCGCGGACCTGCTCGATGATTTCAAAACGATCCGTAACGATGCGGTTGCCCTCGCTATTGGCGTACAAACGCTGCACCGCTTGCGTCATTTCGTTCTGCAGTCCGGCGATACTGCACAGTCCTTCAAAGTTATTCACAATGTCAAGGATCAAAGGCGTTTTGCTGTCGCCCGCCGTCAGGGCGCGGCCGATTTGCTGCTTATAGACGATCGGTGAAATCGTTGGGCGGAAAAGGATCACACCAGAGATTCCCTCAATGTGTACACCTTCGTTGAGCATGTCAATGCAGAAAAGCAGCTTCAGCGCCGGGCTGGTGTCTGCCTTAAATGCCTCAAATTCATAACTTGTTGTCGGGTCACTGGAATATGCCTTATATACATGCACGCCATTTGCGGCAATACCGCCGAACCATTCAGGGACGTGGGTTTGCATCTCGTCCATGTGCTCTTTACCGGCGCAGAACACAATGTACTTGCCGTCCGGTTTTGCGATATGCTTGGCGAATACTTTATCCAGCCCGTCCGCTTGCTCCAGCGCCCGTCGCAAGGCATCTAAATACTTCTGGTTAATGTCCTGGATTCCCACTGAATGCAGGTTATCGACCCGCTGTTGATACCGGGCAAGTTCATTCTGGTAGCGATAGACCGTTGTAACATATTTCGGCGCAGGCAAAATACCCCGGACGATTGCTTCGCCCAGGGTCATTTCCGATGCAACATGACCTTCAAAAAGTTCCTCGGCCATATCACGGTTATTATCAAGGTAGCGCACATTGGTGGCTGTCAGGCCCAACAGTTTGGCATCGGGGCAAAGTTTCAGCAGGTCCGTCACACCTTTACCCCAATATTCCGCGCCGGTACGATGAAATTCATCCAGGATTATATAGGCCGGATGCTGCGCTGCTATCTCTGCCAACTGATCTTCTGTGCAGCACATCAGTTTTGCGTAGGTATAAAAAGTAACGTTTGCAAGCGATAAATTCACATCCTGCATTTTCAGGCTGTCAAGCTGAGTTTTGAAGATATACTCGCTGGGAGAGAGCCACAGAATTGCGGCTTCTGGATGGTCCTCGATGAGTTTAAAGGCAATATAGCTTTTTCCCGTGCCGGTGGGATGCACAATGGCAGCCTTTCCGTACTGCTGCATCATCGCAAGCGCACTTTTGTAGGCTTTAGCGTTGTGCGCGTACAAGTTCAGTCCCATTCTGCTCACCTCAGCTTTCTTGGTTTGTGAGGTATCCTTCATTTCGTGAATGGAGGATACCTTTTTTCATAAAAAACTATTCGACAATTACTTGTATAATACTACAAAATACGATTTTTTTCAACAATCGTATGCAAGCTTAATTGACTGGCGTGCAAATTTGTTACATTCACTATAGAAACCGCAGATTTTATAAAGCATTTTACATATATAGGGCAATTTTCACGCCAAATTCTACCAATTATACAAGAGGAGTTTAAAATGGCACGGCGTGGAGAAAACATCCGAAAACGTAAAGATGGTCGCTGGGAGGGTCGCTATATAAAAGGCAGAAAGCCGGACCACACCGCGATTTGGGGCTACATTTATGGGCGTACCTACGCTGCAGTGAAGAAGGAGCTGACAATACGCAAAAACGAGCTGCAGGCATTTGTGTTATCTGCTGGCAACCCAACCTTTCGGGAACTTGCACAGAAATGGGAAAACTCCATTTTTTTAGGGGTCAAGCCATCCACTGCCGCGCATTATCGCTACACACTGCAGCATTACATTTTTCCTGTGCTCGGATCGGTTCGCGTAAAAGAATTAAATGAAGTTGTACTGGAGAATGGCCTTCTAGAAATCATTTCTCCCGTTGACAATTGTCATAAGCCCCTGGGTCATACAATGGCACGAGAGTGCCTGATACTTGTTCGCAGGATCTGCCGCTATGCCGTCTACCAGCACCTTATGCGGCCGATGGAAATCAGCTTGAAGCTGCCACCGACGCATTCATCGATGACCGTACTGAACCAGGACGAGCAGAAGCAAGTCTTTCGCTATGTCACCCAAGCTGCTACTCCGCGAAAAATCGGGATTTTGCTAATGATGCAGATGGGCTTACGCATCGGCGAAGTCTGCGGACTGCAATGGCAGGATTTTGATCTTGATAAAGGAATTCTCTCAGTAAGACGGACAGTGAAACGTATCTATGTCGAAAATCAGCGCACAAAGGTTGTTGTGCAATCTCCCAAAACGGCAACTTCCGAAAGGGCCATCCCGATTCCAAGGAAAGTTCTATCCCTAGTTCATCAATTGCACAACAGTCAGTCTCCCCATACATGGTTCTTGTCCAGTCAAGAAGCAAAGCCCGTGGAGCCGCGCTGCTACAGCAAAAGCATCCACTGCTATTTAAAGCATGCCCAGGTTTCCAGCGTTCATCCCCACGCCCTGCGGCATACGTTCGCAACCACCTGCCTGCAAAACGGATGCAATGTAAAGACGCTCAGTGAAATCATGGGTCACGCCAGCTCCGACATCACGATGAAGCTTTATGTGCATACATGTTGGGAGTGGAAGCGGGCAGAAATTGAACGGATTTTCAATAATTAGTGGTCAAGTTTAAGGGTCAGCAGGTAAACAATTAGCGCAGTAAGGCAGATTTTGTAGGAATATGTTCCATTCACGAAATGGAGGATATTTTTCTGTTTCTATATTTTCGGCAGCAATTACTCTGGAAGGATGAAAAGCGGCGTTTACCGGGGATATAAATAAAAGAAGCCCGACGGCACTTCTTATAGTAACCGCCGGGCTAGTCATAAAGTACATTTTATATGGCATAATTAGTTGACATTGCAAAGATACAATTGTTTATCGTTTTAATTTGTGACATAATATATCTAACCCTGCTTATTTTTTTTGCGTTATTGCGATTGACTTTGCCGCCAGGGCACGGTATACTACAGGTAATAGCTAACACTTGCCCGGCACAGGAGGTCTAATATGGCACTCGATAGGAACGATTTGGAATTATTACGCGATATGATGCGCGAAGTGTCCCTTGAGGTCACGAAAGAATCTGAAACCCGCATGATGGCCTATATCGAGAGCCATGTCGAAAAGAAAATTGATACCCTGGCTGATGGTCTGCTTGCTACCAATGAGCGCATTGACAGCCTGACAGAGCGCATGGACGATATGAACGAGACTGTCCTTGCCAATACTATGTATATCGTTAAGGATGCCCGCGACAAAGGGCAGGCCAAAGCTCAGTGAATCTGCTCGTTTTTGAGCACGTTTTCCATACAAACACAAAGCTCCCAACAGTTTTTACGCTGTTAGGAGCTATTTTTTATGCTTATTTAGTTGATAAAGGGATGTCTGAAATGGACGTCCCCGAGAGTGAGAAAGAACAACTTACGCTTGCCGGGCATTTAGATCAGCCTTTTCCTTTTTAACCTACCCCCGGTACACCTGAGCATAGCAGAGGACAGCAGGCCCACGGCACACACGCAGGCAGACTCGCCCCTGCTGCTGGTTCTTTTCGTGGCCTTATAAGGTACAGGTACATTATAGGGGGCACTGGGCGTGGGTTATTCCTGCTCTGTAGGCTGTTCATCGAATGCAGCATTATACAGTGTATCTATGGCGTCTTTGAGTATTTGCGCCTTGCTAACACCCGCTGATTCTGCAAGTTTGTTCAGTTTGTCCTTGTACTCTGGCGGCAGAAACGCTTGGATTGATACTGTCTTCTCTGCTTTATACCGTGCTATAGATTTTCGCCGCGCCTCTGTTGTCTTATATTCCTTTTCCTGCATAATCACACACCCAAAGAAGCCATGCAACAAAAGTGTATCTATAGTTACATGTCAGCTGTATATTTTAATTGTTATATCGTCATTTCATCATCTTTCAAGAAATGAGCGTTTCGTGTATGGAGTATCTATAGATACCATGTTATACTATAGCCACAGTCAAGGGAACACAAGTTCACCTGACCACGACCAACACCACCACACACAAAGAAAGGACGTACACCATGAGCATTGACAATTTATTAGACCTCATCATCCAATACAAAGAGGCTGCCCAGCTGATTGAAGCCGCACAGGCTGAGCAGGAAACTATCAAGGCCCAAATCAAAGCTGAGATGGCCCAGCGCAATACCAACGACCTGCAGGTAGGATGCCATAAAGTCAAGCTGTCGGACTTCACCAGCACCCGCCTGGACAGCAAAGCTATCAAGGCCGTGGCCCCGGCTCTGTTCGCCCAGTATTCCAAAGTCGTTACAGGCCAGCGCCTGACCATCAACTAAGAAAAGCCCCTTGCAACAGCACCGACCAAAGCGAGTTGTAAAGGACTTCCATACACCCGCCGGGGCGGGCTGTAGATATAGTATACACCCGCCCGGCTTATTTATCAAGTAGAAAGGTTGTTCATCTATGAAACAGACCGTTAGAACCAGCCGTACCGCCGGGCAGTTAGAGAAGATGTTCCGCGCCATCAATGCCCACTTTTATAATAATGAGCTGCCAGAGCCTATCATCACACTAAAAAAGACGCCTAACGCATACGGCCATATCACCTGCAGCAAGACCTGGCAGGCGGGCAGTGAGCGGCGCTACGAGATCAACATAAGCACGGCCACGCTGGACAGGCCCATAGAAGAAACTACCGCCACACTTTGCCACGAGTGTGCCCACCTCTACGCCATGACCCACGGTATCAAGGACACCAGCGGCGCGGGCAACAGCTACCATAACAAGCGGTTCAAGGCCATTGCAGAAGCCCACGGTCTTATTATTGACCATCATGCAAAGTACGGGTGGACCATTACCAGCCCATCGTTGGAGCTGCTGGACTTCATCGAGGCACAAGGCTGGCAAGCTATTCAGATGTCCGAGGGCCTGACGTGGGCAGACATGACCGGCACAGGCACAGGGAGCCGCACACCCGGCGCGGCATATGGTACAGGCATCAAGCCGCCAAAACGACCGAGTTCCACACGCCGCTGGATTTGCCCGGATTGCGGCACGATTATCCGCTCCACCAAAGAGGTCAACGTGATATGCGGCGATTGCGGTAAACAATTCATCCGCGCCGACTAAACCAACAGGACAGAGATGCACGACCGAGTGAGAGTAGGTCATTTATTATGTATCTATTTTTAAAAAAGAGGTTCTTAGCTATGAAATATACCACCACTTCCCCGCCCAACAAGCAAAGCCGGTTACGAACACTGCGCCTATCTCGCGGCATCTCGCAATCTGCACTAGCTGCAACTATTGGCGTATCCATCCGCACCGTCAAGTACTGGGAACATAGGCAACGGACACCCAATGCCGCTTCCCTGCTCGCCCTTGCCCACTACTTCGATGTGCCGCCCGAATCATTACTGCCTTAGACCCAAGCTGCCCTGTGGGAAAATAGAGTGTACCCTATCTTTACAACCGAAAAGCCGCAAATTTCTGTAAAATTAGAGTCCCTTTTCCTATTTTTTTACAAACTGCAGGGCAAGTCTAAGACCCTATTTTTACAATCGAGGTACTTTTTATGAATGTTGCCTATGTGCGAGTCTCCACCGCCGAACAGAACGAAGCGCGGCAGGTAGAAGCTCTGCGCTCTCACAATATCGACAAGTGGTTCACCGAAAAGATCAGCGGCAAGAATACGCACCGTCCACAGCTGCAATCCATGCTCGACTTTGTGCGTGAGGGTGATACCGTCTACATCCACGACTTCAGCCGCCTTGCCCGAAGTACCAAAGACCTGCTGGAACTGGTAGAGCAGCTGCAAACTAAGGGCGTCCACCTAATCAGCAACAAAGAACATCTGGACACCAGCACACCCACCGGCAAGCTCATGCTGACCATGATTGCCGCCATCAACGAATTTGAGCGAACCAACACGCTGGAACGTCAGCGAGAGGGTATCGCCATTGCCAAACGGAATGGTGTATACAAGGGTCGCCAAAAGGTAGCTGTTCCGCCTGGGTTTGAAGCGTTATATGCACAGTACCAGCAGCGAGAATTGAGCAAGGTCACTCTGGCTGGCATGATTGGAGTGTCCCGACCCACGTTAGAGCGGATCATTAAGGAAACCAGCGCATAATTTATACAGTTTTTGTCAATTTGTCCAATGTTCAAATTATGGTACTTACCACAATGTATAATAAAATCATCGAAGGAACCATCACCACCTAGGAGGCATGATTATGTATTTAGCCAACGCTCTTATCGTCCTGGCCATCATGGCACTGGTCATTCCCGCCGTACTTTTCGCAGCCTACATTATCGGGGCCGCCACTCTGCCGCCCATCTTTGATGCCGTCAACAATGCCACACCGACGCCCGCCAAATTCCAGCGCCAGAAGGAAGTCTTTGATGCCTGGCAGTACATTATGACACATCACCACAATCTGCGCGGCCATTATATCTGGGACGTCCGGGAAAAATACAATCTCACACAGAACGAAGCCATGTTGCGACTGATTTCCGAGGACTGCAACGATATGGGTATCCAGATGAACTACGCCTACGCTTCCATGCTCACCGGGGTAGACCTTGATAATGAACTGCGTGCTAACGCCAAAAAGTATCAATTGGGCTTCACCTACGAAACCAAACCGCTGCCCGGCCAGACTGCACTCACCCGCGAAGAAGCCGCCGCTAAACTTGCCGCTGAAAAGGAGAACGCAAAATGAAAAACAATAACAATAGCGATTTCGGCCTGATCGTCAACATCATCATCTTTGGCCTGATTTTCCTTGATGCTTTTGTCAAGCTGTGCGCTGTCAATTACTGATTATTAAGGAGGACTATCTTATGTTAGGTGCAACTGCTTTTGTATTAGGTGTCGCTGGCCTGTTTGGCTCCGCCGCTATGATGGGCGCTGAGAATCGCAGTAACTCCGGCGGAGGCTACGGTATCCCCAGCGAGACCGACAATGATGTTTCCGCTCAGGTGCGTGCTGTGCGCCGCAAATGGTCCGGCATCTACAACAATCAACGCGGTGAATGGTACAACCAGCTTGGCACCGAGGGCATGTGGCCGGAGCAACGCAAAAAGATCTGGTGGCAGCATGTCTACGAGGACGAAGGTGTTCCCGTATCGGAGGGATACCTCAACCATATCAGCGGCTGGGATTTCCGGTACTCCTGCGAGTATGGCAGGCTTGCCGAGATGAAACTGCGGCACAGAAGATACTAAGCCTCACACGCACAGCATCGCACATTTTAAAAATCAATATATAATAGAAGGCCCGATGGAGCACCGCAACTCCACCGGGCTTATTTTTTGTCGTTTCGCTATATTTTATAGAATATTTTTGGCAATATTGCTGATTTTTGGTGTCACTTTTGTCCGATATGCCTTCTTGATCAGTGAATGCATAACAAGTGCCAGTGCTTGCATTTTATCGTACACACGTTATTTATTTGTCGATTTGGTAGTCTTGCATTTGCTCACAAGGCTGTCTTCGCTTCAGCTTTCATAAATAGTGTTCGGTGGTTTTCATCGTTTCTACGTGATAATGTGTAATTTTCTATGCATTTCAACAAGGCCAGGTAATCATCACCTGCTGCCCCTCCCGCACAAATAGCAAAGGCCCTGCACATTTCTGCACGAGGCCAAGGTTACCATGTTGATTGTGATTTAGGCAGGGCGATTATTGCTGTGTTCACTGCGCTTGCCCCCCATGAACGGTGGTACAGCCTCGCGGATCAGGCCTTATTCATGGGCTTTTTGCAGTTGATATTCTGCTCGAGATGGACATCCGTCGCTTGAAAGATGGCTACGATGTGATGGACAAGCTGTACAACGCCAATACATGGTTTAAGCATGAAAGTTCGCTGAGAATGCTGCGCACCTTGGACGGCTCCGCCCGCGCGTACCTAAGCAATCGCTATCGCTACATCGACAATATCGACATTGCCGGAGTGACGCTGCCGATTCTCAACAGGTTGCCCGATATCCGCTTCGAAAGCTGTCAAATCACCGAAAGCCATATGTACATCAAGGCCGTGCCCCCCCCCACTTGCAGACAGAGGTATCCCCCAGCGACATTGTGCAGGTCAGGGCCATCATCAGCAGGAGACAAGGATTATGGTGCGGCTATCAGGAAAAAAGTCCGTCTTGATTGCAGCCCATCAATAGATCCGAGCTGCACACCCAATCGATTATCTTGTAGCCATTTTTGCCCACCGACCTACCGCCAGCTTTGCTTCGCAAATCTGTTGCTTTTTTGCTTGGTTTTGTTCGTTTCATTCGCCGGTGGCTCATAAAACAACCAAAGCCAACCAAAAAGAATATGTTTTCCGAATCAAGAGTGTAGCTAAATTTGTTATTTTGTACTATATATACAATATCGCAGTTTTTGCTACACTTCAGATATTAAGGGTGGTCCTGCACCAAGAGCCAATACGTTAGCGTAGTAGACTTTCCGTTTACCCGGCATTTTTTTGTGGTGGTTCCTATTTGTACATGGTACTTTTTCAGCTTACCGTTCAGTATGCTTTGTCCGATTGGTCGCTTACCTGGTTTATACAGACCTGCTTCAGCCAAACCTGCCTGCAATTCCTGCTTTGACATCGCCTTGCCAAAGTTATCAATAATGTAGTGCGTAATGGCTTCATCCCTGTACTCCCGGGGCGAGACCTGCAGTGTCTTATCCCAAACCCGTTCCTGCATGGTCGCTCTATAGCCGTGATCATATAGAGCATCCAGTAGATCCCGCATCTGACGCATATTGTTAACAAGCATCGGATTAATCTGATAGGTACCCTCCGCATGGATATAAGTCAGTGCCTTACAGCGTTCAATCCGTTCTTGCGCATCCTTCTGTGTCAGTATGCCATTCCACTTTTCCGGCTTACCATGTTTGTAATCCAGCCAGGCTTCTACCGTATCCAGGTCATATTGGTTCCAGTCACGCTTCTTCGTCAACTGTTTTCGGCTTGGCGCACGATAGTAGACCGTGCAGGTATCCGTTTCATCAACGGGGCGCTTTCGGCCTTGCATCTGGATTATTTTCAGCGGCTCCCAAGTTTCGACAAAGATGTGCTTCAGCGTCTTATCCTTGATTGAGATGCCATTGTACAGGACCTCCGTTGTAAACACGATTCTCTTTTGCAGTTTTCCATCCTTGATGCAGTCTTCCAGCGCATCGATTTGCCCCTTAATATTGTTAACTGAGCAGTAACAGCCCACAGCATCGTCGTACAAGTCCTTTAGCTTCCGCAAAATCGCCCAATCATTGATAAGCACCAGGGCTTTCTCGCCATCTGGAATCTGGTTAAGAAGTTTTTCCCTCTCCAAATCGTTGCTGTAGATGAGAGCCTTCCTGATATGCGACATCTTTTTGGGCAGGTAGTAATAGCGATTTTGTGCCAATAGGCCTTTTCTCATCCATGCAGTAAACATGTTTTCCGGGGTGGCTGTCATGGCAATTACCGTAGCGTGCTGACTGGCCTTCATGATTATGTTATAGGACAGTGTGGTATTTTTGTTGAACGGTGCATCAGTAAAAAAATACTGTGCCTCATCACATACAATATAATTAAAATGCCATAGTTCACACCTAGCACCTACGAGGTCTCTTAGTAAAAATTCTTCATAGCGCTGATAGGTTGATATCCTCACCAGTATATCTTCCTGTGCGTCATCGTCTCCTACCACCAAGGTCACTAAATCATGTCCACACACACGGACATTGGACACGCCAGCCTTTTTCAGCGCATCGATTATCTCTTCTCTAAGCGGAGCACGGTTGCATAAGTACAGCATCGTCTTGTGTTTCCCGCCTACCTTGTAGAATTCATCAACAAGCCACTTCAGCAAGGGGCCCAATATAAACGATGTTTTTCCCGTACCCGTCATTGCTTCGATTGCCACAAGGCCAGGCTTCCATTGCTTAAATTCATCGCCAATTAGGTCAGTGATCCAGGCCGGTGGTTCCGATACAGGTTGAGGTTCAGATTCAGTTTTAGGTTCTTCACTCACAACTGGTGTCGATTGGGCGTCTGCATTAGCTGCTAACAATACAGAATCCGCCGGGAATTCTTGTTCCTTTTGGCTCAGCGTTGGTGCTGGTGCCGCCGTAACAGCGGGTGGATTGTCTATTACCGTAGCGTTTGATAGGTCAGCATTTGTTGGCTGCGCCTGTGGCAGTGGTTCCTGTTCTTTTGCCCTTTCTGCCCCGATTTCTTCCAATTCTGCCAGCAGTGGCCGGTAAAAGCCATGGAATGGGTAACGTGTGTCAGATGTTTCAAAATTTGTTTCCATATATGCTCCTTCAATTTATTTTAATAAACACATTGCGGATGGGCCGTACCCAGGCGGCCAATTCTTCAGCAACACTTCTCCACCATCTGTGACGCTTCCCTTGCATTTCTTAGAACAATTCACTGGCTTTGCCCTCCTCCTCATCGTATGCCGGGGAGTCATACACTCCCGTCAGCCAATCGTATAACGCTTCTGCTGTTTCTGGGTACCAGTCGCGCAATTCTCCGTCCTGCTTAATCACTGTTTCTGTAAATACCGGATCCAATAGCCATGTCTCGATATTGTGGACTTCTGTATCTCCCATGGCTGCCTCCAGCAAGCTCAACATTGTATTACTGAGTTGCTCCGCCAGCTCTTGACCCCGAGGGAATCCCCCTGCCTCAATTTTAGCCTCCAGCGCTTTGATGAAGTCGATGATAAATACGAAGTCTTTTTTAGTAACATTTTTGTATTGCGTCATAATGGATTACTCCTTTTCATTATTGTTTGTTGGTGGGCGGACAAATTTGAATTTTCTTTCTACATTTGAATCATTCCTCTCTGACGGATTTCCTGTTAGAAAACAAAAGAAGCCCATCGGTTCAAGATGTTTGCATACTTTCCTGGTGGAATTTCCTGTGGCCGATTTCTCAAACGAGTCATCGTTCCAAGGGTTCCAACCAGTTCGTATGTAAATATCTCAAACCAATGGGCTTCTGATAAACCTAAGCGGTAACTACATCATAAAGACCGCATTCATTTTCTTAATAGGTTCCGGCTCAAAGTTGTAGACATGGCTGAAGACACTTCCGCATCTCCCGCCGAGGTCGAACTGTCTGATTGTCTAGGTTCTGGGATTTTGCTGTTACCTCCACCGGTCTCTGACCCCGGATTCAGTAGGGTAACTATACCACCTTTTTCCGGCGTTGTCAACATTTTCCACCTCCTTTCGCCAAATTTATTTTAGATATTGAATTCTGCAATCTGGTGGATGGCCTCGGCGCGTTGGGCTTGGCAGAAGTGGATGTAGGTTTTGCGGCAAACTTCGGGGCTGTGTCCCAGGATGCTGGCAATGATCTCCACCTGCAGCTTCTTTGCAAACAGCAGACTCGCGCAGGTATGGCGCAGCATATGGCAGCCGCAGGGCGGCAAATCCAGGGGCGTAGCTTGCAGCAGATAAGCAAGTCGCTTTTCCATCTGGCGCGGTGTAGCGGGCTTCCGGTTGGTTGTGGAGACCACATAGCCGTCTGACTCCGTAAATGGTACCGCCTGGCGCATAAGGGCAAGTGCTTTCAGCGCGTTCCGGTTCAGTGGGATGATACGTGTTGATCGGGTTTTGGTCGTGCTGATTTTTGTCACGTATTGTGGTGCACCCTCCTGCTTTTTGCCATAGTCACGATTATAGACCTCGATCAAGTTCTTGGTGATAGAGACTGTTGCCTTCTCCATGTCAAAATCCTTCCATTGCAGGGCGCACAGTTCCCCGATACGCAGACCTGTATAAATAAGAAAGACGAACGCCGGACCATAACGGTACTTTAGCTGGGTGCTGCCCTCTGCAAAGGATAAGGCTTCCTCGCAGAACACCTTGATTTGCGGTTCCGTCATATAGACGATTTCTTTGTCCCGTTTGAGCATATTTTCCCGCAGCGGCATACGGCAGATGTCCATTGGGCTGCGCGGCAGGTAGCCCCGCCGGGTTTGGAAGGTGTAAAAGGCGTTCAGCATGTCATAGGCCTTCTTGACCGTAGACCAAGCATAGCCGTCCTGCACCAGTGCGTTGACAGCCGCTTGCAGTTCATCGGCTGTAATCAGTTTCCAAGGTTTATCGGCTATGGTCATCTTTGTGATTTGGGCTTTGTAGGTAATGCGGAGCCTGTCATAACTGGACGGTTTGACTTCCGGTTGTTTGTAGAGGTCGAGCCATCGGTCAATTGCCATGACCAGGCTTTCACTTCCCGCCGATTTCATCCCCGCCCGCAGATCATCCTCTTTGCGGCGCATGGTGTCGAAGCACTCTCTGATGTTGTTGCCGGTCACAGCCAAGCGCTTATAGCCGCCATCCACGGGTATAGCCTTACGGTAAAGAATCTTGTTGCCGTGCGTGTAGATCAGGGTGCCCTGACCTTTTGGTAACCGGGGCAGTTCAGGCAGTTTGGTTGCCTCTTTCATAGTAAAACCTCCTACGCAATTATGCGATGTATCGTAGATGTTTTACTGTAATCCAGTGGTAGCAGAGCGATTTGCTACCACTTCTGCTACCACACGAGGACCCTTTTATGTCAGTTTCTGGGGCATTTTTGCTGCTTTTTAGTACCCAAGCCACTGTCCAAAAAGCCCGGAAGCAAACAAAAAATCCACAGAACCAACGATTTAACGCTGTATTCTGCGGATATCATGGAGGTGACGACCAGATTTGAACTGGTGAATGAAGGTTTTGCAGACCTTTGCCTTACCACTTGGCCACGTCACCATAATGAGTGAAAAACCGGCTTTTGGAGCCGGTTTCCACTATTTGTCTGGAGCGGCCGACGAGGCTCGAACTCGCTACCTCCACCTTGGCAAGGTGGCGCTCTACCAGATGAGCTACGGCCGCATAAAAAGTGTATTCTTTACGAAGAATACACAAGAAAATGGTGCCTCCGATCGGAATCGAACCAATGACACGGGGATTTTCAGTCCCCTGCTCTACCGACTGAGCTACAGAGGCATAATGGCGACCCGAATCAGGCTCGAACTGACGACCTCTAGCGTGACAGGCTAGCGTTCTAACCAACTGAACTACCGGGCCACATTGGTGGAAGTTAACGGGCTCGAACCGCTGACCCTCTGCTTGTAAGGCAGATGCTCTCCCAGCTGAGCTAAACTTCCCCATATGGAGCGGCCGACGAGGCTCGAACTCGCTACCTCCACCTTGGCAAGGTGGCGCTCTACCAGATGAGCTACGGCCGCATGTTGGAGAGGTTTTGCTCAGCCGCTCTCTCCGGGCGACGTATGTTATTATAGCTGACAACGAGCGAAAAGTCAAGCATTTTTTCTAATTTTTTTTGCGATTTTTTCAGGTTTTTTCAGGTTCCTTCTTTTCATCGCTGACAGGCCATTTTTTGAGCAGTTCGTTCAGGTCCACCTTATAATTCTTGTTGCAGAACTGGCAATTCACCTCAGCAATGGGGTCTTCATCCCGCAGCTTTTCCACTTCTTTTTTGCCCAGGCTGCGGATCATATTCTCCACACGCTCCTCGCTGCAATCGCAGCGGTAGGTCACGTGGTAGCTGTCAAGAATATCCGGCTGAAAACCTTCCAGCGCCAGCTCCAGCATATCGCGGACAGTCTTGCCCTCCTCCAGCATAGTGGTGACACTGGGCATAGCCTTGATGTTCTTTTCCAGGTGGTTGATCTCGTCCTCGGTGGCGCCGGGCAGCAGCTGCACGATGAAGCCGCCTGCACAGCGCACGCTCAGGTCCTTATCTACCAGTACGCCCAGGGCACAGACCGTGGGGATCTGTTCGCTGATGGCAAAGTAGGTGGTGACGTCCTCAGCGATCTCACCAGAGGTCAGGGGCACCTGGCCGATGTACGGTTCGCGCATGCCCAGGTCACGGATCACGTCCAGCGTGCCGTCCTTACCCACGGCCGCGCCCACGTTCAGGTGGCCGTCAACCCGCGGAGGAAGCTCTACAACAGGGTTCTCCACATAGCCTTTAACGTTGCCGGTACCATCGGAAACGGCCAGCAGGCGACCTGCGGGGCCGCCGCCCTTGATCTGCAGGGTGACAGAATCCTGGGTGCTTTTGAGCATAATGCCCATCATGGAGGCAGCCGTCAGCAAGCGGCCCAGCGCGGCCGTGGTGACGGCGCTGGTCTTGTGCAGGCGCTCCATCTCGCACACGATCTCGGTGGAATCCACACCGTAAAAGACAATGCCGCCGTTCTCGGAGATGCCGCGCAGCATATTATGATTCTGTTCCATTTATTCTTTCCCCCTCCTGGGTGTATTGTTTGACAGCCGTGATGATCCAGCGCGGGCTGTCGGGCCGCACAAGGCCAAAGTCCTCGCCGTCGGCAACCTTGGCCACGGTGAAGCCATATTTTTCCAGCAGCGACGTTACCAGATCCAGCGGGTAGCTGTACTCGCTGAAGGACTCCTTAAAGTGTTCACCGGTCTCGTGGTAGTCTATGTCGATGGCAATGTCCACCCGGCCGGTGGCTGCATCAAAATGGTTGGTCCAGTGGCACTCGGCGTCCTCGGCCTCGATGTCGAAGGTCTCCCCCGCCAGAATTTTCTGGTGCTTATACGGAGTGTTCAGGTCAAAGATGAAAACGCCGTCTTTTTCCATAAAGTAGGCCGCTTTGCGGATGGCTTTTTCAAACTGATCCACCGGGCCGATATGGTTGTAGGTATCAAAGGTGGAGACCGCCGCGCGGATGGTGCCGTACAGGTCCAGCGAGAGCAGGTCCTGCCGCAGCAGCAAAATACAGCCGGTCATGTCCAGCTCATCGGCTTTTTCCCGCAGGACGCTGAGCATCTCTTCGGAGCGGTCGATGCCGATGACGTCATAACCCGCCTGGGCCAGCATCAGGGTCAAATCGCCGGTACCGCAGCCCAGGTCGGCCAGGATGCCGTCGCGGATACCGTGGGCCGCCAGTTCGTCGGTGACATAGCGATAAAGGGCGTCGTAGTCGGCCTCGCTGTTGAGTTCATCATAAAAATAGGCAAATTCGTTGTAGGCCATGGGTCACTCCGTTGCTGCGGCGGCTTCCAGCAGAGCGCGCAGTTCTTCCATGCCCAGGCCGTTCTCGGCACTGGTCAAGATGACTTTCTGGCAGCCGTAGGGCGCACAGATCTCCTCAAACTCAGCCTGGCGGGCGGCCATCTCGCTCTTTTTCAGCTTATCGCCCTTCGTCAGGGCGGCCACAAACGGGATACGGTGGTAGTGCAAATACTCCAGCATCTGCACGTCGTCGGCGCTGGGAGCGTGGCGGCTGTCCAGCAATTGCACCAGCAGGCAGACGCTGCGGTCGTCCTCGAAATAGGTATTGATCAACTCGTCCCAGCGTTCGCGCTCGGCGTTGGAGACCTTGGCGTAGCCGTAGCCGGGCAGGTCCACAAAGTAGGCCTTATCCACTTTATAAAAGTTGATGGTGGCCGTTTTGCCTGGGGTAGCGCTGACGCGGGCCAGTTTGCGGCGGTTACACAGCTTATTGATGAGGCTGGATTTTCCCACATTGGAGCGGCCGGAAAAAACGATCTCCGGCCGGTCGCTGTCCGGCAGCTGGCGGGACAAGCCGTAGGATGCGAGAAATTCGCAGTTATTGTAGTTCATAGTGGTTCCTTTACATTACAGTGGCCGGGTCCTTGGCGACGGGCTTTTCGCCGGCGATCAGGTTGGTGGCCTGGGGCATGGCGTGGGCACTGCGGGCGGCAGCATGGCCGGGCATGATGAGTGCATGCTTAAGCACCTGGGATAGGCGCTCCACCGGGATGAAGTGGATCTTCTCCTTGACCTCGGCATCGACTTCGTAGAGGTCGGTGGAGTTCTCTTTGGGGATCAGCACAGTGGAGATACCTTCGCGGAAGGCGGCCATGCTCTTTTCCTTCAGGCCGCCGATGGGCAGCACATTGCCGTGCAGCGTAATTTCGCCGGTCATGGCCAGGTCATGGCGTACCGGGATGCCGGACAGGGCCGAGACCAGCGCCGTGGTCAGCGTGACACCGGCGGAAGGGCCGTCCTTGGGCACAGCGCCCTCGGGGGCGTGGATGTGCAGGTCGGTGTTCTTGAAGCGGTCGGGAGCGATGCCGTACTCCTCGGCATGGACACGGGCATAGGTGACGGCAAGCTGAGCGCTTTCCTTCATCACGTCGCCCAGGCTGCCGGTGATTTCGATCTTGCCGGTGCCGTTGGGGATGACCGCCACTTCGACGGGCAGCATCTCGCCGCCGACACTGGTCCAGGCCAAGCCGTTGGCGATGCCGACGGAGTCGGTGCGGGAGATGAAGGTCGGCTTGACCTTCTCGGGGCCGAGCAGCGACTTGACCATCGTGCCGGAGACGCTGATCTTTTCGGTCTCGCCTGCGGCAATTTTCTGGGCACACTTGCGCAGCACCGAGGTGATGGTGCGTTCCAGGTTACGTACACCGGCTTCGCGGGTGTAGCCGTCGATGATCTCATAAATCGCGCCGGAGGTCATGGTGACCTTGCCGTCCAGGCCGTTGTTTTTCAGCTGTTTGGGCAGCAGATGGCGCTTGGCAATGTTGAACTTTTCGGTGCGGGTATAACTGGGCAGTTCGATGACATCCATACGGTCATAGAGTGGGCCGGGAATCGTGGAGGCATCGTTGGCGGTGGTGATGAAGAGCACCTCGCTCAAATCGAACGGGATGTCGAGGTAGTTATCCTTAAAGGTGCGGTTCTGCTCGGGGTCCAGCACCTCCAGCAGGGCGCTGGAGGGGTCGCCCTTGTAGTCCCCCGCCAGCTTGTCGATCTCGTCCAGCAGGATGACCGGGTTGGAGGACTTGGCAGAGTTGATGGCGCTGATGATGCGGCCCGGCATGGCGCCGATGTAGGTGCGGCGGTGGCCGCGGATCTCGGCCTCGTCATGTACGCCGCCCAAGCTCATGCGGGCGAACTTGCGGCCCATACAGTCCGCAATGGAATGGGCGATACTGGTCTTGCCGACGCCCGGAGGGCCGACGAGGCAGACGATCTGGCCCTTGACCTCAGTGTTCAGCTTGCGCACGGCCAGCAGTTCCAGGATGCGCTCTTTGACTTTCTGCAAACCGTAATGTTCGCGGTCCAGCACCCTGCGGGCGTGGGCCTGGTCGAGGTCATCCTCGGTGGTGATGTGCCAGGGTAGGCCCAGGCAGGTATCCAGATAGCTGCGGATAACGCCGCTTTCGGCGGAGTTGGACTGCATACGGGCCAGACGGTCGCACTCTTTCAGCAGCTTTTCGGTGGATTCGTCGTCCAGCTTGAGGGCGGCGATCTTCTGGCGGTAGGTATCGGCTTCGGCGCGGGTATCTTCGGAATCGCCCAACTCTTCGCTGATGATGTGCATCTGCTCCCGCAGGTAGTATTCCCGCTGGCCTTTGTCCAAAGAGGCGTTGACCTTATCATCAAGGTCGCGCTCGATTTCCAACACCTGGCACTCCTGACGCAGCAGCATCAGCAGTTTTTCCAAGCGGCTCAGCAGCGAGGACTCATTCAGGATGGTCTGCTTATCCTCGTATTTCAGCAAGAGGTTCGCGGGCATGTACTCGCTCAGGAACAGCGGGCTGTCTGAGCTGACGATGTTATAGATGATGTCCTTGGAGATCTGCGGGCTGTAGGAGAGGTACTCCTCAAAGCAGTCTTTCAGACTGCGAACGAGGGCCTCGGTCTGGGTGCGCTTATCGGCACCGATGCCGCGCACCGGCACCGGGCGCACGCTGGCCTGCAGGAAGTCGCCATCGTTCAGTTCCAGCAGGCGGGCGCGGGTCTTGCCCTCCACCAGCACCTTGACGAGGTCGTCGGAAACGCGCAGCACCTGCTTGATCTCGGCGATGACACCGTAGCCGTAGAGGTCAAGCATCGTGGGTTCTTCCACGTCCATCTCTTTCTGGGCGACAAGGAAAACGCTGCTGTTGGCGTGCATGGCAGCCTCGATGGCGGCGATGGATTTGGCGCGGCCCACCTCAAAGTGGACGATATTATTGGGGAAAACCACCAGCCCGCGCAGGGCGATAGCCGGCAGTACACTGACATTGCGGGTGATTTTGACTTTTACTTTCTCAGACATTGCTTACTCTCCCATGACCTGCAGAACAGGTGCGTTGTATGCGAGTTTTGGCGGCAAAAGGATACGGGCGCTGCGCCGTGCCGTCTCGGCGTGCAGCGTTTTCTGGGGCGAACATTCGCCGTCCAGGGTGGTGATCATCGGCTTTGGATCCAGCACCCGGATGTCGATGGCCGATGTGCGGAAGTACGTTAAGTACGGGCGGAACTTTTCGGTCACCGTACCGTCCGGCGTAAGGTGCTCGCCTTTTTTGTAGCCGCCCAAAAGGCCGGGCAGCTTCAGGCGCGGCACCGGCTTTAGCAGCACCACGTCCAGCAGGCCGTCGTCCAGGCTGGCGTTAGGGGCGGCACAGTAACCGCCGCCGTACATGCGGGCGTTGCAGATGGCCAGCATCATGTAGACGCCGTCCAGTTCCCGGTCATCAGCCTGAATATGCAGGTGATGCCTGAAGCTGCTGCAGACGGCTTCGAGGATAGACAGGGTGTACGCGGTGGTCCCGCCGCACAGCGGGATGCGCCGCCACTTGGGGATACCGTTGGCCACCTGGGCGTCGATGCCTGCGGCGTAGATGTCGATGCCGTAGCCCTGGGGCGTTGCCAGCAGATCCACCGGGAAGGCTTCGGCTGCCAGCTGGGCATCCATATCCAAGAAATCCGCCGGGGCGCCGAAGTTGCGCACATAGTCGTTGCCGCTGCCGCAGGGAATGCAGCCCACCGCGATATTGGGGTGGTTGGCCGCGCCTTGCAGCACTTCGTTCATCGTGCCGTCGCCGCCTGCCGCATAGATATTTACTTCTTCCCCGCTGGCTGCGGCGGCTTCGGCCAATTGGCGGGCGTGGCCGCGGTTGCGGGTGACCTCGATCTGCACGTCCACCCCGGCGCGGGCAGCGGCCGCCTGGATCTGGGGCACCAGCACCACGCTGGCGTCGGTCTTGCCGGCCGCGGGATTGATGATAAACAACTGCTGCATGGTGCGCCCCTTTCCCCTATGCTTCCTGATAGTAACAGGTATATCTATTGTAGCGGTTTCTTGCAAAAAGTGCAAGGGTTTGGGATAAACTGCTAGCCCCCGGCCCAAAATATTGTGCAGGAGGGGTTTTGTATGGCAGATGTTTTTGTGGAAATCGGGCAAGTCGTCATTACCAGCCTTGTATCATTGATGGGGATGTTTTTGCTGACGCGGTGGGGCGGCAAGCGGCAAATTTCCCAGATGAGCCCCTTTGACTATCTGAACGCCGTGACCACCGGTTCTATCGCTGCCGAGCTGGCGACAAATCTGGAACAGTGGTACCGCCCTGTCACCGCCATGGTCGTGTACGGGCTGGTGACCTGGGTCGTGCATTTTACTGCCTGTCGCAGTATCTTTATGCGCAGTTTGTGGAGCGGGCGGTCGCTGGTATTGATGGAGAGCGGCACCATTTTTAAGGAGAATCTTTCCCGCGCGTCCATTGATTTGAACGAGTTTTTGGGTCAGGCCCGCGTGGCCGGGTATTTTGACCCCAACGAAATACAAACCGCCATTTTGGAAACGAACGGCCAGATCAGCTTTTTGCCCAAGAGCGGCAGCCGCCCCGTCACCCCGCAGGACTTGCAGCTGACGCCGGAGCCGGTGAGTGCGTGGTATGACCTGATTCTGGACGGGCAGCTGATGGAAGACAACCTGAAAGCCTCCGGCCGCAGCGTAAGCTGGCTGGAAGGCCAGCTGCACAGCGTTGGCATCGGGCAGAAAAGCGAGGTATTTTACGCGGGCTGCAACCAGCAGGGCACATTCTTCGCCTGCCGCGACGGGTAAACAAAAGGGCCGAAGCCCGAAGCTTCGACCCTTTTGTATTGGGCGATGTGGCCCAGATTATTTGAAGTAGCGATCCAGCAGACCCTGCATACCGCGACCATGGCGGGCCTCATCCTTTGCCATCTCGTGGACGGTGTCATGGATGGCGTCCAGGTTCAGTTCCTTGGCCTTCTTGGCCAGGTCCATCTTGCCGGCGCAGGCGCCGCACTCGGCGTCAACACGCATCTGCAGGTTCTTTTTGGTGCTGTCGGTCAGAACCTCGCCCAGCAGCTCAGCGAACTTGGAAGCATGCTCAGCTTCCTCAAAGGCGTAGCGCTTCCAGGCTTCGGCGATCTCGGGGTAGCCTTCGCGGTCAGCCACGCGGCTCATGGCCAGGTACATGCCAACTTCGCTGCACTCGCCGTTGAAGTTCTCGCGCAGACCCTGCTTGATCTCCTCGGGCACGTCCTTGGCGATGCCGACAACATGCTCGGTTACATAGGTGTTGTCCTTCTTCTCAATGAACTTGGAAGCCGGGGCCTTGCAGACCGGGCAGAACTCGGGGATGGTGCCTTCAGCGATATAACCACAAACAGTGCAAACATACTTCGTCATAATAAATTGCCTCCTGTAATTTTGGATTTTCCGTTTTATTGCTCTTATTTGCTCTTGAGACAAGTTCCTGTCTCATTGCCTATATTATACGGAACTATACCACTTTTGTCAATAGTCTTTTTCATATTTTTAAGAATAAATCTTATTTTTTAAAAAGTTTGTATTGATTTACCCTCCCCGGCGCATTTTTGGGCATAGCAGCAAACAAAGCTTTGGAGAGCACACAGCTCAACGCCCCCACGCACAGCCCGGCCACCAGCAGCACCGGCGCATAGCCTAATGCCATCGCACTGGACAGCAGTACCGAGGCTCCCAGCAATTGGCCGATATTATGGGCCAGCGCACCGCTGACCGTGAAGATGAACTCTCCCGGCGAGGCGGGCAGGTGCAGCAGCCCCCACAATACAAGGAAGGACAGCACGCCGCCGCACAGGGATAAAAAGCCAGCTGTCGGCCCGCGGGTCAACATGGCAAACAGAGCCTTGAGCAGCACCAGCTCCGCCGCTGTGCGGGTGTTTAAGAAAAGCAGCGCGTACATGACCACCAGGTTGGAAAGGCCCAGCTTCATGGCGGGCATCAGGCCCAGCAGCGGCGTGATGGCGGATTCTAAAAATGACAGTGCGATGGCCAGGGCAAACAGCATGCCCGTCCAGGCGACCTCTCGGGATTTTTGGCTGCGCATAGGGCAGTCTCCCCTTTCTTGCAAGTAGGATTACTATAATAAGGTAGCAGCCCGCGCAGACTACCTAAAAAATTTACAATTTTCACACAGCTTTTCCGGCGCGGATTCGAGCCAAACGGCTTGAAAAAAACAGGGATATGGTGTATCCTATTAGAGTATCGGTATAGCATGCCGATGCTTATTTTTAAAAGCATACCATACCATTATGAAAAAGATATGAAAAAGGAGATCCTACTCATGAAAAAGTTACTTCCTATCCTGCTGTGCGCTGCCCTGCTGGCTGGCTGCGGCAGTTCCGCCAGCTCCGCTGCTTCTTCGACTGCGGAGAGCACCGTAGCTTCTGAGTCTGTTGCCGAGTCCACCGTAGAGAGCACCATCGGCGGTGCTGACGGCGAGACCGACATTGTCGTGAGCGATGATGCCGAAGCCAATACCGCCAATCTGGACGCTGCTGTATCCGCTTTGGAAGAGGTCAATCCCATCGCCAACCCCCGTGCACTGGACGACTTCTCTGTTGAGAACGAGCTGATGCTGACCATGGACAACATTGCCGGCTACAAGGGCGATGTGACCAACGACCAGGCTGACTGCGGCCTCGTGTTTGTGGCCCAGGCCAAGCCCGGCAAGGCCGCTGATGTCGAGAGCGAGCTGCAGGCTTACAAAGACAGCCTGTCTGCCAACGACCTGTATGCCGAGTTTGCCGACAAGGTTGCCCTGGCCAAGGACGCCCGCATCGTGACCAATGGCGACTATGTTGCCATCGTCATCGCCGGCATTTCGAACCCTGACTACAGCGCCATTGATACCGCCCTGGAGACGGCACTGAACTTCTAAACTATCGTATGGATGCAACAGGCCGCTACCCCGCTGGGTAACGGCCTGTTCTTGTAAACAAAAGAAAGGAGATCGCGCGGATGGTTTTTAACAGCGTTGTGTTCCTGTTCTGCTTTTTGCCGCTGGCGCTGCTTGCGTACTACCTCGTCCCCGGGCGGGGCAAAAATGTGGTGCTGCTGGTGGAAAGCCTGCTGTTCTACTGCTGGACCGGTGTAGAATATCTGCCGCTGATTGTCTGCCTGATCGTATTCAACTACCTGTGGGGGCTGCTGACAGCGCGCACCAAAGCCAAACTGAAAGGCTTGCTGCCTGCCGTGGCGGTGCTGGTCAACCTGGCGGCGCTGGTCTACTTTAAGTATGCCAATTTCCTGATCGATACCCTGAACCGCATCGGGAATTTTGGCCTGGCCGCCCTGGATGTAGGCGCGGTGCTGCCCCTGGGCATCAGCTACTACATCTTTAAAATTATCAGCTACGAAGCCGACGTTTACACCGGCAAGGTGGAGGCCGAGAAAGACCCCATCGCCTTTGCGGCGTATGTGCTGTTCTTCCCGCAATTGATTGTCGGCCCCATCATCAAGTACCGCGATATGGCCCCGCAGCTGCACAACTACAAAAACCGCTGCAATGCGGCGCTGATGGAGCGCGGCGTGGAACTGTTTTTGTTTGGCCTTGCCAAAAAGGTGATCTTGGCGGATTCCATCGGTGCGCTGTGGACCGATATTATCAGCACGGGCGGCGTGGGGCTAAGCAATGTTTCCACCCCGCTGGCCTGGCTGGGCATCATTGCCTACTCGCTGCAGCTGTACTTTGACTTTGCCGGGTACAGCGAGATGAGCAACGGCCTCGCTGCCCTGATGGGCTTTGACTGCGCCGCCAACTTTGATTTGCCGTATATTTCTGCCAGCATTACGGAGTTCTGGCGGCGGTGGCACATTTCCCTGTCCGGCTGGTTCCGGGATTACATCTACATTCCGCTGGGCGGCAACCGCAAGGGCGCCGCGCGGCAGATGCTGAACATGTTCCTCGTCTGGGTCGCCACCGGCATCTGGCACGGCGCCAGCTGGAACTTCATCGTGTGGGGGCTGTACTATTTTGTGCTGCTGGTCATCGAGAAGAATTTCCTGCTGAAATTCCTGAAGAAATGCCCGCTTGCGGCCCATATTTACACGCTGTTCTTTGTGGTGCTGGGCTGGGGCATCTTTACCGCCAACCAGCCCGGTGCGCCGCTGGGGCTGCTGCTCAACAAGCTGTTTGTGCCCCAGGGCGGCATCTCGCCGGTGTATTATCTGCGCAACTACGGCGTATTTTTGGTGCTGGGCTGCGTGTGTTCGTCGGTGCTGCCCCGCTTGCTGTGGGAGCGCATCAGCCGCAATACGGCGGTAAAAGCGGTGGTCTCAGCCCTGCTGGCGCTGCTGTGCATTGCCTATGTAGTGGCCGCCACCAACACGACGGCCCTGTACGCCAATTTCTGAAAGGAGGAACGGGATCATGGGAAAAGTTGTATACCGCAAAGAAAAAAAGAGCCGTTCCCCCTATCCGCTGCTGATTCTGGGCGCGGTGGTCGTGTTTGGGTTTTCGCTGGTGAATCTGGTGTTTCCCAAGCGCGACCAGCTGGAACTGGAAAACCGCAAGGCCGCGCAGCTGCCGGCGTTCAGCGTTTCGGCACTGCTGGACGGCAGCTGGCAGAGCGGGTTTGCCCGCTGGATGCAGGACCAGTTTGCCCTGCGTGATGTCTGGGTCAACACCCAGCGCGCGGCGGACGAAATCGTTTTCCAGAAAGTCGAGGAGGGCGGCATCCTGCTGGGCAAGGACCACTGGATGTTTACGAAGCTCTTTACCGTGGACGATGCCACCCAGAAGCAGCTTGCTAAGAACGTGCAGGCTGTCAGCGATTTTGCGGCGGCTCATCCCGGCAAGGTGACGTTTTTGCTGGCGCCCTCGGCCAGTGTGATCTATCCCGAGGAGCTGCCCGCCGGTGCCCCGATGGCGGACGAGAACGCGATGCTGGACGATATTTTTACTACGGTTGGTCAAAATGCCAGCGTGTTGGACCTGCGCCCCACCTTTACCGCCGACAAGAACAAGAACGAGTACCTGTACTTTAAGACCGACCACCACTGGACGCCCAACGGCGCCTACCGCGCGTATGAGCAGTTCTGTGCAATGAAGGGCCTGACGCCTTTTGACCGTGACACCCATGAGTCGATCACGGTGACGGATTTCCAAGGCACCCACTATTCGGCCACGCGGCTGTGGAACGTAGAGAACGACGAGATCACCTACTACCCGCTGAAAAACGAGATGACCATTTACCGCATCACCGGCGAGGCCGCCTATGAGCCGGAGACCACTGAGAATCTCATCAACACGATGAAGTTCAACACACGGGACAAGTACGCCGCATTTTTGGACGGCAACAACGGCTACTCGGTCATCGAGGGCGACGGCGAGGGCAGCATTTTGGTAGTGAAGGACAGCTACGCCAATAGCTTTATCCCCTACCTGACCGCCAACTATGGCAAGATCGGCGTGGTGGATTTCCGCAACTTTAAGTATGGGCTGGACTCCACCATTGAGCAGGAAGGCTACGATGAAGTGCTGATCTTGTACAACTTCCAGACTTTTATCGCCGATTCCAACCTGATTTATATCTCCCGTCCCAGCACCTTGCAGTAAATTATAACGACACACGGCCTTTCCTTTTGCGGTTTGCAAAGGGAAAGGCCGTTTTTTATTGCATCGTTATTCCCACAAAATTTGCAGGGTGGGTGTTTTAGGTGCTGCGTTGGGGCCGTAGACGCATTGCTGCCAGAAGCCAAAGTGGAAAAGGTCACTGGCGGCGGTGGCTTTGGTTAAAACTGCAAAAGAGGTTTGCAAATCGGCTTCCAGGGCCTTGCGTAGGGCAGCTTCGTCTGCCGGGGCGGCCAGGCTGCGCAGGTCAGCGCCGTGCAGGTGGAGCTGGACCGTACTGCCGTAGGCTGTCACCTCGGCGCGGGCGGTGCAGGCGGCGGTGTCGGCGGCGTAAGTGGTTTCCAGGCGGGTGGTCTGCCCGGCCAGAAACGCAGCCAGCTGGGCCGTCAGGCCTGTACAGCGGCGGGGTGCGGCCTTTTCCTTTTGAGCCAGCAGGGTGAAGTCATACCCGCCACCTTGCGGTAAGGCCGGGACGGCGCAGCCCGCGTGCTGGGTGAAAAGCTGCTGCAGGCCGCAGTGGACTTTGTAGTGGTCCTCGATGGCCTGCATCCGCTCATATAAGCCTTGGGCATCCTGCTGCCAATCGTGGTCGGCGCTGTCAAGAAGAAAGACCGAAAGTTCCGGTGCAGGCTGGGCGCGGTCGTAGAGTAACAGGCCGATCTCCTGCGCTTGTTCCCAGTCGGCCCCGACAGGCAGGGCGGCGGCGTCCAGCAGACCGTAGTAGACGGTGCCCGGCAGGGTCGCAGCGGCGTTTTCCAGCGCCTGGGCCGGGGTGGGCGCGGCGGCGCTGGTGGTTTTAAAGGCAGACTCGCCCTCCGGGGCGTTCTGGTCGGCCAGCAGCAGGCAGACAGAATAATGTTCACCCTGCTGTGCAAAAAAGACGGCGCGGACGATTTCCCGCTTGGAAAGCGGCTGGCCGCCACAGCCGCAAAGCAGCAGGCTGCAAAGCAACACCATCAGGAGCAGCGCCGGAATTTTTGGCATAACCATGCCGCAGCACCCCCGATCCAGGCAAGAAGTACAAAGCCCCAGGTGAACGCACTGCGCCAGCGCAGGGCGGCGTCCACATCCAGCCCACGCAGCAGCGGGCAGACCGTAGGCAGCAACAGCAGGTACACGCAAAACGGCCCCAAGTTGGCGGCGGCATTCTCCTGCCGGGCCTCACCGCCCAGCAGGCGCGTCATGGCGTAAAAGTAGAGCGCCAGCTTGATCGTAACGGCCATGACCCACAAAATCAATTGAAGCCATTCCATCCGCGTAAAGACCGAGAGTGCCCCGCAGCGGGCGGCGGCGTGGAGCGGGTCGGCCCGCAGGGGCATGGCCGCGCCGTAAAACAGCTCCAGCATCGCGTGGATTGTCACATCAAAGCCAAGGGCGACACCGGCCAGCCACAGCAGCGTGTGGCGGCCGCGCTTTTGCGGTTCCGGCCAGAGGGCGGGCAGTAGATATTCCGGGTATAGTGTCAGCTGGTCGCGGGCGGCGTCGGCGAAATCCGGCCAGATCAGCGCGGCGTTTTGCAGGTTGGTGATGTGCAGCCGCGGAAAGACCGACAGCAGCATTCCCGCCGTGGCGATGCAGAGCAGGCACAGCACCACGTAGGCCGTCTGCGAAATAGCCGAGACGCGGCGCAGGTAGAGAATTGGCAGCAGCACCAGCAGGCAGAGTGCCAGCTGGGTGACGGCACCGGGATATAACCGCTGCGTGAGGTTCCACAGGCGCAGCAGTTCCAGCACCGAGGTGCCCGCCAGCAGCAGGGCAAACAGCAGGCGCAATAGCGGCGTAGCCCCCTGCCGCCAGCTGACGGCAAACAGTGCGCCTACTGCGGCCAGCACCGGCGCACAAACCAGTGCGGCCGCCGCCCCAGCGCGGCACCAGTAAGCTGTTTGGCTGCGCAGCAGCACGTTGACCAGCACCCCCACCAGCAGCGCGGCGTACAGGCTGGGATGTTCACATTTCATGGCGGCCGATCACCTCCCCGGCTTTGGCCAGCTCGGACCAGATACTGCGCACAAAACCGTCCCGGACGCTGGCTTTGCCCGGGGGCATCAGCGGGTAGAGATAGTCGTACCCGAAGGGCTCGCTGCCGCAGGCCATGGCTAAGATCATCAGCGCGGCGCAGGTCAGCCCCAGCACGCCGAACAGCCCGGCCAGCAGAATGACACAGAAGCGAAACAAAATGCTTTGCTCGTACAGAGAAGGCACAGCCAGCGTGGCGATAGTTGCGGCCGCCGCCATGGTAAGCACCGGCACACTGACGATGCCGGCATTGACGGCTGTCTCGCCAATAATGAGTGCGCCCACAATACTGACCGTGTGGCTGATGGATTGAGGCGCACGCAGACCCGCCTCTCGGACGATTTCCAGCAGCAAGGTCACCGCCAGCATTTCCAGCATCGGCGGCAAGGGTGTCTGGGCTTCGGCCTGGGCAAGTTTCGTCAACAGCTGCGCGGGGATGATCTCCGGTGCAAAGGCCACCGCCATTACGTACAGTCCAGGGCCAAACACCGACAGAAGGAACGCCAGATATTTTAAAAGCCGGATCAGCCCCGCGAAGACCGCGCCCGAGGCGTAGTCGTCCAAGCACTCGAAATGCTCGGCAAAAAAGCTGGGCACCACCATAGCGTAGGGGCAGCCTGCCACCAGCACCACGGCTTTGCCCTCGCACAGGCGTGCGCAGGCGGTGGCGGGGCGCTCGGTGTAGGCGGCGGCCGGGAACAGGTTGAGTTTATCCTGCTTTAAAAAAGAGGCAAAGTAAGCACTATCCAAAAGCACGGGCAGTTCGATTTTTTCCAGACGGTCCCGAAGGGCATGGATGGTTTCAGCCGGGGCCAGGGCGCTGTCATAGCACAGGCAGTATTCGGTCTTGGCGCGGGTATGGGCGGTGGCAATTTCCGCCACCAGCGTGCCGGAACGGAACTGGCGGCGCAGCAGGGATACGTTATTGCGCAGCAGTTCGGTGAATGCCTCCTGTGAGCCGCGCATGTTGCCCTCACCGCTGGGGGTGCTGATGCTGCGCTGGGGCATTTCCTGGGTGGAGAACACAACTGCCTGGTCACAGTCATCAATAAGCAGCAGTGACATGCCGTTGGCCAGCAGTTCCCCGATCTCTTCTATATCCGAGGCTGGCTGCGGCTCAGCGGGGATAAGGCTTTGCTTAAGCAGATAGTCGCACAGCCCCGGCCCGCCGCCGAAAAAGGCCGGGTCGCGATCCAGCATATCAAGGGCTAACCGGCAGAGTTTTTCCGGCGAGGAAATTCCTGTAAACATAATGATGGCGCAGCGGATGCCGCCCACCGAGAGCTTTTTGGTATAGAAATCGTCCGAGCCGCCAAATCTATCTTGCAGAACCGCAAGATTTTGGGCCAGGGCCCGGCACAAGGCTGGTTTTTGCATGGCGTTCCCTCCTGCCCTTTAGTCTTGCCCGGCGTTTGGGATTTTATGAGGGGGTCCGCTATGCTTGCCAGCGTTTTTCGCACTGTCATTGTTTATGTTGCCGTTATCACCGCCATGCGGCTGATGGGCAAGCGGCAGCTGGGGGAATTGCAGCCCGCCGAGCTGGTGACCACCTTTCTCATCTCCAACGTAGCATCCATCTGCATCGATGAGCCGGATTTGCCGCTGGCGGCCAGCATAGTGCCGATTTTTTTGCTTACAGCGCTGGAGATTTTGAACTCTACTCTGGCCTGGTTCTGTCCCCGGTATGCGCGGCTGCTGTTCGGCAAGCCGATCACCGTCATTGTGCGGGGTGAAATTCGGCAGCAGGCATTGCAGGAGCTACGCATCACGGCGTCCGACTTGATGGAAGCACTGCGGGGCAAGGAGTACTTTTCCCCCACCGAACTGTTATGGGCCACGGTGGAGCCAAACGGCAGTATCAGCACCGCACCGGTGCCTCAAAACAGCGAAGCCCCGCCCATGCTGCCGCTGCTGCTGGAAGGCACGGTTTACCGGGAGAACCTCGCCTTTTTTGGCGTGGATGAGCCTTGGCTGGATGACCGCCTTGCCGAAAAGCAGCTAACCCGGCCACAGGTGTTGCTGCTGCTTTATAATGGCAAAGACCTGCTGATCGTGCCCCGGCAAAACACAAAAGGGCCGCCCCCGAAGGGGCGGCCCGGAAAGGACGCGGTATGAGTCGAAACCGATATGCGGTGATCCTGTTGGTAGTGCTGGCGCTGACTTTATGGCTGGCGGGGCGGTACGTGAACCGCACCACGGCCACCCTTTGCAATGAGCTGCAAACCGCCTGCACCCTGGCCGAGACCGGCCAAATGCCACAGGCACAGCAAGCTTACCGAGCGGCTGCGGATAACGCTGCCCAGGCCAGCAAGGTGCTGGGGATGCTGGTGCGGCGCAATCTCATCGACCAGATGAACCAAACCTTAAGCCTGCTGCCCGGCTGTGCCAAAGAAGAGAACCTTACGGACCTCACCCTAGAGACGGACCGGGCCTGCTGCCAGCTGCAACAGATACAGCAATCATTTTTCGGCAGTTTTTGATCGGCTGTCCAGCATGTCCTTCAATTCTTCCATAAAGGTGTTGACGTCGCTGAACTGGCGGTAGACGGAGGCGAAGCGCACATAGGCGACATCATCCATCTGCTTGAGCTCCTGCATAGCCAGATCGCCGATATGGATGGAAGAGACTTCGCGGTCATAGGAGTTGAGCAACAGCTGCTCGATCCGGCTGACAGCGTCGTCCAACTGCTGGTAGCTGACGGGGCGCTTTTCGCAGGCGCGCAGCATACCGTTCAGCAGCTTCTGGCGGTCAAATACCTCACGGGAGTGGTCTTTCTTGACGACCATCAAGGGCACCGTCTCGACGATCTCGTAGGTCGTAAAACGCTTTTTGCAGTTCAGACATTCGCGGCGGCGGCGGATCTTTTCACCGTCCTCAGTCGGGCGGGAGTCAATAACTTTGGAATCCACTTCCCCACAATACGGGCATTTCATAGCTGTCTCCTTACTTGTACAGGGTCATCAGGCTTCCTTTTTGGCAGCCTTTTTCTTGGACTTCCAGTCGACCCACAGCGGCGTAGCGATGCAGATCGTGCTGTACACACCACTGACCATGCCGAACAGCAGCGGGAACGCGAAGGTGTAGATGCTGTCCAGACGGTAGATGACGGACACAACGCAGACGACACCCAGCGCCAGGCAGGTGGTGATGGAGGTCATCAACGAACGGGAGAAGCTCTGGTTGACGGACAGGTTGACCAGCTCGGCCAGGCCCATCTGCTTTTTGCTGTACAGGGCACTGTTCTCGCGGATACGGTCGTAGATAACGACGGTATCGTTGATGGAGTAGCCCAGGATGGTCAGCACGGCAGCGATGAAGTTGCCGTTCAGAGGAATACGCAGGATGACAAAGACGCCGAAGACGACGAACATATCATGCAGCAGGGCCACGATGGCGGTGGAACCAGCCTTGAGACCGCCGATCTTGCGGAAGCGGAAGGCCACGTAAGCCAGGATCAGCACGCAGGCCGCGACCAGGGCGACCAGGCTCTTGAACAGGAACTCCTTACCGATGGTGGCGTTGACATTGCTGACCTCGTTCTGCTCGAAGTTGTTTTCGGGGTGAGCTTCGTTGATGGCGGTCAGCATATCGTCCAGCTGCTCGGTGGTCAGGGTCTGGCTGCCCGGCAGGGTCACGGTCAAGGTCTGGTTGCCGGAAATGTCGGAGCCGGTCTGGAGGGTCAGGTCGCTCTGGCCCAGCTGGCTGCCGATCTCGCTCTTCAGGCTGGGCAGATCAACGTCGCCCTCATAGCTCAGGGTGACCATGGAGCCGCCCTTGAACTCGACGTCCATCTTGACGCCGAACACGGCGCAGAAGACGAGGACGATAGCGATCAGTGCGCAGGAGAAGGTGTAGAACTTCTTGCGGTTGCCGATGAAGTTGATGTGCGGGGTCTTGTACTCAGCAGTGCCATCCTTCTTGCCGCCGTACAACCAGGGGTTGCGCAGGGCCTTGCAGTGGACGGCGCCGCGGATCATAACGCGGGTAGCCCAGACACCGAAGACGAAGTTGAGCAGCACGCTGGTGAGCAGTGTAAAGCCGAAGGAGTAGACAGTACCGGCGGTGGAGGGTCCGAACCAGAAGAAGATCGGGTTGAACACCTTAGCCCAGAAGCCGTCGGTGGGGCCGAAAGCGCCCATCAGGATAGCGGCGACAATGACGATGGTGACGTTGCCGTCGATGATGGGGGTCAGGCCCATCTTGAAGCCGCTCTTGACGGCGGCAGGCAGGGTCTTGTTCTTAGCAAGCTCTTCCTTGATACGCTCGGCGGTGATGACGTTGGCGTCAACGCCCATACCGATGCCCAGGATGATACCAGCGATGCCGGGCAGGGTCAGGGTAGAACCCGGGAACACAGTAAAGTAGCCGGAAACGACAGCCAAGGTAGCGGCCACCTGGCCGAACAAAGAGATGGTAGCGATGGTACCGGGCAGACGGTAACGCACAATCATCATCACAGCGACGAGCGCAAAGGCGATGATGCCGGCCAGAACCATGACCTCCAGACTCTTAGCGCCCAGGGACGGGCTGATGGTGGAGTAGCTCTCGGCAGACAGGGCGAAAGGCAGTGCGCCGGAATTGATCTGGTTGGCCAGCGTGGAAGCGCTGTCCTGATCGAATTTGCCCTTGATGATGGCCTCACCGCCGGTAATGGCCTCGTTGACGGTGGCGGTGGAGATGTTTTCATCGTCCAGCCAGATGGAGATCGTGCCGTTATTGGCTGCCTGCTCGGTGGTAGCATCGGCAAAAGCGGCAGCACCAGCGGAGTTGAACTTCAGCTGGACGACCCAGCCCTCCGTCTCGTTATACGCGGCATTGGCGGAAGTCACGTCGTCACCGCTGAGGATTTCTTCCCCATCCGCGGTGGAACCCTTGCGGAACACCATCTTAGCGGTGGTGCCGATCTCATCGATAGCCGTCTGCGGGTTGAAATCAGCCTCGCCGGTCTTCCATGGGAAACGGACGATGATACGATCCTTGTTACTGTCAACATAGCTCTCGTAGTCCGTAATGCCCAGGCCGACCAGACGGTCCTCGATAACGGTTTTTGCCGCCGTCATCTGTTCGGGGGTGGCATCCACATCACCGGCGGGCATAAAGGTAACATCGACACCGCCGCGGATATCGATACCGAAGCGGATATCCGAAGCGCCCTTGATGTAGATGTTCTTAGTGTCGCCGTACTGATAGCTTGCGCCGAAGATCGCAGTCAGGGAAAACACCACGATCAGAATTGCCACGACAAACAGCGGCCATGACTTCCCTTTCTTGTTCATAGAAACCTCCAAAAATATGCCCGCGCCTGCGGGCGGGATAGATTTATGCGCCGGAATTACTGCTGATCCGCCAGCAGCTTTTCGACGACCGCCAGACGTACACAGACGCACAGCAGAGCCGATGCAGTCTCGACTTCGTCAAGGCTGGGATAGGTCGGCGCAATGCGCAGGTGAGAGTCCTCGGGGTCCTTGTGGTAGGGGTAAGCGGAGCCTGCCCCGGTCAGCGTGAGGCCGCAGTCTTTGCACAGCTGGGCAACGCGCTTGGCACAGCCCGGCATAACGTACAGGCTGATGAAGTAACCGCCCTTGGGGTTGGTCCAGTGGGCAATGTTGCCGCAGGGGGTCAGCTCGGTGGCAAAAGCGGTCTTGACGGCGTCAAAGCAAGGCACCAGGCGGCGGCGATGCTTGGCCATGTGGGCGAGTACGCCCGCTTTGTTCTTGAGGAAGCGGACATGGCGCAGCTGGTTCATCTTATCATAGCTGATGATCATGGTAGAGAAGCGCTTGCACATGTACTTCATCGAGTTCTCACTGCAGGCGATGGCAGAGACACCGGCACCAGGGAAAGTGATCTTGCTGGTGGAAGTGAACATGAAGACGCGATCCTCATTGCCGTACTTCTTGGCCTCGTTCAGCAGCACGGGGGTCTCGATGATTTCATCGGTCAGGTGGTGCACGATGTAGGCCTCGTCCCAGAAGATCTTGAAATCCGGGGCAGCGGTCTTGAGTGCGGCAAAGCGGCGAATGGTCTCATCGCTGTAAGTGTAGCCATCTGGGTTGGAGTACTGCGGCACGCACCAGATGCCTTTGATGGTGTCATCCTCAGCCACGAGCTTCTCGATCATGTCCATATCGGGGCCGTCTGGGCTCATAGGGACGCTGATGAGGTCAAAGCCCATTTCCTCGGTGATGGCGAAGTGGCGGTCATAGCCGGGCACCGGGCAGAGGAACTTGCGCTTCTCTACCTGGGACCAGGGGCACGGAGAATCCTGGAAGCCAAACATATAACCGATGGCTACCAGGTTGTACATCAGCTGCAGGCTGGAGTTGCCGCCTACAAAAACCTCCGCGGGCTTTACGCCAAACACATCGGCAAACAGTTCGCGAGCCTCATGCAGGCCTTCCAATTCGCCATAGTTGCGGGCGTCGAAGCCGTCATCGGTGGTGTAGTCGTCCATCTTCAGCAGATCCATCGCCAGATCCATCTGGTGAGGGCCGGGCTTGCCGCGGGCCATGTTGAGTTTCAGGCCCATATCCTGAAACTTCTTGTACTGTGCTTCCAGCGCAGCTTTCTCTGCGGTCAGCTCGTCACGATTCATTGACAGGTAATCAGCCATAATCAAAGTCCCCCTATATCATTTTCCCACACGCTGTATCCCCTCTATTTTGATACAGCACATGCGTACATTACATTATATACGGTTTTGAGCAAAAGAACAAGCGTTTTTGCCGCATTTTTGCCCGCAAAACGCAAATAGTGTACCAAAAAGCGGGATATTTTTGCATTTTTAAAAAGTCAGAAGCCGTTTTTACTGAATTGGCGAGAGATTTTCTACGGATTTTTGACGAGAGATTGCAGGGACAGACTTGCTGCAGGGCGGCTTTTTGATACGCCGGATGCCAAAAGGAAAGAGCCTATATTCAACTGCAAAACGTTGAATATAGGCTCTCATGCCGCCGACCGGGATCGAACCGGTACGGTATCGCTACCGAGGGATTTTAAGTCCCTTGCGTCTGCCAGTTCCGCCACGGCGGCACAATGTACAGCTAACTTTAGCATACATACGCGCAATTGTCAAGCTGTACGGTGGGCGAGGTGCCCCCTGCTTATCGCAAGTTTTCACTTTGGAACGTTAAATTTTATCGCATGTTCCCTGCCCGTGGATTTTTATTTAGGCCCTGCTTATTTTGATTTTTCAATCAGCTCCCGGGCGTTGGCCAGGCTCAACTCGGTGACTTTATCGCCGGAGATCATGCGGGCCAGCACTTCCACTCGGCCGTTCATATCAAGGGTATGGATCTCAGTAAAGGTGCGGTCATCGCGTACGTTTTTCTGGATGAGCAGCTGGTTATCGGCAAAAGCGGCCACCTGCGGCGTATGGGTGATGCAAAGCACCTGATGGCCTGCCGCTGTCTGGTGCAGCAGCTGGCCGATGCGCCCCGCCGCCAGGCCGGAAACACCGGTGTCGATCTCATCGTAGATGACGGTGGGCAGGGCGTCGCGGTCGGCCAGGGCACTCTTGAACGCCAGCATAATACGGGAAAGTTCACCGCCCGAGGCGATTTTGGCCAGGGGCTTGGGGTCCTCGCCAGGGTTGGTGGAGATGAGGAATTCCACCGTATCCTGCCCGTGGGAGGACAGCGGCCCCCGTGCATGCTTGAGGGCAAAGCGAATGCCCGGCATGTTCAGAAATTCCAGCGCCGCCCGCATCTCTTTATTCATTGCCGTAAAGCCTTTTAAGCGGCTCTGGGTCAGGGCTTCCGCGGCCTTTTTTGCGTCGGCATATAAGGCCTGCACCTGAGTCTTCAGTTCGGCAATCTTCTGGCCGGAGGACTGGAAGTTTTCCAACTCCGCCGCGGCGGCTTCCCGCCGGGCCAGCAGTTCTTCCACTTCCATGCCAAACTTTTGCTTAATGCGGTAAATCGTGTCGAGGCGGCTCTCGATCATGTCCAGTTCGCCGGGGTCAAAGCCGTAGGCGTCCAGGCGGTCGGCCAGCTCGGTGGCCAGGTCGCGGGCGCTATAGTACAAGTCGTTGAGGCGTTCGGACAGCGGGGCCAGCGTTTCGTCCAACCGGGCGCTGTTCTGCAAGCCCTCGACCGCGCCGCCCAACAAGTCGGCGGCACCGGGCTGTTCACCGTCCTCGTCCCCTGCCAGCGCCAGGTGGGCGGCGGTGATGCCGTCCAAAATGCCTTGGGCGTGGGTGATGACGGTCTTGCGCTCCTGCAGGTTTTTCTCCTCACCGGGCTGCAATGCGGCGGCATCGATGGCGTCGATTTCAGCGGTCAGTGCTTCGATCTTGCGCTGCTTGTCGGCCTCGCTGGCATTGAGGGCGTCCAGCTGGCGCTTGACGGTGACCAGTTCGCGGTAGCGGCGGTAGTAATCTGCAAACAAATCACGGTTCTGGGCATACTGGTCCAGCAGACCCAGGTGCAGGGCAGGATTCGTCAGGCTTTGGCTGTCGTGCTGGCCGTGGATGGACAGCAGCCCTGCGGAAATATCCCGCACGACGGCGGCGGTAGCGGGCATGCCGTTGACGCGGCAGCTGCCCTTGCCCTCGGCGTTGATCTCGCGGTAGAGCAAAAGGTCGTCGTTGGCCTCATAGCCGCACTTTTCCAGCTGCTTTTTCACCGACTGGGGGATATTTTCAAAGGTTGCCCAGATGCAGGCTTTCTGTGCGCCGCTGCGCACCAGTTCCCGCGAGGTGCGGTTGCCCAGGATGGCGTTGATGGAATCGATCAGGATCGATTTGCCTGCGCCGGTCTCGCCGGTAAGCACGTTAAAGCCGGGGGTGAAATTCACCTCGGCTTTTTCGATCACGGCTACATTTTCAATTTTCAGGTTTGCCAGCATGGGCCAGCCCTCCCCCGTCCGTTGTTATGCTTTGCTTAGCCGCGGCGGACATACTGCTGCAAAGACTTGCAGATCTCGGCCGCGCCATCCTCGGTACGCATGAGGATAAAGAACGTATCGTCGCCGGAAAGCGTGCCGACAACCCCATTCCACTGTTTGGCGTCAAACACTTCACAGGCGGCGTTGGCCATGCCGGAGAAGCACTTGACCAGCACCAGATGCCCGGCGTAGTCGACCTTGAGAACTGACTCGCGGAAGATCATCTCGAACCGGCTGGGCGAATGGGTCACCTTGCCGGAGGCTGCGGCGGGCATGTAGCGGTAATGGCCGTCGGCATCGGCCACCTTGACCAACTGCAGGTCACGGATGTCGCGGGAAACGGTGGCCTGGGTCACATCGAACCCCTCCTCCCGCAGGTGGGCCAGCAGGTCCTCCTGGCGGTCGATGGGATGTTTTTCGATCAGATCGAGAATTGCCTGATGACGCGCGCTTTTCAAGTGAGATCAACTCCTCATCAATTTATTTTCAATGGCGTGGAACTGCTCGGAATCATAAAATGTAATCAGCTGCAATTTTTGGGGCGCAGCTGTTACGGTAAGTACATCGCCGGGCTGCAGATCGCACTGGGCGGTGCTGTCAGCGCAGGCATAACAGGTATCGCGGTTTTCGGCATCAGCCACCAGCTCCAGCCTGCGGCCTGCAGCAAACACCAGCGGGGCCACCTGGGCGTTGTGGGCGCAGACAGGCGTCAACACCACCACATCAGCGGCGGCATCCAGCACCGGGCCGCCCGCTGAGAAGGAGTAGGCCGTGGAGCCGGTGGGCGTTGCCAGGATCAAGCCATCGCTGCGGTAGCTGCTGACAAAGCAGCCGTCGCAGTAGACTTTATAGTCCATCGGGTGCATGCGGGTGCGGCCGAAAAGCACCACATCGTTGATGGCTTCGGCCTGCCAGCCGTTGGCAGACCTGGCCAGCAGCAGGCCGCGCGGGTCGAGGGTATAGCGGCCCTCGGCCAGCAGACGCAGCTTTTCGGGCATCTCCTCCACCTCGCAGGTGGCCAAAAAGCCCGTGCGGCCCAGGTTGACGCCCAGCACCGGCTTGCCATAATGCACACAGTCCAGCCCGGCTTTCAGCAGCGTACCGTCACCGCCGATGGTGATGACGAAATCGGCTTCGCGGTAGGCTTCTTCCTCAGGCAGAAAGCGGATGGGCACCTTGGATTCAAAGACCGGCTGGGCCATGACCACGGCCACACCCAACTCATGCAGCAGCGCGGCCGCCTGGCCAGTGACTGCATAGCCGCTGTCCTTGGTAGGGTTTGTTACCAGTAAAACCGTCATTGCGGGTACACCCTCTTACTCAGTGCAGATTCGGGGCCTTATCCAGCGTTTCGTGGGCTTTGGCCACGGTTTGCTCGATCAGGCTCTCCGGCAGCGGCTGCGGATTTTCGCAGTGCTGCACGTACATCAAAAACTCGATGTTGCCCTCGGGTCCCTTGATGGGCGAAAAATCCAGGCCCGCCGGGGTAAAATGGTTGGCCATGGCATAGCCCTGGGCCATCTCCAGCACCTCACGGTGGGTGGCAGGCTCACGCACGACGCCTTTTTTTCCTACTTTCTCGCGCCCGGCCTCAAACTGGGGCTTGACCAGGCAGACGCCTACGGCGTCCGGCGTGGTAATGGCATCAGCCACCGGGAAAATATGTTTGAGCGAAATAAACGATACATCAACGCTGAAGAACGCCACCGGCTCTGACAAGTCCTCAGGCTTTACATTGCGGATGTTGGTGCGTTCCATGTTGACGACGCGCTCATCGGTGCGCAGGCTCCAGGCCAGCTGGCCGTAGCCCACGTCCACCGCGTAAACTTTTACCGCGCCGTTTTGCAGCATGCAGTCGGTAAAGCCGCCGGTGGAGGCACCTATGTCCATGCAGACTTTGCCATCCGGCCGCATGGGAAAGACCTGCATCGCCTTTTCCAGTTTAAGACCACCGCGGCTGACATAGCCGATGTCGTGCCCGCGCACTTCGACTTTAGCGTCGGGGCTGATCATCTCACCGGCCTTATCCACCTTCTGCTCGTCCACAAATACAATGCCGGACATGATGAGGGCTTTGGCGCGCTCTCGGCTTTGGACAAGGCCGTTCTGGCAAAGGTACTGGTCAAGACGGATCTTACTCATGCTTGGGTTCTCCTTACTTTATACAGGCAAGGACGTCCGCAGCCAAGGCGGCGGCATCCAGGTTTTGGTCTTTGCGCAGCTCTGCCACACTGGCGTGGAGCAGATGGGAATTATCGACAGCATGCAGCAGGTATTTTCCCTGCCAGCCGGCCTGCTGCAGGGCAAAGCCCAGCTGCTGGCCGATGCCGCCGGTGCGGATGGCATCCTCGGCAAACAAAATCGTATCGTAATCGGCCAAGGCTTCGCACAGACCTTCCGGCAGCGGGAAGACGCGGGTCAGCTTGTAGGCTTCAGCGGCCACTTTCTTTTGCAGCAGCAAATCGGTGGCAGCGATGATTTCTTCACTTTCGGCGCCATAGCTGACGAGGGCGACTTTCGCGCCCGGCCGGGTGTCGATCTTATCAAACAGGTTGCCCGTGCAGCCAAGAGCCGCCAGGGCTTCTTTCTCATTGCCGCGGGCGTAGCGGATGGCGCGGGGACCGGTCATATCCTTGACAAGGTGCGGCAGCCAGTATTTCAGCTCCGCATAGTTGGCGGGGGCGAATACGGGGATGCCGATCTGGCTGAAGAAAGCCGGGTCGTAGATACCCTGGTGGGTCTCGCCGTCGCCAGGGACAAGGCCCGCACGGTCAACGCCAAACAGCACGTTCAGGTGCATCAGGCTGACATCGTGGATAATCTGGTCGTAGGCACGCTGGAAAAAGGTGGAGTAAATGGCCACCGTGGGCAGCAGCCCTTGGCTGGCCAAGCCCGCTGCAAAGCTGACGGCGTGCTCCTCGGCCATGCCGACATCATAGAACCGCTCTTTGTGGCGGTGCTTGAAGAAGTTGAGGCCGGTGCCGTACTTCATAGCCGCCGTGATGGCGCAGAGTTCCGGCACATCGTCGCCAATCTCGGCCAATGTGGAGCCGAACACCGTCGAGAAGGAATCCTTGGGCGACAGCTCCGGGTCGGTCAGGTGGCTTAAATCGATGGAAGAAACAGCGTGGAACTCGCCGGGGTTTTCCTCGGCGGGCTTTAAGCCCTTACCTTTTTGGGTGACCACGTGCAGGAAGATGGGGGCGAACTGTTCCTGCAAGTTCGTGAACATCTGTTCCATCAGCAGCACATCGTGGCCGTCCACAGGGCCGATATACTGGAAGCCCATCTCCTCGAACATCGTGGAGTGGTAGATGCCCCGGCGCACCAGCTGTTTGCCGCCCTGCAGCGCCTTGACCATGGCATTGCCCGCCACAGGAATACGCTCCAGCGCGGTTTCCATCTGGGCCTTAACGTGGAAATATTTTGGGTCGGTGCGCAGTTTGGTCAGATAATTAGCCATCTGGCCGACGTTTTTCGAGATCGACATCTTGTTGTCGTTCAGGATGCAGATCAGGTTGTTCAGCTGGCTGACGTTGTTCATGCCCTCGTAGACCATGCCGCCCGTAAAGGCGCCGTCGCCCACGATGACGACCACTTTGCCCGGCTCGCCTTTGAGCTTTTTGGCACGGGCAATGCCGATGGCGGTGGACAGCGCCGCGCTGCCATGACCTGCAATGAAGGTATCACAGGGGCTTTCCTTCGGGTTGGGGAAACCGGACAGGCCGTTTTTCTGGCGCAGCTCGGCAAAGCCAGCCATGCGGCCGGTGAGCAGTTTATGAGTATAGCACTGGTGGCCAACGTCAAACAAAATTTTATCCTGCGGCAGGTCCAGGGCGCGGTGCAGAGCCACCGTAAGCTCTACCACACCCAGGTTGGAGGACAAGTGCCCCCCTGTTGCGGAAACGCTCTCAATCAAAAATTGACGAATTTCCTCGCACAGGGCAGGCAGTTCACTCTCCTGCAGCCGCTTCACATCGCCGGGCGCCTGGATGCGCCCTAAAAGCGGATAGGTCATTGATAAGCACCTCGCTGTAAATTTACGCGCTCATACCATGGGCATTGCAAACCCAAGTGCGATGCCGAGTACAGCACCCGTCAGCACTTCGATCGGGGTATGACCGACCATTTCCTTTAATTTTTTACCACCCAGGAACGGCAGGGCGTTCACGCCCTGATCCATCCACTCGTTAAACATCCGGTTCAGCAGTTTGGCCTGCTCGCCCGTTTCGTAGCGCACACCCATGGCATCGTACATAACGATGATGGACACGACCGCCGCAAGGGCGAACTCAGTCGAAGTGACGCCGCAGTAGCGCCCGGTAGCCACTACCATGGCGCATACGGTGGCCGAGTGGGAGCTGGGCATGCCGCCCGCACCCCACATACGCTCCGGGATAAAACGATGGAAGATGAAAAGGTTCAGGATCACCTTGATGAATTGCGCCAGAAAAGAACCGCACAGCGCTGTTACCAGCACGTAGTTCCACCCCAGCGCGGCGTGCAGCAGTGGCATGGTATCCTCACTTCCTATTGGCAAAACCGCAGGCCCGTTTTGGCGGCGCGTGCGGGATCCGTCTGTTTTTACTTTTTGCGCTGCAGCAGTTCCCCTGCCAGCAGGCGCAGGAAATCCTCCTGCGCACCAAACCCATCCAGGGCCGCCATGGCGGTATCGTTATGCTGCTTTGCCAGCGCACGTGCCCCGTCCAGGCCGTAGAGGGTGATAAAGGTTGTTTTGTCGTTATCGGCATCGCTGCCGACGGGCTTGCCCAGCTCTTCGGTGGTAGAGGTCACATCGAGGATATCGTCCACGATCTGGAACACAAGGCCCACTTCGGCCGCATACTGCACAAGAGCCTTGCGCAGGGCGGGCGCGGCATTGGCAGCCGTACAGCCCAGTTCCACTGCTACGATGATGAGTGCACCGGTCTTGTTGCGGTGCAGTTCTAACAGCTGGTCCTCAGTGGCACGAATGGTCTCGTAATGTTTGTCAAGTTCCTGCCCGTAGAGCATACCACGGGCACCGCCCCCTTTGGCCAGAATGGCGGCGGCTTCTACCCGGCTCTCGGCGGGCAGGTCGGCGTGGGCGATGACCTCAAATGCGGCGGTGACCAAAGCATCCGCCGCCAGCAGGGCCGTGGATTCGCCAAACTGCTTGTGGCAGCTAGGGCGGCCGCGGCGGAAATCATCGTTGTCCATGCAGGGCATGTCGTCGTGGATGAGCGAATAGCAGTGCAGCATTTCCAGCGCACAGGCGTAGTCCAACGCCTTTTCCGGCGCGGTGCCGCTCAGTTCACAGGCGGCCAGCGCCAGCACGGCGCGGATGCGTTTGCCGCCGCCCAGCAGGCTGTAGCGGGCGGCTTTTGCAATTTCCTCGTGTGGGGGGAGAAATTCATCGCACAGTTCGCCCAGGCGCTGCTCGGTCAGGGCAGCCCAGGCGGTAAACTTAGCCTTATAGTCCTCGTAATTCATTGCACGTCCTCCGCCTTTGCCAGCAGGCTGGCATCGATCTCATTGATCTGCAGCTTGGCCGCGTCCAGCGTCTGCTTGCAATAGCTGATAAGTCCCGCCGCCTCGGCATACAGTTTGACGGACTGCGCCAGCGGCGTGGATTCATCCTGCAGTGCCGTCAGCAATTCCTGCAGACGGGTCAGGCCTTCTTCAAAGGATTTTGGCTGTTTCATAGGGTCATACCTCCCTGCGCGTTTTTGTGCACGCTCTGCACCACGCAATCAGCCCGGACGGCCGCACCGCGCAGGGTGATGGCGTCGCCCGGCTGCAGTGCGGCGACCTCGCTGACCGCGCCGTCCTTCTCGACCATGGCATAGCCGCGGGCCAGCACGCCGTAGGGGTTCAGCGATTCGGCCATCGCGGCGGCGTGGCGCAGGCTCGTCTCGGCGTCCGTAAAGCGGCGGACGGCGGCGCCCTGCACAGCCTCGCTCAGGCGGGCAAGGTCAGTTTTCCTGCGCTGCATGGCCTGTTTCTGGCGCTGCATGGTCTGGGATGCTGCCAGGGCGTTTACCTTATTATAGCATACTTCGCAGCGATTCTGTATATTTTTTTGAATATTTTGCTGTAAAATGAATATTTTCTGCCGCCATTCTTCCCGGTCCGGCACACAGAGTTCGGCGGCCGCCGAGGGGGTCGGTGCGCGCAGGTCGGCCACATAGTCCAAAATGGTGGTGTCGATCTCGTGCCCGACAGCGGAAACTACGGGTTTGCGGCAGGCCACGGCAGCGCGGGCGATGCGCTCGCTGTTGAAGACCCAGAGATCCTCCTTACTGCCTCCGCCTCGGGTGACCAAAATCAAGTCCGGGCGCTTATCCGCATCCAGTGCGCGGATGCCCGCCACGATGCTGCGCTCGGCTTCGATGCCCTGCACGTTGACAGGGGCCAGCAGCAGCTTGACCATCGGCCAGCGGCGGCCGATGACGTTCTGCACATCCTGCCAGGCTGCGCCGGTCTTGCTGGTGACCACACCGATGCACTGGGGCACCGGCGGTAGCGGACGTTTGCGCTCGGGGGCGAAAAGGCCCTCAGCGTCCAGCTTTTTGTACAGAGCGTCAAAGGCCATCTGGGCCGCACCGGCGCCAAAGGGCTTCATATAATCCACGTACAGCTGGAACGCACCGTCCCGCTCGTAAATGGTGGCGTGGCCGTAGGCCAGCACTAGCATGCCGTTCTGCGGCTGGAAGTTAAGCAGCTGGGCAGAATTACGAAACATCACGCTTTTTACGCTGGCGGTCTCGTCCTTTAAGGTAAAGTACATATGGCCGCTTTTGTAGTGGCGCACAAAACCAGAGATCTCGCCGCAGACGATCAAATCGTTCAGCGGCTCGCACTGGGCAAGCACCTGCCTGGCCAGGCGGTTCAGGCTGGTTACATTGATGTAGTCTGCCATGCTCCCTGCTCCCTTGCGGCCAGGATCGACACGCCGATGGCGTTATCGCTGGCGAATTTACCGGGCACGAACCGTGCGCCGGGCACTCGGGCCGATACGTAGGTGCGGATGAGGTCGCTGCTCATCACGCCGCCGGCAAACACCACAGGCAGGCCGGGATGGTCTTCCAGCGCGGCGCGGGCCATGCGGGTCAGCGTTTCGGCCACGCAGATCAGGCAGTATTTGCAGACGTAGGCGGGATCCTTGCCTTCGGCCAGCAATTTGGTATACTGGTTTTCCAGCCCGGAAAGGCTGCAGTTGACACCCTTTACGCTGACTTTGGGGTGCGCTTTCTCAGTGCACTGGGCCGCCTGCTCACTGACATAGACGCCCGCCGGGAACGGATAGCCCAGCTTAACGCCCAAGCGGTCCACCGCCTGCCCGGCGTAGAGATCCTGGCTGGTACCCAGCGGCGTGATGTGCTCGGCCCCTTGGCAGAGCAAAAGGTCCGTGGTGCCGCCGGAGACGTGGAAAACAAGGTTTTCCTGCTCGAACAGCTCACGTTCCCCTGTGGCAAACAGGGCAGCGGCGATATGCCCCTGCTGGTGGGTGGTGTGTATCAGCGGGATGCCCTTGCCCAGCGCAAAGGCCGCAGCGGCGTTGACGCCCGCCAAAAAACAGGGCATGTAGGAGCCCTCCACCGGGCGGGGCTTGGCGGAAACGCCCACCGCGCCGATTTGGGTCAGATCTGCTTTGGTGCCAAGTTCAGCCAGCAGGTCCGGCAGGGCGGCGGTGTGGTGGAACAGTGCGTCACTTTGGCGCAGGCCCAGTTGGCCCGCCTTGACCGGCAAAAACTTTTTGCAATCGCAAACAACCTCTCCGGCGTTTGTGTCAAACACAGCCAGAGAGGTTGCATAATTGCTGGTATCGATGCCCAGCGTCAGCATTGCGGCTGGGCGGCTTCGGCAACAGGCTGCTCGCCGCGCTCCCGTGCAACGGCCCCCAACAGGCCGTTGACGAACTGGTAGTCGTTGTCAGCTCCGTACTTTTTGACAAGCTCAACAGCTTCGTTGATGGCGACACCGGTCTTCTGCTCCTCGCCATACAGCATCTCAGCCAAGCCGAGGCGCAGGGCCACCAGGCTGACGCGGGGCACGCGGGCCAGCGTCCAGCCCTTGAGACGGGCGGTGATGATCTCGTCGAGTTCAGCGGCGTGGTCGTTCATCGCGGCCAGCAGCTGGGTGGCGAATGCATCCGGTGCGGCCGATTCGGTTTCGGCGGGCACCAGCGGGGTCTCCGGCTCAAAGGTGGCGGCAAATGCCGTCAGAAACGCCGTCTCGCGGGATTCGCGGCGGGTCTGCTTTTTTTCCATACTTGGTTCCTGTCTTTCCTTTTCTCTACGAATTCTCTACTAAACGCTCAGGCCTGGGCGGCAGGCTCGGCCAGGCCGACGACCAGCACATCCACGCGGGCCACCGTGATGCCGGTCATGTTCTGGATGGTCTGCTTGACATTTTCCTGCACTTTCTCGCAAAGGGGCATGATCTTGCTGCCGTATACAGCGGTCAGGTGTACGGTAACGGTGGCAATGCCATCCTCCAGCACCACGTTGACCGGCTTCTGCAAGCCGGTACGGCCCAGCAGGCCGCGGACATTCTGGCTGCCGCCGGTCGTCACTTCGGCCACGCCGTCAATTTCCAGGGCCGCCAGCCTGGCGATCTTAGCAAGAACTTCGGTAGATATTTGCAAGCTGCCGCCGATGGTCTTCTGTACATCCATGTTGTGTACCCTCCCGTTGCATGCGGTTTGCAAAACTGCTGTTGCAGCTTACAATTGCCGCCATTTTAGATAGTATAGTTTAGTTTACCACAAAACCATGCCATTTGCAACCGATACACAAGTTTTCACGGTTATTTTACTTCTACGATCGTGATGTCCTGGGCCGCCAGCCCTTCGCACTGGCTGAGCAGGGCATCCCGGATGCGGGTGACCTCGGCGGCAGTGAGGGCGTCGTTTTCTGTCATGACGGTAACGTTGGCTTTTTTGCCCTCTAAATCCACCACGCAATCGGCAAAGCCTTTGGATTTTATTAAAGTTTCCAGCTTGGTTTCAAGAGTGATGCTGCTTACTTGCGCGGCCAGGTCCTCTGTCAGCTTTTTCTTCTCAGCATCGCTGAGTTTGGCGTCTTTCAGGGATTTTTTCAGAGTGTCCAGTGCTTCATCCCGGGCTTTTGTGCGGGCCAGGCGGGCAGACTCGAAAAACTCTGCGCCCGAATCTTTGCTTACGCTGACCATCTGGGCCTCCCCGTAGTTTTTGCCGGTGGGGGCCTGGGTATCGGTGGTGTCCACAGCCGCGGCGGTTTCTACGGCGGTGTCATCGGTCAGCGGGTCAATGACGGCGGAGACCTCCTGCGCGGTACCGTCGGCAATCGCACCCACCGTTAGATCCTGGGGTGCGGCTCGGGCAAAGGACCAGTTCAGGTAGACAGCCGCCCCCAGCGCCAGGGCCAGAACAGCCGCCGTAGCCTGCCGGGTACGGTTCTTTTTTACGGGATTCGGTTTCATAGCAGTCCCTCCCTTGGGTCAGTTGTGGGGTATTGCGTCGGCCAGCGCCGCCACAGTAACATGGTTGGCCCCCACCCCGGTCAACGCCTGTACCAGGGCGGTGATGCGCGTCTGGACGGCGGGGTCTTCGCCGCCCTGGCAGAGCACGGCCACGCCCTGCACCTGGGGCGTCTGGATAGTTTCAACAAGGCCGGTGCCGCCCGTGATGACATGCTTGCTGGCAGCGGTGCCGTCAGCGGAAGTCTCGGTGTCGGCGGCGTAGATGCTCTCCTCGCCGCATTGCAGGGTGACCATCACACGGGTCTCGCCCGCCCCGGCAAGATTGGAGATAAGCGTTTGCAGGCGGGCTTCGAGGTGGGCTTCATAGTCCGAGGTGATCGTGCTTTGCGGCATTGGGGCGGTGGTTTCGGGCTTGGATTTAGCGGGCAGCCAGCTGGAAACACCCAGCAGGACAAGGCCCAGCAGTCCCACCACCACCAACAGGCCGGTACGCTTTTGCTCGTCAGCCAGCAGGGCGGCGGTACGTTTGGTAAGGGTTTGCCACAGGGCGGAAAGGTCCACTTTCATGGTGCCGTCCCCCCTGCCGTGATTTCATAGGGGATCGTGCCGCAGTTGGCCGCAAGCAGGTCTTCGGCCTTTTGGCCGTCCGCCGCATGCACCAGCGTGACCTGCCAGCCGGTATCCGTGCGGGCAATGGCCGCTTCGATGCCGCTGGCGGCAAGGACATCCCGCAACGCCTGGGCAGCGGCTTCGTCGGTCAGAGTGCGGCGGTAAGCGCCGACCTCGCTGTCGGATACGGACGAACTGTCGGATGCCGGGGCCAACTCGGCAGCAATGCCCGCCCAATCCGCCACACGGATGATCTGCACCGCCGCCGTTATAATATACAAAGCCAGCACGGCATTTATGACAGGTTTGAAGCCGTTTTCCGGCCAGAAGATCCGCACCAGCCCTGCCACAGTGGAAAGCACACAGCAGCCAAAGGCAGCCGAACGCACAGCAGCCATTTTTACACCCCATTTCCTGTAAGCAGTAAAAGCGCCGTGGATAAAAACACGAGGAAAAAGTAAAGCACCAGCACCGAGCCGCACAGCCCCGCGCCCTCGGCATACAAACGGCACAGCCGTCCGCACTGCTTTTGCCCGCCTGCCAGTGCGGCGATGCCTGCACCGGAAAAGGCCAGGCTGTACAAAAGGCAGTGTAATAGTATCGGCGTAAAGGATGCCCCCAGCGCCAGCAGTGCCGCTAAGGCCAGCGAGCCTTTGAGCAGCTGCACGGCGGCGGCCGCGCCGGTCAGGGCCGCAGCGGCGGCATCCCCCACCACCGGCACTGCGCCCTGCAAGACACTTTTGCCGGTGCGCAGGGCGGCGGAATCCGCCGTGCCAGCCAGCACGCTTTGCAGGCCCAGCACAAAGCTGAACACCGCGCCGCAGACCTTTAACAGCCAATGCAGGCACTTGGAGAAAAGGGCGGCGGCTTCCTCCACCGCGCGGCTGCCCCAGACGCAGGCACAGGCCGCAAAGCAGAAGTAAATTTCCAGCACCGGCAAAAGCAGTTTGCCGATGACCGCTGCCAAAAACTGTGCCATGGCGAAGAACATACCACTGTAGACCAGTGCCCCGGCGGTCTGCCCGCCTGCCGCCGCAATGCCGCTGTAGACCGGCACGAAGGCGATAAGGTAGTTCTGGCAATCTTGCGCCGTGTCCCCCGCGGCGCGCACCAGGTCGATGCCCGCCGCCAAGCTCATGGCGGCGAAGCCCAGCACGGCGACGGCGTCAATGCAGCGCCTCCAGTTGTTGGCCCCGGCCAGCAGGCCCAGCACGCCCGCCACCAGCAAGTACCCTGCCGCCCGCAAGCCAAAGGCCAGTGGCTCGCCGATGTTGGCGGCAAGGTAATCTTTCGCCATCTGCCATAATTCGGCAAAGCCCCAGCCTGCGGCCTGCTGTAGGGTGGGCACACCGTCCAAAAGCCGGGCAGCATTTTGCTGTAAGCTTTCCGCCCCGGCAGGCAGGGGCAGCGCGGCGGCTATTGCAAGTAGCCCGCAAAGCAATCCAGCAGTTCTTGCAAAAGCGGCAGGGCCTGCAAAAGTGCCAGGATGCGCCCTCCCAGTTCGGCAGCGGTGGCCGCGGCAGCCATACCGGCCTCGCGGCAGGTATCGGCGGCAAACTGCGCCGCCAGCGCGATGCCCAAAACGCGCACCAGGCACCCCAGCCCGGCCCCCTGGAAATAGCCGCCCCAGGTATCCAGCCAATCCAGCACCGGCTGGGCCTGATGCAGTACTGCCGCCAGCACCCCTGCCGCCGCACAGACGGAGACGAGGAACGCGAAGGCGGGCTGGTCCTTTTTGAGGGTCAGGCAGAGCACGGCGGCGGTAAAGGTCAGCGCGGCAAGTTGAAAGATCAGCATAGCGCATCACAGTTCAAACAGTGCTTTGATGAGCACAAACAGGTCACTGATCTGCCGCACCAGCATGCTCAACACCACGATCAGCCCTGCCAGCGTGGTCATCATGGCCTGATCCTCCCGTCCGGAGCGGATGAGCAGCTGGTTGAGCACGGCCACGATGATACCGGTGGCGGCGATCTTGAAAACGAGATCAATATCCATCTTCTTCACCACAAAAGGATGGCCAGCAGCAGCCCCGCACAGCCGCCCAGGCGCGGCCACAGCGCCATGGCACGGGCCATGCAGTCAGCCTGGCGGTCGGCTTCCCGGCGGCAGAGATCTGCCATGCGGCGCAGTTCGGCACAGGCAGCAGCGCGGTCGCTGTGCCCCAGGGCGGCCAAGCTGGCGTGCAGCTCCCCTGCCAGCGCTTTGGGCAAGTTTGGCAGGGGTAAGGCCGACAGCGTACAATCGCTATCCGCCGGGAGGGCCAGCGCCGCAAAGGCAGGGTTTTCGGCAGCGGCGTGCAGCAGCATGGGGCCGGTCAGGGCACGGCAGGCCAGCAGTTCTTCTAAGTAAGTCCACAGGCGGGACAGCAGGCGGATACGCTTTTCCACCGCCTGCCGCCGCACAGCACCGCAGACACCCAGCCCGGCCCCAGCGCAGGCCAGCAGCAGCGTGCCCAGAAGCCGCGCCGTCATAGCTCCACCCACTGGGCCCCTGTGCCGGGACGGCTGCGGCCTGTAAGGAACACCGCCGCGCCAAAGGCCCCCGTAGCCAGCAGCCGCGCCAATTGGGGCTTGCGAGTCAGGCTTTCGGGAGCATCACAGTGGACGGAGGCGAGGAAGGTCGCACCCGAGGCAATGCCTTCTTCCAGTGCGGCGGCATCGGCGGCGGTGCCCAGCTCGTCGCAGACGATGTACTGCGGGTTCATGCAGCGCAGTGCCATGCAGACGGCCTGTGCCTTAGGAAAGCGGGTGTAGACGTCGCAGGGCACATCCGCCCCGGCGGTAAAGCCATCGCTCTCCCCGGCCAATAGCTCACCCCGCTCGTCGATGACGCTGACAAGGGCATCTTTTTCGCAGAGATAGCGGATGAGCGTGCGCAGGAACGTTGTTTTTCCGCTGCCCGGTGGGCCGGCCACCAGTAAGCCGCCGATATTTTTCTGCAAAAATGCGGGCACTTCAGGCGGCAGGCCGCAGGTGATGGGCCGGGCAATACGCAGGTTGAGGGAGGTTACTGCAGAGAAGCCGCCCGGCCCCCAGCTGCCCGCCACGCCCACCCGGCAGCCGCCGCGGATGGTGAAAAAGCCCTGGCGGAGTTCTTCTTCATAGGCAAAGACCGAATCCCTGCAAAGGTGCTGGAAACAGTCCTGCACCTCTTTGGCTGTGAGCCTGCGCAGCCTGTCCGCCCGGGGCAGGTACTTGGCCGCCGGGCTTACCCGGCCATTGACCGTAAACAGCATAGACTGCCCGGCCCGCAGGCGGATCTCCTGCACATAGGGCGCACAGCGTATGGGCAGGGCGGTCAGCTCGGCCGCGTAGGGCTGGGGCAGACATTGTGCCAGGCGATAATACTCGTCCATTTTTCGCTTCACCTCACACTGCCACTGTATGTGCGGCGGGGCGGATACAGAACCCACCGCCAAAAATTACAGACAAATGCTTGACAAAACGCCGCTCAGGTGCTATGGTTAGTTACACAAGTAATGAACCACTCAACCATGTATGGAAAGGCGGTGAGCACTTGCCCCCGACATTGAATGAACAGACTTCGATTTATCTGCAGATTGCCAAAATGCTGGAGGATGGCATTTTGCGCGGCATCTACCCCGAGGATACGCAGGTTCCCAGCACCAACGAGCTGGCGCGTACTTTGTGCATCAACCCGGCCACGGCGGCCAAAGGCCTGAACCTGCTGACCGAGGACGGCATCCTGTACAAGCGCCGCGGCATTGGCATGTTTGTAGCCCCCCGCGCGGCCGAAAAGATCCGCGCCAAGCGCAAGCAGACATTTTTTGAGCAGTATGTCCGCCCCCTGGCGGCCGAAGCTAAGAACATTGGCATCACCCCTGCGGAACTGCAGGCCATGCTGGCCCAGGCCAGCGAAAAGGAGTAAATGATGGAAGCAAAAGTTTTAACAGCCCAAAGCCTTTGCAAGCGCTACGGCACGCTGGACGCTTTGGACCATGTAGACCTGACGCTGGAGCCTGGGCACATCTACGGGCTGATCGGCCGCAACGGCGCGGGCAAGACGACACTGCTCTCGGCCCTGACGGCGCAGATGCCGGTGGATGCGGGCACCGTGACCTACGGCGGCGCGCCTGTGTGGGAGAATGAGGCTGTGCTGGGCGAGCTGTGCTTCAGCCGGGAATTAGGCAGCACCGTCGGCGGGATGAACAACGCCTTGAAAGTGAAGGATTACCTGAACGCCGGGCGGCTGTTTTATCCCCATTGGGACGAAGCCTACGCCCAAAAGCTGATAACACAGTTTAAGCTGGCCCCCAAAAAGATGATCAGCGCCCTATCCAAGGGCATGGCCAGCATGCTGACCATCGTGCTGGCGCTGGCCAGCCGCGCCCCCATCACCTTTATGGATGAGCCGGTAGCCGGGCTGGACGTGGTAGCGCGGGAGGATTTTTACCGCCTGCTGCTGGACGATTACGCCGAGACCGGGCGCACGTTCGTTATCTCCACCCACATTCTGGAGGAAGCCTCGAATGTGTTTGAGAAGGTGCTCATCATGAAAGAGGGGCGCTTGATCGAGGCCTGCGATGCCGACGAGCTGCTGGCGCAGTTCTGCGCCGTGACCGGGCGGGACGATGTGGTGAACGAAGCCTGCGCCGGGCTGAACATCCTGCATACCGAAACATTGGGGCGGCAGAAGTCCTGCGTGGTGCGGGTGCCTGCCGAGACCATGGCCGCCAAGGGGCTGGATGTAGATTGCACGAGCCTGCCCCTGCAAAAGGTGTTTGTGGCGCTGTGCGGCCACGAGCAAGAGCTCCAGGAACATCGGGAGGGCTAAGCGATGAAAGGCACTGTTAAAACGCTGCGCTTTTTTGCCTGGCCGCTTGCCCAGATGCTGGGCATTGCTACCCTGTTTTACTTTGGCACCCTGGTGTTAGGCGGGCTGACGAAGATGGTCATCTTCTCCGATTATGCAATTTCTTTCTGCTTTTTGTATGGCATTTTTCTGTACATTTCGTTTTGGCAGTTTTCCGCTGCCTACAGTCAGCTGGCACTGAGTTTTGGCGCCACGCGGCAAAGCATCCGCCGGGCCATTTTGGTGCTTTGGGTGGTGGGCAGTCTGTTTGCCGAGGCTTTTACCGTGCTGGCGGCCCAGCTTTCGCTGTGGATGCCGATGAATGAACCAGCCGGACGCAATGTATTTTTGCTGCAATGCGGGCTGCACCCAGTGGGCGGCTTTTGCCTGATGCTGTTTTTGGCGGCGACCGGCTCTGCGGCCGGTACAGCCTTGCCCGCCGCCTGGCCGCGGACGCTGTGCCTGACCGCAAAGATCCTTTTGTATATTGTGGCGTTTGCCCAGATCTTTGTGTTTATGCTGCTGGCGTACTTTTGTCCGCAGTGGTTTGTGCCCTACTGCGCGGCGCTGGTCGTGGCTGGCTGCCTGTTGATGGCCGCCGCCCTGCGGGCACTGCGCCACATAGCGGTGCGCTGATGTGAGGTGTTTGTGATGAAACGAATGATTTCCGCTTGCCTGCGCTTTGAAGCGCCGGACCTTTGGCTGGCGGTGCCCGCCGCGCTGTTCCCGGTACTGGTGGTCGAAGTGACCGCACTGATGATAGCCGCCACCGAGGATGACCCCGAAGCGCTGGTGTTGCTGCCCGGCGTGGGTATGATTTTGACCGTGGTTCTTTGCTGTGTGCTGGGGGTCGTGTACCTGTGCAGCAACTTTCCCCTGCTGCTGCAGTTCAGCGCCAGCAGGCGTGGATCGTTGGCGGGGCTGTGCCTGCATATTCTGCGGATGACCGTACTGGCCGAAGTGATCGCCGCTGCAGCTACTATAGCTCTGGGCGCTGTGAACCATGGGTTCTTCCCACGATTTGCCGTTGGCGAGTTATGGCGGGGCATCCCGGTTTTTGTGTGGCCGGTCTGCGCCGTGCTGCCGGTGCTGGTGGGGCTCGTGTGGGCAGGCGTACTCACCCGGTTTGGCCGCACCGGCGGCTGGGTGCTATACTTTTTGTTTATTGGCGGGTGTTTCAGCACAGACAAATGGCTGCACCCGCTGGCAGAGCAGCCGTGGATGGTGGTGTTTCCCGTGGGCGTGCTGGCGGCACTGGCCGTGTGCGGGGCAAAGTGGTTGATGAAAGCGGCGGTGAAATAGTCGCCCTGCTTGTGTAGGGGCTGATGCTTGCACCAGCCTGCGGGTCGCTGCAAGCATCACCCCCTACAAATAAAGAAGGCTCCCTCGCCGTGAGGGGGCCTTTTGTGTTTGTGCTGTTTTTTATTCTTCTCCCCCATTTTCGATGAGGGCGTACAGTCCTGCTTCATCGATGACGGGGATACCGAGGGTCTGGGCTTTCGTCAGTTTAGAGCCGGCGGCCTCACCGGCGACCACGTAGCTGGTCTTTTTGCTGACCGAGCCTGCAGCCTTGCCGCCGTTTTGGGTGATGAGGGCTTCGGCCTCCTGGCGGGAGAGCGTGGGCAGCGTGCCGGTTACCACCAGCGTTTTACCGGCCAGGGCATTGCCCTTCTTCTCGCCGGTCCACTGCATGTTGACCCCGGCAGCGGCCAGGCGAGCCAGCAAGTCCTTGGTACCGTCCTTGGCAAAGAACTCCACCACGCTCTGGGCCATGACTTCGCCGAAGCCGTCGATCTCGCACATCTGCTCCGGCGTGGCCTCCCGCAGGGCGTCCATACTGCCGAAATGCTCACCCAGCAGGGCGGCGGCCTTGTCGCCGATATTGCGGATGCCAAGGCCAAACAGCAGTTTATCCAGATTATTGCGCTTGGAACCCTCGATGGCGGTCAGCAGGTTTTGGGCGCTCTTTTTCTTGAATTTATCGAGGGTCAGCAGGTCATCCTCGGTCAGGGTATACAGATCTGCCACCGTGTGTACCAGCCCCTTGTCGGACAGCTGGATGGCCACTGCCTCGCCCAGACCATCGATGGCCATGGCGTTGCGGGAGGCAAAGTGGATGAGGTTGCGCAGGCTCTGGGCCGGGCACTCGGGGTTGACGCAGCGCAGGGCGGTCTCGTCCTGCAAATGCACCACCGGTGCGCCGCAGGACGGGCAGACCGTGGGCATCTGGAAGGGCTGTGCGCCGGGCAGATGGGCCGATACAGCGATGACCTCGGGGATAATATCGCCTGCCTTGCGTACCTGGACGGTATCGCCGATGCCGACGCCCAGGTTGGCGATGATGTCGCCGTTGTGCAAGCTGGCGCGGGACACGCTGGTGCCCGCCAGGAAGATTGGGTCAAACACGGCGGTGGGTGTCAGCACACCGGTGCGGCCGACCGTGACCTCGATGTCGCGAACGACGCTCTCCTTGACCTCGGGCGGGTACTTAAACGCAATGGCCCAGCGCGGGAACTTGTTGGTGCTGCCTAAGGTGCGGCGGGCGGCCAGGTCGTTGACCTTGATGACCGCGCCGTCAATATCAAATTCCAGCGTGCCGCGGGCTTCGCCGATGGCCTGAATCTCTTTGATGGCGTCCTCGATGTTTTCAAACACGCTGTAGCGCGGCGAGACCGGAAAGCCCAGCGCCTTGATATAATCCAGCGTTTCGTGGTGGGTCACAAAGCTGCGTCCCTCGCACTGCTGGAGGTTGAACACAAAGATGGACAGCCCACGGGAGGCCGTGATGGAGGGGTCCTTTTGGCGCAGCGAGCCGGCAGCGGCGTTGCGCGGGTTTTTAAAGGGCGTTTTGTCCTCCAGCTCCTGCTGCTCTTTCAGCTTGAAAAAGGCGCTGTGAGGCATGTAGACCTCGCCGCGCACCTCCAAAAATTCGGGGGCGTCGGGCAGTTCGTGGGGGATGTCTTTGATGGTGGCGATGTTCTCGGTGACGTCCTCGCCTACCACGCCGTCGCCGCGGGTGGAGCCGCGCACCAGCTGCCCCATGCGGTATTCCAGGCTGACCGACAGGCCGTCGATCTTGGCCTCGACGACATATTCCGGCTTAACGCCCGCCTCGCGGACGCGGGCATCGAACTCCCGCAGCTCGTCAAAGGAGAACGCATCCTGTAAACTCTCCATCTTGACCGCATGGGTCACTTTGCTGAATTTGCTGCTGGCCGTGCCGCCCACATGCTGGGTGGGCGAATTGGCCGTGACCAGTTCGGGGTACTCCTTCTCGATGGCTTTCAGCTCGCGCGTCATGGCGTCGTACTCGAAGTCTTCCAGTTCGGGGGCGTCCTGATCGTAGTACAGCCGGTTATTTTTCTCTATGATAACGCGCAAGTCTTCAGCGCGTTTGCGTGCCTGCTCCAGTTCCATTGTCTGCTCCATTTCATTTTGCTGAATATAGGGATAGTATACCACATTTCGGGCGCGGACTCAATCGAAATTACTGGCATAGGCGCTGGGCGTGTCGCCGCAGATGAGCACACTGGCCAGGGGCACGGTGTCAGTCACGGTCAGGGTCGCGGTGCGGCCGTCCAACACCATATTGACGGTGACGGTCAGCTCCAGCACGGCGGTGCAGCGGGTGGTGTTGATGGAAAGGGACTCAGCGGTTTCCCGGACAGCCCCCTGCACATAGCCCTGGGGCTGCAGGGTGAACTCCCACCCCGGGCCCAGGCCGCTGAGCAGGCTGTTGTTGGTCAGGCTGCCAAAAGGGATCAGATAGTCGGTTTTCGGCAGGGCGGCCAGACTTTGCTGCACGGCCGCGGTCAGCTGCACTTCAGCGGCGTTGGCGCGGGCGGTGTCCAGCTGGACGAGCTCCCCCCGCTGGATGTAGAGGGCTTCGCACAGCGTGGGCATTGTTTGCAGTTGGGCGCTGACGGCGGATTGCATCGCCTGCACGGTAGCGGCACGGGCTTCGTACTCGGCCAGCTGGTGCAGGGTCGGTTTGACAGTGGTGTTGACATAGCGGCTGAACTGCCCTAGGGCCAGTGCCGCCAGCACCAGCGTGGCAGATACGTAAAATTTGATGAATGTACGGCGTTTTAGCGGCTGTTTTCTGCGTGGCATCGACCCCACCCCCGTACCCATACTACGCGCGGAAAAAACTTTTTGATTTTTTTGCAAAAATCTGTTGACAAACCCAACCGCCTTTGCTATAATAATCAGCGTCGCCAGGAAATCATCCTGCGCTGAACAGTCTGGGGGATTAGCTCAGCTGGGAGAGCGCTTGCATGGCATGCAAGAGGTCACCGGTTCGATCCCGGTATTCTCCAC
>ENA-OWNQ01000107-OWNQ01000107.1-gut-metagenome-genome-assembly--contig:-NODE-107-length-71826-cov-5.795983_pt1 | contig 71826 bp, 54 predicted proteins | sample MGYA00248252_ERZ651782 | MGnify/ENA primary metagenome ERZ651782 (study PRJEB26908, sample SAMEA4031705) | gut metagenome | biome: gut; feature: normal infant; material: stool | place: China | collected 2015... | reverse complement strand
TGGATGAGCCCGGTACAATACCGTCAAAGCCAAGGAATGGCTGCGTGATTATCTCCAAGAAAATGTCCGCAGCCCCCTACCTACAAAGGAGACTATTAGTTATGTCATTACATTTATCTAACTGTAACGACATAACTAATAGTCAACCCTGGATTATCAATTCGATAAATTCGGAGTAGCAAAATGCTCTCCGAATTCAATTAGGCATGACGTACTGAATTGAAATCGCCAATAGCCCACCGCATATGACGCTGAATAAAGATGTCAAGAACATAGCAGACAGCAATCGCAGCGATAAGTGTTAAGAATCCAACGAGAAGCTGTCCTCCCAACGGCAAAGAAGCCACAGGAATACCAACGGCGGAGAACAAAACAAACTTGACCATCTTAAGAGCAAGATCATTCAAGGCGTAAAAAACTAGACTGTCCCGACCGATTGTGGCGAAGCAACGCGCTTCTGGCAACAACAGGCTGAAAGCGATAGCCATCGCCATGCCAAAGAACGTGGTAAACAGTGCAAGTGTAGCAAGCATCGCACCTGTAGCCACAGGCTGTGCTGCAGAGAAATGTTCCAAAATCAGAAACGCTACAGTGAAAACCAAAAATGCGCCAAGTTTGTGACTGAAGTCCAGCCGATCCCATTTCCGAATGTCACATGCCTGAGCAATGAGATATCCAAATCCTACATACGCAGTGGCCTCAAAGATTTTCCCAAGCTGGAAAGGAAGCATTGCTGCCACAGAAGAACCCTTGAGGAAGAAATCGATGATGAGATACACCAAAAGGACTGCAGCCAACACCAATTTATTGGATCGCACGACTCGCACTGTAAGCCATAGACAAGGTATGGCTACGAACAATGACCACAAGAACCATAATCCAGCATTGCCCTGTGCAAATACAATGGCGATAATCGCGCTCAGAGGATTGGAATCAGCAGATTTTCCAGCAGATTCATACAATGATGGCCGGAGTAATTTCACTATGGGAGATACCAATGCGAATACTGAGAATAAATAGTAAGGAATAAGCAAGGTCTTTGCTCGCTTAATGATCAAATTCAACAGATTGACAGTCGGTTTGAAGAACAATCCGCTCAGTAAGAAGAACAAGGGCATGTGGAAGGTATATATGGCAGTCAGCAATGGTTCCAACTGCGGAAACCATCTCGCACCGAGATGCCCGGTAAAAACAAGCATCATGGCTACTGCGCGGGCGATATCAACCCATATAATACGCGATTTGCTTCGATCTAATTCATACGACATGAGTACTCACTCCTATAGTATCATTCAAGCCTTATTTAAAAAAACATTATGGCAAAATTCTCTATTGCAGCTAAGTTTTCTGTTTCTTAATTTAAAAGCATCTTAATTAACGATTACGTTAACTAATATTATATAGCGAAATTATATGGTAGAACGCCATTTCCATTAACTGATAACGTGTGCAGGAATATAAAAAGACATAAAGAAAAATATGATATTTTTGCAAAGATTTTCTTTTTTCCTGCAACATAGTACTCAAGATAATACGGTATACTAAGAAAATTAAGCAAATAGAATAATGCAGAAACTCTCTGACCTAGTGGTATAGACAGACCAATCATAATAGCTATGGATCCCACAAAATGCAAATTTCTAAAAACCGTAAACCAATGATCACCCTCTTTAGATTTCGTAAACAAATAGACAAAGAAGAAACCTACAAACAACAAAGACGATAACGAAAATGCTTTGCCAGAATCCGGATAGTAGCCAGATATATAGTTCCCATACTTTGTCCCTTTGAGTAAGATACCAATAACTGCAACAAAGGTAGGTACAAGAACAGCAAAAAAAGCAAAAAGGGACAAATATATTTTTTTGTCAAGCTTTAAATAAAGGAGAGGAATGACAGCAAAATAAATTATAGCGGAATAATGAAAACCTACCGCTATCGTGACTAAGGAAAAAGCCTCAATAAGACTCTGTAACTGTTTTTCGCCATCCATATTTCTTTTCACAAGAAATAACGCGCAACAGAATAATGCAGTAGCTATTGTCTGGCGAACTACATTCAATGAGAGTAAGAAATACCCACCACACAAAAAAGAAACAGTCAATAGAGCTTTTGAACATGGCATATTGTATATAGCAATATATACTAAACCTATGAATATAAAGCTTGTAACAATAAAGATAGACTGATACCAACTACCTGCAAAATCAATACACAGCCCGTTAAGCCATTTAAATATGGGCTCCATTGGCGGAGGTGTGCCATTATATATCTGTTTATAAGTTGGAACATATGTAAAGAAATAATCTGTTCCAACTCCATAGCGAAATCCAGATACTGTGAATAAAATCAAAAAAGTAATAACAAAAGGTAAAACTCTTGCCTTTTTACTCAATTTATCTGCCACACACATCAAAAGTGTGCAGCAGAAAACAGTCGTTATGTAAACAAACATTCTTTTCCTTATTTTGATACATCATATTCCCAAAAGGGGTTTGTTCAAGAAACTTCATCCCGTAGAACAAATAGCATAGCCAGTTGATCAAATACGACTAACGCTTCATAAACCATTGCCATACATGTCTAAAGACATCCGCCCTTGAGACATGTATGGCAGACCAGACGCAAACAGAGCTCCGTAAGCCACGGCCAATCCGAAACCTCTGCATCATCAATAAAGTTCGGTTTGGATGATGAAGAATTACATATGCAGTAAGTAGCAAATTCAGCGTCAATGGCAACCCGGCAACTTGCGCTCCAGCTTTGGGCAATGATGTAGTGACGAAAACAGAGAGTTCGTCCATGGAAGGCTCCTTGCTGATTATGCGACTATCTGATCACGCAGATGCAAGTACGCGAACGGGAATATCAGTCTGTGGTTACTGCAAGACCGAGGTAATATCTGAGCCTTGGAATCGAGTGGACCGACAGGTACGTGTTTCGTCCAAGAAATGTCCAACTTCGATATACATGACGGGTACTTCGTTGTCAGGCAAATGCAAAAGTTTGCGGGTTTTCTTTTCTGCAGTTGCCGTAAACATGGTATTGAGCGGACAAGCTCCAATTCCCAAAGATTCCAAAGATAATAGTAGTGACATTCCGAACAGGCCACCGTCGGTATATCCCTCATTGCGCTCATAAGATGTCATAAACGCACGCAAGTCAGAAGTAATCATCAGCAATGCGGGAGGGGCTGGATATCCATTAACACCACCTTGAATGTGCAAAGCCTCTGCGATGACTTCCTTGTCGAGAATGACATGCACCCTGGTGGGTTGCCTGTTACACACTGATGGAGTGCGCATGGACATCTGAATTGCCTGGTTAAGTTCGTCTAGGGACACCGGCTCATCAGCAAATTCACGAACTGAATGTCTATTTTCACTTAGCGCAGCAAAGGAAAGATCTTTGTTATTGAGCTTGTCACTTTTACGGATAGATATGCTTCCACCATCGTTTGATTCGGTATTCATAATGCGTTGCCACTGATCTGCAGTGAATAACAATTGCTGCCAAGAAATATCTTTCTCCGCATCGAGATGACGCTGCATATACTCATGAAGCGCAGCAAGACTTTCTTTGTACACAGTGTTATTAGCGAAATTCAGATCTGCTTGTTCCAGACGTGTAAGCAGGGTCGGAAGCTCGTTAAAAACTTTTTTCCCGAACCCATAGCGAAAATTGTGATGGCTCAGCCCCTTTTCAATTTGATGGCTGAGAAACATCACTCGTGTCTCGATTCTTACTCGCTCATGGGGCATAATGCGAGAGTAGCTACGATTAAACCGCTTGGCTTGTGCCCACGAATCTTGATATAGATGAATGCTTTGACGCAGATTCTTGAGAGGAGCTATAAGCGGTTTTGGCATCCACTGTTCTACAGTGCTCTTCCAATTCATAATGACATTCCTTTGGACTCTTGATTATTGCTGATTTAGTGGTTCCGATACGCTGCTATGCAAATAAGCTAATGACTGTTTACGTAATGAAGCGAGTAGAGTATTCGGCTGTGTATAGTCGATGTGGTTGCTTAGCAGGTCGCCACTGGTAACATGTCTGTCTTTTAGTGCCAGCGAATTCAGCAGGTCGAGCATGCGTGAGTTTGTGGTCTGCTTAACTGTAAAGAAGTGGAATGGTTTGTTGTACACAATAGAGAACACAGTGCCATGGAATGAATTTGTCACCACGGCTTTCGCATTGCGAATAAGGTTCACAAAAGTGTTAGGAGAAGCATTCCAGAAATAACGGTCCTGATCAAGTGTGTAATCTTCGATGGCAGTACCGATGGTATAGACTTTCACGCCTAGCTTCTTGGCAAGCCGACGTGCGTAGGCATACACATCTTTCTGACGGTTGTAGCCGTATACCAGTACGTAGTCTTCAGTGCGAATGAAATCGCTGGCGTCGGCGATTACGTCCCAATCATCCTTCTCAAGCAGAAATACTGGGTCAATAACGGATTGAACATTACTAATGCCGAGATCTTCAAGCATGGACACCGACGACGGTTCACGTACAGACACAGCATCGAAATTGGAAATCAACCGACGATAACGATCCTTCTGATCGTCAGGAATTTCCGGCATGGCAATGCTGGCAGCATATGCCACTTTCCGAGCTTTCGCAGGCGCAAACGACAGGAAAAACGCATCGTCTTTACCGTTAAGCTTATTCTTACAGTTCCAAATCTGATCACTGCCGCAAATATAAACATCGGCTTGAGGCACATCAGCCTCGATTTCAGCAAGAGTGCGATATGTCTTGGCGCTCATGGGCACATAATCTTCCAGGAACTTACCGAATACCTTGCGCCCCTTGGTCAAGTCGGGGAAACGCACGACGGCACGGACCATACGAATAGGCAATGGCTGTGTGGATGTGTAGTAGTACTTGGGATTGTAATCCAGCACCTTTGCGTCCACACCCATCTTACGTAGTGCGGTGTTCAAACCATAGGTTTGCAAAACAGCACCATAATTCGTCGGCCGACTGCAGGTGATAGTGTAAGAGGTAGTCATAGGAAGTTCCTTTCCGATACTGCTCATTGTGGGTCCGATTCGACGTATTCAAGAAAAGCCTCATAGCCTTCGAACATAGGCTCACTGCGAATAAATGCCTTCTGCGATCGCTCCGTATTGTCATCGAGGCGAAATACATCCTGGAATGTTTCATTCAGCTGAGCATCACGAGATTCGAATAGCCAGAAGAATTCCCTGAGCAGCTCCTTAGGCGGACGCTTATCGTACACTTCCTCATATATACGCACTAATAGTGTCGCTTCCTCCAATTGAAGGTTACGCCGCTTGTCTACATATTCGTCTAGAGAAGAAATCTTTTTCGCCGGTACGCCTGCATATACAGCGTTCCCCTCCAAATGACCGGTTACCACACTACCAGCTCCGATGATAGTGTTGTCTCCGATTTCGGCCCCCTTAAGAATCAATGACTTCTGTCCAATGAAAACATTATTACCAATATGCACCATTCCACATGAGCCCAACACTTCTCCGGTAAGACGCTGCACCAATGCCCAGCTATAGTCATGCTGCAAAATAGAACAGTCTGCAGTGATATGTACGTTATCGCCAATCTCAATCATCCAAGGTCTCTGAGTATCAATCTTGATAGACCATGGCGTATACAGATGCACATGCTGCCCTATATGCATCCCTTGTCTACGAAGCCACGACACATATTGCTCCGACGAGGACTTGTGCCCGTATACCAGTTGCAAGGCAAGTTGTTTAAGGCTCATCTTCTTACTTACTCCGTTCCGGATGGATACGTTTATAAATCAGGAAAGACACACTGTAGAGGACTGGAGATACCGCCATGAGCTTAAGCTGCATGCTGCGTCCCCGAGGAAGATCCACCGACTCGGCAACAAGCCCTATGTTGCGCCTAACAAAGGCCTGCGTATCTTTTGCGAAACGTCGCCATTGTTGTTCTTTGGAACTCCTAGTGACAAGAGCCTGATCATAAAGGCTTATCATGCTCCGCATCAACCCGTACAAGGCAAAAGGAAGCTGCTCAGGGAACCTCCGACGTACCAGTTCTACCATCTGCTTAGTAGCTTCGTAACCTGCCCAATTATAGTTTGTGTATGTACGAGAAAGGCTTCCCTCAGTTGCCCGATAATGGTACAGAGGCACCGAATCAAAAGTAGTTCGTTTACTTGCCGCAAGTACTTCATAAGTAAATCTCGAATCCTCACCATTAATGCACCCTTCCGGGAAACGTATATCCCCCAACACAGAGCGTTTGATAAGCTTGCTCCAAGCAGAAATCGTCGAGTAGCCCGGTAGGTTAACATACTTGAATGATTCTGAAGTGGTCATCACTAAATGGACATTAGGCTGGTAGGGACAGATTTGTCGTCCATCAGGATATTCCATAATGCTGGCGGTCATAGAAATATCGGCATCATTGTTTTTAAGAGAATTAAAAAGAGCCTCATACATGGTTGGTTCCAGCCAGTCATCGGAATCCACAAAGCCTATGAGCTCTCCCGTGCTACTTTCAATTCCACTGTTTCGAGCAGCTCCCAATCCCTGATTCTCCTGATGAATAACACGGATTCTATAATCTTTAGCTATCCAAGCATCGCACATGTCTGGGCAGGAGTCCGGAGAGCCGTCGTCAACCAAGATGATTTCCAAATTCCGGTACGTTTGGTCAACGATTGACTGCACACAACGATCGAGATAACGCTCGACTTTATATACAGGGACAATTACCGAAATCAAGGGGAAGTCTTCTGGCGTGGCCCCCTCATGAAAGCTAGATGGATTGTCGCTCATGCTGTATATTTTCTCCTTCCAAACATCAAATTAATTAAAGGCTTGAGCTCATAACATTGAACACTTGCAATGGATAACAGGCAAATCAATGACAAAGACAGGTAATGGCCACATTGGCTCAGAGTCACTACAGATTGAACAGCGAGCAGCCCCATGGTAATGGCAGTGGGAAACGGCCTCATGTCGACACGCATTAAACGACGGATATCAATTACACGAATTACGAATATCGTCAAACTACCCACAAGTACACCAAGCGCTGCAGCTAAAATACCCCAACTATGCACGAACATAGCAGTAAACGCAAGGCATGATACAGTTCCTACAATCGTTGCTATAAGCAATGGCTTTGTACGCATATATGCCTGATAAATTGTGCCAAGAAAATTGTTGATGGCACCCAGATAGAAAGCTAATACAAGGATGGAAATTAGCGGCCATACCGAGTAAAACTGACGCTGCATCAGTACCTTGGCGATGAACGGAGATAACGTAATCACTAACGCGCTTCCTATCGACATCAGGGCTTGATACACACGCCAAATTACATCATAGAAATGCTTGAGCCCAGAGCTCTTAAACTCTTGGAACGCGGAAAGCTGCCAAGCCTGTTGAACAATCTGTTGAAGCACATTAAGCAAATTAGGAATCTTTGAAGCTGCAGCATACAAACCAGAAGCGGAAATACCCAGTACACCTGTAATAATGAAACGACTAACTGTCGTCTGAATCTGATTGCACAATGAATTCGGAGCCAATGGCAGTGAGTAGCGCCAAAGCTGCTTACGAAGAAACGCATTGTTTCGCCATACTGTAAAATCGATAAACTGATACTGCTTACCGGCGAAAAGATATACCAGGATCGCTGAACCATTGCCTACGATATAAGAGTAGAAATACCCCATAAGACCGAGATTCATTCCGGCAATCAACGCATAAGCAAGCACGCCCATAATAAGCGCAGACAATATTGAGGCGTAAGCAATGAGTTTCATCTGATCCATAGCCCTAGCGACAGTACCCATCACAGAGGGAAAACACAACGCCGCATAGGACAACAGGAACCAAATTTTATATCTACCTAGCCCACCAAAAATAGGCAAATCAAATACTGGCAGAAGAATTGCCAATAGCACACAGCTTGCCAACATGACCAGCATGGTTTCGGTAATATAAAACGCGGCTTTTGACTTATCATCAAGCGTAAAACGGAGCATGCCCTCGCTGATGAGCAAAGTTAGTACAGGGAATAATGTGGTCACCATGATGGTAGCCATGTCCATGATGCCGTATTCCTCTGTAGATAGGTACAGTGTATATAACGGCATCAGTATGAATGCCATCAGTTTAGTGGCTACTGCGCTGAGTCCGAAGATGCCGACATTAATCAGCAAATTCTTATACTTATTCACGCAATCACCTCATAAGCCCAGACAACTGCGACATGTACATTTCTTTGTTGAGCCCCGAGCGCAATGTTACCGCATGAGCTCCCATAGCCGCTCGTTTGCCTGCATCTTGGGCAAGCTCAATCATGGCCTCAGCCAATTGATCAACGAGCCGATCATTCCGCTCAAGGATGATGGCGGACTGATTATCCGCATATTCTGGAATGCCTCCGGAGCGCGTGGTAATCAACGGCTTGCCGGAAACTAGGCTCTCGATTACCGCCAAAGGTGCAGGATCATCCCAAATTGACGACAGAACGCATACGTCAGACATAGCGTAGATGGCAGGCATGTCGTCATAGTCCACAAAACCAGTGAAAATAATACGGTCTTTCACACCTGGATTTGATGCCAAATCCCGCAGCTTCTGTTCAAACGGACTCACAATATTCGAATTAAAGAAGAACGCGCCTGCAACTACAAGCTTCGCGTTGGAAATTTCCTCCGCAACTTCACTGAAAGCTCGAAGTAGTTCCTCCGCTCCTTTTTCTGGGGTAAGACGGCCTGAGAACAGGAATACAACATCATTTTCGCCAATGCCATATTTCTTACGGAAAACCTGCGCCTTCTTGTCGGCTTCCTCCGAACCAAACCTACTCGTATCCACACCATTGCGCCATACCGCCTTCTGCTCGGGCTTAAGCCCGCCCTCGCCATGCTCTCGAAGGAACCTGTCAAGCGTCTCAACGATGTAATTAGAAACGCCCAAAACCTTCTTGACCTGGGCTATCTCATGCTTGCAACCGAAGTCATTGGTCACTTCATTGTGCAGATGGTAATACACCTTGTCCGCATAACGTTCAGCGTTGCGGTACTTCTGCATGGTCATGAACAATGTGGCATGGTTTTCAATCATGACCTTATCGAATGGCGTCTTGCCGCTCGCATCGTCTTTGCTCAATGCTTTGGCCACCTTGCGGATGTACCACAAACGTTGCGCAATATACCGGTAGCTCATGAGCTTCTTCTTGCGAAGAATATATTTCGCGGCCCAGTAAATACACCGATCGGCAGCCTTTACTAGCATTGGCGTTTTGATAAAGCGAAAATCAGTATGTTGAAAAGCACCATCACGAATAACTTCATCAACACCAAGTGCCCAGGAAGAGAAAACCGTGAACTCAAAATTCGCGGTCTTCTCATTCTCTCGGACCATCATCATGTCCAACGCTTCGACCGCGCCACCAAGCACGTTAGGAACCGGCAAGTAACCGGAAGTAATAACAGCAACACGTGGATTCATCTTCACTTCCCGTTCCTCTTATTCGCAGATAAATGATTCATATTTTTTTACCAAGCTGTTTGCACATCGTTGGATATCGTATTCTTCGATATCACCGCTAATTTGATCTGAGCGCTTCGAGGAATGCAAGTTTGATAGCGATTCAATTGCCGATATAAACGAGATCCATTCTTCAGGCGATGTTATAGGCATGAATCTAGACGCACCTGTTACATCAACTTCTCGTGTAATTGCGTCGGAGAACAGGCATGGAAGTCCGGCTCGTTGTGCTTCAATACCAACGACGCACAATCCTTCGTAAAGACTGGGAAGACAGAACACATCGAACGCCTGGTATAGACGATTGACATCCGAGCGTTGACCGAGGAATAGCACATGATCAGCGATACCAAGTTCTTCAACATATTGTTGGACCGCAGTCCTGTCAGGACCATCACCAACGAAGGCGAGCATGACGTCAGAGCGTTTAGGAAGCAGCCCCGCAAGCACATCAACCAGAAACGACTGATTCTTCTGTGGCATGAAACGTCCAACATGACCGATCAGGAACGTATCATCCGAAATGCCGAGCTCTTTACGTGTTTGTTTACGCGTTTCAGCATTAAAACGGAATTTATCCAATTCGATAGCATTGGGAATCACGGTAAAATCCGCATTTTTGCCGAATAACCATTTTCCTGCATAACGACTGCATGCAAAACGAACCGTTGGATACACATTGGCGAACGGACGCAACACAAGTTTCATCGCGTTTTTTGCAAATTCGCCTTTGCCCATAGTCGAATGAGAATGCGCGATACGCACCGGCACTCCAACCTTCTTTGCCGCCGATAGCGGGAACACGCTCAACGTATTGATATTGCTGTGCACAATCGGCCACTGCTGTTCACGCATCAAGCGAATCAGCTCACGACGGTAGCGGATTGGATGCTGGTAGGGTGGTATGCGGAATATTCGGCCACCCAAAGCAGTGATTTCATCCTCTGGGACACGAGTGGAATCTTCATCAACTAAAAAGTCAAATTGCACTTTGCTGCGGTCAATGTGACGATAATAATTCATCACTACGGCTTCAACTCCGCCACCAAGCATTTTACCGACAATCTGGGCTACACGAATCGGCTCACGGTCTGAGTTTTTTTCGTCACAATGTTTATCGACACCAGATACATCAGGCTGGTCAATTCCATCCGTCACGCTGGTCAATTCCATCCGTCACGCCTTCTCTCCATTCTACAATCCCTTTTATCATCTTATTGAAGTGGCCTGACTTTTGTTCCGCTCTTATAGTGGGGCGGCTTGTGCCGCTTGATGTTGATGATACTCGGTTTCCGCCGCTTCGGGTGTCCTGTAGCCCAGGGACTGGTGCAGGCGCTTCGAGTCCCCGCCACGAGACCCACCGGAACGTCGCCAATTCCAGGTCCTTCAGATCCGCGAAGGGTTTGCGCCGCCATACCAGCTCGGTCTTGTACGCGCCGTCGGCGCTTTCGGCCATGGCGTTGTCGTACGAGTCGCCGACGGTGCCGGTCGACGGCAGCATCCCATATTCCATAACCCCGGTGGCGTACACCGTGCCGATGCACTGCGTGCCATGGTCGCTGTGGTGGATAAGACCATCCGCGCCGCCGCGGGACGCGGCCCATGAGACCGCCTGCTCCAACGCCCGCAACGGCAGCTCCTGCGTGTTCATGGTCATGGCGCACGCCCATCCCACGATCCGACGGGCGTACACGCCGTCGGCGAACGCCGTGCAGCCGAACGAGCCGTTGGCCATGCGCACGTAGGTGATGTCGGCCACGTGCAGGCGGTTCGGCGCACAAGCCTCGAACCTCCTGTCCACCAGATCCGGCCTGCCGCCCGTGCCCTTGGCGGGTTCCGTCGTCACCGGGGGTTTGCCGCGGCGCACGCCCCGGATGCCAAGCCCGCGCATGATGTTCATCACCCGGTCGCGGCCGACCTCGGCCGGATCCCAGCCCTGGGCGACCAGCTGCGCGTGCATCTTCCCGTAACCGTACACGGCCATGAAGAAATCCGAGCGGATCTGGAGGAGTCGCGGGCCGGCGCCTCATGCCCCGCCCGCATGCGGCTGACGGGACGCGTTTCGAGCATGCGGCAGCCGCGCGGCGTGAGAAACCCGCAGTCCAACGATTCGGAAAGGACCCCGCAGATCGGCCCGACCTTGAAACGGCTTTCATGCTCGTCGATGTACGCGGCCATCAACGCCGTGTCGGGTCGAGCCCGGCCGCGAAAAAAAAAGCCGACGCCGTCGTCAAAATCTCGTTCGCCCGACGCAATTCCGCGTTCTCGGCCCGCAGCCTCCTCAGCTCCGCCATCGCGTCCTCGGCCGACTGCCTCGTCTCCTCCGCGACCGTCGCGTCCGACTGGTCGCGCCAACGCCGCAGTGATTCCGGCGCTATCCCCGGATCCTTCGCCACCGCGGAGATCGCGTTCGTCTCCGACGAATACGAGGAACGCGATTCCGCCAGCAGCCTGACCGCCTTCGCCCTGAACTCCGGCGTACATCGAGTGCCCTTTGCCATGGTTCCATCATCTCCCATCGAGTCAGAGGAAATACGGAACAAAAATCAGTTCATATCACGAGCAAGAATAACTTCGAGTAAACCGCCGAAATAAGCCAATGCACAATCACCATGATCGGAATACTCCAAATATATGAGTCATCAGAATTCTCATTTTGATTTAAGCCTTGGCACGGCAGCCACTGCCCATAGGAGTAGTGGAAGGGCATAAAAGGCATATCCTTCGAACTGCACATACAGGTATATGGTCAACAGCAGCCAGCAGACAGTGGTCTTGTTCCAAGCATGGTTATGGCTAATCCACCACAGCACTAGTACCACCAGAATTACTGAGGCAATCAGGCCGAACTCCACGAAAAAGCTGGTGTAGGCACTCATCGTGAACATGTTTGCTGGTGTCACTTGTGCGTACCAGCCCTTCGGTGCCGAAGCGTTCAGGCCCAGACGTTCCAGAGACCGCACTGCGGCATCGGCACCCTGATGGGTGGCATCGGATAGATTGCCTGCGCCATAGCCGAGCAACAACTGCTTTGGATGCTTCAATGCACCCGCACCTGGTCCCAGTGACTGCCATAAACGGGCATAGAACGAACCGTCACCGTCAAAGCCAAGCTCGGCTATGGAGCTCAACCGATGGTTCACTGCCACGCTGCATGCGCCGAGACCGACCGTGACCACCAGTTCCCCGAACGCCACAAGCCGGCCGCGCCACGTGTGCCAACTGTTCATCTCGATAATCACAAACACCAACGCGATAATCGAGTCAAGAATGATGCGCACGCCTGCACCCATGAGCACCGAGCCTGCAGCGAATACCATGATAAGGACGCGCAGTTGGTTTGCACGCTTGTGGTCACGACCACGCACCAGCCAGATCAGCGGCAGCAGCACACCGAACAGGTGCATACCTATATAGCTCGGTTCTGCGAACAGAAACTGCGGGCGGCCACCGCCCCAATGCGAAGTGCTGCTGATGTACTGGCGGCTCATCAGATGAATGAAGAAGTTCTTTACGGAAGTCCAATCAAACATGATTGACAACCGCTGCACCACGCCGACTGCGAAGGCGAACCAATATACGAGAATCAGCAGATCCAACATGCGCCGCCAAGACAAGCGCTTGATACGTAATGCCATGTCCAACGCACACAGGCAGGCGAGAGCCCCAGCCACGCCGGCCAGCGACACCAGCGCCGGAAGCCGATGGAATGCTACCAGACACCAATCCACTGCAGACAGCGCGATTAACAGCACCGGAAACAGGAAGAATGCGCGGAAACGGTGCCAAACCTGCGGCAGCAAACGCCAGTTCGCTACCGCATATGCCATAAACAACCACGGAGAAAGCGGCGTCCAAAACGGCATGTATGGGCCTGCTACTGTGCCGTCAATCGGCAGCATGGCGAGCGCCGCATAGAACAAAAAATCTGAGGAATCGACCAATATCGGTCGATCATTATCAAACGAGACGCCGGCTTTCCCGAAATCCGCCTCGGCGATGCCGGCAATATTAGAATCAGTCACTCATTACTCCCACTGTCATCACCCAACAGCATGCCACTGTAACGGACAAATCGTATCGGGAGATGAAACCGGCGTGAGAATGACGTGAATACTTACGTCTTACGTCAGCTTGATGTCAGACCGTGTAAGCATACTGCCGCGTGATTTGAGGGCGCACCGGAGCTTCCTCAACGCGGTAGTGCTTGCGCATGCTGGTCAGGATGGTGCGCAGCGCTTTGTTCGTCTGCTCGGCGGCAGTGCGGAATTTTGCATATTCCTTACCGTGCGGATCCTCAATATCCTCGGGTTCGGGAAGCATGGGCCGAATAATGGAAGCAGAGTCAATCACTGACTGCAAGCGTTCCTGAATGGTCAAGCCCTTGACCAGCCCGTTGCGCGCGCAGTACTCGCACATGTTTGCGAAGTCACCCAATAGGAACGTGTATTTCACAGCAGTGGGAGCCAACGTGACAATGTCTTTACGCTGATCCTTTTCAAAGCACAGGATCAGATCAGCTGACTTGGCCATCGGCTGTGTCAGGCGTCGAGAACGGAACCCACTCGGTTCGATGCCCACGCTCTCCATGAGCAGGGCGCTGTTGGGGTCAATCTGGTGCATGGGCAAACCATGCGTACCCGCGCTGGAAACCTGCACCGTGGTGCCAGAGAGGTAGCGAGTGAGTAGCAGCTCGCCCATGGGAGAACGACAGATATTGCCGGTGCAGACGAACATAATGTGCATGGGCTCAGTCCTTCTTCATACTTACAACGCTACCTTGCGGGCCTGCGTACAAACCACTAGCGCACCATTCTAGTCCGATACACCGGACTGCGGCCAATCCTCGTCCGCCCACCACAACTACTTCTTCATTTGATTTTTTCAATTTATTCACTTTTTGGGCGGTTTTTGCTTTTGGGGGGTCCGCCGGCATTCGTGCTTGGGTGGGCGAGAGTAAGAGAAAGGAATGAATGTTCCTTGCGGTTTTTGGGGAACGATGGAGGAAGAATTCAGTATCATGCCGAAGGACAGAGGCACAGCAGCAGAGTCGCAGGCAACAAGCACCGCGACCATGGCAATGCCCAAAGTACGGGTGAGCGGGAGCCGGTCCTCGGCTTCGTTCTCCCCCGTTGCCGAATGTGACATTGCGCCGACATTCTTTGACGGCACCTACTTCTCCTCTACACCGGACGGCAGCTCCACACATAACGACACCACGAACATACGTCCATTGATGGGCCATTCTGTGCCGAAGTGGCGATATCTCTATAACACGACCTTGGTCGTGCTTGATCTGCTGATGACCATTGTGGCCACGTACATCGTGTTCCTGCTCCGACCTTTCGCTTATACCTATGTGCAGAGCATTGGTCCCGGCGAATACGGCGTTTTTAGCTTCCTGCTGTTGGCCTGCGTATCGTGGCTCATCAGTCTGTATTCCGCACGCTCCTATGAACGGCACACCATGGGTGAGGGCTATGCCCTGTACGCCAAGCTGTTGAACGCTGCGTTCATCGATTTCATTATGCTGTGCACGTTGGGGTACCTGTTCCACCTCAATCTTCCCCGGTCGTTGAATGTGTTCATTCCGCTGGTTTCACTGGTGTTGGTTATTATCGAGCGTTGGATTATGCGCCGCGCGCTGCACCGCAACCGCATGAATGGCGAATTCAACTACCCGACTGTGGTTATTGGGTCTCCGGAAGGTATCCACCGGACGGTCGAACAATTGCGCCAGTGCCGTGGCCTCGGCTACGCGCCAATTGCGGTGTGCCCAGTGGTTTCAGTTAAGAACGAGGATGACCCGGATTCGGCGCAGCATTTGGTGTCGGTGCCCTTCACTCCTGCCAACGATGCTGAGGCACGACTGAAGGTGTTGCCACTCAACTCGCATTTGCCGCAAACCGCGAAGCGTATGAAGGCACGTACCGTATTGGTAGCTGATGTACTTACCCGTGATTCTGAGACCATGCGTACATTGTCCCTGGCCGTGGAATCCATGGGCATTGAATTGGCCCTCACTACCTCTGTGGCTGATTTGAGCGGCGCTGACCTGCATTTCCGCAACGATCCGACGATGCCAGTAGTCATTGCACGACTGACGCAGTACTCAACCGTTACCCGCATCCTCAAGCGTGTGTGCGATATCGTGCTTTCCGGTATCGCCATTATCTTGAGCTCGCCCATCATGCTATGGGTGGCATACAAGGTCAAGCGGGAAGACGGCGGCCCTGTGTTCTATTCGCAGACGCGCATCGGCATTTACGGCAAGCCGTTTACCATGTACAAGTTCCGTTCCATGCGCACTGATGCCGACGAGATCAAGGCGAAACTGGCTAAGGAACGCGGCATTGAGGATCGTTTTATCTTCAAGCTCAAGGACGATCCACGCGTGACTAAGATCGGTCACTTTATTCGTAAAACATCGCTGGATGAGTTCCCGCAGTTCTTTAACGTGTTCAAGGGCGATATGAGCTTGGTTGGGCCTCGCCCGCCGCTGCCTGAAGAAGTCGCGCGATATGACATGCTGTATTCCACGAGACTGCTGGTTAAGCCTGGTATTACTGGACCGTGGCAGATTTCCGGACGCAGCGATTTGACTCAGGAACAGTCGAAGTATGCGGATGTGTCGTATATTCAGGACTGGTCTATCACGGGGGACATCGTGATTCTGTTGAAGACTGTGGTGGCAGTGTTTAAGGGGACTGGATCGTACTGAGTTTTCTTTGGGAATGTTGAAATGTTGAGAGGGCGTCAGCTTCTTGCTGACGCCCTTCTTTTGTCTCTCCCTCAGCCTGTGTGATATGAACTGATTTTTGTTCCGCATTTCCCCCTAACTCGATGGGAGATGATGGAACCATGACAAAAGGAACGAGATACACGCCGGAGTTCAAGGCGAAGGCCGTCAGGCTGTTGACCGAGTCGCGCGGCTCGTATTCGTCGGAGACCAAGGCGATCGAACAGGTCGCCAAGGATCCGGGGGCCGCGCCGGAGACGCTGCGCCGTTGGCGCAACAAGACGGACGCCACGGTCGCGGCGGAGACCAAGCGGTCGGCCGAAGACGCGATGGCGGAGTTGAAGAGTTTGCGGGCCGAGGTCGCGCGATTGAGGCGGGCGAACGAGATATTGACGACGGCGTCGGCTTTTTTCGCGGCACGGCTCGACCCGACACGGCGTTGATGGCCGCTTACATCGACGAATTCAAGGACCGTTTCAGGGTCGGGCCGATCTGCAGGGTGCTGGCCGCTTCGCTGGACTGCGGGCTCGTCACGCCGCGCGGCTACCGCATGTTCAAATCCAGGCCCGTCAGCCGCATGGCCGCCAGGCACGAGGCGCTGGCCCGCGACATCCTCGAGATCCATGCCGATTTCTTCATGGCCGTGTACGGGTACCGCAAGACGCACGCCCGGTTGTTGGCGCGGGGCTGGGATCCGGCCGAGATCGGCCGCGACCAGGTGATGAACGTCATGCGGGAATCGGGAATCCGCGGCGTGCGCCGCGGCAGGACGCCCGTCACCACCAAACCGGCGAAGGGCACGGGCGGCAGGCCCGACCTCGTGGAACGCGGGTTCGAGGCGGAGGCGCCGAACCGGCTGCACGTGGCCGACATCACCTACGTGCGCATGGCCAACGGCTCGTTCGGCTACACGGCGTTCGTCACCGACGTGTTCGCCCGCAGGATCGTCGGATGGGCGTGCGCCACCACCATGGACACCAGGGAGCTGCCGCTGCAGGCGCTGGAACAGGCGATATCATGGGCCGCCCCGCATGGCGGCACGGACGGTCTCGTGCACCATTCCGATTAAGCCGGGTTTGTTGTTAAGCCGGGGAACGGTTCGGGGTCTTGGTGGCTGGCCGTGTCCCATGTGGTTTCCCGGCTTAACGTTCCGGGTTATGTTCGTCTTGTCCCATTTGATTCGAACGAAGGAGTTTGCCATGGGTGAGACGACGGTTGGCCATGTCGCGGGCGAGGTGGTCCGCGCGCTTTACGGGGCCGGTTATATGGAATCCACCATAGGCCAGTACCGCAAGTCCATCAGGGCGTTGGAACGGTACGCCGGAGGCCCGGATGCGGTGTACACGCGTGGGTTGGGCGCGGGGTTCGCCGCGTCGACCTTCAGTGAGCGGACGGGCGGTTTCAGCAGGCAGCGGTGGTTCGATTACGGCAGGCTGGCGCGTTTGTGCGACTCGTATCTGCGGTCCGGTTCGGTGGACCTGGGCAAGTGGCGCAGGAGCAGGCTTGCGGAGCCGGTGGTTCCGGGTTTGGCCGTGGTCATGGAGCGTTGGGAGGCGTATCTCGCCGGTTCGGGACTGGCTTCGGCGACGGTGGGGCATTACCGTCGGATGGCGGGCTTGTTCCTCACGTGGCTGGAATCTCATGGGGTCGTGTCGTTGGACGGTTCGGATGGCTCGCATGTGCTGGGGTTCCTGGCCGGGCTGCGTTCACGCTGGTCGGAGTCGTCGATGCGGCACGCCGCGTCGGACCTGCGCCCGTTGTTCAGATGGCTCGGGCGGGATGACCTGGCGGACGCGATCGGCCTGGCCGGCATACGCAGGACCCACGCGATCGCGGGAACGTTGCCCGACGACGAGCACCGCCGCTTGCTGGAGGCGTGCGCCTCGCGGTCGGTGCCGTCGAGGGACGCGGCGATCACCCTGCTGTCGCTGACGTGCGGGCTGAGGGCATGCGATGTGATCGGTCTGAGGATCGCCGACGTGGATTGGGATTCCATGAGCATAGGTCTGGTGCAGCGAAAGACGGGCAATCCGTTGACCGTGCCGATGACGGGACCGCTGGCCGCGAGGCTGGCGTCCTGGCTGTTGGACGAAAGGCCCGCCACCGACGACGACCGTGTGTTCGTGCGGTACAAGGCGCCCCATGTCGCGCTTCGGGGTCATTCATCGGTGTACGAGGCGATCAGCCGTGTCATGCGGCACGCCGGGCTCGGACGCCGGGGCGGTTCCAGGCTGTTGCGGCGCAACGCGGCGACGAGGATGCTGGAGGCGGCCACGCCGTTGCCGACGATCAGCGCGGTGCTTGGCCACGCCGACCCCGATTCCACACGCGTCTACATGGCCACGCACCGCGGGGGAATGCTCGCGTGCGTGCTGCCCGTGCCGGAAGGCGGATCGTCATGAGACCCACGGAACACGGATTCGTCGGCCCGCTCGCCGGCGAATTGGAGGAGTACATCCGCTTCAAGGCGTCCATGGGCAGGCATGGCGCCACCCGCGTCCAGGTCCTGCGCTCGTTCGACCGGCATTGCCTCGAACACGGGGCCGTGCGTCTGGAGCGGGGCGTCGTGGAGCGATGGATCGCCCATAGGATCGACGCGAATCCCGGGGGTTGCCGCTCGTGGTTCTCGTACATCAGGGACTTCGGCAGGTGGATGCGACTGGCCCACGATCCCGACGCGTACGTGCTCTCCGACCAGTGGAAGGCCGGATCCCCGCGTCCGACGCCGTACCTGCTGACGGAAACCGCGGAGGGTGTCTAATTGTTTGTGTATGGGATCATCTGATTGAAAGGAAACGATCATGGTGACCGAGGCAGTGAAGCCTATGGCCGGCGATGTGGCCGGGAATGACAATGGTGCCGTGACGGATTCGCGGTCCCTGGTGGACTCGCTGGTCGCGTCGGGAGCGCTGGACCCCCTGTTCGAACGGATAGACGGCGGGCAGATCGAGCTCACCGGCGACGGCGGCCTGCTGGGCGAGCTCACGAGGGTCGCCCTGGAACGCGGCCTGCAGGCCGAGATGACGTCGCACCTGGGCTACGCGCCCGGCGACAGGGAGTCGAAGGCGGGCGGCGGGCATGCGAACTCGCGCAACGGTTCGTATCCCAAGACGCTGTCCACGCCGGTGGGAGAGGTGACCGTGCTGGTTCCCCGCGACAGGGACGGCTCGTTCACCCCGAGGTTGGTGCCCAGGCATTCCAGGAGGCTGGGCGGACTGGACGAGATGATCATATCCCTGTACGCGGGCGGCATGACGGTGCGCGACATCCAGCACCACCTTGAGAAGACGATCGGCACGGACCTGAGCCCCGAGACGATATCCAACATCACCGACGCGGTGAGCGACGCCGTGCTCGAATGGCAGGAGCGGCCGCTGGACGAGTTCTATCCAGTCGTGTACCTGGACGCCGTCAGGGTCAAGGTGCGCGACAACGGCAGGGTGATGCCCAAGGCGGCGCACATCGCCATCGGCGTCGACATGGACGGGTTCAAGCATGTGCTTGGCATATGGGTCCAGGACAACGAGGGCGCCTCCTTCTGGGCGCATGTGTGCGCCGAGATGGCCAACCGGGGCATGGCCGACGCGCTGATCGTGTGCTGCGACGGGCTCGAGGGCCTGCCCGAGGCCGTGGAGGCCACGTGGCCCAAGGCGATCGTGCAGACCTGCGTGGTGCACCTGATACGCGCGGCCAACAGGTTCGTCGCCGACCACGACAGGAAGAGGGTGTGCGCGGCGCTCAGGAGCGTGTACTGCGCGCCCAACGGGCAGGCCGCGCAAAAGGCGCTCGGCGAGTTCGCGGAAAGCGAGCTCGGCCGGAGATACCCGTCGGTGGCCGCCACGTGGAAACGCTCGTGGGACCGGTTCGTCCCGTTCCTGCAGTTCCCGCCCATGCTCCGCCGGGTGGTGTACACCACCAACAGCATCGAATCGCTCAACTACCAGTCGCGCAAGGTCAGCCGCAACCGCAGCCAGTTCCCCAACGACCAGGCCGTGGTCAAGCTGTTCTGGCTGGCAATCTGCGACATCGAGGACAAACGCAGCCTCAAACGCGCCAAAGACGGCAACAAAACCAGGCGCAAAAGCGAGGGAAGGCTCATCGAGGGGAGGATCACGACCAACTGGAAACAGGCCCTCGCCCAACTCGCGGCCGCATACCCCGAAAGAATGGAACCTTATTTATAAAACACACCCCAAACACAAATAACTTGACAAGCTCGGGACCGCGAGGCCGCCCTGTTCCTGCGGGCCGCGGGAACGTTGGAGTCTCCGTCGCCGTGGGCGTGGCAGTCTCGCGCGTTCTTCATGCTCATGGCCTGCTGCGGGCTGCGCACCCGAGAGGTCGGGAGACTCGCCGTCGGGCACGTCGACCACAAGGCCCGTTCCATCGACGTGGTCGATTCCAAGGCCGGTCGCAGCCGCAGGCTGCCCGTGGGCGACGAGGTCGCCGCCGAACTGCTGGAATGCGACCAACGGTCCCGCGAACGCTTCGGAGACGACCGTCCCGCGTTCTTCGTCACCTCCACCGGCAATCCGGTCTCCCCGGGCATGCCCGGCGTGGTGTTCCGCCGCGTCTGGACGCGGGCCGGGCTCGAGTGGCCACAAGCCGGCAAACGGCCCAGGCCCTATGATTTCCGGCACCGGTTCGCGTTCGCGAACATCGAGCGGTGGACTCGCGACGGCGTGGACGTGATGGCGATGTCGCCCTATCTGGCGGCCTACATGGGACACGCCGGCATCGACAGCACCCTCTACTACGTGCACGCCAGCCCCGATTCCATGGACGGATACGCGGACCTCGTCGCCGACGCCGAACGCGTGGTCCCGGAAACGGAGGAACCATGAGCAAGGCAAGGAAAACGGCCGCCAGCTCCGGTGAACCGGACTTCTGGCGAGTCGCGCGCGACTGGCTGCACCACTGGCTGCCCAAGGTGCGGGGCAGCTCGCCGAAGACCGTCGAGGCGTACCGCATCGGCCTGGAATCCTACGTCCGATGGCTCGAAACCACGGAAGGCACGCAGCGCAGCCACATCGGTTTCGGGCATTTCGACCGGGCGCGCCTGGGCCGGTGGGTCGAATGGATGCGGACCGAGCGCGGGTACTCGGACCGCACCATCATGCCGAGGATGACGACGATGCGCGTGTTCCTCGACCACGCGGGCCTCGAACACCCGGCATTGACCGCGCCGGGCAACGACGCGGCCGGCATACGTGTCAAACCACCCGCGCGCAAACCCGTCGACCACCTCGGGGAGGAGCACACCAAAGCGTTGCTGACCGCATGGGGCACCGGCGACGCCAAATCGCGCAGGAACCGCATGCTCCTGATCCTCATGTACGACACCGCCGCCAGGATCGGCGAACTCGCCGCACTGACCATCGCGGACGTGGGTATGGATAAGCCGGCCAGGGTCACGCTCACCGGCAAACGCGGCAAGAGCCGGGTCGTGCCCCTGGGAGAAAGGACACGAACCCACCTGGCCGCCTACCTCGAGGAATTCCATCCCGGACCGTCCATGCGCGACGGCGACAGGCCGTTGTTCCACTCGACGAGGAACGGCGCCATCCAGCCGCTCTCCGTGGACCGGATCGACGAGATCCTCAAAACCGCGGCGGCCAGAGCACGCCGCGGGACGTGCCCGTCCATGCCCGAACGCGTCCACTGCCACCTGATCCGCCGGACCCGCGCCATGGACCTCTACCAACAGGGCGTGCCGCTACCGCTCATCATGCAACTGCTCGGCCACGAAAGCATGAGCACAACCAGCGCGTTCTACGCGTTCGCGACCCTCGACATGATGCGCAAAGCCGTCGATGCGGCCAACCCCGGCCCCGACCCCTCCAAGGAGACATGGCTCAGCGAGCAACGACTCCGACAACTACACACCCTCAAATAACCCGGAACGTTAAGCCGGGAAACCACATGGGACACGGCCAGCCACCAAGACCCCGAACCGTTCCCCGGCTTAACAACAAAACCGGCTTAATCGGAATTAAACCGATGTCGGTTTAACTCCGACCATGGCGCGCAGTACATCAGCCTCGTGTACACCACCAGGATCGGGGAATTCGGCATGCTTCCCTCGACCGGCACGGTCGGCGACTCGTACGACAACGCCATGGCCGAGAGCGCCGACGGCGCGTACAAGACCGAGCTCGTCTGGCGACGCAAGCCCTTCCAGGATTCGAGGGACCTGGAATCGGCGACGTTCCGGTGGGTCTCGTGGCGGGGACTCGAAGCGTCTGCACCAGTCCTTGGGCTACAGGACACCGGAACGGACCGAAACCGAGTATTATGCAAACCAAGCGGCGCAAGCCGCCCCACTATAAGGGCGGAACAAAAATCAGGCCATATCAAATCGACACCGCCCACGGCCAGATGCGGTGCCTTCTGCGTGGAATACTTGCTGCGTGACCTGCCCTATGAACGCTCATACTAACTCCCAAAACTAATCTTATTGACTTGTAACCTCTTGCAATAACTAACCGCCTATTATGCCCCGGTCTTGTGCACAAAGCGTGTTCGCCCCCGCTTCTGCACATATTCCGAACCGACTGGACCACCCCTGGGTATAGCGTATTGGGGTGCTTTGAGAGGCTGCTCGGCCAAGCACGCGAAGACGACGGTCGCCGAATACATCGAATACGCATTGATATGCGAGGCGCATATATCACTGAACAGATGCGCCACCGACACCGCCAAGGCAACAGGCCGGGCAACAGAAGTGGGGTAGTGCGTGACTGGAGCTCAGGGAATCAAGAATCGTCGCGGCGAATTGCAGCGGGTACTGAGCCGTGAGGAATCATACGTGGACGGTAAACTGAGCCGCGCGGCATTTATTTCCATCGCAATCCTGACCTTTATTACCTTTGTCGGTAATTTCACGCAGCTGCAGCTGAGTTCCGCGCTGCCGATTATCGTTTCCGAATTCCACATCTCCGTAACCACCGGGCAGTGGCTCACCTCCGTGTTCCAGCTGGTCATGGGCGTCATGGTGCCGCTGACCGCGTTCCTGACCCGTCGTTTCTCCACCCGCCAGATTGTAATCTGCTCGATGGCGGTGTTCACGGTCGGCTCCCTGCTGGCATGGTTGGGGCCAAACTTCGTATGGGTGCTGGTCGGGCGCGTGCTCGAAGCTGCCGGCACGGGCGTGATGTGGCCGGTGCTGCAGATCACGGTGTTTTCCATCTACCCGCTGTCCCGACGCGGCTTTGCTATGGGCACCGTGGGCATGGCCATGAGCGTGGCTCCGGCAATCGGCCCCACCTTGGGCGGCTGGCAGACCGATGCCAACGGCTGGCGTTCAATCTTCCTGACCATGACTATCATTGGCGTGGTCTCGCTGCTGGCGGCCATGTTCGGACTGCATAATTTCGGTTCGCATGACCCGTCTGCCCGCGCGGACTTTTTCTCGGTGAGCCTGTCGGTGATTGGCTTTGGCGGGCTGATGTTCGGCTTCACCAATTCGGAGACCTACGGGTTCGCCGCGCCGGTAACGTGGGGACCTATGGTTGTGGGTCTGATCGGCATCGTATGGTTCGTGCTGCGTAACCTGCGCGCCGGCAAGCGCTATCGTGAGGCCGTAGCCGAGGACAAGTCGGCACTCCCCCAGCCGCCGCTGCTGGACTTGGAAGTGCTGAAGAACCGTTCGTTCACCGTCGGCACCATTACCGCGTCGCTGGCATTTTTCGCCTTCAGTTCGATTCTGGTCATCATGCCGCTCTACATCCAGACCGACCGTGGGTATTCTGCCACGATGAGTGGTCTGATCATGTTGCCGGGCGCTATCGGCCAGTGCGTCTCCCAGTTCTTCGGCGGCCGTGCGATGGATCGATTCGGCGCACGACCCGTGGCTTTGTTCGGTTCGATTGTGTTGACCCTTGGCACCTTGGGCATGTCGCTGGTGACGATGGATACGTGGATCTGGTGGGTGTCAATCTGCCAGTTCATCCGTCAGATCGGCATGGGTTTCCTGCTGATGCCGATTACCACGTGGTCCCTGAATTGCCTGAACGGGCCGAGCGAAGTGTCCGCCGGATCATCGGTGACGAATACCGCGCGTCAGATTGCGGGCGCTGTGGGCGCACCCGTATTGGTGATTCTGATGGAAACGTTTGCCGCTTTGCATAAGCAGGGCGGCGCCTCCGCCGTCGCCGCTTCGATTTTCGGCATTCAATGGGCGCTGCGCATCTCCGCAATGATCTGCCTGGCAATGGTGTTGATGGTGTTCTTCGGCGTCAAGGGCGACGGTGCCGGTCGTACGCGAGACATTATTTCCCTGCGTTCGCTGCGCGAACGGCGTGCGCGGCGTATGGCTGCGAACTGACGGCAGATCCAACCATTCTCAACATAATAAGAAACCCCGGTTTCCAACACCGGGGCTTCTTATTATGTTGTGCTATCGCAGGATTTCAGCTGGAGTCTATTACGCCCTGCCCATTAGCGTCAGGACAATCAGCAGCACGTTCAACGCCACAATCAGCGCCACGACGATCATGAAGATCACGTGCTTGACGGTTCCATCAGCCCACTTGCCCATGAGTTCCTTGTCATGCGTGTATCGCATCAGCGGAATCACGGCGAACGGGATGCCGATGGAAAGCACCACCTGGCCGATGACCAGCGCCTGAGTCGGGTCCTTGGCGAACCACAGCACAATCAGTGCCGGCACCAGCGTGACCACGCGGCAGGCCCACATCGGGGCGTTAACGTGCAGCAGACCGTGCATGATTTCCGAGCCGGCGTACGTGCCAACCGATGTGGAACTCAGCGACGAAGCCAGCAGGCCGATGGAAAAGATCGTGCCGATCACCGGGCCAAGCACCTGCGTGATCGCCCGCTGTGCGCCGTCGATGGAGTCCGTGCCAGACATGCCATGCAGCGAGTTGGCGGCGAGCACCAGCATCGCCAGATTCACGGTGCCGGCCAGCAACAGCGCCCAGGCCACATCGATTTTCGAGCCTCTCAGCTGCGTTTTGATCGACGGCTTTTCGCCGCCTGCGTAATGGTCGTTCACCAGCGTGGAGTGCAGGTAGATGGCGTGCGGCATCACGGTGGCGCCCAGAATCGAGGCGGCCATCAACACCGAGTCGACGCCTTGGAAGCGTGGAATCATGCCCTTGACCACTTCGCCGGGGTTCGGCGGGGCTACGAACAGACCCGCGATGAAACCGAACGTAATCACCAGCAGCATCACGATGATGATGCGCTCGAACGTGGTTTGTGTCTTGCCACCTTGGAACCATAGCATCACCGTGGAGATTGTGCCAATCACCAAACCGCCGATGAACAGCGGCAATCCGAACAGCAGGTTCAGGGCGATGGCACCGCCGATCACCTCGGCCAGATCGGTGGCGATGGCGATGACTTCAGCCTGCATAAAGAACATGAATCGGCCGGCGTCGCTCATACGCTCACCCAGCAGTTCCGGCAAGGATTTGTTGGTCACGATGCCGAGTTTGGCGGACTGATACTGGATAAGCACGCTCATGGCATTGGCGAGCACCAGCACCCATACCAACAGGTAGCCGTACCTCGCACCGGAGGTGATGTTGGCCGCCACATTACCAGGATCGACGTAGGCCACGGCCGCCACGAACGCGGGACCAAGGATACTGGCCAGCGCATGGTCATGCGGCTTTTTCTTGTTGTTCGCCCCTGCTCCGGTCCCGGTTCCGACTCCGGCAAGCTGGCGTTCCTTCTCGATTTCCGGTGTTTCCTGTTCGATGTCTGCCACAGCGTTCGTCATAGTGGTTGCCGCAATGGCATCTGCTGCGGTGTGTGTTACTGCCATATCGTCTGTTCCTATTCCCTTCTCCCTTCATACCGGGCTCAGTTATAGCGCGGGCATGTTTCCCGCGTCAACAGACGGACAATCTGCGGACGATTGATGGATGACTGGCGGACTGGCAGCTGGCATTCCCCGCCATCTCGCTCATGAAATGTGACAAACCGCCGAAAACTCGCTCATGAAATGAGGAAATTACTAGAAAACTCGCTCATGAAATGTGCCAGACGGTAGAAAACTCGCTCATGAAAGTGTAAAATCATTGATATAGCAGTAATTCGGAAAGGGGCTCCTCATGTATCTCAAACGCAAAGCCGATGCCTATCTCAATGCATGGAAATCCGACCCGAATCGCTCCCCGCTAATCATCAAGGGCCCTCGTCAAGTAGGCAAGACAGAGACTATCGATTACTTTGCCGCACACAACTACCGTTCGGTAGTGGAAATCAACTTCGTTGAGGAACCGAAATATCGTGCAATCACTGCGGACGGTTATGGCGCGGATACCATCGTCCGCAATATTTCCCTGATCGACCCAGCTAAAAAGTTCATTCCGGGCGATACGCTCATCTTTTTCGACGAAATCCAGGCCCATCCTGATATCGCCACTGCACTGAAGTTCTTTAAAATCGACGGCAAATATGATGTGATTTGCAGCGGTTCAATGCTGGGCATCAGCTATAAGCAAATCGAAAGCAATAGCGTGGGATATAAGACCGACTACGAAATGCGATCGTTGGACTTCGAGGAATTTCTGTGGGCTCGCGGATACGATGAGGCCGTCATCGAAAGCATGTTCACCCACCTGTGTGACGCTACGCCATTCTCTGAAGTGGAAATGAACGTCTTCTCCACGGCATTTATGGATTACTGCGTGCTTGGCGGCATGCCTGCGGTTGTCGCCTCCCATATACGCACTGGCACGTTCGAGGGAACACTGCAATTGCAGCGCCAGCTTATTTTGGACTACCAGGAGGATATCCGCAAATACGCGCAAGGACTCGATCAGGCACGAATTCTCAACGTGTTCAACCATATTCCCGTGCAACTCGCCAAGGAAAACAAGAAGTTCCAAATCAGCAAAGTCGCCAGCGGAGCGCGTTTCAAAGACTATCGAGGATGCGTGGAATGGCTTGAGACCTCGGGAATGGTGAATATCTGCCGATGTATGTCCTATCCTGAACTGCCGTTGAAAGGCAATTATGACGAAAACAAGTTCAAGATATATTTCGGCGATACCGGTCTGTTCGTAGCGATGCTTGACGACGAGGCCAGTGATGATCTGCGGGCCAATCGTAATCTTGGTGTCTATAAGGGGGCTATGTACGAGAGCATCGTCTCTGAAGCGCTACGGAAATCCGGCTATGACCTGTACTACTACAAAAAAGAGGATTCCACACTGGAACAGGATTTCTTCGTCCGCACGCGCGAATGGCTGGTGCCGGTGGAGGTGAAATCGAAAAAAGGCACCGCCAAATCCATGCGGACGCTAATCGCTTCGGATTCTTATCCGGAAATTCAGTTCGGCGTGAAACTATCCGCCGGCAATATCGGTAGTAGCGAACACGTGTTCACCGCACCATACTTCACCACATTTTTGCTCCGACGGCTCCTGCGCGCTTATGACGAGGGGCAGGCACCTATGCTCAACAATCCTGAGCGGTAGCCCCTATTCGTCTGCGGGCACGGCCTGGCCCGGGCAGGTGTGGAGGACGGCGAGCATGGCGTCCTTTTCTTGGGAGGTGACGGTGAGCTGGTACTTGTCTTTGACGCCAATCTGGCGGGCCACGTAGTCGCAACGGTAGTCGGCGTTGGTGGGTAGCCAGTAGGCGGCGGAAGCCGAACCCTTCTCCTGATTGGCCGGGCCGTCGACGGCCAGCAGGTTGTAGGGGTCATTGCCGAATTCATGGCGTTTGGCAGTGGACCAGTCGTGCGCACCGGATTGCCAAGCGTTTTCAAGGGCCACCACATGGTCGATCTGCACTTTGGCGCTGGTGGCGCGGCCACGTACAAAATGGATGGTCTGAGCGGTGTACGGATCGGCCAGTGTGCCGGACTCGACCACACAGGAACCGGCGTATTTGTAGGTGATGTCCGTGAGATCACGGGCGAGCACGTCGTCGCGTACGTCGCAGCCATTGCCGTCGACGTCGGTGGTGCGGAAACCGAAGGAATCGCGGTCGTAGCCGGAGGAGCTTTGGTTGTCGTCTACGGCGAGCGCGTTCAAAGTGTCGGCGGCTGAACCGGTGGCAGTGTAGCCACCTGTGATTTTGGCCGCGTCGGAGCTGACCTGCGGCAGTAGCAGGCCGATGGTCACGCCGATTGCTACGGCGAGAACGATGAGAATCAGCACGCGCTCCAGCGGACCAGAAGCGTTGAAACGACGGCGGAAGTGGGCGTTACGACGTGCCATCAATCACGCATAGGTGAAGGTGAGGGGGTCGTGGCCGGCGCGGGTGGGGCCGTCGAGGGCGTCGATGGCAGCGTGTTCATCGGCGGTCAGGGCGAAGCCGAACAGGTTGAGATTCTCCTTCTGGCGGTCAGCATGCACGGACTTGGGGATGATGATCGTGCCGTTTTCGATGTGCCAACGCAGAATCACCTGGGCCGGGCTGACCTCATGGGCGGCGGCGATCTTCTCGATGGTGCCGTCGCCGGCGTTGAGGTCGGCGCCACGCGCCATCGGCGAGTAGGCCTCCACGGCGATGCCGTGCTCCTTGCAGAACGCCACCACTTCGCGCTGCTGCCACGTGGGGTGCAGCTCAATCTGATTGACGGCCGGCCATGCGCCGGTCTCCTCGTGCAGACGCTTCAGATCGGCGGGCATGAAGTTGCATACGCCGAGTGTGCGTGCCATGCCTTCGTCGCGCAGCTTGACGAACGCCTTCCAGGTGTCGGTGCTGCGCCAGTCGAACGGCGTGGGCCAATGGATCATGTACATGTCCACGTAATCGAGCTGGAGGAGTTTCAGCGAGTTGTCGAAAGCTTTGAGCGCGGAATCGTAGCCCTGCTGGGAGTCGCGCAGCTTGGTGGTGACCCACAGGGTCTCGCGCTTGGTGCCCTTGTTGTATCCGGAAGCGGCGAGCGCGCGGCCCACGCCGGCCTCGTTGTTGTAGCCGGCCGCACCATCGATATGGCGGTAGCCGGCTTCCAACGCGGATTCGACGACGGGGACCACGCCCTCGTCGTCGATACGTAGCACGCCGAGACCGACTTGCGGAATGGAATGACCGTCTTTCAAGGCGATGTCCGGCACGTTGGCGGGGTTGATGTGTCCGTTGGTCATGATGTGCGATGCTCCTTTATTGCTGCGACTACACGCCACTGTACACGGTTATGCAGGCGATGTGCGGGTGCTGCAACCAAACGGCATGATTGCGCCCGGCCTTCCGTGTGGGAGAGCCGGGCGCAATCATGACAACATCACGCTCTACTCCTGCGACCGGCCCTCGCCCTATTGTTCCCGGGCGCGAATTTGCCCCGGTACAGGCGTCAATCGATTGACGTTTGCACCGGGGCAGAAATCGTTGTCCCGGTACGCAATTTCGGGCCATTTTCGAGAACCAGGACAAGACAATCCCCAAAGTCCACATACCCCGACAAACAGAATCGGCGGAATACAGCCAATCCCGAAATCAACATACTGTCCCGGTTCTCACGTAGAACGATTGACGTGCAAACCGGGGCAACGGGAATTGTCCCGGTACGCGAAAAACACCCGTTTTCGCAAACCAGGACAGTGATTTCTGTCCTGGTACCCACATCAAACGATTGATGCACGAACCGGGACAGAATCGCATCGCTGCGCCGAGACAGACGCATCTGACAGCCGACAACCGATAAACGACAGCCGACAGATGGCATCTGGCAGCCGGTCGCCGGCTGCCGGCAACCGCATCATAATGCCGCATCAGTCTCTATCAGGAGCGCTTACGACGCAAAGCAAGCGAGATCCCGCCGGCCACGCCGAGAACGACAACCGCAAGACCCACGGCAGTCACCGCGCTACCGGTATTGCTCAGCACACCAGTGATCTTGTCGCCATTCGCACCGTTGGTCTTATCGCCCTCGCCCGTATCGGGATTGATAGTAGCCCCGCCATTACCCGCACCGTCCGAGCCGTTGCCGGAACCACCTTCGGCCCGAGCGGTAACCGCAACCGTATAGGTTTCGGTGACATTCGGATTCGACTTGAGCGTTACGGTAACCTTCGCCGCATCAGCGGGAGCGGAGAAATCGTAATCGAGCGTGAACTGGTCGGCGGAAAGCGTCACGTTGCCCATGCCTGCGGAATAGTTGCCCACGACCTTGAGATCATGGTCGGCATCGATGGCATCGCCCACCTGATAGGTGGTTTTGCTTGACGTGACGGTCAGGCTGGAGACCTCCTTTTGGGCGAGGCCGGCAATGGCATCGGCAACAAGCTTGATCACATCGTTCACGTCCTGCTCGGTGTAGGTGCTGCCGGCAAGCAGCACGTCAGCGGCGGCAAGCGCCTGATCGAGTTTGGCGAGCGACTCGTTGGTGTACTCATCGCGATTGATTTTCCCGGCTTCGGCCACGGCCTTGTCCAGGTTCTCCGTGGATGGCTTCACCGGAGTTTCGGTCTTTTTGACGAGTGAGACCTTGTCCACATTGCCCCATGCGTCGGCAGGCAGGTTGCCCGTGATGGTGATGGTCGCTGTGCCATCAGCACCCACGGTGACAGGCACGGTGGCAGTATCGAACTTAACCCAACCGTTGAGTTCCAGCGCATCGGACGTGGTCTTGCCACCCGTTGTGGCGGAGAGGGCCACACCATCGGTAATAGCGGCGTTGTCCGCTGCCGCGCCTTGGCTCATGGCGGTCAGCACGTATTCGCCAGGCTCGAGTCCGGTGATGGTCTGCGTGGCGGAGAAACTGTAGGCATCGGATGCCCAAAACTTCAGCGCGCGCTTGCCGTCGGCGGCGTTGCCACTGTCTTCGGTGATGGACGCACCGGTGCCGGCAATGGTCCAGTTCTTATCGTTCTCAGCGTTCTCGAAGCTGCCGTCCGTTACGTAATCCTTGGCGGGAGTGGCGGTGACGGTGACGGTGACGGTCACGTCGTGGCCAGCGTTGGTGGTGCCGGTGATGGTGTATGTGCCTGCGCCACGAATCCAGTCAAGCGCAGCGGATTGCCAGGTCACGGTTTCGGTCTCGTCCACCCCATCCTGATAGTGTGCGGCCACCTCACTCGGCAATTGCGCTTTGATCGCGTCGATGGAATCCGAGTCAGTCGCGGTAATCTCCACTGGATCTATCTTGGTGAACACATGATCGGTGACGGCACCGGTGTGAATGTACTTGAACGTCGGCAGAGAGGCGAGCGCCTTGCCATCGAAATCGAACAAAGCTTGGTTATCGACACCTGAGCCGCCCCAGTACAGGCCGGCGTCATTGGGATCGTATTCGCCGGCCGCTTCAGTGGCCCAGCCGCCACCGTACTTGTTCCACGTATCCGCCAGTTCGGCGTTATCCTTGCCGCCGGTGCCCACGGGCACCCATGCGGGCTCCCAGTAGAACACACCCAGGCCATCGTTTTCGCCATCGCCATCATTGTCGCCGATATTGTTCACGGCCTCGGCGACCGCGCGAATCTCATCGGCCTGGCCTTGCGGGCTGATGTCGTATTTCTTGAGGTTATCGGCGGTTACTTTACTGGGCACTGTGTTGGAATCGTCGTCGCCATCATCCAAGGTGTATGCCCACGACGTTTCCGCCACCATCACATCTTTCTTATAAGTGGAGGCCACGTTCTTGAGCACGCTGGTGAGGTTTTCGGTGGTGCCATGCCAGAACGGGTAGTAGGAGCTGGCGAACACATCGTAATCCACATTGTGGTTGCTCAACTGTTTGGCGTAAGTGGCGTAGGTGCCGGCTTTCTCCGGGTTGGTGAAATGAATGACGACCTTGGCTTCGGGGAGCACTTCGCGTATGGCTTTGGAACCTGCGGAGAATACTTTGGGCATGCCGTTCCAGCCGGAGATGCCGGCGATTTTCGCAGTGGTTTCGTTGCCGACCTGCACCATGCCGACGTCCACGCCGGCTTGTTTGAACGTGGTCAGAGTCTGCTTGGTGTAGTCGTATACGGTGTCGGCGGTTTTGTCCGCGTCGCCTTCAAAGGATTTCCACGCCTTGGGCACCTGCTGCTTGCTGGGGTCGGCCCAGAAATCGGAGTAATGGAAGTCGACCAGCACTTTCAGCCCTGCTGCCGTGGCTCGCTTGGCCATGGTCAGTGCGCGATCGGCGTTGACGTTGCCGCCGCCATATCCTTGGCCGTCTGCGGTGAACGGATCGTTCCACACACGCAGACGCACATAGTTCACGCCGGATTCCTTGAGCAACGTGAACAAATCCTCGACCTCGCCATTGGCGTTCTTGAACGTGACGCCGCTTTCTTCCAGCGAGAGCATGGATGAGACGTCCATACCGCCGATGAAATCATCGCTTAAGCCTTGGATGGCCTTGACCGAGACGTCGGCTTTAACTGGTTCTTCTTCGGCGGCGTTTACAGTGAACGTGCCTCCTGCGCAGAGCATTATGGCGGCCACGCCGGATGCCATAATGCGAGCAAGCGCGGTATTTCGGCGCATGCTTTTTCTCCTTTGAATGGTGAACGCTCAGAACGAACGCCCAGTGATGCTTGGCGCTTCCTTTCCTTATGCGCCACGCGGTACAGCTGTGTACCACGCAATCGTCACCTTAGCACTTTATGCCGTGTTGGTCAACCGGTGTATCAACGCCTCGTACGGCCCAGTACAGCAACACCAGCATTACAGCAATGTCGTTCAGCGTGTGGAGGCGCGGGCGATGACCTGGGATTCGGTGGTGAGCAGTTCGGACTTGGTGATGCTGCCGTCGATGCGTCCGAGGATGCGATCCACTGCCGTGGGAGCCGTCCAGTCAAGGCGGGAATCCATGGTGGTCAGCGGAATCTGCAGGTAGGGGGCTTCCTCGTTGTTATCGAAGCCGATGACCTGCACCTGCACGGGCACCTCATAACCAGCGGTGCGCAGAGCGGTCAATGCGCCGATGGCCAACTGATCGTTCAAGGCAATCACACCGTCGAATGGCACGCCGGAATCAATGAGCCGCTGGGTCACACGGGCACCGGCTCCGATGGTCCAATCCTGATCGGTGTTGCCAATCAGCTGCGGATCCAAGGAGAGCCCACGCCTACGGGTCTCTTCGATGATGCCGCGCAGACGCAGCTGCGCGTTGCCTTCTACGGCATTCAGCAATGCATCTTCGTCGTAAACGTCACGGGCACCGATCACTGCAAGTCTGGTGGAACCGCGGTCATACAGGTAGCCTGCGGCCATGGCGGCTGCGGATACATCGTCTGGGGTCACGTGATCCACAATGCCCCACGTGGTACGCGCGCCAACGATGACCAGCGGAAAATCAACCTTCAGATCATCGGGCGAAATGTTTTCCACCTCGCTCATGGAAAGGATCATGCCATCGGACACCGTGGAGTTGAACTTCTTCAGCAGATCGCGCGCGCCTTTCGCGGAGCCTTCCGCATACGTGGTGACGTATACGGAATAGTCGCGCTGACGGGCGGCCTCGATGGTGCGGTTGGCGAGCTCGGCCAGATATGGCGGAATCAGCGAAGGCACGGCGAGGGTGATGAAGCCGGTGTGATCGCGGTTGAGGTTGCGGGCGGCCACGTTGACTCGGTAGTCGAGGTCCTTAATGACCGACTCGACCTTGGCACGGGTCTCATCTGTCATACGCCCGGAGCCATTGATCACGTTCGACGCAGTTTTGAGCGATACACCGGCGGCCTGAGCGACATCGCGTAGCGTCACTCGACGCTTGGCTGTTTTCTCGTCGCTCATGCCGCACTCCTCTATCCGGACAACATTGCCATTCTAGCGCGGTTTAGCAGGACGTTTTAGCGATAAGAATGGCGTTGCGGTTCAGCGTATATCCAACGGCGTCAGTCTCGCAACGGTGGGCGATGATGGGATCACCTTCCACACCGTTGATGGCGACGGGCTGGTTTGAGCGGTTGAGGTAGAAATCGAAGCGGGTGGAGCCGTCTGCGGATCGGCGGATGGTGTGCAGGATGCGGGGATCTGTGGTGGGATAGGTTGGAGTTTGACCACTCTCAGTCGGCTGCGCCGACAACTCCTGCCATCGGGAGCCAAGTGCTTTGAGCAACTGGGCAATGTCGTGACGGTTGAGGTCGCAGCCCACGTAGATGGCGGTACCGTTGCCATAGGGGCGGCTGGTGATGGCGGGGGTGCGCTCCAGCTCCCAGTCGGCGGCGGACTCACCTGCGTAAGAGGCAAGCACTGTGGTGTCCGCGGCTACGGAAGTCACGTCGTTCTGCCACAGGCGGGTCGTCAGACCATTGGACAGGCTGATTTCGCTGAGCTCGCCTTCGGCTTCTTCACCGAGGATGTTGAATTCTTCGGAGCGGATGCCGAGCATGTCGCGTAGGAGCCCGTTGCCGGCGCCGGGGTAGCCGCCGAGGCCGATGTGGAAGTGCTCGTCGATCAGGCCGGCGGCATAGCCGACGATGACGGTTCCGCCGGCCTTCGCGAAGTCGGCGATACGGAGAACGTCTTCGTCGGACAGGCTGAGCACGGTGGGCAGCACGATGGTTTTGTAGCCGGTCCAGTCGTAGGCGAGCGGCACCACGTCCGCGCGCAGCCCGGCATCCAGGAAGCCGCGGTACCAGTCGCGCACGTCGTGCCAGTGGTTGAGTTTCATGCTGGGCAGGGTTTCGGAGCGTGTGACCCATTCGGATTCCGCGCTGAACAGGATCGCCGTGCCGGCACGCTCGAGCTCAGTGCCCTGCAGCCCGGCGTCGGAGAGGGTCTTCAGCGCCTTACCGAGCTCGCATACGCCGCGGAAGACCTTGGAATCGGCACCCGCGTGGGGCAGCATGGCGGAGTGGAACGCCTCGGCGCCCGACTTGGATTGCCGCCATTGGAAAAAGCAGATGGCGTCGGCGCCCATGGCCACGTGGGCCAGGGAGTCGCGCATGAGTTCGCCGGCCCGTTTGCGTGTGTTCAGCGGCTTCCACTGCACGGCTGAGGTGGAGTGCTCCATCACGTACCACGGCTTGCCCAGCGCGAGGGAGTCCATGAGCGCGTCCGAGCAGGCGAGTTCGTCCAGGTGGGATTCGCCCTCATGGAAGTAGTGATCGTTGGACACGAAGTCCACCTCATCCGCCCATTTGGCGTAGTTCATGACGCACTGGTCGGTGGAGACCATGAAGTTCGTGGTGAACGGCTTGTCGGGGCAGATCTGCTCGATGGCGTCGCGTTCGGCTTTGTAGAAGTCGAGCAGCATGTCGTTGCCGAACCGCTCGTAATCCAACTGCTGCGACGGGTTGACCATGGCGTCGCCGCCCATGTGACGTGGCAGCAGCACCTCGTCGAAACTGTTCACGTGCTGCGACCAGAAGGCCGTGCCCCACGCCTCGTTCAACGCGTCGATGGTACCGTACTTGGCCTCGCACCACGTGCGGAACGCGGCCAAGGCGTTGTCGGAGTAGTCGTAGCGGTTGTTCCAGCCGTATTCGTTGCCCATGTGCCAGGCGGTCACATACGGGTTGTCCTTGTAGTGTTCGGCAAGTTTGCGGCACAGGCGCAGCGCGTATTCCTTGAACACCGGGCTTGTGGGCTGCCACGACTGGCGTGAGCCCGCGTTGACGGTATGACCATACCGGTCTACCGGCAGCACCTCTGGATGGGATTCGTACAGCCACAGCGGCGCGGCGGCTGTGGCGGAGGCCAAGTCCACGGCGATGCCGGCTCTGCCGAGCCTGTCGATCACATGGTCGAGCCACTCGAACGTGAACGCGCCCTCGACCGGCTCGATCTTGTCCCAGCTGAAAATTGCCAGCGATACGACGTTCACGCCGGCCTCACCCATGAGACGGATATCCTCGTCCAGCGTCTCCTCGGGCCACTGGTCCGGGTTGTAGTCGCCGCCGAACGCGATGCCGCGGCCGGATTCCGTCAGCAGGGACGGCCACCTAAATGCTCTATGAGTAGTCATATTAATCAAATCCTTTATTGTATCGGTTTGCGGGAAGTGCTGTGCTTGCAGGTTGTGAACACCAGAGAGGCCGCCCCCCGCTGGCGGGGCTGTCAGCGAAGCTGACTGGGGGTGGTCGCCAGTCGAATCCCCATATGACCACCCTCAGTCCGCTCCGCGGCCAGCTCCCGTCAGAGAGAGCCAGAGGTTACTCCTTGACGGCGCCTGCGGCGAGGCCTGACTGCCAGTACTTCTGCAGGCACAGGAACGCAATCACCAGAGGGATGATCGTGATCAGCGAACCGGTAATCACGAGGTTTTGGATAGCTTGACCGCCTGCGGTTGAAGCCTGGTCCTTCCACTGGTTCAGACCGATCGTCAACGGGTACCAGTTGGAATCCTTCAACATGATCAACGGCAGGAAGTAGTTGTTCCACGTCGCTACAATGGCGAACAATGCAGTGGTCACGATGCCGGGTGCCAACAGCGGCAGGGAAATCTGGAAGAAGGTGCGGAACTCGCCGGCACCATCCACGCGCGCGGCTTCAAGCAGCTCATCCGGCACGGCCTGATCGGAGAAGATCCACATCAGATACAGACCGAACGTGGATACCAAACTCGGGATAATCATCGACCACGGGGTGTTCGTGAGGCCCATCTTGGCGAACAGCAGGAACTGCGGCACGGCCAGCGCGATACCCGGCACCGAAATGGCGCCGATGATGATCACGAAGCACAGCTTACGGCCGGGGAAGCGGAACTTGGCCAGCGCATAGCCGCCCATGATGGCCAGCAAGGTGGCACCGCCGGCGCCGACCACCACATACAGAATCGTGTTGACGAACCAGCGGCCGAAGATACCGTCCTGATAGGTGAACACCGTGGCGATGTTGTCGAACAGGGCGAACGTTTTGCCGAAACCGAGGCCGAACGTCGAAGTGAAGTCGGACTGGGTCTTGGTGGCGTTAATCATCAGGTAGACAAACGGGAAGAGGCAGTAGACCGCGAAAATCGCGCACACGATGGTCAGGGCCATCGAGCGGGTCGGGTTCGCCGGGTTGGAGAAACCGGTTTTGGCGGCGCGCTTGCGCTCGGCCTTCTCGTCGGCGTCGATGCGCTTCTGACGCTCCTTCTCGGCCTTCTTGGCGGCCTTTTCCTGAGCCTTGAGATCGGCCAGGGTCATGGTTGTTGTTGAAGTCATGGTTGCAGTGCTCATAATTACTTCATCTGCTCCTTCATACTCTTAAGCTGGACGACATACGCAATGGCCATGGTGATGATGGCCATCACGATGGCCAGAGCTGCGGCATAGTTGCTCTGATTGCCGGTGAAGCTCAGGTTGTAGGCGTACATGTTCGGCGTGTAGTACGTGGTGATCGCGTTGCCCGGAACCATGTTCTGCAAAATGCTCGGCTCGTTGAACAGCTGGAAGCTGCCGATGATCGAGAAGATCACCGTGATGGCCAGCGAGCCCTTCAGCTCCGGCAGCTTGATCTTCTTAACAATCTGCCACTCCGAAGCGCCGTCGATGGAGGCGGCCTCATACAAGCTGTGCGGAATGGTGCTTAGGGAGCTGTAAAAAATCAGCATGTTGTAGCCGGCATATTCCCACGTGTTGATGTTCGCGATGGATGCAAGCAGCACGTCGGGGTTGAGCACATCGATGTTGGTGCCGAGGAAGTCGTTGAGGGAGCCGACCAGACCGTATTTGGCGCCATACACGAAACCCCAAATCATGGTGGAGACCACTGCGGGCACCGCATAGGGCAGGAATGTGGAGATGCGGAAGAACTTGGTGCCATGCAGCTTCATCGAATCCAAAGCGAGGGCCATGGCTGCGGCCAGAAACAGCATGATCGGCACCTGGAATACGGTGAAGATAGTGACGCGGCCCACCGAGCTCCAGAACTGCGGATCCTGAATCAGTCGGGCGTAGTTCTCGAAGCCGACGAACTTGGTGCCGCCGACCATCTGCTTCTTGAAGAAGGAGATGTAAATGGCGTACACAATTGGGATGATGAACACGAAGACGAACACCACGGCGAACGGCCACATGAACTTCCAGCCGCGCCAGTCGGCCTTGTGCTTGTTGACGCGGGCCTCGGCCGTGTGCAGATCCGCCTCCTCAGGCAGGATTCCCACCGTTGGCTGCGGGGCTGCGGCCATTGTTTGATCGGACATAATCGATTGCTTTCTTGGAATACGGATTGCTGTGCTGCGCCCGCTACCAGGGGGTCGCTCGATTGGAGCGATCACGTCAGGCGAGGGCACGGGAAAGCGGGGACACTGGGGAGCATCCCCGCTTTGGGAGATCGGGCGGCTAGGCGGAAGGAGAGTGGCCTAGCCGCAGGTTTTGATTGTTGGTCAGTGCCGGATGTACCGGCAATAGATCGGTTGCGTCACTTGACGGTGACGTTGTAGCCCTGCTGCTTGCCTTGCTCGGCGAGCTTGTTGGCATAGTTTTCAAGCGCCTTCTCCAGGGTGATGTCGCCGGAGTAGGCCTTGGAGACTTCGTCGCCGTAAGCGGTCTGGGCGTACGGGTTGTACGGCAGGTACTGGAACTTCTCGGTCGGGCGCTGAGCCGCGGCGGAAAGGACTTCGTTGACGTTCTGACCGCCGAAGTAGTCGTTGGTCTTCTTGTTGGACTCGGTGGTCGGGTCGGTGAAGGAGTCGGACCGGAGGATCTTCTTCAGGGACGGGAAGGTACCGGTGTCGGCCATGGTCTGAGCGCCCTCGCCATGAGTCATGTACTCAACGAGCTTGTAGGCAGCGGCCTGGTTCTTGGACTGCGAGGTGACGGCAAGTGCAGAGCCACCGTCTTCGGCGGAGACTTCCTTGCCTTCCTCCCACTGCGGCAGCTGGGCGACGCGCCAGTTGCCGGCCTGATCGGGGGCGCCGGTCATGAGGTTGATCGGCATCCAAGCGCCGATGGTCAGGGAGGCGAGGGTGCCATCGTTGAGCTCGCGGTTCCAATCGTCGGACCAGTTCGGGGTCTTGGCGTCCACGAGGTCTTCGTCGATGAGCTTCTGGACGAATTGGATATAGCGCTGCATGCCCTCGTCCTTGGTCATGTTGATGGTGATGTTCTCGCCATCGACCTTCCACGGCTGGGCACCGGCCTGCCAGATCTGGGCGGTGAACGGCTGATAGTCGTTGGAGGTACCGGCCAGATTGGTGATGTAGGAGCCGGTGGCACGGATCTTCTTGGCGGCCTCGTAGTAGTCGTTCCAGGTCTTGATGGACTCGCCGTCCACGCCGGCCTTGTCGAACACTGCCTTGTTGTAGAAGAACATTTCGGGGCCGGAATCAATCGGCAGAGCGTACGGCTTGTTGTTGTACTGGAGCTTGTTCCACGGGCCGGCGGCGAAGTCGTCGGCGAGTTTGTCGGCGCCGAATTCGCTCAGGTCCACGAGGCCATCGGTGACGGCGAACTGGGTGACGGTCGGATCTTCGAGCATCACGACGTCAGGGGCGCCGTTGCCTGCGGCGATGGCGTTGGAGAGCGCGGTGGAGGTCTTCTCGGCGGTGCCGGTGTTGTTGAACTTGACGGTGATGCCGGGGTTGGCCTTCTCGAAGTCAGCGAGGATTTCCTTCATCGAGTTGCCGGAATCCCAGCCCCAGAACACGAGTTCGGCCTTGTCAGCGTCACCCTTGTTGGCGCCGTTGTCGTTGCTGCTGCCGCAGGCGGCGAGACCGACGAGCGTGGCCACGGCTGCCGTTGCCGCGATGACCTTCTTGGTGTTGCGCATGTTATCTCCTTCTGGACCATTGGAGTTGACTTGCGGGTGGTTGGCTTTCTTCCGACTGGCTTCCGGTTTTCGTCCGGTTACTTCTCGGTTATCTTCCGGCTGTCTTTGGCTGCCTTCCGATTGTTGACGACTGCCTTCCGATTGCCAAAAACGAATCGACTGCTGCGTTGGATTTCAATTCGTTTGGCCGCTTGCGAAGTCTCCTCTGGCCACCTTTCCTTGGGGTGTTTTCTTTGGTACACCCGTGTACCAATACCTAAGATGATATACCTGTGTACCAATTTGTCAAATCACCCGACACGCCTGATTTTTTTCGCCTTTTCCATGCTTTCCACGTGAGCAAATCTCCAGTCGAACAGCGACTCGTCTCAGAGGCTCTTCATCCCCTCCCCCAACGTGAGTAGGTCCCGACTCTCAGCACACCACCAAATAACGCGCAGCATGCTCGTGAGTCCCCAACACCCACACACCACGGCGCGATTCCACCACTCAGCCGCCTCACTAGTGCCCACATTTGTAGATATTCAACGCCATATGACAAGAATCTGACTAGTATGAACAGGCACCCCCCATAGCTGTATTGAGAGGAAAAGCACATGGCGGGCCTGTTTCAAGCTACTTCCAAGCAGCGCAATCCCTTGGGAACAACCATACGTACTCACGGATCGGGCAAATATACGTTCGGTCTGGCCCTAAGCGCCGGTCAATATCCGCGGTCTGCTTGCCTTTTCCTATCAGCTCCTCGCGGTATGCGGCATCTTCCTGACCAATGTCATCAACTACATCATCGCCTCCTACGGTTCCAGAAGCTGGGATGTCAACGCCGGTTGGCGTTGGATGCTGAGGCTGGGTGCGATTCCGGCCGCCGCGTTCCTGCTCTCCATGGTGCGAGCACCGGAAAGCCCACGATTCCTCATTCAAGCCGGCAAAACCGAAGAGGGATTCGCGGTGCTCGAGCACATCATCGGCACCGAACAGGCACGCCTTCGCACTGACGACATCCATGCATCGGTCAAACTCGAAACTGAAATGTCGCATGAATTTCACGACCTGTTCCGCCCAGGGCTGCAGAAGGCGCTCATCATCGGCACTTTGATCAAGGCGTGAATGCTGCGTTGCGTTACTGCATTGCCATGTTGCCATGTTGCCGCGTTATTGCATCGCTACGTTGTCACGTTGCCGCGTTATTGCATCGCTACGTTGCCACGTTGCCACATCACATTGCATTGCCGCATTGCTGCGTTGCCGCATCACATATCGCAACACAAACGCAGCAACGCAATGACGACCGGAGATGGCATCGCCGCCACCCGCGAGGAACCGCAGTGCAACGCGGTAACGTAACGCAATGCGATGTGATTCCCGCGTAGTTACAGGCAGTTACAGATTGAGTACCGCATCAGCAATGCGCATGGCGGATTCGCGGTGGGAGACCAGCACCACAGCCGCGCCGCGCTCCTTGTCTGCATGCTGCTCACCCACGGCCATAGCGTGAATGGAACGTAGAATAATAGCCTCGTTCAAAGCATCCAAACGGCTGGTCGGCTCGTCGAAAAGCACCAGATCAGCATTGCGCAGGAACACACGAGCCAAACCGATACGCTGGCGTTCACCTTCGGATAGACGGTCGCCCAACTCGCCTACCTGAGTATCAAGGCCATCGGGCAGGAAATCAATGAGATCAAGCACGGAGGCCTTGGCGAGAGCCTGACGCAAACGAGCATCGAGACCGTCAGCTGCTGCCACCTGAACGGCATCGCCCTCTGCCGATTGCGCCGCCAACCGCTGCTGTCGGGAATCGACGGTCTTGGCACCCACTTCCCCATTGCCTGCAACATTTGCAGCTTCAACCTCGGACTCAGGCAAAGCAATCAGCAGATTGTCTCGGATAGAGCCATCAAACAGGTGGGTTTCCTGGCTCATCATGGCCTGAATACGTCGGCGAGCATGCACATCGACCTCGGGCAACGGCGTGCCGGACAACGTCACCTGACCGCGCTGCGGATCCCAGTAGCGCAGCAGCAGCTTGAGCATGGTGGACTTGCCCCGGCCGGACGGCCCCTGGATACCCAGCACGCCATGCTGCGGCACGTCAAGCGAGAAGTCGGACAGGACTTCATGCTCCCCCGCATATGCAAAGGTGACGTCATCAAGACGCATGCCCATATACTCCTGCGGCACAACAGTGCCGTTCTCGGTCACAGCGGGCACCTCGTCCATCAGTCCGAACAGTCGGCTAGCGGACGCGAAGGTCTGAGTCAGGTTAGCGGGCAAGGCGGCGAGCGCCAAAGTCGGTCCGAACGAGCTGGCGAACAGCACGAAGGCGGCAATCAGAGCCGGAATGCTCTGCGGGTTCGCGCCGGCACAGGCAATAGCCACGGCGACCGAAGCCGCTGTGAGCACAGCCACCAAGAGTCCGCTGATTCCGGTGAAACGGCCGTTGACCTTGCTGAGTTTGGCGTGATCCTTCCACAACGCATGGGTACGGTCCTCGATGGCCTGCGCACGTTCCTCGCCGCGGCCAAATCGGATGATTTCGTCCAGGCCGCGCATGTCATCGAGTATCACATCGTCGAGTTCTCCGGCAGCGCCACGGATGGCAGGGCCAAGATTACGTACGCCGGTGGCAAAGAATCGCGGCACAAGGATGCCGATAACCAGGTGGGCGGCAATCAACGCCAGCGCCATCCATGGGCTTAGGGTGGCGGCCACAATCGTGTAGATGATGGTGGAGGTTACCGCGATGGCCACCGGACTGATGGTGTGGGCAAAGAAGATCTCAAGCAGTTCCACATCGGTGGTCAGCATGGCGATAAGGTTGCCTTTACCTTTGCCCGCGAGCTTGGCCGGCGCCAGTCTGCGCAACGCGGCGAACGCCTTGGAACGGAAGAGTGCGAGCAGATGGAATGCCACATTGTGGTTCAGATATTGTTCAATGTATCGGGTGATGCCACGCAGAAGAGCACAGATAATCATCATGATGACAGCGGGCGCAACACCCATGCCCCACACCGGATTACCGGTAAGTGCAAATGCCGCGATAATGCCGAACACGGGCAGGAAAGTGGCCGAAAGATGGCCGATGGTGCCGGCGGTGGAGGCCGCTGCCATCAGTCCTGCCAGAGGTCGGGCTTCCTTAAGCAGTCGCCTGATCACTTGGAATGTGCTCATTTTGGAAGACGAATCGCTATTTGCAACACCAGCCGGAGTCTCAGCCGAGGCCTGCTCACTCCCGCCAGCGGAAGCCGTCGGCAAAGCTGACTGCAGGCGGTCAACCGTCATACCCGCCTCTGCGCTTACGCGCGCTGCGCCACCCTCAGTCCGACTGTCGTCGGACAGCTCCTGCTTGCGGGAACCAACCTGCAGCACACGCCGAGCATGGCCTTCTCCGAAGTTCTCAATATCTGCCTGCGTGGTAAACAGCTTGACGTAGACGCCGTCCGCCGTCATCAGCTCGGTATGGGTGCCCCTCTCAACCGACTTGCCGTGTTCGAGCACCACCACTTGATCAGCGTGTTCGGCGTTGGCCATGCGATGGGTGATCATAATAACCGTCTTGCCGCGGGATTGCGCCAATTCGCGAATTGTATCCAGGATCAGCTCTTCGGATTCCATGTCAACGCTGCTGGTCGCCTCATCGAACACAAATACCGGCGAATCATGCAGGAGCGCGCGGGCGATGGCGATGCGCTGGCGTTGGCCGCCGGACAGGTTGGCGGCATCGGACTCAATCGGCATGCCCAGTCCGTTCGGCTGTGCGTGCACGAAGTCGGCAATGCGCGCCTGCTTGAGCGCGGACCACAGACGGGAGTCCACGGAATCCGGCGAATCAGGAATCTCGTCATCGGGCAAGGCCATCAGAAGATTCTCGCGCAATGCGCCCGCAAACAGATGGCTGCTGGCACCAATCACAGTGACGGCTCCGGCCAGTGTTTCGCCTGACAAATCGGATACCTCGACGCCGTTCAGCGTGAGCGAACCTCGGTAACCGGCCAGTGTACCGGCGAGCAGCGAGGCGGCCGTGGACTTGCCGGAACCGGAGATGCCAACAATGGCGGTGAACTGACCGGGCCGTGCGGCGAAGGTGATGTTGGTGAGCGCAGGAGCGACGGCGGAATTGGGGCTGGTTTCACCTTGCTTATCGGTCTTTGCGGATGCGGACTTGGAGTCGCCGTGCCCGGCATCATCATAGGAATAGCCGACGTGGTCGAAGCGGACCGTCAGACCGTCGTCAGCGGAATCGGAATCGTTGGCCGGCAGGGTCGCCGTGCCATGCTCGGGCTCCGGGGTGTCCAGCAGAGCGAAGATGCGCTTGGTGGAGGTCATGCCGTTCATCGCCACGTGGAAGAACGAGCCAAGCTGACGCATGGGAATAAAGAATTCGGCGGACAGCAGCACAATGAACAGCAGACCGGTAAGAGACAGCGGGTAGCCCACCCCGAACGGGATGAGATAGTGCAGGCCGTATGCCGCGTAGGCAAGCACACCAGGCAGATGTGAGGCCAGTGCGATTGGCGACCAGCCGGACGCACCATTGGCAAAAGCATCGCCAATATGCGCGTATTGCCATAACGCCACACCGATGCCGGCCGCAGCACCGCCGTAGGCCACTATGTCCATGGCGGTCAGCGAGCGCAGCTGGATCTGCAGCACGCGCATGGTCATGACGCGGAAGCCTTCGGCTTTCTTGTCCATCTCGATGGCGGCGCGCTCGTCGGCGTCGAAGTTTTTCAGGGTCTCAAGGCCTTGGAGATTGTCGAGGAACGCGGCGCCCATATCGGTGTAGCGCACCCAGTACTTCTTGAAGGCGCGGGCGGCGGTCATGGAGACGATGCCGGTCACGATGATGATGAACGGCGCGCAGACCAGCATGACGGCAGCGGCGGGCACGTTAATCGGCGCAATGGCCACGAACAAGGTGATTGGCGCAAGAATCGCATAGAAGAGCTGCGGCAGGAACAGTTCAAAGAAGCTTTGAATCTGTTCAACACCTTCGCCGGCGGATTGCACCACATCCGAGGTCTTGATGCGGGTTTTGTAGGACGGGCCGAGTGCCACCATTTTGCGGTACAGCTTGGAGCGCAAAGCGAGCTTGACTCGTTCGGCGGCTTCGGTGCCGAGACGGGTGGCGTGCGTGGTGGCCGTGTAACGGACCGCTATACAGACCAGCGCAAGCAGCACGTAAATCATGACGTCGCCAGCCATGGGCAGCACATCCGCGCCGTGCCGATCAGACAACGGCACGGGGCAGGCCGCGCCTTGCGAAGTGCCGCCGCATTGGAGCAGCGGCGGTGCCACAGCGGTCAGTAAGCTGTTCAGCAGCATTACCAGCGACAGCATAAAACCAATGTTGGCAAGCAGACCTACCCACATCAGGGCCACTTTGCCAGCTATGAGTTTTTTCAAGCCAGGTGCCAATTGGAACAGTCGTTTGTCGAACATGGTCCGCTTCCCCTTGCCGTGTTGTTGCGGTGTGCCCTCGTCATGTGACCCTGCGCTCCACATTCCGCGCAATCCCATTCACCTTAAGCGAACGACCTCGCACACGCCAGACTTTTAAAGTGAGAGAGGCCACAGAATTATCGATTGCGGAGTGCGCATGCTAGACGCGCCAACCAGAAAAAATATGCTTCGATATCAGGGGCTGAAGCATCCACTACACCCAATACGTGCATTTATCCGTTTCGAGGAGGCTAATTTTTGCGTTTGCCGGAGGCCTACTTCCGTTTCAAGGGGCTGATTTCGCATTTGCCGGAAGTCTATCTCCGCTTCGAGGGGCTCCTCATCCATGTAATCGGAAGTATAAACGGCTACACGTCAACGTCATTCCGCCGTTTTAGGGCCGTGTCTACTTGGGCATCAGCCCCTCGAAGTGGAAGTAGACTTCCAGATAAGGCAAAATCAGCCCCTCGAAGCCGAGAAAGCACGTTTCTACGGTGTCAGAAGCCGACGGAACGCAAAAGGGTCGTCTGCACGCAGACGACCCATATGATCAATTCGCCAATAGACGCAGCAAACGCGGCCTAGTGCTGCTTTTTGCGCGGCGACCAGTGCCTCGGCGGCGGCCGTACTTATCGGACAGGAAGCCGGAGAAGCCGGCGCCGATCACGCCGCCGATCATGATGGAGCTGATGACCAGACCCTGCAGGGCCGGGCTCAGCGCGTACTTGTCCTGCAGGCAGTCGATGGCTCCCGAAATGGACACGGTGTCATAACCGTAGAGCAAACCGGTTAGACACGGCGTTGTATACAATCCACAAAACCAGACAGACAACTTCTCCATTGCCCACAACGCGCGCAACCTTACGCCAGCGTAACCTAACTTGTCAGAATGGCTCGATTTTGTCAACAGCCATCACGCAACGCACGTAAGGACACGGCCCGCTTATGCTTGACCACTACACCACGCCTGGCGAATCCATCGAAATCCGCGACAACCAGACCATCTACTCCCTACTTACCGATCGCCTTGCCCGCACCGGCGCGGACACGGTAATCGCCGCCAAGAAAATCGGCCCCGGCCGCTGGCAGAACGTCACCACCGGCGAATTCCACGAGCGCGTGGTCTCGGCCGCCAAGGGCCTGATCGCGCTCGGCATCGCCAAGGGCGACGCGGTGACCATCTTTTCCTCCACCCGTCTGGAATGGGGCATTCTCGATTTCGCACTGGCCGCGGTGGGCGCGGTAAGCGTGCCGATCTATGACACCGACTCCGCCCCGCAAGCCCAGCGCATCATGAACGATTCGGTGGTCAAGCTGGCCTTTGCCGACAATCGCGAGCGCTTCGACCGGCTCGACTCGGTCAAGGACCACTGCCCTGCCTTGAAGCAGATTCTCATGATCGAGGGCAACGCGCTGGGCGCTTTGGAAGGCCTAGGCATGACCGTTACGGACGAGGAACTGAACGAGCGCGTGGCCACCGTGCGCGCCGACGATCTGGCCACCATCGTCTACACCTCGGGCTCCACCGGCAACCCGAAGGGTGCCGAACTGACCCATAAGAACTTCGTGTCCATCACCATCACCGCTTCGCAGGCGCTTCATGAAGTGGTGCTTGACGACCATCCACGCCTGCTGCTCTTCCTGCCGCTGGCCCACTGCTTCGCACGATTCATCCAGTACGCCTCCATCGCCTCCGATGACGGCGTGGTCGGTTATCTGCCGGATACCAAGTCCCTGCTGCCGGACCTGCGTTCGTTTGAACCGACCTACCTGCTGGGCGTGCCGCGCGTGTTCGAGAAGGTGTACAACGCCGCCTCGCATAAGGCCGGTGCCGGCTGGAAGGGCCGCCTGTTTGTCAAAGCCGCCGAGGCCGCGCGCGTCTGGAGCCGCAAGGAGCAGGCCGGCGAGCAACACACATTTGCCGAAATCGCCGAGCGCGCCAAGTACGAAACGCTCGTCTACCGCACGGTGCGCGGCGCTCTGGGCCCGAAGATCAAGTACGTGGCCTGCGGCGGCGCACCGCTGTCGCTCGATCTAGCGCATTTCTACAACGGCATCGGTCTGCCGATGATTCAGGGTTACGGCATGACCGAAACCGCCGCCCCGTTCGCCGCCACGCGCGTGACCGACAATGTGATCGGCACCGTAGGCCAGCCCGCGCCCGGCTCCTCGATTCGCATTTCCGACGAAGGCGAACTGCAGGTCAAGGGCCCGAACGTGTTCCGCGGCTACCACAATCTGCCGGAGAAGACGGCCGAGGCATTCACCGCCGACGGCTGGCTCAGGACCGGCGACTTGGCCGAGATCGATGACGCCGGCCGCATCATCATCACCGGTCGAATCAAGGACATTATTATTACCGCCGGCGGCAAGAACGTCTCCCCCATTCCGCTGGAGGAGGAGATCGCCAAGTGCCCGATTGTGGAGCACTGCGTGGTGGTGGGCGACCAGCGCCCGTTCATCGGCGCGCTGGTGACACTTGACCCGGAGTCGCTGGCCATTTGGCTGCCCGCGCACGGCCTGTCCACGGAGACGCCGGTCGACCGGCTCGCCACGAACGCCGCGGTGCGCGAGGAGATCCAGCAGTACGTGGACAAGGCGAATGCGACGGTCTCGCGTGCCGAATCCGTGCGCAAGTTCGCCGTGCTGGGCACGCAGTTCACGCAGGAGAACAAGTGCCTGACGCCGTCGCTGAAGGTAGTGCGCCCGGCCGTCAACCGCGTGTTCGCCGATGTGATCGACAACGAGATCTACAACGGCAAGCGGTGAAACGCGCGGTTCGTAATCCGACACAAAAAAGGGCCTTTTGAACCGCACCTCCGATCATCGAATCTGGATTACTCCAGTCCAACAATCGGGGTGCGGTTCAACCTCGCCGGGCACTTCATCATTCATCACTGGCATGGTTCCATTATCACGCACATTATGGCGCAGAGCGAATACGGCACCCCGGCAACGCGAGTGGGTCGCCGGGGTGCCGGAGCGCGGGGGTGCCAGAATGCCGAAGGGCCGGGATACCGGAGTGCCCGGTCGCCGGGGTGCCGAAATGCCGAAGCGGTGTATGGGTGCCGCCCGGCCCAGGTAGGTCACGCCCGGGTCAGTTTCTTGCTCCTGAGACGCAGCACGACATCGGCGGAGTCGGCGACACGCTTGGAATGCGTCACCACGATTACGCATTTGCCGAGCTGATGGGCGGCATGCTGCAGCAGATGAATCACCTCGTCGGTCATCTCCGGGTCGAGGCTGCCCGTCGGCTCGTCCGCGAGGATCGCGCGGCCCGGGGCGACCAGCGCGCGGCCGACCGCCACCCGTTGACGCTGGCCGCCCGACAGGTGCATGATGTTGCGCTTGGATTCCTCACGGCTCAAACCCAGTTCCTCGAGGATCTTCATATCGGCCTTGGCGCTGACCAGCCGCAGGTTCTCTTCGGGGGTGAGGTAGTCGATCAGGTTATGGTCCTGGAACACCAGGGACACGTGCTCCCGGCGGTGCTTCGCATAGCCCGATGCGGCGATGTCCTCCCCTTCGAAGCGGACCACTCCCCGGGAGGGGGCGTCCAGGCCGGCCAGCAGCGACAGCAGCGTGCTCTTGCCGGCGCCGGACGGGCCGGTGATCGCATACATCTTCCCGGATTCGAAATCCGCGCTGACATCCGAAAGAACACGGATCTTCGCCGCGCCGTAGGCGTAATCGACATGGTCCAGTTGCAGACAGTTAGACATGATTGGTGACTCCTAACGCATAGAGGAAAGAATGGATTTCGGGGATTTGGACAGCACGGCGGCGCATGACACGGCAAGAGCCACGGCGATGACCGCGCATCCGAGCAGCAGGATGAGCATCGTCTGCTCAGGCGGCAAGGCCTCCACGTGCAACGATTCCAACGGCGCGACGCCCGAATCGCGCAACAGTCGGGAAGACACGTATCCCGACAGCATGGCGCCGGTGCCCAGCGAACACAGGGCGGCGACCGCCGCCATGAGTCCGGTTTCGATGGCGAGTTGTGCGACGATCCGCATCTTGTCGATGCCGAGGGCCAGAAGCGTGCCTATCTCATGGATGCGTGAGCGAATCCAGAAGACCAGCGCCATCGCCAGCACCAGTACGTCCGCGAGGCAGACGGACAGCAGCACCATGCGCACCAGATTACGCACCGTCTGCACGGATTGCAGGACGCCGGAGAGCCGGGCCGAATCGTCGGTGACGTCGTACTTGCCGCCGGCCATGGTCTTGGCCCGTCCAATAGCCGCGGACAGGTCCTGCGGATTATCCGACAGGCATCGGATCATGTCGATCCGGTCGTTTCCGGTCAGAGCGGAAGCTACTCGCCTACCCGAATAGATGAGGTTCTCGGAAGTGTCCGAGGGCAGGGGGCTTTGGGCCTGCACGTTGCCGGAGAAGATCCCGGCCACACGCACCGTGGCGTTGCGCCCCTCCTGCCGGAGACGGAATGTCGAGCCGACCGATAGGCCGTTCTGCATCGCGAAGTCGCGGTGGACCAGCACATTGTCGCCGTCGCCCGAGATATGGCGGCCCTGCTCCAGGCGGTACAGGCCGCTCTGGAATTCCTCGGACAATGAGGAATCGGTGGTGCCCAGCACGCTGACCTGCATGGCCAGATCGGAGTCCAATCGGGGGCCCTGCCGGGGCATGACCGGGCGCGCGCCATCCACCTGCGCCAAGGTCTTCGTCGCATAGGCGGTCTTCGTCACACCGGGGATACGCGAGAACCGGCTCGCCTCCTCGGCGCTAATGGGATTCTCGCCGGCGCTGACGGTAAACCCTATGCCCATGCCCGCGCCGATGCCGTCGGACATGGTACGCAGGGCCGTCGAGACTCCGACCTGCGCCACCAGGCTCGTGAAGACCATCAGCATCAGCAGACCGATGATGCCGCTACGTACCGGCTTGCGTACGATCGCCAACGTGGCACGCTTCCACACATTCATGCTCATCATCGAATCTCCGACAGGTCTCGCGGCGATTTGCGCAGCATCGGCATGCACGCCACCGCGACGCACACCAGCATCACCGCCAACAATCCGAGCGCCACGTACAGCATGGCGGTCCCGTCGACCGACACCGTGAGCGAATCCAGGGTGCGCACCGACATGCTGGATTCAAGATCGCCGCCGACCTGCCCCATGCTGCTCAGCTCCTTCGCCGCGGAGGCGTTCACGGAATGGAGCGCCGTGGCGCCGAGCCATTGGGCCATTCCCTGCGCGCACAGCCAGCCGAGGGCGAGGGACGGCAGACCGATCAGCACCATCTCGGTGAGGTATTGGGCGACCAGGGAGGGCTTGCCGACGCCAAGGGACACCAGTATGCCCATCTCTTGACGGCGGTCGTTCATCCACAGCAGCAGCATGAGACTGAGCACGAGCACGGCCGAGACGGTCACGCCGATCAGGGCGCCGCGCATCATGGAGCGCACGCCGCGGGCGGCATGCAGCATGCTCGATGAATACTGGTCGTTGCGCGTGATCTGATAGTTGTTCCAATCCACCGGGAGTTTCTTCGCGGCATCCATGGTCTTCTCCACGTCAACGCCCTTGGACAGCACGAAGGTGGCGTCCTGGTATATTTCCTTGCCGTCCTTGTACTGGTACAGGTCGCGTGTGGTATCCAGATCGGTGTAGATGGTGTTGGCGGTGAGTTCCGCTCGGCTGGATACCTTTCTGGCGCTGTCGCCCTTGAATATGCCCACGATGGCGGTCTTGACGGTCGCCGTCGAATGTGATTCGTTGTCGGCGTCATAGGCGTTGGCCTTGAGCGTGAGCGTGTCTCCGACTTTGAGCCCGTTGGCTTTGGCGAGATCCTCATGGATCATCGACGTGTACTTGTCGGAGGCCTTCAGATGTCGTCCTTCGGCCATGCCGAGCGTGCGCGACGTGAACACGTTGAGTTTCGACGAATCATTCGTGCCCATGACGTTGGCGGCGTTGCCAAACTGCTGCTCCTGGGTCGCATCGTAATCATCGCCGCCGGGGACCTTCGCCACATTCGCCCCCACGAGATCGGCGGTGGCGTTCTGACGGACCATATACGAATCGACCCCGGGCAGTTGGGCGATCCTGCGCACGTCGGCGGGGCGCACCATGCCGCCTCCGCGAGGCGTGAGCATGCTGCCCTGCATGTTGCTGGACAGCACGAATCCACCGACCGCTTCCTTCTCGATTCGTCCGGCGGCCTGTTGAGCTGCCCGAGAAACCGCGATCGTGGATAGCATGCTCGCCGTTATGATGGTCAGTATTATAAGGAGCACTATGGTTCGCACTCGTTTTCTGAGCACATAGCGCACCGACCGTGCAACGAACGTCATCAATACCTCCTGTGGGACTTGGGCTTTTCGCCCAAAATGCGAAACATGCCGCGTTTCGCCGATTAGTTAGCCGCGACGATACATGATGCACCTCAAGATACGGGAGATATACGCCTTGAGCGAAAAACGGAACAGCGGCGAATGTCGGTTATTCTGGATTTTGGTCCATCTCGGGCCGCGTCGATGCGTCGGCCCGCGAGAAATCAGGCTCGCGCCTCACCTTCGAGGCGGCGAACACAAGAAGCGGCAGAGCGGCGAACGCATAGTTCTCGCATTGGATGTACAGGTATGCGACCAGGACGAGCCAGCAGATGACGGTCTTGTGCCAGACGCCGGATTCGCCCGAACCCGCGCCGGCAACGCCACCACCACTATTACCCCCGGCAACATCAGCAACGTCGGCGACACAAACACCGTGCGCCAGCTCGTCGGACGATGCGCCATCCGCACCGCCACGGCATACCGTCCTCCCGCGCGTCATGCAGACCATCGAGGCTCCGACCAGCATGGCCAGCCCGATCAGCCCGTATTCGGCGATGACGCTGGTATACGCGCACATCGTCCACACCGTGTCCGCGTTCACGCCGGCCGCGAATCCCGTGGCCGCGCCGCCGTTCATGCCAAGACCGTCCAGCAGCCGTCCGGCTTTGGCCGCGCCGGCCCACACCGCATTGATGATGTTGCCCGCGCCATAACCGGTGAGCAGCGTCCACGGATGGGTGAGCAATCCGCATATCGGATCGAGGCTTTGGTAGATCCGCGCGAAGAACGAGCCGTCTCCCTCGGCCCCGTTTTCCGCGATGGCGGAGAGTCTGGAATCCGCCAGCACACCCAGCAGGCCCAGTGCAAATGCGCCGAGAATCTGCAGCATGCCCCGGACGCGGCGTGCGCCGTCATGCCAATCGGTGCGCGCCACAAGGGCGATCAGCAACGCCACGACGGAATCGATGACGATTCTGGTGCCGGCTTGCATGAGCACCGCGCCGACGGCATACGTGACGATGAGGTCACGCAGCCGTTTGGCGTAGATGCGGTCGCGCCCGCGCATGAGCCACATGAGCGGAAGCAGTATGCCGAACAGGTGCATGCCGATATAGCTGGGCTCGGCGAACAGGAACTGCGGACGGCCGCCGCCCCACACCGAGTTGTCGCTGATGTATTGCCGGTACATGAGGTGCGAGAAATAGTCGGTCAACGGTTTGGCGTGCAGACGGATGGACAGCCATTGCACGACGCCCACTCCGAAGGAAACCCAGTATGATGCGATGAGAATCCGCAATGGCGTACGCCACGGAATGCGTTTGATGTCGAACGCAAGGGCGATCGCACCCAAAGTGGCGAGCACGCCCAGCAATCCGGTGATGCTCATGAACGCGGCGTTGAGGTGGATGCCGAACTTCAGCCATCCCGGGATGGACAGGATTATGCAGGCCACCGGTAGGAGGAACATTGGCAGGTACCGGTTGGCTGCGATGCGCAGTTGCCGCCAATTGCATAGGCAGTACACGGCGAACAGCGCCGGACTGATTGGAGACCAGAACGGCGCGTACAGGCCAAGCGTGGTGCCGTCCACCGGAAGAAAAGCAATGGCCAGCAACAGCCAAATGACGTTGCGTTCCTGCGATGTCAGAAATCGCAGGAACGACCGGTATTGCGGTCGGCCATGATGGTTGCCCGCGTCGATGGTGTCGTTGCGTACGCATGCCTGGTTCATGTGATTCTCCCTCCCCGTCAACCTTACTCGTTCATCATGATGCGCGGACGGGGCATGCTTTCCCCGCTGAAAGTGCAATGGCCCGAACATTGACAAGGTCGCACCGAATGCCCCCCATCATTGGCACATTGTGCGATCTCGTCGCGGCTGGCTGACGAAATAATGTTGGACGACCGGTTACATTGGTTCGGTACAGTGGCGGCATTATTGGCCACTGAATCAAGCGATTTGCGGCAGAACGACGAAAACAACACTTGGGCGAAAAGAGGCAGGCATGACTACGAATCGACCGCTCATTGCGGTGACTCCGCTGATGGATTACGGGCGCGATAGTCTGTGGATGCTGCCCGGATATATGGAGGCGATAATGCGGGCCGGCGGTACGCCCGTCATGTTGCCGCTGACCGATGACACCGACATTCTTGCGCAATGCGCCGAACGGTTTGACGCGTTTCTGTTTACGGGCGGGCCGGATGTGGGACCGATGGTTGGTGCAGCGGCCTCCGCCACCGGCCGTAGCGAGGTGCTCTCTCCTGAGCGCGACCGAATGGAATCGATTCTGCTGCCAGCTGTAATGGCTTGGGACAAGCCGATTCTGGGCATCTGCCGTGGCATTCAGTTCATCAACGCAGCGCTGCGCGGCACGTTGTGGCAGGATCTGCCAAGCCAGCATCCGAGCGATATCGAACACCATATGAATCCGCCGTACGATGCGTTCGGACATAACGTTTCCTTGGTGCCCGGCACTCCCCTGGCTTCATTGTTCGCAGGGCAGACTGAGATTGCGGTGAATAGCTATCACCATCAGGCGGTTCGTGAGCCTGCTGCTGGACTCGAGGTCATGGCCGTCGCGCCCGACGGCGTGATCGAGGCCCTGTACCGGCCGGCAAGCCACTTCCTGTGGGCCGTGCAGTGGCATCCCGAGTTTCTCTACAAGGTAGATCCACGCTCGCAGGCGATTTTTGATGCGTTTGTGGGGAGTTGCCGATAACAGCAAAAGGGGCTGCTCCGGTTTCCCGGAACAGCCCCTTTTCAGCGGTAGCAGTCAGCAGACTGATTTAGTCATCGGTGCTGGCTTGCCAGCGCTGATTGGCGCGTGCGGAGACCGCCGTCCGAAGGCGAAGGCGCACGAAGGTACGTCGAACCTGAGGAAAGGCGGTATACGCTCCGCCAATCAGTGCTGGTTGTTGAGACGGTGGTACATCTCGGACAGCTCCAGTTCCTTCTCGAACTGGCGAGCGGTGGTGTTCTCGTCGATGACGGCGAGCTCAACACCGGCGATGCGGGCGAAGTCTTCCCAAGCCTCACGACCAACGGAGGTGGTCATGCAGGTGTGGTGAGAACCACCGGCGGTGATCCAGCACTCAACAGCGGTCTTCAGGCTCGGCTTCGGCTCCCAGACGGCGCGGGCGCACGGAAGCTCCTTGAGGGAGCCCTGCGGCTCAACGACGTCGACGACGTCCATGAGCAGGCGGAAGCGTTCGCGAACGTCGGACATGGAGACCACGACGGCGTCCTTGGCGGGCTTGCCGGAGAAGACCAGGCGGACCGGGTCGGCCTTGCCGCCGATGCCCAGCGGGTGGATCTCCAGCTTCGGCTTGGCGATGGTGCCGATGGACGGGGAAACCTCGAGCATGTGGGAGCCCATGTCGAGCTCGTCACCCTCGGTGAAGTTGTAGGAGTAGTCCTCCATGAGGGAGGCGCCACCCTCAAGGCCGTAGCCCATGACGGCACCGATGCGCACGAGGACGGCGGTCTTCCAGTCGCCTTCAGCGGAGAAGCCCCAGCCGTACTCGGACGGGAAGCGCTGCGGGCCAACGCCCGGCAGCTGCGGCAGAGCGCCGAGGTCCTCGAAGTTGTCGACGCCGGCGGTGCAGCCGTTGGCGCGCATCATGTTGACCATCGCGGCCTCTTCCTTGGCGGCGATGAACAGGGAGTCGTACTTGGCGTCCAGCAGAGCCGGGTCGACGTCGTACTTGGCCTTGTAGTCCTCGATGATCTCCTTGACCTGGTCGTCCTTGACGGCGTCGTACGCAGCGACGAGCTCGTTGACGGCCCAAGTGTTGATGGAGGCGCCGAACACGCGCTCAGCCTCGGTCTTGTCGCCCTCGGTGACGGCGACGTTACGCATGTTGTCGCCCCAGCGCATGACCTTCATGTTGTTGGAGGCATCCCAGCCGGCGCAGGCGCGGGCCCAGGTGCCGAGCTTCTCGGCGACCTCGGGATCGGTGTAGTGGCCGACGACAACCTTGCGCTTGATGCCGAGGCGGGAGACGATGTAACCGAACTCACGGTCGCCGTGGGCGGCCTGGTTCAGGTTCATGAAGTCCATGTCGATGGTCTCCCACGGGATTTCCTTGTGGTGCTGGGTGGCCAGCTGCAGCAGCGGCTTGGTCAGCACTTCGAGGCCGCGAATCCACATCTTGGCCGGGGAGAAGGTGTGGCACCAGGTGATGACGCCGATGACGTTCGGGTTGGCGGAAGCCTCGACCATGAACTCCTTGACACCGTCGGAGGACTTCAGGGTGGGCTTGAGGACGATCTTGGCCGGAATCTTGCCGGTGTTGTTCAGGTAGTCGACCATTTCAGCGGAGTGAATGGCGACCTGGCGCAGGGCTTCTTCGCCGTACAGGTCCTGCGAACCAACGCCGAACCAGATTTCCTTGCCCTCGAAGGGGTTTTCCATAACCATAGGGTTACTTCCTTTACTTCTTTGTTTATGGGGGTTTGTTTAAGTTTCATTCGCCGACCGAGGCTCCCCTCAGTCAGCTATCGCTGACAGCTCCCCTCAGAGAGGGGAGCCAAGACACCACCGTGCTGGCGGAGTCAGCGCTGATTTGATGTGTGTGTCCGCAAGGCGCGGAAGGCGAAGGCGTACGAAGGTACGTCGGGCCTTCCGCAACGCGGCGGACACTCCATCAAATCAGTGCTGACCGTAGACGTTCTGGTAGCGGTCGTTGAGCTTATCGATGTCGGCCTGGTCGATCTCGATGATGTCACCGAGCTGACGGGCGGCCCACATGGTGTGAGCGACTTCCTCGGTCATGGCAGCGGCCTTGACGGCGCCTTCAGCATCCTTGCCGATGGTGAAGGGGCCATGGTTCTGCATGAGGACGGCCGGGGACTTCGGGTACTTCTTGAGGGTCTCGACGACACCCTTGCCGATCGCCTCGGAGCCGATCAGACGGAACGGGCCGACCGGCACCGGGCCGCCGAACTCGTCACCCATCATCGTCAGGCCGCACGGGATGTTCTGACCAGTGGCAGCCCAAGCGGTGGCGTAGGTGGAGTGGGTGTGCACGACACCGTAGACGTCGGGCATGTTGCGGTAGATGTAGGCGTGGGAAGCGGTGTCCGAGGACGGGGCTTCGGTGCCGTCGACCACGTTGCCGTCAAGGTCGCATACGACCATGGAGGACGGGGTCAGGTACTCGTAGCGCAGGCCGGAGGGCTTGATGACGAACAGGTCGGCGGTGTGCAGACGCTGGGAAACGTTGCCCGCGGTCCACACGACCAGGTTCCACTTGATCAGCTGCTGGTGCAGGTTGGAGACGACCTCACGAACCTGCTTGACCTCGGCGCGAACCTCGGGGCCGTAATCAGCCAAAGTTGCCATTATTGGTTTTCCTTTCCACTGTGATGGATGGACGTTTTTTCAAAATCTCAAGGACCTCCCTCAATAGAGGGAGGTCAGAAAGGCTTACTTATCTTCGAGGTTGATGGTTTCGATGGCGGCGTGCTCGATAGGCAGGCCCTTGGTGAAGCGGGCGAAGAAGTCCTCGAAACCAACCACATCGGAAGCCACCGGCTTCTCAGTGGTGGACTGGGCGTCCTTGAACACGCAACCGTCAAGGAAGTCAGCGAGGTTGCTGTGATCCTCGTTGGTGTTCCACAGGTAGTTGGCGAGCACGGCCATGCCCCAGGCGCCACCTTCGGCGGCGGTGGACATGACCTTGATCGGGGTGTTGAAGGCAGCAGCGAGAATCTTCTGAGCCACCTTCGGAGTGGCGAAGATGCCGCCGTGGCCCACGAGAGAGTCGACCTGCACGCGCTCCTGCTTGGTCATCACGTCCATGCCGATCTTGACCGGGGAGAACGCGGAGAACAGCTGGGCGCGCATGAAGTTGCCGAGGGTCATGTTGGCTTCGGGGCTGCGGGCGAACAGCGGGCGACCTTCAGGCAGACCGGCCAGGAATTCGCCGGAACGGAACGGGTAGTTCAGCAGGCCGCCGCAGTTGGCGTCCACGTCGTCGGCGATGGCCGCGCGGAACAGGGTGCCGTACAGCATACCTGCGTCAACCGGCTGTCCGATAGCCTTGGCGAACTGGCCGAACAGGCCGACCCAAGCGTTGAGGTCGGAGGTGAAGTTGTTGGCGTGGCTCATACCGGCCAGATCGCCGGCCGGGGTGGTGACCAAGTCAACCTCAGGGTGGAGGGCCTTGAGCTTGTGCTCCAGAACCACCATGGCGAAGATGGAGGTGCCGGCGGAGACGTTACCAGTGCGTACGCGCACGGAGTTGGTGGCTACCATGCCAGTACCGGCGTCGCCCTCAGGCGGGGCGAGCACGATGCCGGGCTTCAGGGCACCGGACGGATCGAGCAGCTTGGCACCTTCCTCGGTCAGCTCGCCAGCCGGAGTGCCGGCCACGAGCGGCTCAGGAAGCAGGTTCTCCAGCTTCCACGGCTGGGCTGCGACCTCAGGCAGAGCGTCGAACTTCTCAATGAATGCGGTTTCGTAAGTGTGAGTGGTCGGGTCAATCGGGAACATGCCGGAGGCATCGCCCACGCCGAGGACCTTCTTACCGGTGAGCTTCCAGTGCACGTAACCGGCGAGTGTGGTGAAGTAAGCCACCTTGGAGACGTGCTCTTCCTTGTTGAGCACGGCCTGGTACAGGTGAGCGATGGACCAACGCTCGGGGATGTTGTACTGGAACAGCTCGGAGAGCTTCTTGTGAGCTTCGGAGGTGTTGGTGTTCTGCCAGGTGCGGAACGGCACCAGCAGTTCGCCGGCCTCGTCGAATGCGAGGTAACCGTGCATCATGGCGGAGAAGCCGATGTGGCCGACGTGCGTGAGCTTCTCGCCATAGGCGGTCTCGACGTCGTTGGCCATGGAGGCGTAAGCGGACTGCAAACCGCCCCAGATCTCCTCGGTGGTGTAGCTCCACAGACCATCCTCCAAGTGGGAGGCCCAGCTGTAGTCGCCGGAGGCGATGGTCTGGAAGTTGTCGTCGATGAGGACGGCCTTGATGCGGGTGGAGCCGAATTCGATGCCCAGCGTGGTCTTGCCAGCGCGAATCTTCTCGGCGATGTGGGCGGCCTGCTCGGCCGCGTTGTCGGTTGCTGCCATATCTTTCCTTTGCCTTGGAGCGCCGGCGTTGTTATCCCCTTCCTTGGGGAGGGTGTTAGCGCTCACAATTTCCAAAAAACATTGTACCGACAACCCGCATTCGACACAACTTATGCCGTGTCACGCATCATAACGGTTTGATAACAGCGCCAATTTACCGCCGAGGAGCCGGCCCCAAGGACCGCCGGGCACGCACCTCGGCGGGAATCAGCCCCATGCCGTGCTGGGTGGTCAGGAAGGTCGGCTCGCCGCCCTCCCCCAGCAAGCGCAGCGTCTCTCGCATGGCGGCCACGCCGAGCCCCTCGAAATCGGGATGCACGGTGGTCAGCGGTGGGTACATGTTATCCACGCCAGACATGTCGTCGAATCCGACCACGCTGATGTCTTGCGGAATCCGAAGCCCATGCTCATGCAACGCGCGCATGATGCCAACGGCCTGATTGTCGTTCGCGGCGACGACCGCGGTGGGCAACGCCGCGCCTCGACGCCCATACTCATCAATGAGATGATTCATGTGCGCATACGCCTCAGAGGCATCCCACGTATGGCAGCGCACGATCTGTGAATCGATGGATCGGGAGGCGGCGAGCTTGCGCCACGCATCCAGTCGGGTGTGGGCGTCGCGCCATTCGTTGGGACCGGCAAAATACAGAGCCGATTTGTGCCCGTATTCGCCCAGCAAGGCCACCACTTTGGCCATTGCACCCCACTGGTCGATACCGACCAGCGCAGTGCGACGCTTGTTTTCGGTGGAGATAAGGCCCAATCCCTCACGCACGGTCATTTGGCCGTGGGTGGCGGTGACGATGACGCGCGGCTGAGTGACTCGCGCACGGCAGGCGGCGGCGAACATCACGTCGGTCGGAGTCAGGAAGATGAAGGCGTCGACGTTCTGCTCGTTGAAGGTGTCGCACAGGTTGTCGAAGTCGGCCTGCGCGCACAAGGCCTCGTGGACCATCATCACGCTCATGAACAGACCGTGCTCGCGGGCCATGGATTCGATGGAGGAGATGGAGGAAATCGGGCCGAAGAATTTGAGGCCTCCGGCGATCAGCCCTATGGTGCGCGAACGGCGGGAAGCCAGTGCGCGCGCGGAGTTGGAGGGGCGGTAGCCGAGTTGGTCAATGGCGGCCTGGACTCGCGCACGGGTGGCGTCGGAAACGTCCGGCGAGTCATTGATCACACGGGAGACGGTTTGGTGGCTGACTCCGGCGAGCTTGGCCACTTCGAACATGGACGGACGTTTGCTTGGCTTGCGGCTGGTCACCATGCTACCTAACCTCCCCGCTGGCGGCCGGCATCCGTGCACGGCCAGGCTTGTACCTTAATCAATACTGACTTTAGCGCGTCCACAACAGTTTTGCGTTAGCGCTCACACTATCGTGTCGCACGCGGCTCAGGTCAGGTGCCATGAGACACGATGGAGCGGAGTCGGCCCGTGTTCGGCGATGGCGGCACGGTGTGCGGCGGAACCATAGCCCTTGTTATGAGCCCATTCGTAGGCGGCGTAACGTGGGTTGCTTTGCGCGAGGTCGACCATCAGCCGGTCTCGGGTCACTTTGGCGATGACCGCCGCGGTGGCGACGGTGGCGCAATGCTGGTCGCCTTTGACTTTGGTCGTTATATCGGCTGGAATCGGCACGTCCGGCGCGTCGAACGTGTTGAGCGCCTTGGTGATGTAATCGCTCGGCCCGTCGAGAATTCCGGCGACTTTGGGCAGGGCGCGAACGCTTTCCCCACAATTTCCAATGGATTCCCCTACGGAGTCTCCCGGACGACCTTCCACAATCTCCCCCGCAGCCTTTTTTGCCGTCAATCCCCCTCCAAGCCGTAAGCCAAGTTCGCGTTCGACTTGGCTGAGCGCGCGCAGGGCGGCCACGCCGAGCGCATAGGTGATGCCCCATTCGTCGATCTCAGTGTTGCTGGCCTGGCCTACGGCGTAGGCCGCGCACCAGTCGCGCAGTTCGTCGAAAATCGCCTCGCGCCTATGTTCGGTGAGCATCTTGGAGTCGGCCACGCCGTCCGGTACGCCGAGGTAGGTCCGCCCGGACAGTTCGGCGGAATCATCGCCGTCAAGCGGCGCCAAATCACAGGCCCAGATGGCGGCGCACCCGACCATCACCGGACCGGCGAGCGCGCCGCGGCCGACTTCATCGAATCCAGTAATAAGGTCATAGCCCTGGGCCGCAAGGCTGCGTTCCAAGTCAAGTGTCGGGGTAATCATGCGCGGCTCCCATCGTCTCACAATGGTTAGGATTCAGACGGTCCAGGATTCATATGGTTCAGGGTTCAGACGGCCCGGAACTCAATCAGTTCAAAGACTCACACGGTTCAAAAAAAGACTCAGGAATTCGAGCCGGAAGCGTCAGGCACGTCCTTGAAGACTTCGTGGTGGTCATCAATCGCACCAAGCCGGTCAAGCGGCCAGTATTTCGCGATTCCGACTCCGACCACATCGGAGATGGGAACCAAGCCGCGATCGCCGTCATCCTGATGATAGCGGGAGTCGGCGGAATTGGCGCGATTGTCGCCCATGACGAACACGCGGCCCTCGGTCACGGTTACCGAGAACGGGAAGGCGCTCGGGTCCACGCCGGGGCGAATGTAGGAGGTCTCATTGATGGCCACGCCGTTGATGGTCACCGGCTGGCCCGCGCCCTTGCATTCGACCACGTCACCGGGCAGGCCGATCAGTCGCTTGATGAGGTACCCGCCACCGGGAGCGCTGCTCTGCTCCTCGTTCAACCAGTTGTTGGGATCTTTGAATACCACGACGTCGCCGCGCTGCAAATCGAAGATCTTGGGGGTGAGCTTGCTGGTCACCACGCGATCGCCGGGCACCATGGTGTCCATCATCGAGCGCGAAGGAATCTCGTAAAAGCCGACGGCGAAAATGCGAATCAGCAGCACGATAAGCACGGGAACGCCGCACCACAGGAAAAAGTCGCGTAGGGTGAAGTGGTCATCATCTGACGATGATGCTGCCGCGGCATTCGCGCCAGCGGCTGCACCCGCGCCAGCGGAAGAAGCGGCGTGTGCCGGGCGCGCCGGTGCCGGGGGAACCGGGGACAGGGCGATGCCGTGGTCGGCGACTTGGAACGTGCGGGAATCGCGGGCATCGGCCTCGTCATCATACGAGGTCTGGTTGCTCTCCGGATTGTCGGAAACCGGGAATTCGCCGTTATCCTGATCGTCCTGCATACCATCTCCTCGCGATTCATGCTGCCGGATATGAGGGGTGCCGGCGCCCGTCCATCATACGTGGAAAATACGAAAACAGCCCGAAACCGAAACGGTTCCGGGCTGAATTTCACGGTTTATTCGCGCGCCTGCATCATCAGGCTCACGATTGCACCCGCGAATCGACTCACTTAGCAGAGTTGTCTCGGCGCTCGGCAATACGAGCGGCCTTACCGCGCAGAGCGCGCAGGTAGTACAGCTTGGCGCGGCGCACACGGCCCTTACGCACGAGCTTGATGGAGTCGATGGACGGGGAGTGCACCGGGAAGCGACGCTCCACACCAGTGCCGAAGCTGATCTTGCGGACCACGAAGGTCTCACGCACGCCAGCGCCCTTACGAGCGATCACCACGCCGGTGAAGGTCTGGATACGGGAGTTGTTGCCTTCCTGGATCTTCACGTTCACGTCGACGGTGTCGCCGGGACGGAAGGCCGGGATTTCCTCGGCCGGCTTCATGTGCTTGGCGTCAAAAGCCTCAACAGCGTTAACCATTGTTTTCCTTCAGTGCTGCCGCATATCAGCCACAGATCTGGGGCCATCCACGCGATTACGCATCGCGCGCGTTGGCCTGTTCTCGTTATCCCTCGAGTTTGCCCTTGGGAAGCCTGCCGATCCGCCGAAAGTCAGGCCTTGCGGCCGTTCGGACTGGACCCATGGAGACGTGGGCTTATGCGGCGGCCCACTTCTCGACACAGCAATCGACCATTTTACGGATTATTGCGGACAGTATCGGCGTGTCGTCGTCTCTCTCCGTTATTAACGCATCAGTTTGGCCGAGGCAGCACGGATGGCGGATTCGAATACTTTCCGCCCCTCCTGCTGGTCGCATGGATACCGACGATGGTATTGATTTGGCGTTTCAGCGCACGGCTTGAAGAAGGTGAGAGTCCGATGGACGGTGATTATTCCAGTAGTTTCGCCGCCGGCAACAGTCATAGTTGAGGGGGGGGAGCATACGGAGCGTTCCATAACTCCCTCTCAGTCAGCTTCGCTGACAGCTCCCCTCAGTATTGAGGGGAGCTAGAAAAGCGAATCAGAATTCGCGATTTGCGCGGTAGAACTTGATCAGGCTCTGGGTGGAGGCGTCCTGGGCGGCGAGGGCGTCGTCGTCCTGGGAGATGGCCGGGGTGATCTGCTTGGCAAGCTGCTTGCCGAGCTCGACGCCCCACTGGTCGTAGGAGTCGAGGCCCCAGACGGTGCCTTCCACGAAGGTGATGTGCTCGTACAGGGCGATGAGCTCGCCGAGTGCGAACGGGGTCAGAGCCACACCGAAGATGGAGGTGGTCGGACGGTTGCCGGAGAACACGCGGGCCGGAACGATCTCTTCCGGAGTACCCTCGGCGCGAACCTCGTCAGCGGTCTTGCCGAATGCCAGAGCCTTGGTCTGAGCGAAGTAGTTGCCCAGGAACAGCTCGTGCACGTCCTGGTCGCCGTCCTTGGTCGGGTTCGGGGTGTTGACGAACGCGATGAAGTCGGCCGGAATGAGCTGGGTGCCCTGGTGAATCAGCTGGTAGAAGGCGTGCTGGCCGTTGGTGCCAGGCTCGCCCCAGAAGATCTCGCCGGTCTCGGAGGTGACGGGGGTGCCGTCCCAACGCACGGACTTGCCGTTGGACTCCATGGTCAGCTGCTGCAGGTAAGCCGGGAAGCGGTGCAGGTACTGGTCGTACGGCAGCACGGCGTGGGAAGCAACCTTGAAGAAGTTGCGGTACCAGACGTTCAGCATGCCGAGCAGCACCACGACGTTCTTCTCGAACGGGGTGTTGGCGAAGTACTCGTCGATCTCGTGGAAGCCGTGCAGGAACTCCTCGAAACGAGCCGGGCCGAAGATCACGGCCAGGGAGGTGCCGACGGCGGAATCGACGGAGTAACGGCCGCCAACCCAGTTCCAGAAGCCGAACGCGTTGTTCGGGTCGATGCCGAACTCCTCGACCTTCTCCAGGTTGGTGGAGACGGCGACGAAGTGCTTCTTGATGGCCTCGGCCTTCTGAGCCTCGTCGCCCTCGGCGATGGCGCCGTTGGCGGTGAGCTCTTCGAGCAGCCAGGTGCGGGCTTCGCGAGCGTTGGTCAGGGTCTCCAGGGTGGTGAAGGTCTTGGAGACGATGATGAACAGGGTGGTCTCCGGGTCGAGGCCCTTGGTCTTCTCGGCCAGGTCGTTCGGGTCGATGTTGGAGATGTAGCGGGCGGAGATGCCAGCGTCAGCGTACGGCTTCAGAGCTTCGTACACCATGACGGGGCCCAGGTCGGAGCCGCCGATGCCGATGTTGACCACGGTCTCGATCTTGCGGCCGGTCACACCGGTCCACTTGCCGGAACGCACGTCGTCAGCGAAAGCGTAGATCTTGTCGAGTGTCTCGCGCACGTCCTTGACGGTGTCCTGACCGTCAACGATGTACTTGCCCTCGTCTTCGACCGGGCGGCGCAGCGCGGTGTGCAGCACGGCGCGGTCTTCGGTGTTGTTGATGTGCACTCCGGTGTACATAGCCTTGGTGCGCTCATCGAGCTTGACGGCCTTGGCAAGGTTGGCGAACAGCTGGAGGGTTTCCGGCTTGATCAGGTTCTTGGACAGATCGAAGTGCAGGTCGCCGGCGTCGAAGGACAGCTTCTCGACGCGCTCGGCGTCCTCGGCGAACCACTTCTTGAGGCTCACGCCTTCGACCTGAAGCTCGTCATAGTGCTTCTGCAGAGCAGCCCACTCAGGGGTCTGGGTGGCGTCAACGGGCGGATTGATGGCCATAGGATTCCATTCCTTTCATCAGTGACTGGAGCGCCCTTGCACACGGCTCGGATGCGCTCCGTATCGCCAAACAGAATACTCACAAATTCGGACATGAACAGAACAAAATGAGTCAGCGATGTCGGATTGCCATCGTTTGCATTATCGAACAGTTCGTGGCGCGGCACAACCGTCATCTTCGACTGAGCGGTCGCGACACAACCGCCAATCCGCCGATTGGACTTTTCGTGGGGATGTCTTATACTTAACTTCTTGTGCGCGGCTGGCGAAATGCCTTCCGCGAACCAAGCCACTTTAGCTCAGTCGGTAGAGCGGCTCACTCGTAATGAGCAGGTCGTCAGTTCGATTCTGACAAGTGGCTCGGATGCCCTAGGCTGGTCGGTCTGTAATGGCTGTCCGGCCTAGGGTTTTGCATATCTCCCACACCTGTGGAAACGCGGATATGCACGCGCGAGTGGCGGAATTGGTAGACGCGCAGGATTTAGGTTCCTGTGTCTTTGACGTGTGGGTTCAAGTCCCATCTCGCGCACCGGCTTGAGCCTCTTGGAAGCATTGGATTGCCAACGCTTCCGGGAGGCTTTTCGTATATGCGCGCGGCAGCTGCAAGCCCTTGCGGACACCTCTACATATGGCAATGCCAAGGCGGCAAATATAATGGGCCACAGCATTGCGGGTCTGAGCCTGTGCGCCATGAGCCTGTGTGAGTCAAGGAGAGAAGTGTATGTCCGCCATTCTTACGCCGGTTGGCCTGTTGCTGATCATCCTCGCCGGCTATCTGTTCAAGCGGTTCGGCCTGTTCGGGCAGAAGGATTATCGTGTGTTGCAAACCGCGGAATTCAACATCGTGCTGCCCGGTGCCATCGTATACTCGTTCGCCACCAATCCGCATGACATCTCGCTGCTGCTTATTTCGGTATTCGCATTCCTGTTTGCTTTTATCCCGGTCGTGTTCATCTTTCTGGCCACCCGCAAGCGCAATGTGACCGACCGCGCCTTCCTGATGCTCAACGGTGCCGGCTTCAATCTCGGCTGTTTCTCTTTCCCGGTCGTCCAGTCATTCTGGGGTGCGGGCGCGGTGGTGCCGGCTGCGATGTTCGATATCGGCAACTGCGTGATGGTGGCCGCCGGCACCAATGTGCTCACCCAGCAACTGCTGCATATTCAGCCCGGCAAAACACTTGCCGAACAACACGCCGGTTCGGCTCCCACCCTACCGTACGAAAAGCCCAAGGATCGCGACGCCAAACGGCTTGCCCGCCGCGCATTGCTGCGCACCATCGGCAAGAGCTTCTTCGGCTCGGTGCCGTTCGACACGTATCTGCTCATGATCGCGTTGACCGTCGCCAACGTGAAGATTCCCGATTGGATCGCCTCTATAACCCAGCCATTGAGCGGCGCCAACGCGCTGGTGTCGATGCTGATGGTGGGCATGCTCATGGACCTGCCCCAATCCAAGCATGACGTGAAGGAAGTCATGGCCGTCATCGCTTGGCGTATACCGTTCAGCGTCGCCTTCGCGTTGATCGCGTGGCTCCTGCTGCCGTTCTCGGCTTCGATTCGCGCCGTGATGGTGATCTGCGCGTTGGCTCCAATCGCCATTTTCTCCACGCTGTTCACCGACAAAGTACTCGGCAACGCCAAACTGGCCGGCTTCTCGCTGGCAATCACCGCGATGATTTCACTGGTGATGATGGCATTTGCTCACGCGCTGATGGGCGTGTGAGCAAATGCGCAAGTAGGCGCACGGCGGGCGCACGGTCAGGCGAGACGCAGCCCACATAGGTTCGTCCCCCGGCCGCCAGCTGCTACCGGTGCAGCAGCTTGTGCGCCAGATTGCTCACGCCGAAGCGGAACTTGTCCACCGGCAACGTGAATTTGCCTACCATCTGCTCGACGTAGCCGTTGAAGCCCTGCTTGAATTCCAGCACGCCGCGGCCCTCGTCGTTCGGATCGTCGAACACGCCGGAAATGCCGTAGAAGTTGTAACGGCTCACACCCTGTTCCACACACAGGTGCAGCATCGCTTCGTACTGAATCAGCGCCGAGGCGTAGAACGGCTTGTACTCCTCCAACGAACCGGAATACTGATAGACCACCTCATTGGGGTGACTGACGAACATTGAAGCCGCTGCCGGCAGCACATCGCCCTTCTTGGCATATCCCTCCACCTCAGCCAGACGCTTGTCGGCGGCCGCGAGATTGCGCGATTCCTCCCCCAGCTGACGTTCGATGCGCGTGGTCGGACGTTCATCGTATTTCGTCTGCAGCTGTGCGACCTTGGTCTGCAAGGCCTCGCGCTTGGCGGTCATATCCGCCACATATTCGGCGATGTGGATTTCCGCGAGCATGAAATGCGCATCCGCGCCATACGCCTGCTTGAACTGGCGGAAATAGTCCGCGCCACGCGTCGCGAACCCGCGGCGTTCACCGGTCCGCCGTTCGATATCGGCGAACACGTCGAACTCGTCGGGGCCGATCTCACGAACGTGCACACCCATCGACTGCGCCCGCTTGACACTCCACTGAGCACGTTTGCCGAATGATGCCAGCAGTTCCTTGCCGTTGGTGATGCCGGTGAGATCCTTGACGTACATCCACTGGCAGACCACGTCATAACCGGTATGGAATCCGCCATGCGTCCAGCCGGCATCGGCGAATCCGGTCAGCAGTGCATCGTTCGGCTCGCCGTCGGGCTGCCCGTCCGAGGAATACAGACGGTAGGCGACGTTAGGCCAGCATGCCACGGAAACAGCATGGTGGCGACGGGCCGATTCACGAATCGCCTCGGTTATGGCCCGCAGCAGAGCCGGATCATCGCTAATGCCGATGGGGCCGAAATATACGGAGCCATCTGCACCGAAACGACCATTGAGGTACAGAATCACGCAGCCGGCTACCAGATTGCCGGATGCGTCGCACACGCCAACGCATTCGGCTTCATGCCCACGAATCTTGGCAAGACGGACCTGCCCGGACCATTGCTGAAAGCTGCCCTGGCTTGTGGCTTCGGAAAGCCGGTCGAACTCTTCGGGCGTAATCACGCCAAACGTATACGTCGTATCTGTTCGATTCGCAGTCGCGCTCATCTCGTCGTCACCTGTGCCTTATTTCTGTGTCCGTGCTCGCCACTGTTTGTCAGCGATGCAGCAGCTTGTGTGCGGCTTCGGATACACCGAAGCGCAGTCCGTCCACCGGCAGCGTGAACTTGCCCGGAAGCTCTTCCACGAATCCGCCGAAGCGAGTCTTGAACTGCCAGACGCCGTAGGAAGGATCGTTGGCGTCGAAAATGCCGGAAATGCCGTAGAAGTTGAAGCGCTCCACGCCACGGGCGATGCAGTCAAGCATCGCCTCGAAGTGGATTAGGGAAGACGGGTAGTAATCCATGAAACGATCGTCCTCGCCGCTGGACAGGCAGACGACCTCGTTCGGATGCCAGAAGTAGACGCCGGCTTCCACCGGAATGACCGGGCCGTCCGAGGCGATGATGCCATTGACTTCGCCGATGGTCTTTTCCAGCGCCGCAATCTTCTTGTCTGCGGTGGCGATGCGCTTTTCCAGCGTTGCCGGGTCGGAAGCACCCTTCTTGGCCGTGCCTTCCGGCTGCTGTTGCGCGCGCTGGAGCAGGCGTTCGAGGTTGCGCTTGTCTTTGGAGGCCGCATTCAGCTTGGATTGCAGGGTGTCCAGATATTCGTCGAAATGGGTTTCGACCACCTTGAACTCGATCAGGTCGCCGAAGGTATCGAACAGACGCTCATAGTAGGCCAGATCGCGGCTCTTGAAGCCTTGACGTGCGGCGCTCATATCGCACAGCTTGACGAAAGTGCTCAGTTCGCCGCGTTCCAGTCGGCGCACGCGCAGACCGGAATCCTGGGCGATGCGGATGTTCTTACGGCGGTACTTGGAGAACGAGGCCAGCAGTTCCTTCTCGTTATGAATGCAGTCAAGCCCCTTGACGAAGTTCCAGCGGTTCACCACGGATTCGTAGCCCACGGTGAAGCCGCCATGTTTCCAACCGAAGCGGGCCATGTTGTCCATCATCGTGGTGTCCGGGTCGCTGGTCGGCTTGCCGTCCAGATCATGCAGACGGTAGACTGCGGCCGGCCAGCAGGATACGCTGATGGCGTGATGGGCCTTGGCCGAACGACGCAGGGCTTCGGTCATCGCCTCAACCACCTGTGGATTGTCATAATCGCACAGCGGTCCGCACCAGACCGAGCCTTCCAAACCGAAACGGGACCGCGTGTACACCACGTAGCAGGCGGCAATCAGCTTGTCACCGCGCTTGACACCCACATAGTCCACCGGACCGTTGAACGCACCCATGGCGGCCATCTGCGAGGTCTGCTGGAAACTACCTTGCACTTGAGCTGCGGAGAACGCATCCAGCTCGGCAGGAGTGATCTTGGTAGGGGTGAGCGAGGCGACGCCTGCATCGGATTGCGTCATAATCGAACCTTCTTACTTGTCGTTACTCTGATCGTTACTCTGGGCTCTGGAATGGCCTGTGTGCTGCGTCCGTTTACCGCGACAGCAGCTTGTGCGCAAATTGCTTCATGGCATAGGCGACCGGTTTGACCGGCAGCACGAACTCGCCCGGAAGTTCCTCGACATATCCGTTGAAGCCCTGCTTGAACTCCAGTACACCACGCCCCTCGTCATCGGGATCATCAAAGACGCCGTCGATGCCGTAGAAGTTGTAGCGAGACAGCCCGTGTTCCACGCAGAAATGCAGCATCGCGTCATGCTGAATCAGCGCGGAGGCGTAGAAGGGCTTGTACTGCTCGACGCTACCGGAGAACAGGTAGATGACCTCGCGCGGATGCTCCACGAATAGTGATGCCGCAGCCGGCAGTACATCCCCGTCTTTGGCGAACTCGGCCGCCTCGTTCAGGCGCTTTTCGGCTGCCGCCAGATTGCGGGTCTCCTCCCCCAGCTGACGTTCGGTTTTGGTGGTGGGGTGTTCGGCGTTTTTGGCGGTCAATGCCGCCACCTTGGCCGAAAGCGCTTCACGCTTGGACGTCATGTCCGCTACGTATTCGTCGATGTGGATCTCGGCAACCATAAAATGCGCTTTGCTGCCGAACGCTTCCTTGAAACGGTGGAAATATGCTTCGCCACGGTATTCGAAGCTACGGCGTTCAGCGGTTTGCTGCTCGATTCGTGCGAATACCCCCAGCTCGTCGTCCGACAGCTCACGCACGTGCACACCCATCGATTGGGCACGCTTCACGCTCCACTGGGTGCGCTTGTCATAGGACTTCAGCAGACTTTTCTCATCGGTAATGCCGGTCAGATCCTTGAGGTAGCGCCAACGCGGAACCGCCGTGTAGCCCACGGTGAAACCGCCATGAGTGAAGCCGATCGCCTCGAGCTGTTCTATCAGCTTATTGTCGGGAGCGCCATTCTGGTCATCCGGCAAAGAAGCTCCATTGGTGTCGCGAAGCCGATACGGGGATTCAGGGGTGATTTCCAGCTGTGAAGCACCCTTTGCCTTGGCATGGCGTTTCAGCGCATCCATGAAGAAGGTCAATGCTTCGGTGTCGTGATAGTCGCACATCGGGCCATCATGGATGACCGCAAATGTAGAGAATCGAGAGCGGTGAGTTTCGAACAGTGCCGCCGCGACGATCTTCTCGCCCTCCTTGAGGGCCAAATATTCGACGTCGATCCCCTGCGCGGTGCGAAGGCGTCCCATCGCCGAGGTTTGTTGGAAATTGCCTTGTGGATGCCTGGCGGAGAAATCATCGAACTCCTCGTCTGTCAACTTCACCAGCACAAAATCACGCATGCTTCCCTTTGCCTCCGAGTCAATCAGGCTCACCATGCTAGCATAGCGCGCACACGACGAATGGCGGCCGAGCAGATGAGGTGTGCACATCGTTCGCACTATTGCCGCCACGATGGTCCAAAGAACAATGGCCCAAAGATGATGAATGTCCGGCTTGCAGTGAATCAAACGCAGTGCTATATTCTCTACTTGGCTCTTGAAGCCACGCCACCTTAGCTCAGTGGTAGAGCATCCCCCTCGTTCGTGGGAAGGTCGGTAGTTCGATTCTATCGGGTGGCTCTTGTTCATCAAGAAGGCCGACGCACTAAGCGCCGGCCTTCTTTCGTATCGCCCTTGCTAGGTCATAGGCGCTTGCTAGACACTCGCCCGATTCGGGGGCTGAGTGCTGAGCCGCGACTCAACTGTGGCTTAGTCGCGGCTCAGTGCAGCTAGACAGCCTAGACGACTTAGTGCAGCAGGGCCTCGATGGCGGGGACCAGGGCTTTCAGCGCCTTGCCTCGGTGGGAAATCGCATTCTTCTCGGCCGGAGTCATTTCGGCGCTGGTCAGCGGCTCGCCTTCATGGTCAGGCTCAGTGCTGACGCGACCGGCAGGCTGGTCGTCCGGGACGAACAGCGGATCGTAACCGAAACCGTGTTCGCCACGAGCCTCGCGGATGATGTGACCCGGCATGTCGCCGAGCTCCACTGTCTCCGACTTGATGGCGTATCGAGCATGCACCGGGGCAGGGCTCCCATCGGCAGCCGTGGTGTGAACGGTGATGCCGTCGGCAGCCACTCCACCGGTCACGTCGGCACCGGTCTCGGTGTCCGGGACCACCAGCGCGGCGGCGCAACGGAAGCGCGCGGTACGCTTGTCATCCGGAATATCTTCGATTTGGGCGAGCAGCAGCGCATTATTGGCCTTGTCGTGGCCGTGAGCACCCGCCCAGCGAGCAGACAGAATGCCCGGAGCGTTACCCATCACATCGACGATGAGACCTGAATCATCCGCGACAGCGGGCAGACCGGTACGGATGGCCACAGCGCGGGCCTTGAGTAGCGCGTTCTCCTGGAAGGTGACGCCGGTTTCCACCGGATCCGGCAGGTGAAGGCTGCCAGCGGACACCAGTTCGATGTTTTCGGCATCCGCGCCAAGATCCTCTTCGAGAATGCGGCGGATTTCCACAAGCTTGCCTTCGTTATGGGTTGCGACGACGATTTGCATGAGGTTCTCCTTTAAGAAGGCTCCCCTTGTCAGGGGAGCTGGCTTAGTCTAGGGACAGAGCGGCACGCTGGGCGGCTTGCAGTTCCTTGTTGCCCTTTTCGGCCAAGTCAAGCAGGGTGCCGAGTTCGGCACGGGTGAACGGACGGTGTTCCGCGGTGCCCTGAATCTCGATGAAGGTGCCGGAACCGGTCATGGCCACGTTCATGTC
>ENA-OWNQ01000106-OWNQ01000106.1-gut-metagenome-genome-assembly--contig:-NODE-106-length-72010-cov-36.421934_pt1 | contig 72010 bp, 74 predicted proteins | sample MGYA00248252_ERZ651782 | MGnify/ENA primary metagenome ERZ651782 (study PRJEB26908, sample SAMEA4031705) | gut metagenome | biome: gut; feature: normal infant; material: stool | place: China | collected... | reverse complement strand
CCGCCGCGCACCCAGTTTTCCATGCTGAATAAACCTGCAGTGAGCATAAAATATGGTGTTATGAAATTTAATATGGCGTGCATTCGGCTTTTTGAAGGAATCAAGTATGTCCTTCCGATTTTGCACCCCAATAAGAAGCGGCTTGCGTTGATTATGTGCCCGGAAGAGGACAGTGCATCTGTTGAATGGGCAAGAAAGAAGGACGAAAACTGGGTGAATAAGGATATTACATCATTGGAATTTGTGGAAAATATCTTCAGGCTCATGAACTGGAATCGGGAATGCCGTTATAAAGTGCTTGGACGGGTGGCTAATTCAGATCAGGGTCTTTGTATGTTGTTTGATTTGGAAGAAGCAATCATGTTCACCCCGAAGCCACAGGAATATACAGATCCGCTTACTGGTGAAATGAAGAAAAAGCAGATGAAATTCTTCCCGGATGCCTATAAGAACCGTATCGGAAAATCTTATAATGACTATATTGCAGACCATCAGATGAACATGTTTGAAGACTTCATTGGGTATCAGAGTTCTACTGTATTGGATGAGCCCGAACGGGAAGCAGGCACTACTTCAATACCGATTCCGCAACGTGAAGAATCTGAAAATATACCTTTGCCAGATTTACCGGGACAGCTTGAAAACGTACAACAATCGGGCAATGAGATTGCTGAGAGAGGAATGCCGACATGAATTCTGGGCGAGTTATGAACCTGCGAGTGACAATTCCGGCGGAAAGCCGGAGAATGAATGTTGGGAAAGATGTTATCCGTATTCTTGGAAGTCCGGCCTATATCTGCGTTTTGCAGAGGAAAGATCGGAAGTCTATTGCAATCACGCCGTGTGCTGCGGAGCATCCCATGTCCTTTAAGGTCCCGGGCAGGCTACTGACCGATGGGCAGTGTCGGATGATGATTAACGGAATACAGTTCATTCAGGTGTTGCTGGAAGCAAATGGTCTGGCGGCAGGAAAAGACCATCAGTTTAAAGGACGGTATGATGCCGAGAAAAATGCAGTTATCATTTCGCTTGAAAAAGATGAACAAAGTGCCCTCTCGCCTCAAAAGTGTACAACTTGACATCACGTCCATTAGGTCGTATAATACGTCCAAATGGACGTGATGAAGGGAGCTAATACTATGAGCGCCGGAATTTTAGATGGCTTTCAAACGATAATTCCAACAGCGGCAGCCGTCTTATTGAAAAAACGACAAATGTTAAGGCTGACGCAACAAGAGATTGCTGATCGCGCAAAAATAACTTTGCGTCAATATCAAAGGTTGGAATCTGGGGAAAGAAGTATTTTAGCCTGTTCTTTTGGCTTGGCGTGTCGAGTAATTGAAGCTCTTGATATGGATGTTTCTAAATTCTATCATGGTGACTATTACCTTGAAGAAGAAGTGAAGACAATGAGAGGCAAAGGGATTGCCAGCAGAAAAAAGTCATCGATTTAAAGGACGGCATGATGCCAAGAAAGAGCAATATGGACAAATCTATGTTGAAAAGTTTACATCTGCCAGCTTGATATGCAAGGCGTTTTATGGTAAGATAAAAGCATAATAGGGAGATTATGAAGCTCGGAGAGAGGCGGTGAGGCCGATGGAAGATAACAGGATGGTTAGTTTCTCACTGGGAGGAATGGCCTTTGAATACGATGATAATAAAAATCAGATAAATATTAAAAAACACGGAATATCATTTAAGAGTGCAGCGCGTATCTTCTTTGACTATGACCGAATCGAGTTTTATGATGAGGATCATAGTTATGACGAAGATCGATATAACACCATAGGCGATACTTCTGCTGGACGGATTTCTCAAAAAGCAGAGGGTGCATTGATTGGCAATATAGACCAGTTCATCGGAAAGGTGAATGAAATACTATTTGTTGTATATACTGAACGAGTAAGAATTGAAGAAAGCGGTACAAAAACAGATGTGACAAGATTGATTTCGGCACGAATGGCTACCGAATTTGAAAGGGGGCTTTATTATGGTAAAAACGAGTGAAATGTCTATGGAACTGAAACAGGAACTTGCATTTACAAAAGAAGAACTCGCAGAACTGGAAGCGGCAAAGAAAATGCCAATCACGTTTGATGCGGATTGCCCTGAAACCACACCTGAGCGGGCGGTTAAATTTAGAAGAGTTAATCCGCCGCGTAACAGAATGGATGCCCATGGAGCATAATCATAATCAAGAAAAGAACGTATAGAGCGCAAGTAAGCCCTACAAGGCTCAGATCGGTTCGGAACCGACTGAAACCCTTGTAGGGCTTATTTTTTTGTAAATTTTTTTGTTCCTTGCTTGACAACCGCATATGGACAACCAGAGAAAAGCCTGATTTCATGCGGGTTTACGCGGCTTGACCTTTTCACCTCAACCTATTTCTGCCTGTCATGGTGCGTTACAGTCAGCGTGATTTCAGGTGCTAATGGCTTCTGGTTGCGCTCTATACTTAACCCACCACAGCGAAAGCTGATAGAGCAGAAAACAGAATAAGGAGGTACGAAGGCGAGCCTGCGTATAGATTGCTGCTGCAATCTGTATACAGGCTTGTTGTCGTGCAATGAAGAAATCGAGGATATGGATTAGTGTAAAGATAAATGATGAGGAGTATTTGAGGGATGCACACGATGTGTTCTTCGTTGGCCGTGGCATTGATTATGCAGTCTGCTTGGAAGGCAGTTTGAAACTGAAAGAAATCAGCTACATCCATTCCGAAGCATACGCTGCGGGCGAATTGAAGCACGGAACCATCAGTCTAATCGAGCTGGGAACACTGGTCATCGGTGTGCTTACCCAGAGCGAACTCTACGAAAAGACTATCAGCAATATGTTGGAGTGCAAGAGCCGTGGAGCGTATCTGATGGGGCTCACTACTTATGGTAAGTATGAAATCGAAGATCAGGTAAACTTCACGGTTTATGTTCCAAAGGTGGATGAGCACTTCGTTGGTAGTTTGGCAGTGATTCCGCTGCAGTTGCTTGGGTACTATGTTTCTGTAGCTAAGGGTCTGGACGTGGATAAGCCGAGAAATCTGGCGAAGAGTGTGACAGTGGAATAAAAGATAGTAAGAGGAAAAAGTTTTCTAGCAGTTATAAAGTTGTATGGAAAGCGAAGAGAAAAATTGAGGATCAGTAGTGGAATGTTCCATCAAAAATACCCAGACGAAGAATATAGAAAACACCGTTGCATGGATATATACGGAAAAATGATGTAGAAGTCTAAGACATAGGACAAGGGATTAGAAAAAGGATGCCGAAGGAATCCAAAGGGCGAGCGGAAAGCCCGTTGATTCGGAAAAACCAGCAATATGGAAAGAAATGGAAGGAAGGGCGAGAAGATGGACGAACTATTCAATCCACAGTCATCCTCCGTCCGGTCTTCCCGTATCCTTTATACGCCATCATCATTTGCCCGCACATCTCTTCTACATCTGCAAGAAGTAGGTCCGTTGCAGGCTACACACTCACATACTTTGATACGAACAGACCTTGTGTCCTTTTTGTGCTTTGTGGTCTTATCTGGAAAAGGCAGTCTGAAATACGAAGGTGTGGATTATGAACTGGAAGCAGGCGACTGTGTGTTCATCGACTGCCGGAAAGCGTACAGCCATAGCATCGGATACAGTAGTGATGGCCACACCTCTGTGGATAATCACACTGCTCCTGTGGAAAATAAAAACGTCAACCTCTGGTCGCTTCAATGGTGTCACTTCTATGCACCATCCCTTCCGGCTGTATATGAAAAGTACAAAGAGCGAGGCGGCCGACCTGTGTTTCATCCAGATGATCTAACACCCTTTAGATTACTACTGACAGACCTTTATAACTTAGCTTCCTCATCCGATTACATACGAGATATGCGGATCAATGAGAAGCTGGGAACTTTGCTCACCTTACTGATGGAGCAGTCTTGGCATCCAGAGAGTGTGACGGTATCATTGAAGAAGATGGAACGGATTGAGATAAAAACTATCTGGATGAGCATTACAATATTGTAGGCAAAATTGTTGGTTTGCTTAAATATAGAAAGGAAAAATGACTACATCCCAGAAATAAAGCTCTGCCGAGTATACGAGAGTGTTGCAAGGATAAAGGAGTATGTGCTATAATAATGTCACCAAGTGGTGGAGAGATACCAGTTGGCAATCGTGTAGATGTTGAATGTAATAAGTACATACGAGAAACGCGCAAAAGTTCGGAAAATGACGGAGATACGACGATCATTGTGGTAAGGCAAAGGTCTGCAAAACCTTCATTCACCAGTTCAAATCTGGTCGTCACCTCCATAAGACTGTGATGAAAAAGATGTCACAGTCTTTTTTCTTTGTTGTAGCGTCGAAAATCGGCAATTTCGCCAACCAGTTTTCAGGTTGCTTTTTGTAGAGATGTCCAACCATTTTTAGGAGGTTGGACACTTTTATTGCCCCGTCTTCCCGCAAAATTCTGAATTATGGCAGGGGAGAGGGCAACTTTTTTTGAGAAAAACAGAATAAATCCTGCTGTTTTCAGAATGTTTTCAATTTCCTCGCAGCCAATTTCCTGTTGGCTGCGGGGATTTTTTGATTTTTCCGACAGTTTTCAGTTTGTTTTCAAGTTTTCCATTTTATACCTATGAACGCAGTGGACTATTCCACCCACCCGGAGACGACTACCATAGACACTACCGATGAGGACGGCAACCCGACTACCACAGAAATCACCGAAACTGTCCTTGTAATAGAACTCACCCACAAAACACCCGACGAGATGGCGGCAGATTATCATTTCACCACCCGCCAAAACGCCTAGCTGCAACTCCTGCAAGACCCACAAGTACGAGGAACTATGGGCGGAACTGCCCGGCGGCTTTGCCCAGGGCGGTGGTGAACTTATGTCCCCGGACAGCACCCGCACCCCAACAGACACTCTGCAATGGCCGCTTCCGGTCGCAAGAACAATTACCTCGCAATTTGGCCACCGTGTTGACCCCATTACTGGCGAAATTAGTTCTCACACCAGCACCGACATTGCCTGCGCCGAGGGTACGCTCATCCTCGCTGCCGCAGACGGCACTGTCACCGTTGACAACGTCCTTGACAGCTGAGTTGGGGCGGCAGCTACGGTTATTACATCCAAATCGACCACGGCGGCGGGCTGGAAGCATTATACGCACACTGTTCCAGCTTCTGCGTCACCACCGGCCAGCAAGTGCAGGCCGTACCGATGCGATCCGCGCCCGCAATGGCTGACGATGGAACAGGCGGTCAAGCACTGCACCCAGGGCGTCGGCATCTGGGATTGTGCTTCCAGTGATGCCGGGGAAGAACCTGACATCGTCATGGCCTGCTGCGGCGACACCCCAACGCTGGAAACGCTGGCCGCCGTCACGATCCTGCGTGACACCATGCCAAAACTGAAGATTCGTGTCGTCAACGTCGTCGACCTGATGAAGCTGGAACCCGGCACCAAGCACCCCCACGGCCTGACCGATGCCGATTATCAAGGATAAGCCCATCATCTTCGCGTTCCACGGCTACCCGACGTTGGTACACGAGCTGACCTACGAGCGCACCAACCGCAACCTGAGTGTCCACGGCTACCAGGAGGAAGGCGCCATCACCATGCCGTTTGATATGCGCGTGCAGAACGAGATCGACCGCTTCCATCTGGTCAAGGATGTGCTGCTGCATCTGCCCCAGCTGGGCAACCGCGGTGCGTACCTTATCCAGCAGATGAACGACAAGCTGGTCGCCCACAAGAACTACATCCACGAGATCGGCCAGGATATGCCCGAAATCTTGGATTGGAAGTGGCATCTGCCGGAAAACAAGTAAGGGGTTTACGTCAAGTAATCCCTTGCAAACCTCCCCATAAAATGCTATACTGAATCAGTACGATGCAAACAGGTCATGAGCCAATGTGTACGCACGGCTCGTGACCTTTTTGTATTTGCGGGATTCCTAAATCGAGAGGGAATGGGGAGGATTATGTTAGAAACGATTGCGGCTGTCAACCAGGCAGTCAACAACTTTGTCTGGGGTGTCCCGGCCATGGTGTGCATCATTGGCGTGGGGCTGCTGCTCAGCGTGCGGACAGGCTTTTTGCAGATCCGCAAATTTCCGTATGTCATCAAAACCACCATCGGCCGCATGTTCCGCAAAAAGGATGCCTCGGACGGCGCTATGACGCCGTTCCAGGCGGTATGCACTGCGCTGGCGGGCACCGTAGGCACCGGCAACATTGCAGGCGTGGCGGGTGCCATCGCCATCGGCGGACCGGGCGCGGTGTTCTGGATGTGGTGCTCGGCACTGCTGGGCATGTGCACCAAGTTTGCCGAGGTCACGCTGGCCGTCCATTTCCGTGAGCGCAACGCCGCGGGCGAGTGGGTCGGCGGCCCGATGTACTATATTAAAAACGGCCTGGGCAAGCATTGGCAGTTTTTGGCGGTGCTGTACTCGCTGTTCGGCGTGCTGACGGTGTTCGGCACCGGCAACGCCACTCAGGTCAACACCATCGTGGCGGCCATCGATACCGCCCTGCTGGAGTACAACGTTGTCGGCAATGGTGCGCTCTCCACACTGAACCTCGTGGTCGGCATCGTGGTGGCCATGCTGGTCGCCATGGTGTTGCTGGGCGGCATCAAGCGTATTGGCAGCGTAAGCGAGCGCCTCGTGCCCTTTATGGCGCTGTTTTACATCGTGCTGGCGGTGGGCGTTGTGGTGCTGAATCTCCCACGTTTCCCGCTGGTGCTGGAAGCTATTTTTGCCGGCGCCTTCAACCCGGCGGCCTTCACCGGCGGCACCATCGGCAGCCTGTTTATCAGCATGCAGAAGGGCGTTTCCCGCGGCATCTTCTCCAACGAAGCCGGCCTTGGCACCGGCTCCATCGCCCATGCCTGCGCCGACACCAAAAAGCCGGTCAAGCAGGGTATGTTCGGTATTTTTGAGGTCTTCGCTGACACCATCGTCATCTGCACCCTGACGGCGATGGTCATCCTGTGCAGCGGCATCACTGTCAACTACGGCACCGCCGCGGGCGCCGAACTGACCATCTCCGGCTTTACTACCACCTACGGCGGCTGGGCGTCCATCTTTACGGCGGTGGCGCTGTGCTGCTTTGCGTTCTCCACCATCATCGGCTGGGGCCTGTACGGCTCGCGCTTTTTGGCGTTCCTGTGCCATAATGACAAGGTCGTGCGTCCGTTCTTTGTGGTGTACTCTTTCGTGTCCATCCTGGGCGCTACGGTGGACCTGGGCCTGCTGTGGAGTGTGGCCGATACCTTCAACGGCCTGATGAGTATCCCGAACCTGATTGCCCTGCTGCTGCTTTCCGGCACGGTAGTTAACCTGACCAAAGAATTTTTTGCATCTGAAAAAGCCAACGGCTAAAGTGGGGAAAATTCCATGCTGCATCTATACTGGGGCAACGGCAAGGGAAAAACTACGGCGGCCATGGGGCTGGCGCTGCGGGCGCTGGGCCATGGGCGGCGCGTGGTGATCGTGCAGTTTTTAAAGGACGGCACCAGCGGCGAAATTGCCCCGCTGCGCACAGCCGGGGCCACAGTCTACGCCTGCCCCAACGCCAAATTCACCTGGCTGATGGACGAGAACGACAAGGCCCAGGCACGGGCCGTATCCGCGGACGCACTGGAGAAAGCCCTGGCACAGCCCTTTGACCTGCTGGTGCTGGACGAAGCCTGCGCTGCGTTAAAAAGCAACATCCTGGACGAAGCCCTGCTGCGCAAAGCGGCAGCTTTTGCCAAGGACGGCAGGGAAGTCGTCGTCACAGGCCGCGACCCGGCCCCTTGGCTGCAGGACGCCGCCGACTACTCTACCGAAATGCAGATGCACAAGCACCCCTACACCCAGGGCATTGCCGCCCGCGAGGGTGTGGAGTATTAACGCCCCTTTATAAAACCAAAACAAAAGCAAAGCGGAGGACACCCACCCGGGCATCCTCCGCTTTTAGTATTGTGTAAATTTACAGCACGCCAAACTTGGCAAACGCCTCGGTCACCAGCATGCCGTTTTCAATGGCCTTGCGCATCGTCTTTTCGGTGCTGGCTTTTTCCAGAGCCTTTTCCAGCACTTCAGGCGCGATCTCTTTCGGGATGATCAGCACGCCGTCAATATCGCCGAACACGATGTCGCCGTTGTGGATCGTGACCTGCCCAATCTCGATCGGGCACCGCCACTGGAACACGTAGGTGCGTACCGAGGAATCCTGCGCCCAGGTGCCGGTGCAGAAAACCGGGAAGTTCTGCTCGATCACTTTCGGCGTGTCGCGGGTGTAGCCGTCCAGCACGGCGCCTACCGCACCGCGGGCCTTGCCGCAGGCGGTCAGCAGCTCGCCCCACAGGGCGCTGTTGTGGGCACCGGTGGCGATATAAATTTCGTTGGGCTTCAAGTCGTCCAGCGCTTCGGTCATATAGCCAAAGGGCTTCTGTGCCTGGTACTCGTACACGTCATTTTCCAGCACGGTGCAGGCGTAACCGGCCAGTCTAAGCCGCTTGTCCTCGGTCTCGCCGGGCAGGATGTAGGGCGCCGTGGGCACCTGGGCCGCCAGCGGGCGGATGGAGGCAGGCAAAAACTGGTGCTTGTATCCCATCTGATCCAGAATATCGCCCACAACGGGGGTGTACAGCTTCTCCTTCATCAGGGCGAACATTTCGTCGTCGTTTTTCCACATGGCCATAACAGCACTTCCTTCTTTATATTACAGCGTGATCTTCTCCAGCTCGGCCATCCACAAAGCGTTGCAGGCATCGCTGGGCATGCGCCAGTCACCGCGGGGGGACAGCGTGACCGATCCGACTTTCGGGCCGTCGGGCAGACAACTGCGCTTGAACTGCTGGGCAAAGAAGCGGCGGTAGAAATTCTTCAGCCAGGCCAGCAGTACTTCCGGCTCGTACTTGTCTGCAAAGGAGGTGCGGGCCAAGTGGTAAATTTTGGCAGGCCCAAAGCCGAAGCGCAGCACGTAGTACAAATAAAAATCGTGCAGTTCATAAGGGCCAACCAGCTTCTCGGTCTGCTGGGCGATGGTGCCGTCCTCAGCGGTAGGCAGCAGTTCGGGGCTGACGGGCGTATCCAGAATATCCAGCAGCACATCGCTCAACTGCTTATCGCCGCAGGTGTCGGCCACATACTGCACAATGTGACGCACCAGCGTTTTGGGCACGCCCGCGTTGACACCGTACATGCTCATGTGGTCGCCGTTGTAGGTGGCCCAGCCGAGGGCCAGTTCGCTCAAGTCACCGGTGCCGATGACAAAGCCGCCGTTTTTGTTGGCGTAGTCCATCAGCTCCAGCGTGCGCACGCGGGCCTGGCAGTTCTCAAAGGTGACATCGTAGGTCTGCGGGTCCTGCCCAATGTCCGCAAAATGGCTGTTGACGGTGTTGGTGATGTTGATCTCGGCAAAGCTGACACCCAGCGCCTCGCACAAAATTTCGGCGTTGGAGCGGGTGCGCTTAGTGGTGCCGAAGCAAGGCATCGTCAAGGCTACAATTTCTTTCGGGTCGCGGTGCAGCACCTTGCAGGCACGCACGGCCACCAGCAAAGCCAGACAGCTGTCCAGCCCGCCGGAGATGCCCAGCACGGCGCACTTGGCGTGGGTATGCTCGATGCGCTTGGCGAGGCCCTCCGCCTGGATGCGCAGGATCAGCTCGCAGCGTTCGGCCCGGGCGGCGGTATCCTGGGGCACAAACGGCGTGGGGGAGACCTGCCGCGTTAGGGCCAGTTCCACAGGCGGCAGCTCAAACTCCACGCGGGTGTACCCGACGGTCTCCGGCATAAAGGTGGTGTTGCGCTGGCGCTCCTGCACCATGCGGTCCAGGTCCAGCTCGGTCATAGCGGTGCCGCCTTCAAAGGGGGCAGTCTCGGCCAGCAGGGTGCCGTTTTCGGCAATCAGGTTATGCCCGGCAAAGGTCATATCGGTGGTGCTTTCGCCGTGGCCGGCGTCGGCGTAGAGATAGGCACACAGCAGCCGTGCGCTCTGCCCGCTGATAAGCTGGCGGCGGTAGGCGGCCTTGCCGATGGTCTCGTCGCTGGCGGAGAGGTTGGCAATCACGGTCGCGCCGGCCAGTGCCAGCGCGCAGCTGGGGGGCACGGGGCTCCATAGGTCCTCACACACTTCTACGCCCAGCACAAAGCTTTTCAGCTGCTTGCAGCTGAAAAGCAGCCGCGTGCCGATGAGCGTTTCCTGCCCCGCGAACTCAATGCACTCCGGCTCGGCCATGCCGGGCACAAAGTGGCGCTTCTCGTAAAATTCGCCATAGTTAGGCAGGTGCTGCTTCGGCACCAGGCCCAGCAGCTCACCGTTGCACAAAACGGCGGCGCAGTTGTACAGCTTGCCGTCATAGGCAACTGGCAGGCCCACCAGCGCCACCAGGTTCAGCCCGCGGCTTGCCTCCAGGATGGCAGCCAAGCCGTCTTCGGCACCCTTCAGCAGGGTCTGCTGCAAAAACAGGTCGCTGCAGGTGTAGCCGGTCAGGCAAAATTCAGGAAAGCAGATCAACTGCACGCCCTGGGCCGCGTACACACTCATAGCGTCAATGATCTGCTGGGCATTATAGGCGCAGTCGGCCACGTGCAGGGCGGGGGTGGCGGCGGCTGCGCGGACAAATCCATTTTCAAAAGCGGGAAAGCTGTACTTCATTCGCCAAACTTCCTTTTTATAAAGTAGTATAGGCCTATCATAACACGGCGCAGGGCCAATCGCAAGCAAAACGACAAAAAGAAAAATATAAAAGATAAAATGTAATATATACTTGACATTACAGGAGGACGGTGCTATACTGGTTACACCATCTGAAAGGAGGCAGGGAAGTTGGCCAAAAACCTGAAACTGAAAGCCGCCCGCGCCGAAAAGGACATGACGCAGGGGACACTGGCGGAGGCTGTCGGCGTATCGCGCCAGACCGTCAACGCCATTGAAAAAGGGGAGTATAACCCCACCATCAACCTTTGCCGCAGCATCTGCAAGGTGCTGGGCAAAACCTTAGATGATCTGTTCTGGGAGGAATAACTATGAAATTAGCACAACTTTTCGGCAAAAATCAGTTGGACGAAATGCAGGAACGCACCATGCTTACCATCGAAAGCCGCGGCTTCTGGCTGGTCTGGTCGCTGCTGCTGGTTGTCTTGCTGGTGGAGGGATTGCTCGGCTTTACCATGCGGGAGATGGCAGGCACCTGGGCTGTGTTTATGATTAGCTGCGTCTACATTGTCGCCGCCTGCCTGCGTGCCGGACTTTGGAGCCGCCGCATTAAAAACGCTGCCGGCACCAATGTGCTGTTCAGCCTTGCGGGTGCGGCGGTCATCGGCGTTTTTACATTTGTAAGGATGTCGGCGTTCGATGTGCCGCTGGCCATCCATCTGGCCTGCGCGGCCATTGCGGCGGGCGCCACCTTCGTGTTGGCGCTGGTGGTACTCCAGCTTTGCAGCGCTGTCTACAAAAAGCGCCATGAACAGCTGGAAAACGAGTTCGACAAAGAAGAAAAAGACGACTAAATAACATACGTACCAACGAATAAAAGGGGCGGCACTGCGCTATGCGGTGCTGCCGCTTTTTGCTGTGTGCTGCCCTCAAAAACTGTGCTGCGGTCAGAAATCGGACCGAAGCGCAAAAAATACAGAACTAGCGCTTGTGCTTTTGCGCCTGATTTGCTATACTAATATGGTATATCTGGATTTTGTGCCTGTATGCAGGCACCTGCAAGGAGAACTGGACTTGGAAAAACTGACCTATACCCACAACGAAGCCGCCGCCAAGGTGCTGGCCTCGTTTTACGATACGCCGCCCCTGGCCTATGTGCGCAGCTACGGCTGCCAGCAGAACGTCAATGACGGCGAGAAGATCAAGGGCGTTTTGCAGGATGTCGGCTTTGGCTTGTGCGATAACGTTGAGCATGCCGACCTCATCCTTTTCAACACCTGCGCCGTGCGCGAACATGCCGAACAGCGTGTTTTCGGCAACGTAGGTGCGCTGAAAAAGCTGAAAGAGCAAAACCCGCGTCTGATCATCGGCGTCTGCGGCTGCATGGCCCAGCAGGCCCACATCGTGGAGAAGCTGCGCCAGAGCTACCCCTACGTCGACCTGGTCTTCGGCGTGGACGGCATCGACCGCCTGCCCGCCATGCTGGCCCAGCGTATCAGCCGCGGCAAGCGCTACCTCGAGAACCCCGAGGAGCGCAACGCCGTCGTCGAGGAAATGCCCATCCGCCGTGATTCCGGCTTCCGTGCCTGGCTGCCCATCATGTACGGTTGTGATAACTTCTGCACCTACTGCATCGTGCCCTACGTCCGCGGACGGGAGCGCAGCCGTGAACCCACCGCCATCCTGGCCGAGTTCAAGGAGCTGATTGCCCAAGGCTACAAGGAAATCACCCTGCTGGGCCAGAACGTCAACAGCTACGGCAAGGGCCTTGCGGAAAAGATCGATTTTTCCGACCTGCTCAACCTGCTCTGCACCGTGCCCGGCGACTACCAGATCCGCTTCATGACCAGCCATCCCAAGGACGCCAGCCGCAAGCTGATCGACACCATCGCCGCGCAGGAGCATCTGTGCAAGCACATCCACTTGCCGGTGCAGTCCGGCAGTGACCGCCTGCTGAAAGAGATGAACCGCCACTACACCGTGGCCCAGTATATGGATCTCGTCGACTACGCCCGGGAAAAGATCCCTGGCGTGACCTTCTCCAGCGACATCATCGTCGGCTTCCCCGGCGAGACTGAGGAGGACTTCCAGGCAACGCTGGATCTCGTCCGCAAGGTGGGCTATATGCAGCTGTTCACCTTTATTTACTCCAAGCGCACCGGCACCCCGGCAGCGAAGTTCGACGACCCCACCACCCATGCCGAGAAAGCCGCCCGCATGGAGCGCCTGCTGAAAACGCAGGATGAATTTGCCTTTGCGGCCACCGCTGCCATGGCCGGCCAGACCGTCCGCGTACTGGTCGAAGCCGCAGGCCGCACCGCCGGCACTGTCAATGGCCGCCTGGACAACAACCTGGTGGTCGAGTTCCAGGCTTCGGAATCCCTCATCGGTCAGTGGGCAAACGTTCACCTGACCGGCTCCCGCGCCGCCTTGCTGGTAGGCGAGCTGGTGCAGGACTAAACCGCAAAAATTTCACGCTTTATTACATTTTTATTCATAAGGAGAACCTATCATGGATTGCATTGATCTGTTTAAAAAAGCCGCCGCTGCCCTGCAGACCGACCCCCGCTACCTGGAGCTGGACGCTGCCCGCCGCGAGAACGACAGCGACGAAGAACTGCAGAACCTCATCGGTGAGTTCAACCTGGCCCGCCTGGATCTGAACAACGAGAGCGCCAAGGCCGAGACCAACGCCGCCCGCGTGGCCGAGCTGAACCAGCGCGTCAACGACCTGTACAGCCAGATCATGGCCAGCGAGGGCATGGTCCGCTACAATGCCGCCAAGTCTGAGTGCGAGGCCATGGTCAGCCACATTGACGCCATCATCAACACCGCCATGAATGGCGGCGACCCCATGACCGTGCAGGCCCCCTCCGGCGGCTGCACCGGCAGCTGCTCCACCTGCGGCGGCTGCCATTAAACCCTGACCCGTACAACCAACTTTTGCAGAAAACACAGGAGTGTGAACCATGGCGGAACAAGCAGTTTCCCCAATGATGCAGCAGTATTTTGAAATCAAGAAACAACACCCGAACGAGATTCTGTTTTACCGTGTCGGCGATTTTTATGAGATGTTCTACGACGATGCCTTAACGGCCTCCCGAGAGCTGGAACTGACACTGACCGGCAAAAACTGCGGCAAAGAGGAGCGCGCCCCCATGTGCGGCGTGCCCTTCCACTCCTACGAGACCTACGTCGCCCGCCTCATCGCCAAGGGCTACAAGGTCGCTATCTGTGAGCAGATGGAGGACCCTGCCTTGGCCAAGGGCCTTGTCAAGCGGGACATCATCCGCGTGGTTACCCCCGGCACGGTCATCGAGAGCAGCATGCTGGCCGAGGATAAAAACAACTACCTCTGCAGCGTCTACACTAAGCGCACCCGCGGCCGCTGGAAGGCTGGCATCTGCTTTGCTGACATCTCCACCGGCGAGGCCTACGCCACCGAGTTGAACGCCGAAAAGATCGGCGGTGCGATCATTACCGAGCTATGCCGCTACATGCCCAGTGAGATCCTGATCTGCCCGGCGATGCTGGACTTTAAGGATGTGACTGCCTACATCAAGCAGCATACCAACGCCCTGGTGGAACTGCGGGAGGATGCCTGCTTTAAGGACAGCGTGATGGAAGCCACTATGGCGAACCAGTTCGGCCCCGATTGGCGGGGTGCCCTCGGCTACGAGAAGGATGCCTTGGTGCCTTACGCTGTGGCCGCCATGATCAACTACCTGCACGAAACGCAGAAGCACGGCGTCGAGCGTATCAAGACCGTGCAGAACTATGCCGACGCCCAGTACATGCGCCTGTCGCCTGTGACTCGTGCGAACCTCGAACTGACCGAGACGATGCGCGGCCGCGAGAAGCGGGGCACCCTGCTTTGGGTGCTGGACAAGACCGAGACCTCGATGGGCAAGCGCCTGCTGCGCTCCTGGATCGAGCAGCCCCTTGTGGACGCCGAGGCTATCAACCGCCGCCTGTCTGCTGTGCAGGCGCTCTACACCGCCAACATGGCCCGCGCCGATTTGAAAGAAGCGCTCTCCCACGTCTTTGACATCGAGCGCCTGACCACCCGTATTCTCTACGGATCGGCCACCCCGCGGGAGGTCAAGGCCCTGGGCGATACCTGCGCTATGCTGCCGGAAGTGCGCAGCCAGGCCGCCGCCTGCGGTGCACCGCTGCTGAAAGACCTGGCCGACCAGATCGACCCGCTGGAAGATATTCTGAACAAAATCACGACCGCGCTGGTCGATGACCCACCCGCTACCTTAAAGGACGGCGGCGCCATCCGCGCCGGGTACAACAGCGAAGTCGACGAGCTGCGGGATATCATGCACGGCGGCAAAGGCTATCTTTCCAATCTGGAAGCCAAATACCGCGAGGAGACCGGCATCCCCAAGCTGAAGATCGGCTTTAATAAGGTGTTCGGCTACTACATCGAGGTCAGCCGCTCCTACACTGACTCGGTGCCTGATACCTTCACCCGCAAGCAGACCCTGACCACCGGCGAACGCTACATCACGCCGGAATTGAAAGAGCTGGAAAATAAAATCCTCGGCGCCAATGAGCGTCTGCTCGTCCTGGAACATCAGCTTTTCTCCGATCTGTTGACGGAAATCTCCGACCAGATCGTGCGCATCCAGCGCACCGCCTCGGCGGTGGCCCAGCTGGATGTACTGGCTGGTTTTGCCGAGGCCGCGCTCCAGAACAACTACGTCCTGCCGGTGGTGGATACCAGCGGCGAGATCGAGATCAAAGAGGGCCGCCACCCGGTCATTGAGCAGATGCTCAAGGGCAGCTTATTTGTCCCCAACGACACCCTGCTGGACGAGGACGAGAACCGCATGCTGCTCATCACCGGCCCCAACATGGCCGGTAAATCCACTTATATGCGCCAGAACGCCCTGATCGCCCTGATGGCTCAGATCGGCAGCTTCGTGCCCGCCGCCAGTGCTCATCTCGGTGTTGTGGATGCGATCTTCACCCGCGTGGGTGCTTCGGACGATCTGGCTGCCGGACAGTCCACCTTTATGGTTGAGATGACCGAGGTGGCCGAGATCCTCAAGCATGCCACCAGGGACAGCCTGGTCATTCTTGATGAGATCGGCCGCGGCACTTCGACCTTTGACGGCATGAGCATCGCCCGTGCTGTGGTAGAGTATATCTGTGAGAACATCGGCTGCAAAACGCTGTTCGCCACCCATTACCACGAGCTGACCAGCATGGACCAGGACATCCACGGCGTCAAAAACTACAATATCGCCGTCAAAAAGCGGGGCGAGGACATCACGTTCCTGCGCCGCATCATCGCCGGCCCGGCGGATGACAGCTACGGCATTGAGGTCGCCAAACTGGCGGGCCTGCCGGGCAGCGTGACCAAGCGCGCCCACGCCGTGCTGCGCCAGTTGGAGGCCAACGCCCCCGGCCGCAGCAACACGATGCAGCTGGACTTTGAGACCGTAGAAGCCTACAACAACCCCAGCGTGCCCAGCGAGGTGGTGGACAAGCTCCACAGCGTGGATATTGAAACGCTGACCCCGCTGGAAGCGCTGAACTTCCTGTACGAACTGAAAACCGTTTTAGATAAAGAATAAAGGCAGGTGAGACCCATGGCGGAAATTCGTGTGCTGGACAAGCATACCGCCGAACTGATCGCGGCCGGTGAAGTTGTAGAACGACCGGCCAGTGTGGCCAAGGAACTGCTGGAAAATGCCATCGATGCCGGGGCGACCCAGATCACCCTCTCGGCGGCCCGCGGCGGCATTGCCCAGCTGCAGATTGCTGATAACGGCACCGGCATCGAAGCAGAATATATCGATAAAGCGTTTATCCGCCATGCCACCAGCAAAATTGCCACGGCGGATGACCTGGGGCATATCCATACCCTGGGATTCCGCGGCGAGGCCTTGGCGTCCATCGCCAGCGTGGCTAAAGTGGAAGTGCTGACCCGTACCGAAACGGACGAGTACGCCTGCTGCTACCGCATCGAGGGCGGCGAGCCCCAGGGCATGGAGCCGGGCGCACGCCCCGTGGGCACGACCATCACGGTCAACGACCTGTTCTACAACACCCCCGCCCGCATGAAGTTCCTGAAAAAGGACGCCAGCGAGGGAACCTTCGTCTCTGAGACCGTCCTGCACGCTGCACTCTCCCACCCTGAGATCAGCTTCCGTTTTCTGCGGGACGGCAAGCAGCAGTTCTTGACCCCCGGCGACGGAGACCTGCGCAGCACGGTCTACGCGGTGCTGGGCCGCGAGTTCGCCCGCGACCTTTTGCCTGTGGACGGCGGCAGTGAGCTGTATAAGGTCACCGGCCTGGTCACGCCGCCCCGGGCCTGCCGCGCCAGCCGCGGTGCCCAGCATTTTTTCGTCAACGGACGCTATGTCAAGAACCGCACGATGATGGCCGCGCTGGAAAACGCCTACAAAGGCACGATGATGCAGGGAAAATTCCCCGGCGCTGTGCTGATGCTGGAAATGCCCGCCGACCTCGTGGACGTCAATGTTCACCCGGCCAAGACGGAGATTCGTTTTGCCAAAGAGAGCGATGTCTTTGACGCCGTCTACCGCGCCGTACGCACCGCTTTGGCTACGCCGGGGAGCGGGGAGTGCCGCTTTGAGATGGGCCACACCGCCTCCGAGGCCGAACAGACCACCATGCAGCCCACTGCCCCGGCGGCACCTGCGGCCAAGCCTGCCGCACAGCACCGCCCGGCACCCGATAAAAACCGCTTCACAACGCTGTCAGCGGCCGAGTACCGCGCTCTGGCGGGCCTGACAGCGGGCATCCCAGCCAAAGAAGTTCCCGGCCTGACGGTGGTGGACAGCCCGAAGCCCGTCTACAAAACCTCGGCCGGCGCTGCGCCGCAGCCTTTGCAGGGCCAGCCGCCCCGCCCGGTGACCTACCAGGCCCCCAACGAGTCGGTGCTGGACATTTTGCCGGAACCGGAAGGGGAGCCTGCCCAGCCCGCCGCCCTGCAGCAGGAAGTGCCCGCACAGACCACACCCAAGCCGGAGGCCGAGGCACCGGTCCCGGAAGAGCCGGACTACGTCGTCAACGACCCCCACGCCTTAAGCGCCCTGCCGGATGTGGTCAACACCACGCCGGAGCAGACTGCCATGACCCCGCCGCCAGAATCCGAACCCCTGCGCCTGGTAGGCGAGGTGTTCAAGACCTACATTATTACCGAGCGTGCGGGCGAGCTGTGCCTCATCGACAAGCACGCCGCGCATGAACGCATCCTGTTTGAGCAGTTGGCCAAGGACTACGGCAATGTGCCCGCCCAGATGCTGCTGGTGCCGGTGCAGGTCAACCTGACCGCCGCCGAAAAGCAGGCCGTATTGCAAAATATTGACCTGTTGACCGATGCGGGCATTGAAGTTGAGGACTTCGGCGGTGCCACGGTGGTGGTGCGCGCTGTCCCGGCGGACGTTCCGGTGGATGATGTCGAGAATATGATCATCGAACTGGCCACCCGCCTGATCGATGGCGCCCGCGATGCCTTGCGGGAGAAAACGGAGTGGGTGCTCCATTCCATTGCCTGCCGCGCGGCCATCAAGGCGGGCGACAAGACCGGTGCGGCCGAGATGCTGGCACTGGCCCAGCACATCATGGACGGCACCATCCCGCCGTTTTGCCCCCACGGCCGTCCCTGCGTGCTGAAAATCACCCGGAAGGAGCTGGAAAAACAGTTTGGACGCCTTGTCTAAACCGCGCGTTGTCGCTGTCGGCGGGCCTACCGCCACCGGCAAAACCGCCCTTTCCGTGGCCCTGGCCAAAGAGTTTGGCGGCGAGATCATCAACGCCGACTCGATGCAGGTCTACAAAAATTTAAACGTAGGAACGGCAAAACCGACCGCGGAGGAACGGCAGGGGATACCGCATCATCTGCTGGATTTCCTCACGCCGGAAACGCCTTACAGCGTGGCGGATTTCACCGCCGCCGCGGCCCCGCTCATCACCCGGCTCAACGCCCAAAACCGTCTGCCGCTGGTGGTGGGCGGCACGGGGCTGTATATCTCGAGCCTTTTAAAAGGTGTAGCGTTTGAAACGCAGAACACCGCCCCTGTCCTGCGGGAGCAGCTGCGCCAGGAGGCCGAGGCCAACGGTCCCGCCGCCATGTACGCGAAGCTGCGAGAATTGGACCCTGACTACGCCGCCAAGGTCCACCCCAACAACCAGGTGCGGGTGCTGCGGGCGTTGGAAGCCATCGCCGTGACTGGCAAAAAGATGAGCGACCAGCAGCAGGATGCCCTGCCCGCCGAAGCACCCTATCACGCCCTCTGCCTGTGCCTGACCTGCCGGGACAGGAATGTGCTCTACCGCCGCATTGATCTGCGGGTCAGCCGGATGGTGGATGCGGGCATCCTGCAGGAGGCCGAGTGGGTCTGGCGCAACCGGGATACCTTCCGCACCGCCGCCCAGGCCATCGGCTACAAAGAGTATTTCCCGTACTTCGAGGGCACCCAGACCCAGGCCGAGTGTACCGAAAAACTCAAACAGGCCACCCGCAACTATGCCAAGCGCCAACTGACCTGGTTCCGCAACCAGAACGACGCCGTTTGGCTGTATGTGGACGAGGACGATGTCCTTGCCAAGGCCACCGCGCTGGTACGCGATTTTCTGGGGAAATAGTTTTGCAATAAGAGGGGAGATGGACACACAGCATGGAGCATAAAACTCAACGCACCATGGCGAAAAAAGTATTCCGCATCCTGTTTATGCTGCTCATTGCGGTGTTCGGCATCTACCTGGCTATTCAGTTCATCATCATCTTCCACCGCGGCTACAAGACCGAGACAGCCATCGCCTACACGATGGCCGACAGCATCAGCCTGCAGGGCGTTGTTTCGTTTGACACCGTCCGGGTGGATGGCAGCGGAGATCTGGGCTATCTCGTCTCGGACGGCGAGCGTGTGACCAACGGCACCGTCCTGGCCGAGTGCTACACCGATGATTCCCAGGGGCTTCTCCGAGAGCGTCTTGACCGCCTGGGCCGCACGATCGACCTCTTGAGCAAGTCGCAGAATTCCTCCGGCAGCGACCTTTCGCTGCTGACCAGCCAGACCCGGCAGGCGCTGTACAACCTGCTGGATAAGCTGGACACTGCCCAGTACAGCGGCATCACCGATGCCGAGGATGCCTTTCTGCTGGCCCAGAACCGCATGCAGGTCAATACCGGCCAGACCGAGGGCTTCACTCAGACCATCCAGGTCTTGCAGACTGAGTACGACGGCATCAAGGCCCAGCTGGACACTTTGCAGACCATCACCGCCGCCACCAACGGCTATTTCAGCAGTGTATCAGCATCGCCCACCATCGTGACTGATGCTGCCCAGCTGGATGCCGCCACCCCGGCGGAGCTGAACGAACTGCTGCAAAACGGCTTTCCGGCGGCAGACACCACCAACTGCGCCGGGCAGATCGCCACAGGCTTCAGCTGGAAGTTCTACGCTGTCTGCGACCTGGCCACGGCGGATCGGCTGGACGGCATTTCCAGTGTGAAGATCAGTGTGCCCGGCAAGCAGAATACCCCGCTGTCTGCCGCCGTGCAGGAATTGACCCGGGACGAGGACGCCGGCCTTGCCAAGCTGGTGGTCTCCTGCCAGACCGTCAATGCCGAAATTTTGAGCTTTGGCGTCGAGACCGCGCAGATCGACCTCAAGACCTACGAGGGCATCCGCATCGACAAAGCAGCGCTCCACATCGTGGACGGACAGCGCGGCGTCTATGTCAAGTATGGCAACCTGCAGCGGTTCTTGAAAATCGAAACTTTGTACGAGGACGAGAACTACATCCTGATCCCCGATAACGGCAAGCTGGGCACCGATAATGAGGTGCGTCTGTACGATGAGATCATCGTGCAGGGCACCAATCTGCAGGATGGCAAGCTGTTGTAGCGGCGTTTTAGCAAGAATCTTGCGGCCCCGTATTGACAACTGCTATAAAAAAGAAGATAATATTTAGTGTATATCGCTGTAATAGCGCATATCCACTGCCAAAACGATATGCGTAACCAAAGGAGTAAACGACCATGTCCATGTTTGACAATTTGAAAAGCAAGCTCGGTATCGATACGGAAGCCGATTCCTACATCGATGATACCGAGGACGAGATCTTCGCCGGCGGGCAGGGTGCCCCCCAGCAGGATTACGAACAGCCGGAGGTCAAACAGCACAGCAACAAGGTGGTAAACATCAACGCTACCACCCAGCTGCAGGTCGTGCTGGTCAAGCCGGAGCGTTTTGAGGATGCTTCCACCATCGCGGACCAGCTCAACGCCAAGCGCACCGTCGTGTTGAATCTGGAATCCACCGGCAAAGAGGTTTCCCGCCGTCTGATCGATTTCCTGTCCGGCGTGGCGTATGCCAACAACGGCCAGATCAAGCGCGTGGCCACCAGCACCTTCATCATCACCCCCTATAATGTTGACATTATGGGTGATCTGATCGACGAGTTAGAAAATAATGGCGTCTTCTTCTGATCCCGCCGCCAAAACGCGGGGCTACATCCCGCCGCAGAACGACGAGGAACGCCGCTTAATGAAGCGGGCAGAAGAACTTTGCCGCGTTGCCGAAAGCCGCGGGATTCCGCGGTATACCGGCTTTCTTTCTGACCGGGAACAGATATTGGCCGAAGCCGCCTGCCACAAAGCGGGCTGCGAGAGCTTCCGCTTCTGGGGCGGGTTTGAGGGAGCCGAGCGGCAGGTGCTCTGTATCGAGCCGCCGGACGCCTGGCAGGAGGAACCCACCGCTTACCTGCGCATGCAGACCTACGACAGCGGCGCTAAACTGCCAACCCACCGGGATTACCTCGGTTCACTGTTAGGCTTAGGTTTGGACCGCGCCTGCATCGGTGACCTTTTGCAGGACCCCGACGATGCCGCTGTGTTTTATGCGGTGGTGCTGGCGGATAAAGCGGAGTTCATCACCGTAAACTTTACAAGTGCCGGGCACAGCCCCGTGCATGTGGAAACCTGCACCGAACTGCCGCCCCGCCTGCTGACCGGCCCCGAACGGGAACTGCACGAAGCCACCGTTTCGGCTCTGCGTGCCGATGCGGTGCTGGCTGCCATGATGCACACTTCCCGCACCAAAGCAGCGGAATATATCGCCGCAGGCAGGGTAGAGGTCAACCATCTGCCGCTGCGCGCCGCCCACGAGGCTATGTATGAGGCCGACATTATCACCGTGCGGGGCGTGGGACGCTTCCGCTTAGCGGAGATCGGCGGCAAAAGCAAAAAAGATCGCCAGTTCATATCCTTTTACCAGTATTGAGACAAAGAGTCCCGGACTCTTCGTATAAAATGCAGGACCCTGAAATCCGGCAATAACGGGCTTTGCCCGCAAACAGGAGGAAAGCCATGATCTCTTCTGAGGATGTCCGCCGCGTAACATTTGACAAAGCGATGCGCGGCTATCGCTGCGATGATGTGGATGACTACCTCAAGCAGGTAGCGGAAAGCATGGATGCCTTGGCGGCTAAAAATGACGAGATGCAGAAAAACCTCGTCGTTCTGGCCCAGCGTATCGACCAGTACCGTGCCGAGGAAGACACTCTGCGTACCACGATGATCAACGCCCAGCGCCTGGGTGAGAACGTGATCCGTGAAGCTAAGCAGAAGGCTGCGGAAATCATCCGTGCTGCCAATATGAAGGCCGACGACCGCGAGCAGCGCGCCCGCGACGATGTGGAACTGGCCAAGCAGGAGATCGTGACGCTGAAAAGCGAAGCCGACAGCTTCAAGCGTTCGCTGATGGAGATGTACCGCAAGCACATCAACCTCATCAGCAAGATGCCGGAATATAACCCGCCTGCGCAGGAGGAAGCCCCGCAGCCTGTCCCGCAGCCCGCTGCTGACCAGCCTTATGCTGAGCCCGCCCCCGAGGCTGTGCCTTATACCGAGCCTGTCCCGGCCCCCGCGCCTGTGCAGGAGCCGGAACCCCAGGCCACCAGCTACTATAACCCCGCTGAAACTGCCCCCGCGCCGGAGCCGACCCCTGTGGCCGAGCCCGCCCCGGAAAAGATAGACACCGTTGAGTTCGCTATCGCCCCGCACCCGGAGGAACCGGAAGAAACCGCCCCCGCCGCAGAGCCGATGCCGATCGACGGCAGCCGCTTCCAGCCCGGTGCAGGGCTGTACAACGATGCGCCGGAAGCTGCCCCGGCGCCTGCCAAACGCAGCACCCGCAAAGCCCCGGCCAAGCGCAGCACCCGTAAAAAAGTAAGTGCCGAACCGCAGGAGGAACTGAATTCTCCGGCGTTCGATAACTTTGAGGGCGTTGACTTTGACAGCTGATGTCCGATAAACCAATAAGGTCAAAAACTATTTCTATAGAGGAGAGTAGGAAATCTTGGCGCAGAATTACAACGACACCATCCACAAGATGCAGACCCCGTTTGAAATGCGTGCTGGTCTGCCGAAAAAAGAGCCGAAAATGCTGGAAGACTGGGAGCAGAACCACGTCTACGAGCAGATGATCAAAAACAACGAGGGCAAACCCCGCTGGGTCCTGCACGATGGCCCTCCGTATGCCAATGGCAACATCCATATGGGCACCGCGCTGAACAAGATCATCAAGGACATCATTCTGCGCTACAAGAACATGGCTGGTTTCCAGGCCCCCTATGTGCCGGGCTACGATACCCATGGCCTGCCCATCGAGCTGAAAGCCCTGAAGTCTCTGGGCGATAAGAAGTCCGGCGTTTCCAAGCTAGAACTGCGCAAGATCTGCAAAGAGTTCGCCACCGAGCATATCGATGTCATGAACTCCCAGTTCAAGCGCCTGGGCGTCCAGGGCGATTTCGCCAACCCCTACCTGACCCTGCGCCCCGAGTTTGAGGCCCGCCAGGTCGAGATCTTCGGCGAGATGGCCAAGAAAGGCTACATCTACAAGGGCATGAAGGCCGTTTACTGGTGCCCCGAGGACCGTACCGCCCTGGCTGAGGCTGAGATCGAGTACGCCGAGGACGAGTGCGATTCTATCTACGTCCGCTTTAAGCTGACCGACGACCCCAACGGCGTGCTGGCCAAGCACAACATCCCGCTGGATAAGGCCTGGATCGTCATCTGGACCACCACCACCTGGACCCTGCCCGCCAACGTGGCCACCTGCCTGAACCCCAACCTGGAGTATGCCTTCGTCAAGATCGGCGATGCTTACCACATCATGGCCCGCGAGCTGGTCGAGTCCACGATGAAGGGCTGCCACATCGACGAGTACGAAGTCCTGCCCGACACCGTTCTGGGCAGTGAGCTGGAGCTGATGCAGTATCAGCATCCCTTCCTGGACCGCAAGGGCCTGGTCATCCTGGGCGACCATGTCACCCTCGAAGGCGGCACCGGCTGCGTCCACACCGCCCCCGGCCATGGTGTTGAGGACTTTGAAGTCTGCGTTAACCACTACCCGCAGGTTCCCGTCGTTGTTCCCGTGGATGACGCCGGCCGCCTGACCGCCGAAGCTGGCGAGAAATTTGCCGGTCTCAAGGTCTGGGATGCCAACAAGGTCATTCTGGAGCACATCAAGGAGAGCGGCCACCTGATGGGTGTGCAGCACATCACCCACCAGTACCCGCACTGCTGGCGCTGCCACCATCCCATCATCTTCCGCGCGACCGAGCAGTGGTTCTGCTCCATCGATGCTTTCAAAGAGGATGTCTACAAGGCTATTGACAGTGTACACTGGCAGCCGGCCTGGGGCCATGACCGCATGGCTGGCATGGTCCGTGACCGCAGCGACTGGTGCATCAGCCGTCAGCGCGTCTGGGGCGTGCCCATCCCGGTCTTCTACTGCAAGAAGTGTGGCAAGTACCACATCACCGATGCTTCCATCAAGGCTGTCTCCGACCTGTTCCGCAAGGAGGGCAGCGACGCCTGGTATAAGTACGATGCCAACGAGATCATGCCCAAGGGCGAAGTCTGCGAGTGCGGCGCTTCTGATTGGGAGAAAGATCCCGACATCATGGACGTTTGGTTCGACTCCGGCTCTACCTGGAGCGCTGTCTGCCGCGAGCGCCCGGAGCTGACCTATCCTGTTGATATGTACATGGAAGGTGCCGATCAGTTCCGTGGTTGGTTCCAGTCCAGCCTGCTGACCAGCGTTGCCACCCAGGGCCAGGCTCCGTACCGCGAGGTGCTGTGCCATGGCTGGGTCGTCGACGAAAAAGGCAAGCAGATGCACAAGTCCGCTGGCAACGGCGTGGAACCCAGCGAAATCATTCGTGACTACGGTGCCGACATCGTCCGTCTGTGGGTCGCTTCCAGCGATTATACCGTCGACGTCCGCGCCGGTAAGGAGATTTTCCGCCAGCTGTCCGAGGCTTACCGCAAGATGCGCAACACCGCCCGCTTCATGCTGGGCAACATCAACGACTTTGATCCCAACAAGGATATGGTCGCTGACGATCAGCTGTTCGAGATCGACCGCTGGGCGCTGGAAGCCTGCAACCAGCTGACCGCCACCATGCGCGATGCCTACGACCACTACGACTTCAGCCGCGCTTACCATGCGTTGTACAACTTCTGCGTCATCGATATGTCCAACTTCTATATGGACGTTATCAAGGACCGCCTGTACTGCGCTGACGACCATGCCCGCCGCTGTGCACAGACCGCGCTGTACCGCATCCTGGTCGACTTTACTAAGCTGCTGGCCCCCATCCTGAGCTTCACAAGCCAGGAGATCTGGAGCTATGTGCCCAAGATGCCCGGCATGAAGGACTATGTCGTCTTTGAGCAGATGCCCGAAGCCAAGGCCGCTGCTGACGAAGCCTTCACTGCCAAGTGGGACCGCATCATGGCCATCCGTGATGATGTCAAGAAGGTGCTGGAGCAGGCCCGTGCCGATAAGACCATCGGATCTTCTCTGGAAGCCTGCCTGACGCTGTACTGCAACAAGGAGGTCTATGACTTCCTGAACACCATCCCCATGGATGAGCTGGCCGACCTGTTCATCGTCTCCAAAGTCGATCTGACTGAGGGCGAGGGCGGTGTCAAGGGCATCGTCGAGGGTCTGGGCGCTGCCGCTGCCCACGCAGCCGGCAACAAGTGTCTGCGCTGCTGGAAGTACGAGCCCGCCGTTGGCGAAAACGGCCTGTGCCCGCGCTGCGCTAAGGTGCTGGGTCTTTAATCTACCGTTCAGCGGTGCTTATAATTGCATAAGCACCGCTGATTTTTTTGAATAAGGGAGTAACCATGATTTTTGGTGTTCTTTCTGTGCTGGCGGCGGCTGTGCTTGTGGGCGTTGACCAGCTTATCAAGCGCTGGGCCACGGTGGTACTGCTGCCCAAAACGGCCATGACGCTGATCCCCGGCGTGCTGGAGCTGCGCTACTTTCTCAACGATGGCATGGCGTTTTCGATGCTGGCAGGCAAACAAAAACTGCTGATTGCCGTCACCTCGCTGATGCTGTTGGGCGTATTGTGGATGTTGTTTGCCCGCAAGCTGACCCCGCTGGAGCGGGTAGCCTGGACTCTGGTACTGGGCGGCGGCATCGGCAACCTGATCGATCGCATCGCTACCGGCGTGGTGGTCGACTACATCAACGTCCTGTTCATGAACTTTGCCATCTTCAACTTCGCTGACATCTGCGTCTGCGTAGGCGTCGGTCTGCTGATGGTGTGGGTGCTGTTCGACTCCTACTTTAAAGAAAAAGCCGAGAAAAGCGTAAAAACGGAATCGGCCGCCCCCGCAGATGATGCTAATGGAAAAAATTGAACTTACCGCTGGGCCTGATGCCTCCGGCCGCCTGGACGCCTGGCTGGCAGGGCAGTGCGCCGAGCTTTCCCGCAGCGCCCTGCAAAACCTGATGGAGCAGGGCAGAGTGACCCGCGGCGGCAGCTGCGTCAACAAAAAAGACAAAGTTGTCCCCGGCGCTGCCTACTGTATCGATCTGCCGGAACCTCAGCCCATCGAGGCCCAGCCCCAGAACATCCCGCTGGATGTCGTCTACGAGGATAACGATTTGATCGTCATCAACAAGCCCAAGGGCATGGTGGTGCATCCTGCCCCCGGCAACCCGGACGGCACGCTGGTCAACGCGCTGCTGTACCACTGCGCCGGGCAGCTTTCCGGCATCGGCGGGGCCATCCGCCCCGGCATCGTCCACCGTATCGATAAGGACACCAGCGGCCTGTTGGTCATGGCCAAAAACGATGCCGCGCACCAGGCGCTCAGCGCCCAGTTTAGTGTGCATAGCATCCACCGGGTCTACCATGCCATCGTCTACGGCAATCTGAAAGAGGATGAGGGCTTTGTGGAAACGTACCTCGGCCGCGACCCGCGGGACCGCAAAAAGATGGCGGTCGTTCCGCAGGAAGCCTCGGGTGCCCGCTACGCCTACACCGGCTGGCGCGTGCTGGAACGCTTCGGCAACTTTACCTACATTGCCTGCCAGCTCAAGACCGGCCGCACCCACCAGATCCGCGTACACATGGCCAGCATCGGCCACCCGCTGGCAGGGGACGCCGTCTACGGCCCGCGCAACTGCATCAAAAGCCTGAACGGCCAATGCCTGCACGCTAAAGAATTGGGCTTTATTCACCCTGCAACGCAGCAGTGGGTGCAGTTTGACTCGCCGCTGCCTGCCTATTTTACAGAGTTTCTGACACGGTTAAGAAAGGAACATCGCGCATGAAATCAGCGCTAAGCGATACCCTTGTCATCTGTGATATGGATAACACGCTGCTCACCGCCAAAGAGGGGCTGCCGGCCTGCAACCGCACGGTCATCAACCTCTTTACCAGCCTGGGCGGCCTGTTTACCGTGGCTACCGGCCGCCCGCCGGAGTCGATCCGTGCAGCGTTGGAAGGCATACGCCTTTCGCTGCCGGCCATCTCCTGCAACGGCGCGCTGCTGTATGATTTTTCCACCGAGACGGTGCTGCACCGCTCGACCCTCAACCGGGAGCAGGCCACCACGGCTATCAAGGACATCCTGAACAAGTTCCCGCGTATGGGTGTGGAGGTCATGGCCGGCAACGGCGAGATGTACGTCATCCACGCCAACGAGACTACCCACGCCCACCAGGTGGACGAACACCTGGGCAGCATTGCCTGCCCCATTGACTGTGTGCCGGACGGCTGGGTCAAGGTAGTGTTTGCCGCTGACCCCGAGGCCATCCGCAAGCTGGGGCAGTACGCCAAAACCAAGTACTACGGCCGGGATAACTACTTCCTGGCCACCAACAACATTTACTTAGAGATCATGCCCGGCGGCGTCAGCAAGGCCACCGGCTTGCAGGACCTTTGCGCATTGATGAACAAATCCATCAAAAACACCATCGTCATCGGTGATTACTATAACGATCTTGAACTGATGCGCACCGCAGGCCACGCTGTGGCCGTTGCCAATGCACCCGCCGAGGTCAAGGCCACTGCCGACGAGGTGACCACCTGCACCTGCGCCGAGGGCGCGGTAGGTGAGTACCTGTACGCACTGATCGACCGGGCAACAAAATCCTGACGCCATCTGGGCAAAGGGGGCTGTACGATGAAAGTAAGCGAACTGATGAACCCCGCAGGCGTGCGCCTGTACGCCAACATCAAAGAGGCCGCCGACGTGCTGGGCATCCTGGTAGAATTGCAGGAGGAGACCGGCGCCATCACCAATGGCACGGCCTACTATAACGCTGTCTGCCAGCGGGAAAACTTCGGCGGCACCACGGCCATCGGGGACGGCATCGCGCTGCCCCACGCCTGCAACGCCGGGGTATCGGCCCCCAGCATTTCGGCCCTGACGCTGCGCCACGGCGTGGATTGGGGTGCCCCGGACGTCCGGGCGGTGGACCTTTTGTTCATGATCGCCGTGCCCCCGGGAAATGAAAGCCTGCACCTGCAAATTTTAGCACGGCTGGTCAACCTGCTCAGCCGCAACTCGCTGGTGGACGCTTTGCGCCACGCCAGCAGCCCGGAACGCTTTGTGGAGCTGATCGCCAAGACAGAGAATGCCTGCTTTGCTGATTGACCCACCTAAACTTCAAAACTATATAAACAGTCCGCTGCGGAACCCGAAAAAGGGGGGCAATGGGCTGTTTTGCTGTTTTTTGGTAAAAATGCCGAGAATTTGCTGCTGCAAAGTGCCAAATTTGGCGAGATGGACCTTGCTTTAAAGCATTAAACTGTGCTATACTTTAAAGCACTAAAGCAACTGCTTTTGAGGGCACGCTGTGCGGCGCGTAAGCATGTTGCCGTTATTTGGAGGAAATAAAGATGAAAAAGGCACTTTCACTCGCTATGGCAGCTGCCATGACCATGGGTCTGGCAGCTTGCGGCAGCACTGCATCCAGCACCGCTGCTGCTGATTCCACCCCTGCATCTTCCACCGCGGAGAGCGAAGAAACTTCCGCCGCCGAAAGCACCGACGACAAGGTCTATACCGTCGGCATCTGCCAATTGGTCCAGCACGATGCGCTGGACGCCGCCACCCAGGGCTTCAAGGACGCTTTGACCGAGAAGCTGGGCGAGGGCAACGTCAAGTTTGACGAGCAGAACGCCTCCGGCGATTCCGCCAACTGCACCACCATCGTCAGCGGCTTTGTCTCCACTGGCGTCGATCTGATCCTGGCCAACGCCACCGCCCCGCTGCAGGCTGCTGCCCAGGCTACCGCCGACATCCCCGTCCTCGGCACCTCTGTTACCGACTACGCCACTGCGCTGGACATCTCTGACTGGACCGGCACTGTGGGCAACAACATCTCCGGCACCTCTGACCTGGCCCCGCTGGACCAGCAGGCAGCCATGATCCAGGAGATGTTCCCGAACGCTAAGACTGTTGGCCTGCTGTACTGCAGCGCCGAGCCCAACTCCGTCTACCAGTGCGATGTTATTGAAGGCTATCTCACGGAGATGGGTCTGGAGACCACCCGCTACGCTTTCACCGATACCAACGATGTCACCTCTGTCACCCAGGCCGCTGCTGCTGCCTCTGACGTGATCTACATTCCCACCGATAACACCGCTGCTTCCAACACCGAGGCCATCGCCAATGTGGTTATCCCGGAGAAGGTTCCTGTGGTTGCCGGTGAGGAAGGCATCTGCAAGGGCTGCGGTGTTGCCGCCCTGTCCATCAGCTACTACGATCTGGGCTACAAGACTGGTGAGATGGCTGCCGAGATCCTGGCTGATGGCGCCGATGTCTCCACCATGCCTGTTGAGTTTGCCCCCAACGTTACCAAAAAGTACAACGCAGCCAACTGCGAAGCACTGGGCATCACCCCGCCGGACGGCTATGAGGCCATTGCCGACTAAAAAATCCTGAATCACACGCACGAATAAACAGCGAGGAGAGGGTTGAAACGGCTCTTTCCCCGCTGTTTTGGTGCATCGTTTCCCCAGCATGATTCCAAAAAAGTTCGGAGGTTTTATTCATGGGATTCTTTGCTTCCCTGATCAACTCAATGCCCAGTGCTGTGGCCCAGGGCCTTATCTGGGGCATTATGGCCATCGGCGTCTACCTAACCTACCGCATCCTGGATGTGGCCGATTTGACGGTCGACGGCTCTCTTGGTACCGGCGGTGCGGTCTGCGTTGTTATGGTGCTTAACGGGGCGCCGGTGGGGCTGGCCCTGCTGGCGGCTACGGCAGCAGGTATGCTGGCGGGTCTTGTTACGGGCCTGTTCCACACGGCCTGCGGCATCCCGGCTATTTTGGCCGGTATTTTGACCCAGCTGGCGCTGTATTCGATCAACCTCCGCATCATGGGCTTCGGCACGGGCGGCGGCAAAGCCAACCTGCCCATCAGCGTGGATAAGTACAGCCTGCTGGTCTCGGCCCGTTATGTCCGCAATGTGGCCCTCAATAACCCAATCCTGATCCTGACCATCTTCTGCGCGGTGCTGATCGCTGTGCTGTACTGGTTCTTTGGCACTGAGCTGGGCTGCTCTCTGCGTGCCACCGGCGCTAACCAGAACATGGCCCGTGCCCAGGGCATCAACACCAACGTCACCAAGGTGCTGGGCCTGATGATCTCCAACGGCCTGGTCGCGCTGGCCGGCGGTCTGCTGGCCCAGTATCAGGGCTTCTCCGACATCAACATGGGCCGTGGTGCTATCGTCATTGGTCTGGCGGCGGTCATCATCGGCGAGGTCATCTTCAGCCGTATCTTCCGCAACTTTGCCCTCAAGCTGCTGTCCGCTGTTATCGGCGCTATCATCTACTACATCGTCATGGTCTTTGTCCTGCGCCTGGGCCTGTCTACCGACGACCTGAAGCTGCTCACTGCTTTGGTAGTGGCGCTGTTCCTGACCATCCCGTACTGGAAGGGCAAATACTTCACCAAGACCTCGGTGAAAAAGGGGGAGAAGAACCATGCTTGAGATCAAAAACGTCTACAAGACCTTTAACGCCGGCACAGTCAACGAGAAAGTGGCCCTGCAAGACCTGAACCTGACGCTGGAAGACGGCGATTTCGTTACCGTCATCGGCGGCAACGGCGCGGGCAAATCCACCATGCTCAACGCGGTAGCCGGTGTCTGGCCTATCGATATGGGCAAGATCCTCATCGACGGGCAGGACGTCACCCGCCTGTCGGAGCATCAGCGCGCCAAGTACATCGGCCGTGTCTTTCAGGACCCGATGATGGGCACCGCCGCCACCATGGGCATTGAGGAAAACCTCGCCCTGGCGGCCCGCCGCGGCGTGACCCGCTCGCTGAAAGTGGGCATCACCAAAAAAGAGCGCGAGGAATACCACGAGCTGCTTAAAACGCTGGACCTGGGCCTGGAGGACCGCATGACCAGCAAGGTCGGCCTGCTTTCCGGCGGCCAGCGCCAGGCGGTCACCCTGTTGATGGCCACCCTGAAAAAGCCCAAGCTGCTTTTGCTGGACGAGCACACCGCCGCCCTGGACCCCAAGACGGCCGCTAAGGTGCTGGCCCTCTCGGAGAAGATCGTGCAGGAAAACCACCTGACCACCCTGATGATCACCCACAACATGAAGGACGCCATCAAGTACGGCAACCGCCTGATCATGATGTACGAGGGCCATGTCATCTACGATGTGCGCGGTGAGGAAAAGGTCAACCTGCAGGTCAGCGACCTGCTCCAGCGCTTTGAGCAGGTCAGCGACGGCGGCTTTGCCAATGACCGCATGCTGCTCTCCTGATCGGCAATAAACACCATACAAAAACCAGCGCGGCGGCTTTCCCGACAAAAGGGGAAGGCCGCCGCGTTTTCGTTTGTCTGTGCTGGCTAAAACTCGAACTCACCACTGCCGCCGGTACTCGCCGGGGGTGGTGCCCTCCACCTTTTTAAACAGGCGGGAAAAATAGTTGGCATCGTTCAGTCCGCACTCCTGGGCCACAGCCTCGATGCTGCGGTCGGTAAAGCGCAGCAGCCGCTTGGATTGGGTAATACGCAGCTGCACAAGATAGTTGGTGACCGATTGACCGAACTGCTCCTTAAACACGCGGGTCAGGTAGAATTTGTTGATGTAGAACCGCTCAGCCAGCGCGTCCAGCGTGATCTTCTCGGTGTAATGGGTGTCCAGATAATCCTTGATCTCCTGCAAGTTCTGCTTTTTGCTGCCCGGCGTGCGGGCGGTGTCCGGGTGCCAGCTTTCTTCCATCAGCAGGGTCAGCAGGGCAATCAGCTTTTCATAAATCTGCATGTCCCGCACGTAAGTGTCGGATTCCGCCAGCGCGTACAATTCGTCCAGCAGCGCCGCGTATCCGCCGGGGTCAGCAGCGCGGAAGCAGGGCAGGCCGCCCCGCTCCTGATACTTTTTGTAAATGGCCGCCATGTTCGGCCCATAAAAATGCACCCAGTGCAGCTGCCACAGATCGTCCCCGGTGTGGTGCTGGTAGGGGCGCTGGCAATCCAGAAATACGCAGTCCCCGGCGTGCAGCTCGTGCCAGGCACCCTCGTACTCCAACACACCGGAGCCGCTCTCCACCAAAAAAAACAGGTAGGACGCCAGCCCCTTGCGGGTGCTGGTGTGGGGCTGCCGCGCCTGCAAACTGCCCACCTCCTGCAGATGGATGAGGTTCGACCGCGCAAAAGGGGAGGGCGTGTAGATCACGCGCCGGGAATGTACCAGCTTGCCGTCAAAAAATGGTGTTTTCATGATGCCCTCCTGCCAAAGTTCCTTGCAGGCATCATACCACAGCGGCATACAAAAAGTCAATATAATGCTACTGCTTTGCAAGATTACCCCTACAGCAACAGGAAAAAATCCGCTACAATAACAAACAAGGCCCGATCAAAAGCATTTACATGGCGCATAAAAAGTGCGGTAGAAAGGATATACAGTTATGAAAAAAGCACTCATCACCGGTATCACCGGCCAGGACGGCAGCTATCTGGCGGAGTTCCTGCTGGAAAAAGGCTACGATGTCCACGGCATCATCCGCCGTTCTTCTGTCGATTACCGAGAGCGCATCGCCCATCTGGAAGGCCACCCCAACTTCCACCTGCATTACGGCGACCTCAGCGATTCGATGAGCATCCTCTCGGTCGTCGGCAAGGTCCGCCCCGATGAAATTTACAACCTCGCCGCCCAGAGCCACGTCCAGGTCAGTTTCGATGTGCCGGAGTTCACCGCCGATGTCGACGCTACCGGCGTGCTGCGCGTGCTGGAGGCCGTGCGTCTGTGCGGCCTGACCGACACCTGCCGCATCTACCAGGCATCCACCTCGGAGCTGTACGGCAAGGTCGAGGAAGTGCCACAGAACGAGAACACCCCGTTCCACCCCTACAGCCCCTACGCCGTCGCCAAGCAGTACGGCTTCTGGATCGTGAAGGAGTACCGCGAGGCCTACAACATGTTCTGCTGCTCCGGTATCCTCTTCAACCACGAGTCCGAGCGCCGCGGCGAGACCTTTGTCACCCGCAAGATCACCCTGGCTGCCGCCCGCATCGCCCAGGGCAAACAGGATAAGCTCTACCTGGGCAACCTGTCCAGCCTGCGCGATTGGGGCTACGCCAAGGATTATGTCGAGTGCATGTGGCTGATCTTGCAGAACAAAAAGCCGGAGGATTTCGTTATCGCCACCGGTGAGCAGCACTCGGTGCGTGAGTTCTGCCAGTTGGCCTTCCACAATGTGGGCATCGAGCTGGAATTTGTCGGCGAGGGCATGAATGAGAAGGGCATCGACAAGGCTACCGGCAAGGTCGTCATCGAGGTCAGCCCCGACTTCTACCGCCCCACCGACGTTGTCAACCTCTGGGGCGACCCCAGCAAGGCCAAGCGCGAGCTGGGCTGGAACCCCACCAAGACCACCTTTGCCGAGCTGGTCAAGATCATGGTCGACCACGATATGAAGAAGGTCGCCGTCGAGCGCGCCGAGGAACATATCCAGACCAATCTGGCTGAATACCTTGAAAAAGGTGTCATCAAATAAGTATAATTACTATTATCACTATCCTATTCATTCTATTCATCCTATTCATTACATTCGCCGCCTTTCGCCGCCTAATGAATAAGATGAATAGGATGAATGTAATGAATATAATGAATAGGATAGTAATTTTACATTAGGAGTATATCAGCACTCCAAATTTTGCCGCGCTGAAGCGGGAGGAATATGCAATTATGATGGAGAAAAACGCAAAGATCTATGTAGCCGGGCATCGCGGCATGGTGGGCAGCGCCATCGTGCGGGAACTGCAGCGCCAGGGCTATACCAATATCATCACCCGTACCCACAAGGAACTGGACCTCTGCCGCCAGCAGGATGTGGAGGATTTCTTCGCCGCCGAAAAGCCGGAGTATGTCTTTTTGGCAGCGGCCAAGGTGGGCGGCATCGTCGCCAACCAGGAGGCCCTGGCCGACTTCATGTACTACAACATGACGCTGGAGATGAACGCTATCCACTCCGCCTGGCAGAACGGCTGCAAAAAGCTGGAATTCCTGGGCTCTTCCTGCATCTACCCCCGCATGGCGCCCCAGCCCATGCAGGAAAGCTGCCTGCTGACCAGCGAGTTGGAAAAGACCAACGAGGCCTACGCCCTGGCCAAGATCAGCGGCCTGAAATACTGCGAGTTCCTGAACCGCCAGTACGGCACTGACTATATCAGCGTCATGCCCACCAACCTCTACGGCCCCAACGATAACTACCATCCCACCCACAGCCATGTGGTACCCGCCCTCATCCGCCGCTTCCACGAAGCCAAGGTCAACGGCGTCGAGAGCGTCACCTGCTGGGGCGATGGCAGCCCGCTGCGCGAGTTCCTGTATGTGGACGACCTCGCCAACCTGTGCGTCTTCCTGATGAATAACTACTCCGGCAACGAGACCGTCAACGCCGGCACCGGCAAGGAGCTGACCATCAAGGAACTGACCGAGCTGGTGGCTAAGGTCGTCGGCTACACCGGCGAGATCAAGTGGGATACCTCCAAGCCCAACGGCACGCCCCGCAAGCTGCTGGACGTCAGCAAAGCTACCAAGCTGGGCTGGACCTACAAGACAGAGCTGGAAGACGGCCTGCGCCTTTCCTACGAGGACTTCCTGCATAACCCGATGCGCGCCGAGCGTTGAAAAGGAGATTGCATGAATATTATCCTGCTTTCCGGCGGCTCCGGCAAACGCCTGTGGCCGCTGTCCAATGACATCCGCTCCAAGCAGTTCATCAAAATTTTCAAGACCGCCGACGGCTACGAGTCGATGGTCCAGCGCGTCTACCGCCAGATCACCGAGGTGGACAAGGACGCCAGCGTTACCATCGCCACCAGCAAGACCCAGGTGTCGGCCATCCATAACCAGCTGGGTGACTCGGTGGGCGTCTGCGTTGAGCCCTGCCGCCGCGATACCTTCCCGGCTATTGCCCTGGCCACGGCCTACCTGCATGATGTAAAGGGCGTCGGCCCGGACGAGCCTGTCGTCGTATGCCCGGTGGACCCCTATGTCAATAACGACTACTTCGAGGCTCTCAAGCAGCTGTCTGACTTGGCTGAAAAGGGCGGGGCTAACCTCTCCCTGATGGGCATTGAGCCGACCTATCCCAGCGAAAAGTACGGCTACATCATCCCCGAAAGTGCTGGCTCCGTCAGCCCGGTGCGCACTTTTAAGGAGAAGCCCGACGCCAAAACGGCGGAGCAGTACATCGCCCAGGGAGCACTGTGGAACGGCGGCGTCTTTGCCTACCGCCTGGGCTACGTGCTGGACCGCGCCCATGAACTCATCGACTTCACCGACCATCAGGACCTCTTCAATAAGTACGAAACGCTGAACAAGATCAGCTTCGACTACGCCGTGGTCGAGCACGAGTCCAAAATTCAGGTCATGCGTTTTGCGGGGCAGTGGAAGGACATGGGCACCTGGAACACCCTGACCGAGGCGATGGAAGAACCGAAGATCGGCAAAGCCATCTTGAACGACGCCTGCGAGAACGTGCATGTGCTGAACGAGCTGGACGTGCCGGTGCTCTGCATGGGCCTGAAAGACGTGGTGGTCTCTGCCAGTCCCGAGGGCATCCTCGTCTCCGACAAAGAGCAGTCCAGCTACATCAAGCCCTTTGTGGACAAGATCGACCAGCAGATCATGTTTGCCGAGAAGTCCTGGGGCAGCTTCCGCGTGCTGGACGTGGAGGACGAAAGCCTGACCATCAAGATCACGCTGAACCCCGGCCACCGTATGAACTACCACAGCCATGCCCGCCGGGATGAGGTGTGGACGGTCATCTCCGGCCGCGGCTATGCCATCGTCGACGGCGTAAAGACCACCGTGCAGGCAGGGGATGTGGTGAAGATGCCCGCCGGCAGCCGCCACACCATCGTGGCCGACACCGAACTGAAAGTGATGGAAGTCCAGCTTGGCCGCGACATCAGTGTCCACGATAAAGAAAAGTTCCCGTTCCCGGAAGTGTAACCGTTAAACTCGGCCAAAACCGTAAATTTTGCCGCGGGGCACTTGACTTATGCCGAAAAATCAGTATAATAGTCTTGTTGCCCTTGTGTGCTGGTATGGCTCAGTTGGTAGAGCAGCTGATTCGTAATCAGCAGGTCGCCAGTTCAAGTCTGGCTACCAGCTCCAACGAAAATCCCCGATACATCGTTATTTTTCGATGCGTCGGGGATTTCTTTTTGTCTGTATTCAAACTCATTTTGACGCGAATGGTCATAATTTGGGCATAAATTTTTTCAAAACAGCTTTTTCACCCTATATTTTGCCGCTGGCGAATCCTTTCAAAAACGTTGCCCAGCGCATCCGCTGCCGCCGCATCAGACGAACGAATCATAGCGGCATAGATGTTTGTGGTCGTAGAAACCTGCGCATGACCCAAGCGTCCCGCAACCGTTGTTGCCGGGACGTGTGCCGCAATCAGCAACGCCGCATTGGAATGGCGCAGACTATGAAAGCGGCACGGCGGCAGGTTATGCTCCCGCAAAAATTCAGGGAACCAGGAGGAAACCTTGTTCGGGTCAAGCGGGTTTCCGTCCTGCTTAGTAAACAGCAGATCGTTCTTTACCCGCTTGCCTCCTTCCACCGTGATTTCCCGTTGCCAATAAGTACCCACCTTGATGCGCTCCCGCATTTGCCATTGCTTATAGTCTTTCAATAATTCTACGCAGTCGTCGCTCAGCCTTATGCAGCGACGGCTTTTTTTCGTTTTGGGATAGTCGAAAATCATTCCCTTGTGCGGGATATACGCAAGGTTTCGGTTGATTGCCAACACGCCGGCATCTAAATCTATATCCGACCAACGCAAGCCGCAGATTTCGCCCCGCCGGGCGCCCGTAAATAAGGCAATCTGCGTAATTACAGACATCTGCACAGGCGCATCCCCCAACGCCTCCAGCAAGGTGGCAATTTGCAGTTCGTCCAAAAACTCCACGTCGATTTCATCCAGCTTGGGCGGCGTGACACGATCGCAAGGGTTTTCATCCATAAGCTGCCACCGCACCGCCGTGCTGAACATGGATGAAAGCATTAAATGATAATGTCGCTGACTGTTTGCGCTGAGCGTATCGCCGCCGGAGCAGATGAAGGCTCTGGTAAACGCCCAGCCCGCCGCACTGGCTATTTTCTCGGCAGTTCTCTTGGAAACATTGCGTCCTGCCATTGCCTCCGACAGCGTTCGCTCCGAAATCCCGGCGGCTTGCCGCAGCGCTTGCCGTGTACCTTTGGGAAAGGCTTCCACAAACGCTGCCCGCGCCCTGTACTTGGAATCCTCCCGAACACCCGGCTGTGCCAACTGGCTGTAAAACTCCTGAATGTGACCGGGACGCAGTTTCGACAGCTTGATATGCCCCAGCGCAGCAGACACACGCGGCATCAGTTTTCTGTACCCGTCCACCGTGTATGCCTTTAGTTGTCTTTCGCAGTAGTCGCTCATCCAGCGTTCGGCAAGACCGTCCACCGTTAAATCGTTTGCGGTAAACAGACCGTCTTGAACACGTCGTTCAAAGTCGTCCGCGAACTCCTGCACAGCTTTCGCCTCTTGCCGTGCGGTCATCTTTGGCGGCGGTGTAAACGTCGCCGAACGGTAGACGTACCGACCATCTGCGCCCTGCCCGGCGGATACTTTGATGCGGTAGGAGACAGAGCCGTCTTTATTTGTCCGTTTCGTTATGTTTGCCATAGTCTTAACCTCCTAACCACTTTTTCTCTTTGTTTGTTCTTTTTAAAAAATTGTAATATAGAGTTAGATTCTCAACGGTCGGTCTTTCTCTTGCGGCACATTCTAATCCAATGTTTTCCTTTTCAAACTCCGATAGAAATTTACTGCTGTGCAGCTGCGCAGAAACTGTATTGCTTGCTTTTGTCCGGATGGCACCTCTGAGTCGTGTACAGTTCTGTATAATTTGCCGCACCGCTTGTTCGCAACTTTTATTTTCGCCCTTCAAAATCTCGCCACAACACGGGCTAATCTGCTTGCAATACTGGTTCTTCAGACTCTTTGTGGCGAACCAACGCCCACAATGGCGACATTTCACAAGCTTAAACCCATAGTAGCTATAGTAATAAAGCACCGCTACCATTACTTGTGTAACGTTTGTCAAATCGTCAAATTCCATACTTGTTGTATCATTGATGCTAACAGGCAGATAGTTCGACTTCATGCGGCTTGCTATGCGAATTTTGTCGACATCTTGCAATGAAAACGCAACAGATTCCTTACCGTCAAAGTATTCACGGAAGAAAAGCAATGTATGCCCTCTTTCAACACGTCCAAGCAATTTGTAGGATGTTGCAGGATGAATATCTTTGCCGGTCATTGCGTTACGCATATAGTTGATACAGTTTGTAACTATGGCATCCTCATTAAAATTGGGGTAATGTCTTTCTAAAGAATTGTATATAAGACCAAAGCAGTTTTCGGTCTTTATTGTCCACTGGCATTGTGCATTGTCATTCCTGATGGTGGTAATTTGTTCTGTGATGCGAATATTCACCCTTTCTAAAACCTCACTTTCTTAAAAAATGTTTCCTTTCAATAATATTATACAACAACTTTTTTGCAAAAGCAACAACAATTTTTTGGTGTAAAATAAGAGCATAACAAACGGTGCACCGCATGTTATGTCTTTATTGGGAGGTGATTTTATGAATCGGGCTAACGCCGAAATTCGGGAGGCGGTCGCAACGAACGGGTTCAAGCTGTGGGAGCTTGCGGCTGCACTTGGAATCAATGATGGAAACCTAAGCCGCAAGTTGCGTACAGAACTTCCGCCAAGCGAAAAACGCCATTTGTACGAGGTTATTGCAGCCATGAAAGCTCAAAGAGAGGGGCAGAACCATGTCAAAAATTGAATTTCCCCGTATGGCAACCATCTCGCAAGCTGCCGCTGAATCTGGCGTTCCTGCCTACCGTATTCGTCAGCTTTGCAAGGCGGGCACGGTGCGCAGCGTCCGGTGCGGACGCAAGGTGCTTGTGAATTTATCGAGCCCCGCTGCATGGATGCAGGGCGACGCAGAGCCGACACAACCCGGTATCCGCCGGGTAGGGATATGAACAGAAAAAAGCCGCCCCGGTGCTGGCACACCGAGACGGCAAGGTGGGAAAATAGCGCTGAGCGCTGCATTGCAGTTCCCACCTTCGAGTATACCACATTTTCGGAGGTGTTACAAATGAAAGTTACCGATTTCTTAGGACATGGCCGCGAAAGCGCAATCCTCGCCGATGTACTGGCCGCTAAACTAGAGACTACTCCGCGCGGACTGCGCAGCCAGATCATGCGAGCCCGTGATGCTGGCGAGATTATCCTATATGCCCCTGGCGGCTACGGTGGTTACTTCCTGCCGAGCGATGACCCGGAGACTGCACAAAAGGAGATGGCCGCCTTTTACCACGTCCAGGCTGCTAGATGCAAACATGGTCTAAAGGCAATCGCCCCGGTTGCCCGCAAGTTGGGCATCCCATTAGGCCAGCTGGATTTTGAAAGTGAGGAAACGCTATAATGGCACGCCGTAGAATGTTCAGCCTTGACGTGGTCGATACCGACAATTTTACGGAGATGTCCGTCAGCGCACAGGTTTTATACTTTCATCTGGGCATGCACGGCGACGATGACGGTTTCGTTTCAAGTCCGAGAAAAATTGCAAAGTCTGTTGGATGCAATACGGATGATTTAAAGTTGCTTGTGGCGAAAGGCTTTATCATTCCGTTTGATAGTGGTGTTGTGGTTATCCGAGACTGGAATGCGAACAACACACTACGAAACGATAGATACCGCCCTACGATTTATCAAGCAGAAAAGGCTGCAATCGAGGTAAACAAATTTGGCCGGTATGAGTTGGTATCCAGTGTGTCAACCGCTTTGCAACCATCTGGCAACCAAATGGAACCACAACCCAACTTAACAGAACCCAACGGAACAGAACCTAGAAAAGAGATTGCGGACAAGCCGCCCCGCCAGCGTTTCACACCACCGTCTGAGGACGAGGCTATTAATTACTTTGACGAACAAGGTTCGTCAGCGACAGAGGCAAAATCCTTTATCGACTACTTCACAGCCAACGGCTGGAAGGTGGGCGGAAGAGCCTGTATGAAGGACTGGCAGGCTGCCGCCCGTAATTGGATACGCCGTGCCGGACAGTATAACCATCCACAAACGCAGCGGACAGCACAGGAACCCGCCTCTGATACATTGTCCCGCGTTGCCGTCCAACTGAAAGCCGGAAACCTTGATTTACTGGGAGGGAAAATATGACCATCGATGAAGTCACCACCTTAATGCGCTGGAATGTTGCCATGTACAGCAATTCGGCAAAGCCGCTGACGGATGAAAATGCTGCAACACAAATTGCCATCTGGTCGGCAGAGCTGGCAGACGTTCCTGCATATGCAGGGCAGGCAGCTATGCAGAAAGCGTTCACTGTCTGCCGTTTTCCGGTCACGCTGGCAGACTTGTGCGACCAACTGCGAGCTATCCAAACACAGTATGAAATTCCTTCCGCTGACGCTTGGCTTTGCATCCAAAGGATGATTTCGCGGGTTCGTTATTACGGGGAACCGCCGCTTGACTACAGCAAAATGTTTTCGTGCTTGCCTGCCGTTGCACGGGATTGGTTGGGGAGCTACCAAGCAGCGCTTGAACTGAACCATATGACGGATGAGGGGCGCGCATATAAGAGAGCAGAATTTGAACGGTTTTACGATAAATGGCAAAAGGCAGCCCCTATAAATCCCGCCCTTTTACCAACGTGTGCCGATGATTGCGCACGACTTGCGGAAAAAGGCTCTGTTGCATTGCTGACTGCAAAATCTTGGAACGATGGTTGGCATTAGTTGCCTGATATAAATCCTCGTCATCGTGAATAACGCGATAAATTTTTTAACAATTTCACAAAGGAGAGTTTTGCCATGTTTAACCGCCCTGACATAAACGTAAAAAAGTCGCCCCGTGATCAGGCAGAACGCATTTACTGGATTGCCCGCACCATAGACGTATTGGGGACATCAATGATTGAGAACCGGGAAAGTTCTGCTTACAGTATGCACGAGTATGGGAAGATGCTGCGAACGCTAACAGATGAGATTCAGACCGAATCCCTTGATTTGATTGATTTTAATTGAAGGAGGGCGCCCGTGAAGATTAGAATTACATATTCCGAACAGGAACGCGCCACCTTTGAGCGCATCCGTGCCGAACTGTTGCAGAGCCTGCCTAATGTTCGGCAGCACAGCAGCACAGCGCCGAACGGCGTAAAGGTGCTCTACCTGACAACTTGCAAAAATTGACGTTTTATGGTATAATATACAAAATTTGAGTACCGCCGAAAGGTATGCCGCACAGGCTCAGGGAAGCAAGAAAAAGTTTCCTTGAGTCTGTGCTTTTTTCGTATGACGGAGGGTTTCATCATGTCGGCAGCAGAACAACAGGCAACCAACATCGCCCTTGCCCAACTGGCGGCATCCGGGAATAGCTTTGCGCTGGGGCAGCTGTGGGAGCTTAATAAAGGGCTGCTTCACACCCTGTTTTGGAAGTGGTATCCTTCACACAAAGACCTTGCGGACGCGCACGGAATGACTGCTGACGATTTCGAGCAAGAGAGCTTTTTTGCGGTAGAATACGCCGCCAAGACCTACGACCCGGCACGGGGAGCTTTTACAACGTGGCTTTCACAGGCAATGCGCCGTCAGATTTCCCTTGCTATGTCGAACGGGCATCGTCGAAGTTTTGCAGACTCTGACGGAAATATCCACACAACCAGCGCTGACCCTCTGAATCACTGTTCCAGCTTAGACATTAAAGCCAATCCGGAAAATCCGGAAAGCAGCACAATCGGAGAATTACAGCCAGACCCCACAGCCGAACAGGCATTTGCAGACGCAGAAACGCGCCTGTTTAACGCCGAATTGCGTCAAGTGATAGACGATGTATTAGACCGCTGTGACCCGTCAGAGGGCGCCTCCATTCGCCATAGATACTATAGCGGATTATCCCTTGCAGCAACCGGCGAAAAGATGGGGCTGACCGCCTCACAGGTTCGCACAGTAGAGGGACGTGCGCTGAGAAAGCTGCGGTCAGATGTGCGTTTGAATCGCTGGCACGATGCAGTCATTGCCGGTGAATCGTGGCGCGGAACAGGACTGAGCGCGTGGCAAAACGGCGGAAGCGTAGAGGAACGCGCCATTGAATGGGTAGAAAAGCTGGAATCTTCCCGATAAACCCCGCCGGGATTGCCGCAAAGCGTGAAAAACCGCCCGAAAACGGCGTTTTGATTGAGAGGTGATAAATTGACACCTAAACAGGAACGGGCGCTTGCAGCGCTTATTTCGTGCCCCACAGCGCGGGCAGCAGCCAAAGCCGCCGGGCTTTCTGAATCTGCATTGCGTCGCTATAAGCAAGACCCAGTATTTCAAGCCGAATACAGTAAGCGCTGCAATGAACTACTAGAAGCAGCTTGCACCAAAGCTAAAAGCGTATTGCCGCCCGCGATTGAGCGACTAGCCGCGATTGTACAGGATGACACACAGCAGCCGCGCGAACAAATAGCCGCGTGCCGCGCCTTGTGCGAATACTCGCTGCGGCTAAACGAAGCCGTAGACATTGAACAGCGCTTGCGGGCGCTGGAAGAAAGGGGGAAAAACGAAACGTGAAGGGCGATGTATTAACGCGACTGAAACGCCTTGAAGATGCCTTGAAGCAGGGCGATGGCGTTATTATCGTTGAAGCCGTTCCCGGCGGTTACAGACTGCCAAACGGCGATACCGTAAAAACCGTTGAAGCGCTGAAAAACAAATACAGCGTGATTATTATTGATGACCTATAAAACACAAGAAAGTAGGTGACGGTATGGAAATTTTCAGCTATGAACATTTTGAATTGATTGTGCGCAAAATCTGCCGATGGAACTTGACAGCGCAATTTCAGCCAGCGTAATTGCGGCGCAGGGAAACACGGCGTTCCGCCCGCACAATGCCTTTAAGAGCAGAATTTTGGAGGATTCTAATGAACGAAACTAAAAATCAAGAAAACGAAAGATTGAAGAAAGAACTTTCCGAAACGTTAGAAAATCTGCGCCAGCAGCGCGATATGATGTTCTATCAGATTGTAACGTGGTTTTGCCTGGGCATTACGTTTACCTGTGTGTTCCTTCTGCCTCTTGCAAACTTCATTAAAGGTTTAATGTAAAAACAGCCCTATAAATGCACATACAGCTGCGACAAGTCCAGATATAGCGGCAATCCGCGCCGCGCTGAATCAGGTGTACTCCGACTGTAAGGGCGGAAACTGCGCAATCCTGCGTTTGTGGGATGATATTTCACGCGTCGCCAATCTGTGCAGCGGGCAGTGTTACGAGGACTGCAAGGATTTCCCCGCCGTCATTGTCGAAATGGGCAAAAGATGGGAAGAACTGACCGCGAACGTCATTGAAAATTTTTTACGTGCGCGTATCGTGTCAATAAACTAATTCACCCCCAGCGGGACGAACCGTCGGGGGCTTTTGCATACTTTGAGCATCGCAACGCCACAGCGCGAGAAACACGCCCGTTTTGACGTTGCGGGTCTGTTTAATATAGTTGTCGTCTGGAGTACAAAACGTGCCACAGAGCCTTGCAGGGGCTTTACAGCGCATCACCCTATTCTTTGCTATCATCCCCGGCGGGCCTTCTTTTATTGTGCAAGTGTATCGGAATTTTTCGGACATATATAAAAGGCTGCATAAAGGGTAAAAGGCGCGCCGCATAAACAGCACGCCGAAGATTAACATATTATGCCGCCAGAGCCGCCGAGTTTTTCCGTATTTTCTATTATAAAGGATTCGGGGAATTAACGAACGTGTCGAAGTCTTGCAATGCTTCATCGAGCGCGGAAAAATCAAGTGACGGCAGCGCGTCACCCGGCAAGGTATCAATAATCTGCTTTGCCTGCGCTCTCTCGCTCAAAATAACGCCCCCTTTACGGTTTCTCTTTATTTAACTGTTGGCTGATTGCCGCCACAATATACGCATTCAGGCTAACTCCCTCTGCATCAGCAGCGGCTTGAACTTCATCCTTTGTCGGGCTGGTATCTTTTTTCAACACGAGGTTTACACGGTCATAGGCTTTAGCATTCCATTTGTTATTCGCCTTTGTTCTTGCTGTTCCCAATGGTTACACCTCCTCTTACATATTATAGCACGCAATCTGTACTTGCGCAAGTGTACAATTTGTACTTATGCAAGTGTATATCTTTGTGCAATTTGCATATTGAATGTACTTGCGCAATGGTATATAATAAAGATGTCGAAAGGGAAAAGGTCAAGGCGGACGTCAAGCGAAAGCCCACCAGAAACGCCAGATAAGACGCGGACAGGATTGCTAGAACCTCACAGAGCGCAGACAGCACCGAGCCACCGCGAACCTTAACCCCCAACGGCAAAAGAAAAGCGCCCGGCATAGCTACCAACTACACACCGAGCGCACCCCCACAATAGGGCAAACCCATTATAGCACGGTTTGCCCCAAAATGTAAAGGAGCAAGCAATGAAGCAGTATGACCTTAGCGCGATTATGAGCCGTGCGTGGGCGATTTTCCGCAAAGGAGGGATAGTATTTGCCGAAGCCCTGCACAGAGCTTGGCAGAGCGCCAAAGCCCGCCCACAGAACGCGGCAGCGATTGCAGCAGCCAAAGCATCCGCCGGGATTGCAGAGGATTGCAAAACGTGGGCTGACTGGAAAGCGGCGGGATATGAAGTGATTCACGGCAGCAAGGCGCTTTTCCGCGCCGTCCTAATCTGGGCAAGTCACGGCAATGGCAAGACGTACACGGCAAGTTTTTTCGGCGCAAACCAAGTGCAGCCGATTAAAGCATAACAAACGAATAAACAAAGCTGCGCTATCAGGCTTGACGGGCTTGCGAGGTATTAAAAATGGATTACACTAAAATTGTGAAGGTTCTTTCGTTAGCAGCAACAGGGAACAGCATTGATGCAGCTCTTGACGAAATGAGTAAAAAAGAGCTTGAATGTCTGCTTGAACTGTGCGAGGAAGAAAAAGCCCGTCGCCAAGCGGCAAAGAATGGAGGCGCTTGTAATGATTGATAAAGAATCGGAAACCATTGAATACTTAGTATCCATACTGCTGACCTTTACCTCTGACCAAATGGCAGTGTTTGTGGCAGGTGCGCAGGAAATCATCGCCCAGTACACCCCGAAAAATTGACCACCGTGCGCCAACACCCCCGGCGGGAAGAACCCATAACAGGCAGAGCGCCCTTAGCGGGGCGCTTTTCCCATTTATGGGACTGCTGAAATGGTCATAATTTGGGCATAATTCTATTAAAAACTACTAAAAGTGACTAAACGACACTCAACACAGATTGTCATAATATCGCAAAATATTGCACATTATTTAACGACACAACGCGAAGAAACGGCGATTCGTAATCAGCAGGTCGCCAGTTCAAGTCTGGCTACCAGCTCCAAGCGTAAAAGTCTGCGGCAGGTTTCCTGTCGCAGGCTTTTTGTGTATGAGGGAGAGACACTGCAAAAATTAAACAAAAACAGCAAAAATGTCGCTTGAACTTAAACCTCGGTTCCATGTTATAGTTTTATGGCAGGTTGAATACCTGCGGCCTTGACAAACCCGACGGCTGCATGTATGATAGAGCAGTTGATTTTGCAAGCATACTAAAAAAGTAGGAAATAAAACCCCAAGGAGGGAACATCCCCATCATGACAGAACGCCTTGCCCAGATATTGGCGGATTCCTTTTTTAAGATCCTGATCCCTGGCATTACCGTCACCATCCCGTTGACGGCGCTGTCCTTTTCTATTTCTCTTGTCATCTCCGTGGCGGTGGCGCTGGTGCAGTTTGCCCAGGTGCCGGTACTTACCAAGCTGGCCCGCCTGTACATCTGGATCATCCGTGGTACGCCCATTCTGGTGCAGCTGTTTGTAGTGTTCTACGGCCTGCCGGGTGTCGGCATCCTCATCGAGCCGTTCCCTGCGGCGGTGCTGGTGTTTTCCATCAACGAGGGTGCTTACGGTGCCGAGACTATCCGCGCGGCGCTGGAATCGGTGCCCAAGGGCCAGCTGGAAGCAGGGCAGTGCGTGGGCATGAGCTACATGCAGATCATGTGGCGCATCATCCTGCCGCAAGCCCTGCGCACGGCGTTCCCCACGCTGGCTAACTCCCTGATCGCCATGGTCAAGGATACCTCTCTGGCGGCCAATATCACCGTGACCGAAATGTTCATGACCACCCAGCGCATCGTCGCCCGCACCTACGAGCCGCTGGCTCTCTATCTGGAGGTCGGCCTTGTCTACCTGCTGTTCTGCACGGTGCTGACCCGCGTGCAGGCCTGGGGCGAGAAGCTGCTGAACCGCCGCGGCGCACAAAGGAGTTGATACGATGCTGGAAATCCATGATCTGCAAAAATCCTTCGGTGACCTGCATGTCTTAAGGGGCATCGATCTCAATATCCAGAAGGGCGATGTCGTGGCCGTCCTCGGCTCCAGCGGCAGCGGCAAAACAACGCTTCTGCGCTGCATGAACTTTTTGGAACATGCCGATGCGGGCACCATGGTCTTTGACGGCCAGCAGGTAGAGCTGAGCCGCATCACCCACGCCCAGATTCACGCCCTGCGCCGCCGCACCGGTTTTGTGTTCCAAAACTACAACCTGTTCGCCAACAAGACCGCGCTGCAAAACGTGACCGAGGGCCTTGTCATTGCCCGCAAGATGGACAAGCACCAGGCCGACGAGATCGCCCGTGCCGCGCTGGATAAAGTCGGCATGGGGGACCGCTGCGACCACTATCCCAGCCAGCTTTCCGGCGGCCAGCAGCAGCGCGTGGCCATTGCCCGCGCCATTGCTTACGACCCGGAGATCCTCTATTTCGACGAGCCGACCTCGGCCCTCGACCCCGAGCTGACCGGCGAGGTGCTGACCGTCATGCGCCGTTTGGCCGATGAGGGTCGCACGATGCTGGTCGTCACCCACGAGATGGACTTCGCCCGCCATGTGGCCAACCGCGTTGTCTTTATGGACGCCGGCGTCATCGTGGAGCAGGCCGACGCCGAAACTTTCTTCACCAACCCGCAGCAGCCCCGCACCCGGGAGTTCCTGCAGAATTACAAACAAAGGAGTTTTACCTGATGAACCGTAAAAAGATCACCGCCCTGGCCCTGACCGCCGCTATTTCCGCCGCCGTGCTGGCTGGCTGCGGCAGCTCTGCCGCTTCTTCCGCTGCCCCGGCTGCTGATTCCGCCGCCGACAGCGCCACCACCGATACCGCCGCTTCTGCCGACCTGCTGAGCCAGATCCAGGAGCGCGGCACCATCACCGTCGCCATGGAGGGCACCTGGGCCCCCTGGACCTACCACGATGAAAACGACAACCTCGTCGGCTATGACGTGGAAGTTGCTACCCTGATCGCCGAGAAGCTGGGCGTTGAGCCGGAGTTCATCGAGGGCGAGTGGGACGGCCTGCTGGCCGGTCTGGACGCTGGCCGTTACGACATCATGGTCAACGGCGTGGACATCACCGAGGAGCGCGCCGAGAAATACGACTTCTCCGAGCCGTACGCCTACAACCGCACCGCCGTCATCACCAAGGGTGATAACGACACCATCAACAGCCTGGAAGATCTGAAGGACAAAAAGACCGCCAACACCATCTCCAGCACCTACGCCCAGTTGGCTGAGCAGTACGGCGCCGATGTTACCGGCGTGGACGACCTGAACCAGACCTTCGAACTGCTGAACAGCGGCCGCATCGATGCTACCCTGAACGCTGAGGTTACCTTTTACGACTACACCAAAGAGCATCCAGACGCCAACGTCAAGATCGCAGTCCTGACCCAGGACGCCAACGAGGTTGCTATCCCGCTGCGCAAGGGCGACGAGACCGCCACCCTGCGTGAGGCCATTAACACCGCCATTGACGAGCTGCGTGCCTCCGGCCAGCTGAAAGATCTGAGCGAAAAGTACTTCGGCACCGACATTTCCTCCAACGACTAACAGGAAACCGGCCGCCTGACAGCTTACAGCAACCACACCGCTCTGCAGTGTTCTCTGCAGGGCGGTTTTCTTGCGAAAAAACGCAAAATTTGCATGGTTTCACCCCTTGATTTTGCCGCCGCGCGTGCTATAATAACAGCCGCGGTATTTATAAGGGCCGCCGTGATAGAGAACGCATTTTGGAAAGTAGAGAGTATAGAGGGAATAAACGCACTATGACAAAAGACCTTACCGGCGGCAACCCGCTGAAAGTGATCCTGTTCTTCACCCTGCCGCTTGTGCTGGGCAATCTGTTCCAGCAGTTTTACGCGCTGGCAGATACCATCATCGTAGGCCGTTTCTGCGGCGTCAGTGCGCTGGCGTCGGTCGGCTCCACCGGCTCCATCAACTACCTGATCCTGGGCTTCGTCATTGGCATCTGCAATGGTTTTGCCATCCCCATCGCTCAGCTGTTCGGCGCACGGGATTACAGCGACCTGCGCCGCCATGTGGCTAATGCCGCCTGGCTGTGCATCGCATTCAGCGTAGTGCTTACCATCACCACGGTGACCCTGACCCGCCCGCTGCTGGTGCTGATGCAGACGCCTGAGGACATCCTGGACGGCGCGGTCATCTATATTGGCTGGATCTTCGCCAGCATCCCGTTCATCTTTTTGTACAACATGGTCGCCAGCATCATGCGCGCCCTGGGCGACAGCAAAACGCCGCTGTACTTCCTGATCCTGACCAGCGCCCTGAACATCGGCCTGGATCTTTTGTTCATCGTGCCGTTCAAGATGGGAATCCTCGGCGCAGCGCTGGCCACCGATATTTCCCAGGCCATCTCCGGCATGGTCAGCTTCGGCTTCCTGTGCCGCAAGTTTGAGGTGCTGCATATGCAGAAAGGCGAGTTCGCCTTCAGCAAGCGCGCCTGCATCCGCCTGATGGGCATCGGTGTGCCGATGGGCCTGCAGTGCAGCATCACGGCCATCGGCAGTGTTATCATGCAGTGGGCCGTCAACGTGCTGGGCAGCACGGCTGTCGCCGCCGTCACCGCCGCCAGCAAGACGATGAACCTGCTGACCGTCCCGCTGGAGAGCGTCGGCACGGCCATGGCCACCTACTCGGGCCAGAACCTGGGTGCCGCCCGGATGGACCGCGTGCGCAAAGGCGTTACCAGCGCACTGCTGATCGCCACCGTCTACAGCATTGCTTCGGCTCTTATCCTGCATTTTGCCGATGTAGCCGTCATGTCCCTCTTCCTCGACACGACCACCGAGGTGGAGATCGTCGCCATGGGGCGCGAGTACCTCTTCTGGAACAGCGTGTTTTTCGTGCCGCTGGGTGCGCTGATCGTCTGGCGTTACAGCATCCAGGGCCTGGGCTTCTCCACGCTGGCCATGATGGCCGGCGTGGCCGAGATGATCGCCCGTACCGCCGTGGCCATCGTGCTGGTGCCGATGCTGGGCTACTTTGGCGCCGAGCTGGCGAACCCCGCCGCTTGGATCGCGGCCTGCATCTTCCTGTACCCGGCCTACCGCTGGACCTGCCGCCAGTTGGACGACCGCCTGCTGGCCGCCCGCCTGCATATTCAGAGCGAAAGCCCGGAACACGAAGCTGCCCTGTAAAGCAAACGCGGATTGAATTCTACGCAAAACAGCCGCCCCTTGGGGCGGCCTTTTTGCATATTCCTGCATATTTTCCCGCACCGCTCTTGCCGAAAGCCGGTAAACAGCGTATAATAACAACTATCTTAGTTGGGAAAGGAAAGAGCAGCTATGCCGCAGAAAAAGCCGTTTGTTACGCTGGCCCAGGCACGGGCCATTGCCGCCGAGATCCCCACGCCCTTCCACCTGTATGATGAGGCCGGTATCCGCGCGAACGCCCGCAAGGTCAACGCCGCGTTCAGCTGGAATAAAGGCTTCAAGGAGTACTTTGCCGTCAAGGCCACCCCGAACCCTTACATCCTGAAAATTCTGCAGGAGGAGGGCTGCGGCGTCGACTGCTCCAGCTACACCGAGCTGCTGATGGGCGAGGCCTGCGGCTTTACCGGCAGCGACATCATGTTTTCCTCCAACGAGACGCCGGCGCAGGACATGCAGAAAGCCTACGAGCTGGGCGCTTACATCAACCTGGACGATTTGACCCATGTGGACTTCCTCAAAGAAACGGCCGGTATCCCCAAGACCGTTTGCTGCCGCTACAATCCGGGCGGTGTGTTTGAGCTGGGCAACGGCATCATGGATAACCCCGGCGACGCCAAGTACGGCATGAGCGAGGACCAGATGGCCGAGGCCTACACCCGTCTGATGGCATTGGGCGCAGAGGAGTTCGGCATCCATTCCTTCCTCGCCAGCAACACTGTCACCGATGACTATTATCCCAAGCTCGCCGGCATCCTGTTTGAACTGGCCGTCCGTCTGCACAAGCGCACCGGCGCAAAAATCAAGTTTATCAACCTGTCCGGCGGCGTGGGCATTGCCTACCGCCCCGACCAGCGCAGCAACGACATCGCCGCCATCGGCGAAGGTGTACGCAAAAAATTTGAGGAGATCCTCGTGCCCGCTGGGATGGGCGATGTAGCCATCTTTACCGAGATGGGCCGCTTCATGCTGGCGCCCTACGGTGCCCTCATTACCACCGCCATCCACGAAAAGCACATTTATAAGGAGTATATCGGTGTTGACGCCTGTGCCGCCAACCTGATGCGCCCGGCCATGTACGGCTCCTACCACCACATCACGGTGCTGGGCAAAGAAGATGCCCCCTGCGATCACAAGTACGATGTCGTCGGCGGCCTGTGCGAGAATAACGATAAGTTTGCCATCGACCGCATGTTGCCTGAAATCGACAAGGGCGACATCCTCTTTATCCACGATGCCGGTGCCCACGGCTTCTCGATGGGCTACAACTACAACGGCAAGCTGCGCAGCGCCGAGGTGCTGCTGAAACCGGACGGCTCCTTCCAGAAGATTCGCCGTGCCGAGACCCCGGCCGACTACTTTGCCACCTTCGACTTTACGCCGTTCTTCAAAAAATAATCGCAAAACAAAAGCAGATGCACCCGTTGCGGTACATCTGCTTTTTGCATATTTTGTTTTAGGCAATACCGCATAATTCTAAGTGCCGATACGGCGAGCGAGGTGCGGCAGATGCTAAGCCAAAAGCGCAGATAATACTTTGTGTATTATCGAGCATTTTGGCAACGCAGATGCCGTGCCGCAGCCGCCGGAGCGGTGCTTAAGCCGTTAGGCGGGAATTGTGCGGTGTTGCCTTTACTTTTGCAGCAAGGTTATTCCGCTTTGGCAGCGGCGATCTCGGCGGCATCCGCCTTGCTGAACTCGCCCAGGGGCAGCACCAGCTTGGCCAGCAATTCCTGCGGCAGGTCAGCCAGCAGGGCACTTTGGTCAGCCTCGGCATCCACAGCGGTAATGATGTGGGACACGCCGCCCTCGTCCACTTCAATGCGGGCATAATGCCCGGTGGCGATAAAGGCGCAGTCCAGCTTGGCGGCCTGCTCGGCCAGCAGCGGCAGCAGCGTGGCCGGGGCGGCGGGGGAGTCGGCAGTATCTTCGGCGGTAAAGGTCAGCACGGCAAAGCCCTGTTGTTGCAAAATGTGGTAGGCTGCTGCGGCATCAGCGCCACTGTTCAGCCCCAGCAGCACTTTGTCCTGCTTTTCAAAGGTGTTGAAACCATCCATTGTCTTTCTCCTTATTTTATAGGTGGAGGGGGGCGTTATGCCTGGCGGCCGCCGTACTTTTTGCTCTGCTCCACGGCCATGCGGTCGCAGCGCTCGTTTTCGGGGTGGCCGGCGTGGCCTTTCAGCCAGTGGTAGGTAATCTTGTGCTTTTCGCTTTCTTCCAAAAGCGGGGCCCACAGGTCAGGGTTCAGGGCGGGGGACTTGTCGGCTTTTTTCCAGCCGCGGGCGCGCCACCCCTTGGCCCAGCCTTTTTCCAGCCCGTTGATGACATACTGGCTGTCGCTGTACAAATCGATGGCGCAGGGCTCTTTCAACTGGCGCAGGGCTTCCAGCAGGGCGGTCATCTCCATGCGGTTGTTGGTGGTGTTGGCCTCGCCGCCGGAAAGCTCCTTCTCGTACACTTTCTGTGCGGTACGGAACCGCAAAATGGCCCCCCAGCCGCCGGGGCCGGGGTTGCCGCTGCACGCGCCGTCGGTATAAATTTCAATCTGTTTCATTCGTAATCTCCCATGATCCGGTAATACTATTTATTATAGCGTGTCCCTGCAAAGATGGCAAGGCGTTTGACAAGTAACCACAATCCGTTTATAATAAATAGTAATTGCAATGTTGTGTATGAAACCGGGCCCGGCCGCACCTTTTCAGGTGGGCTCTTCGCGCCCAGCCACTGTCTTATAAGGGTAGACCCACCCTTTAGCAAAAATACATAAATCGCAAACAGGCGCAGGAAATGTCGGCGTGTACAGAGCGGTATACGTCAGTCCTGCTAGACGAGAATCGGAGGTTTTCATGGAAGAATTCAAGCCTAAGCGTAAAAATAACAACTATTCTGGCACCGACAAGGCCGGTGCGCCGCGCCGCGCCCCGCGCCAGAATCATCAGAATAAGCCCCCGCAGGAGAATAGCACCCCGGCCAATAAGCCCCGCCGCCGTCCTGCCCGCCCGGCCGCTGCCGAAGCTGCCCAGGCCCCGGCACAATCCGTGCCTGCACCGCGCCCGCGCCGCCCCCGCAACACACCGCAGGGGGAGGGTCAGGCTCCGCACCAGCAGCGCCGCGGCCGCAAGCCCCAGAAGAATAACAATGCCCCCCACTACGAGATGACTCCGGCCATCCCCATGCATATCTGCCCGCTGGGCGGCCTGGGTGAAGTCGGCAAAAACATCACCCTGTATGAGTGCCAGGGCGATATGATCCTGGTCGATTGCGGCCTCGTCTTCCCGGATGCGGATATGTTCGGCGTCGATCTGGTCATCCCGGATTTCACCTACGTGCTGGAGAACAAGGACCGCATCAAGGGCCTGTTCATCACCCACGGACACGAGGACCACATCGGCAGCCTGCCGTACCTGCTCAAAAAATTCAACGTGCCGATCTACGCCGCTCGGCTGACCATCGGCCTCATCAAGAATAAGCTTGAGGAACACGGCTTGGCATCCAGCGCCGTCTTCCACGAGATCCGCCCCCGCCAGAAGGTCAAGCTCGGCTGCTTCACCGTCGAACCCATTCATGTGAACCACTCTATCCCCGACGCGCTGGCTTTCGCCATCGAGTGCCCGGCGGGCGTGGTCATCCACACCGGCGACTTCAAGGTCGACTACACGCCGCTGTCCGGTGATGCCGTCACCGACCTGTCCACCATTGCCGAGTACGGCCGCAAGGGCGTGCTGGCTCTGCTGTCCGACTCCACCAACGCCGAGCGCCCGGGCTTTACCGCGACGGAGCAGACGGTGGCCGAGGGCGTGCGCGGCCTGTTCGGCAAGGCAGGCAAGCGCCGCATCATCGTGGCGACCTTTGCTTCCAACATCTACCGCGTGCAGCAGATCATCGACCTGGCCATTGAGTCGGGCCGCAAGGTGGCCGTCAGCGGCCGTAGCATGGTCTCCAACACCGAGATGGCCCGCGAACTGGGGTACCTGCATGCCCCTGACAATGTGCTGATCCCCATCGAGGAGATCAACAAGTACCCGCCGGAAAAGGTCGTGCTCATTACCACCGGCAGCCAGGGCGAGCCGCTGTCTGCGCTGTCCCGCATGGCGCAGGCCAGCCACCGTCAGGTCAAGGTCGGCCCCAACGACTTTATCATCATCTCGGCCCGTCCCATCCCCGGCAACGAAAAGACCGTTACCAAGGTCGTCAACGGCCTGCTGGCCCTGGGCGCCGAGGTCATCTACGAGAACATGTACGACACCCATGTTTCGGGCCACGCCTGCCAGGAAGAACAGAAGCTTATGCTGACCCTGGCGCACCCGCAGTACTTCCTGCCCGTGCACGGTGAGTTCAAGCAGCTCAAGCGCCACGCCGAGACGGCCGAGCACCTGGGCTATATCCCGAAGCAGAACATTTATATCGCCGAGAACGGCCAGAACATCCGCCTGTCTGCCGACGGTATGACCGTGGAGAACACCGTTACCGCCGGCGCCGTCATGGTGGATGGCTACGGCGTGGGCGATGTGGGCAATGTGGTCCTGCGTGACCGCCACCACCTGTCCGAGGATGGCATCATCATCGTGACGGCTGCTGTGGATGGTTCCACCGGCCAGGTGCTGTCCGGTCCGGATCTTGTCAGCCGCGGCTTCGTCTATGTCCGCGAGAGCGAGGAACTGATGGACGGTGCCCGCATGCAGGTAGAGATGGCCCTGGACCGCAGCCTGAGCGACAATATGCACGATTGGGCCAGTGTCAAGGCCCGTGTGCGCGAGGCACTTTCCAGCTATATCTACCGCAAGACCAAGCGCAGCCCGATGATCCTGCCTATCCTGCTGGAAGTGTAAGATCACCCCAAACTGATGTAAAAATGTGAGGGATTTGCCATGAAGCAAAAGCAAGGCCTGGATCTGGCAGCGGTCATCCTGCTGCTGCTCATTGCCTGCGCGGCTTTGGCCGTGCCGGTGGCGTTGCTGTCGCCCAAATGGCTCATTGCCCCGGCCGTGCTGGTCGTTGCAGCGCTGGGCGTACTGTGGTATCAGCGCCGCCGTCTGCGCACCTTTGTGGCCAAAAACCTTTGCAGTACGGACTTTGAGAACAGCCGCATCCAGTACAGCCTGACCGGCCTGCCCATCCCCACGATGCTGATTGCAGACGGCCGCGTGCTGTGGTATAATACTATCTTCCGGGAGGAAGTGCTGAACGGCACCGATGCCGTGACCCGGCCTATCGACCGGATTTTCCCGGAACTGGACCTTGCGGTCTGCAGCCGCCCCCACGGTCAGGACTTGACCGTAGGGAACAAGCGGTTCACGGCCTACGCAGGCGCCGCCAAGGGCAGCCGCGGGGCCAACATCGTCTACCTTGTGGACGATACCGTTTATAAACAAACGCTGGAGGAATACACCGCCAGCCGCCCCGCCTGTCTGATTATCGTGATCGACAGCTACGATGAACTGTTCGACGACATGAAGGACAGCGAGCAGGCCAAGGAGCTGGAAGCTATCAACAGTCTGCTGGAAGCGTACATCGCCAAAAGCACCGGTTTCCTGCGCAAGATCTCCAATAGCCGCTACATTGCGGTAGTGGAGGAACGCGACATCCACTGGATGCTGCAGGAACGGTTTGAAATTCTTGACCAGGTGCGCGCGCTGCATCCCGGCGGCTTTACCACGCTGTCCATCGGCGTAGGTCACGGCGGCAAGACTTTGCAGGAATGTCACCAGATGGCCCGTGAGAGCATCGATATTGCCCTCGGCCGAGGCGGCGACCAGGCGGCTGTCAAGACCGTAGACGGCTTTGAATTCTACGGAGGTATCTCCCACGGTGTCGAAAAGCGCAGTCATGTGCGCAGCCGCATCATCGCCAACGCCTTGTGCGACCTCATCAAAAAGAGTGACAGCGTCATCATTATGGGCCACCGCATGAGCGACCTGGATGCCATCGGCTCGGCCATCGGTGTGCTGCGCATCTGCAAGATCTGCGGCGTCCCGGCGGTCATCGCCGTCAACAGCGACGCTACCCTGGCAGGCCCGCTGCTGAAGACTTTCATCGATGCAGGCGAGGGACACAACTTCATCCCGCCGGACCAAACGCTGGATGTTATCACGCCCCGCACGCTGCTGATCGTGGTGGATACCTACCAGAAGCGCCTGCTGGAAAGCCAGAAAATCTACGAAAAGTGCAAGCGCGTTGTTGTCATCGATCACCACCGCATGGCGGTCGGCCATATCGACAACCCGCTGCTGCTCTACCACGAGCCTTACGCCTCCAGTGCCAGCGAACTGGTGTGTGAACTGCTGCAGTTCCTGCCCAAAGAGGATAACATCACCGCGCTGGAAGCCCAGGCCTTGCTGGCCGGCATCATGCTGGACACCCGCAGCTTTGCGCTGCATGTGGGCGTGCGCACCTTTGAGGCTGCCGCCTGGCTGCGCAGCCGTGGCGCCCAGACTGCCGATACCAAGCTGCTGTTCAACACCTCGAAAGAGGAGTACGAGGCCCGCGCCCACATTGTGGAAAGCGCCTACATTTACAAAGGCTGTGCCATCGCCCTCTCGGAGGAGCTGGATGCTGGCATGAACGTAGTGCTGCCCATGGCGGCCAACGATCTGCTGACCATCAACGGCGTGGACGCCAGCTTTGTGGCTGTCGCCAAAAACGGCGGCGTCAACATCTCTGCCCGCAGTATGGGCGCCTTGAACGTGCAGGTCATTCTGGAGCCCTTGGGCGGCGGCGGTCATTTGATGATGGCCGGTGCCCAGCTGCATGACTGTACCCTGCAGGATGCCGAAACGCGCATCCGTGAACAAATTGACATTTACCGCGCCGCCCAGGCTGCCCAGCAGGACGCGGCACGGTAAAAATAGAGACATACGGAGGGAATCTATATGAAGATCATTCTGAAACAGGATGTCAAGACCATCGGTAAAAAAGACGAGATCCATGAGGTTTCGGACGGTTACGCCCGCAACTTTCTGTTCCCCCGCGGCCTGGCTGCTCCCGCAGACGCCGCTGCCCTGAACCAGGCCCGCACCAAGAGCGAGGCCAAGGCCCACCATGAGGCAGAAGCCCGCACGGCTGCCGAGGAGCTGGCTGCCAAGATCAAGGGCCAGGTCGTCACCGCCAAAGTCAAGGGCGGTGCCTCCGGCAAGCTGTACGGCAAGGTCACCGGCAAAGAAGTCGCTGAACTGCTGACCCAGCTGACCGGCACCGAGATCGACAAGAAAAAAGTCGAGCTGCCGTCCGCTATCAAGGAGTTTGGCAGCTATGACGCCGCTGTGCGCCTGTATGCCGGCGTTGTCGCACCGTTCAAACTGAAAGTGGAAGAACTGTAAAGCCAACCAACTTCACAGGCAAAAGGAGGGGAGTCTGCCATGCCGAGAAATGAAGAATTGAGCCTGTCCAGTCTGGGCATCCAGATGCCCTACAACATGCAGGCCGAGCAGAGCGTGCTGGGCGCCGCCCTGATGGATGAAACGGTGCTGAACCGCCTCATCACCGATATGGAACCTGAAATGTTCTATTCGGATCAGAACCGCGCCGTCTACGAGACGATGCGCTCTCTTTACACCGAGAGCGAAGCCGTCGACCTCATCACGCTGGTCAACGCCCTGGGCAACAACGGCACCTTTGCCGGTGCAGACGATGCCAAGGTCTACGTTACCCACCTGGCCGAGACGGTCCCGGCTATCTCCAACGTCGATTCCTACTTAAAAATCGTCCGGGAAAAGTACCAGGCCCGCCGCCTGATCGAAGCCGCCCGTAGCATTTTGAGCGAGACATCCTCCGGCGAGGATGCCGACATGCTGCTGGAAAGCGCCGAACAGAAGATTTACGACATCCGCAGCGGCCGCGATAAATCCGGCGTCAAGACCATCCGGGAATCCATCCTGGAAGTTATCGACACCATGCAGAAGCTGAGCGGTGCCGACCGCGACAAGTTCGCCGGCATCCCCACGGGCTTCAACTACCTGGACACCGTGCTTACCGGCCTGGGCCGTTCGGACCTTATCATTCTGGCCGCCCGCCCCGGTATGGGCAAGACCTCCTTCGCGCTGAACATCGCCACCAACGTGGCGCGTCAGCAGAAGGTTCCAACCATCATTTTCAGCTTGGAAATGACCTGCGAACAGCTGACCGACCGTATCCTTTCCAGCACTGCCAACATCGACAGCCAGGCATTCCGTACCGGCCGTCTGAACAACTCCGACTGGAACGATTTTGCCCAGGCTACGTCGCTTTTGTATAACGCACCCATCTATATGGACGATTCCTCCGGTATTTCGGTGCCGGAGATCAAGGCGAAGATCCGCACCATCAACCAAGATCCCAAAAAGGAAAAGATCGGCCTTGTCATCATCGACTACCTGCAATTGATGCAGAGTGCCAAGCGCACTGAGAGCCGCGTGCAGGAAATCAGTGATATTACCCGAAACCTGAAGATCATGGCCAAGGAACTGAACGTCCCGGTCATCGCTCTGTCGCAGCTTTCCCGTGCAGCGGAAAAGACTACCGGCCGTTCGGACCACCGCCCCCAGCTTTCCGACCTGCGTGATTCCGGCTCTATCGAGCAGGACGCCGATGTCGTGTTGTTCCTCTACCGTGCGGCCTACTACAACTCCCAAAACGGCGAGGACAGCCAGGCCAACGAGAACGAGGCCGAGTGCATCGTGGCAAAGAACCGTCACGGTGAGACCAGTGTTGTGCGCCTGGGCTGGGACGGCGCGCATACCCGCTTCAGCAACCTGGATGTGAGCCATGAGTACTGACGCGGAAAAAACTGTACAGTGTATTGAGGAGACTCTGTTGGCCTACTGCCGCCAGCAGGGTCTGTTCAAGTCTGGCGACAGAGTCATTGCAGCCTACTCCGGTGGAGCAGACTCTATGGCTTTGTTGCTTTTTTTGCTTCGGCGGCGCAAAGACTTGGCCATCGAAGTGCTGGCCACCCACGTCAACCACGGTATCCGCGGTGCGTCGGCCCGGGCTGACGCCAACTTTGTCACAGCGTTCTGCCGCCGGAACGGGGTAGAACTGTTCCTGTATGATGCCGAGAAAGAGGGTGTGCCCATCCCGCCCCAGCCCAGTGAGGAATGGGCGCGGGAGCTGCGCTATACCTGGTTCGACCAGCTGGCCGCGCGGGAGGAAGCTCTGATTGCCACGGCCCACACCTGCTCTGACCAGGCGGAGACGCTCTTGTTCCGCATGGCGCGGGGGACAGGCCTGCACGGGCTGGCAGGTATCCCGCCCTGCCGCGGCATCTACCGCCGCCCCTGCCTGTGCCTGACCCGCGCCGATACCGAGGCATACTGTGCCGCCCTTGGGCAAAACTATGTGCAGGATGAGACCAACGCCGCCGACCTTTACGCCCGCAACCGCATCCGCCACACGGTGGTGCCGGCGCTGCAAAGCGTCAATCCGGCGGCGGAGCAGGCAATCGCCCGCCTGTGCCGCCAGATGCGGGCACTGGATGATTGGCTGACCGCCGAAGCAGCTGCGCTTTTGCAGGCGGCTGCTGTGCAGGGCGGCTATGAGGTCGAGACCCTCTGCCGCGCCCGCGGCCCGGTGCTGGATGCAGCGCTGCATGCGCTTATCAGCCCTGTGCGGGACGCCGAAGAAAAGTATGTAAACCTTCTGCGTTTCCTTGTTTTGCAGCGGGAAGGTGCCCTGCAATTGACGCCGGAAGTGACCTATAAGATCAAAAACGGCGTACTGCTGCGCCTGACCCCGCAGGGCATAAAACCGCCGCCGGCCCCGCCGCAGCCCCTTGATGAGGGCAGTTTTAGCCTTCCGGGTGGTTATTTTGTGGAATTTCGGCGCGTAAAGTATGAAGAATTTCTAAAAAATCAACCAATTTTCAAAAAAGACTTAAACTGTTGTGCGGATTGTGCTAAAATACAAGGGAATGTTATGCTGCGCACACGGCAGCCGGGGGACAGTTTCCGCCCGGCTGGCAGGCATGTACGTAAAACACTCAAAAAATATTACAACGAACTGGGCGTCCCGCTGGATGAGCGGGCGCTGCTGCCGCTGCTGGCCAGCGGCAGTGAGGTGCTCTGGCTCTGGGGCAGCGGCTTTGCCGAAGGCTGTGCCCCCGATGCGTATACGCATGAAGTGCTGACGGTGCGGACGGAAAAAACAGGGGAGGCATAAATTATGCAGAGTGTCATGGATCGGGATATTGACCATATCCTCGTCTCGGAAGAACAGCTCAAGACCCGCGTGGCTGAGCTGGGCACGCAGATCAGCAAGGACTATGCAGGCAAGAATCTGCTGCTGGTCTCCATTTTAAAAGGTTCGGTCGTCTTTATGGCGGACCTGATGCGGGCTGTCAGCATCCCGTGCGGCATCGACTTTATGGTCGTTTCCAGCTACGGCGGAGCCAACACGTCCTCCACGGGCCTTGTCAAGATCATCAAGGATCTGGACGCCGACCTCTCCGGTAAAGACGTGCTGATCGTCGAAGACATCCTGGACACCGGCATCACCCTGTCTCACCTGGTGCCGATGCTGAAGATGCGCAACCCCAACAGCGTTAAGCTCTGCACCATCCTCAGCAAACCCAGCCGCCGCAAGGCGGACATTGAGCCGGATTACTGCGGCTTTGAAGTTCCTGATGAGTTCGTTGTCGGCTACGGTCTCGACTATGACGAAAAATATCGCAATCTGTCGTATGTCGGTGTCCTCAAGCCGGAAGTGTATTCCAAGTAAAGCCCTGGTGGGCGTAAAATCGTCCGGCCTCGCGCCGGTTTTTAGGAGTTGATTTCTTGCAGCGCAAACCTCGTTTCAGCGGCATCCTGCTGGTTGCCGTGCTCATGGTAGTGGTACTGCTTTTCGTAAGTCTCTCACCGCTGGTTGCGGCTTCGGCTTCCAAGCATGTCAATTACTCTGACATCTACTATTATTTCCAGAATCAGCAGGTGACCTCTTACCGGCTGGACCGCAACACCAACGTCCTGGAGATGTGGCTTAAAGAGGGCAAGATGCCCCTGCCGGAGGATACGTCCTCCACGGCAGATCTGCCGTCTGGCGGCTTGCTGACCAACCTCAGCGGCAGCCAGGACGATGACGACGAACTGCCCGCCAACGGCGGAACCGTCTACGTCAGCTATAAGCTGCCCTACGGCGGCGACTTCAACACCGGCAAGATCACCGAGTTTGTGGACGCCTACAATGAGGCCAACCCCGACGCCCCGATGATCTTCGACTACGTGGCCGTCAAGACCAGCGTGCCCTGGCTGGAGATCATCTTCTACTCGGTCATGCTGGGCAGCGTCGGTATGCTGTTCATGTCGATGTACCGTGGCGGTGCGGGCGGCGGCATCATGAATGTCGGCCGTGCCAAGGTCAAGGACCAGCAGGAGAGCCAGCGCAAAGCGACCTTCGCTGATGTGGCTGGTGCTGATGAAGAAAAGGAAGAACTGCAGGAAGTCGTCGAGTTCCTCAAGGCTCCAGGCAAGTTCAATACCCTGGGCGCACGTATTCCCCACGGCGTGCTGCTGGTGGGCCCTCCGGGTACTGGTAAAACGTTGCTGGCCCGTGCCTGCGCAGGCGAGGCGGGTGTGCCGTTCTACGCCATCTCCGGCTCTGACTTTGTCGAAATGTACGTCGGTGTCGGTGCCTCCCGTGTACGTGACCTGTTTGAAAAAGCCAAAAAGACCATGCCGTCCATCGTCTTTATCGATGAGATCGATGCCGTGGGCCGCCAGCGCGGCGCCGGTTTGGGCGGCGGCCATGATGAACGCGAGCAGACCCTGAACCAGCTGTTGGTCGAGATGGACGGCTTCGATGCCAACGATGGCGTCATCGTGATGGCTGCTACCAACCGTGCCGACATCCTGGATAAGGCGTTGCTGCGTCCCGGCCGTTTTGACCGTCAGGTCTATGTCGGTTTGCCCGATGTAAAGGGCCGTGAGGAGATCCTCAAGGTCCACACCAAGAACAAGCCCCTCGGCCCCGATGTCAGCCTGAAGACCATTGCACGTTCCACGGCTGGTTTCTCCGGTGCTGACCTGGAAAACCTCGTTAATGAGGCTGCGCTGCTGGCAGCCCGCAAGGGAAAGAAGGCCATCACCGAGCCGGAGATCGAGGAAGCTTCCGTCAAGGTCATGATGGGCCCCGAAAAGAAGAGCCATGTGGTCACCGACGAGGAGCGCCGCCTGACGGCCTACCACGAGACCGGCCACGCCATCACCGGCTACTTCAGCAAGCACCATGACCCGGTGCATCAGATCAGCATTATTTCCCGCGGCGGTGCAGGCGGCTATACCATGTACCTGCCCGAGAAGGACCCCAGCTACGTTACCAAGACCGCGATGTTTGAGAACATCGTTACCTCCCTGGGCGGCCGTGTGGCTGAGCAGCTGGTGCTGGAGGACATCTCCACCGGTGCTTCCAGCGACCTGGAGCAGGCCACCAAGACTGCCCGCGCCATGGTTACCCGTTATGGTTTCTCTGAGCGGCTGGGCCCCGTGGTCTACGGCGGCGATCCCGGCGAGACTTTCCTGGGCCGCGACTTCGGCCAGGGCAAAGGCTACTCCGAGGCGATTGCATCCGAGATCGACAACGAGATCCGCGACATTGTGGATGAGGCCTACGAGACGGCCCGCCGTATCCTGACCGAACACATGGCCGAACTGCACAAGGTCTCGGCAGTGCTGATGGAGCGCGAGAAGATCAGCGGCGAAGAGTTCAAGACCCTGATGGAGGGTGGCACCCTGCCGCCCTATGACCTGGCCAACGGTAAGACCGCCGAACCGGCAGCACCTGCCGTCCAGGCCGAACAGCCGAAATCCGATACGGATGCCGAGCAGGTTACGGACCAGCCCGACGTGCAACAGTAAAAAGTAGGTGTGAACCATGGATCAGAATTTTTCCTTGATGGCGCAGTCCCGCGCCAACTATTATACGGCCGGCAGCCCGGTCCAGTTTGTTCGCGTAGAACTGCTGAAAGGTGACGTCACCGGCGAAGTTGCGGTTTGCCTGACCTTCAAAAACGTCGGCACTGAGCCGCTGACCGGTCTGGTCGTCCATTTCAAATGTAAGGACGCCGCAGGCCAGGTCCTGTGCGAGGACGATTTCTATTACGAGCAGCTCAATGCCCAGCCCGGCGAGGTCTTTGGCAGTGACGATGCTGTCTATGTCAGCGATACGCCGGTCTCCAGCGTGGAGGTCGAGCAGGACCGTGCGTTCCTGAACGGCCGCGGCGTCGACCTGCGCGCCTACAAGCGTGTGCGCCTGCAGCTGCCCCGCGTGCTGCCCGCCTCCATCGCCCGCACCCTGCAGAACCGCACCGGCAACGCCCAGCTGACCTGCGTGCCGCAGGATAACGAGTACGGCTGGTTCTGCGCCTGCGGTGCATTCCATCCCAATGAGGAAAACTCCTCGGTCTGCTCGGAGTGCGGCGGCGACCGTGCCCAGATCAAAGCGACCTTGACCAACATCCTGGAGGATGCCCGCCGTGCGGCCGAGCGCCAGCAGCAGGAAATCAATGCCGTGGTCCAGCAGGCTGCCCCGCAGCAGCCCGTGGCCCCCAAGGCTGATCCCGCCGCCACCGCTGCCGCTGCCCAGGCGGCCATCAACAGCCAGATCGAGGATGATGCCGGTGCTACCGCCGCCTACGACCCCAAGAGCTTTGCCGCCCACGACGAGGAACAGGACGAGGAGGACGAGCGCGTCCGCCGCTACGCCCCCAAGGGCCGTCTGTTTGCCGATGATGACGACGATGACGAGGGCACCCAGATGTACGACACCGACGAGCTAGATGACGATCTGGACGACGATGATGACGAGGATTACGCCCCTCGCAAAAAGCGCGGCCGCTATGCCGACGATGACGAGGTGAGCGAAGACGATGAGATGGCCGAGCGTATCATCCACTGGGCCCCGCCGATCACTGCCATTGTCTGTGCGCTGATCATTGCGGTCTCGCTGGTCTATCATTTCGTCCTGGCGTAAAATACAGACATAATGAAAGCACGGTGCTCCACGCAGGGCACCGTGCTTTTTGCGTACCGGGCATTTGTTTACAATTTGGCAATGGATACCGCCCCACTGCTGTGCTATACTATTCAAAAATAAGAAGGGAGCCAACGCTTATGTGTACGGCAGCATCCTACCGGACCAAAGACCTGTACTTTGGCCGCAACTTGGATTATGAATTTTCTTACGGGGATGAGGTGACCATCACCCCGCGCAACTACCCGTTCACGTTCCGTCGGGCGGGGGAGATGCGCACCCACTACGCCATGATCGGTATGGCCTATGTGGCCGAGGAGTATCCGCTCTACTACGATGCTGTCAACGAGAAAGGCCTGTGCATTGCAGGGCTGAACTTTGTGGGCAACGCTGCCTGCCAGTCGGAAACGGACGGAAAGGACAACATCTCGGTGTTTGAACTGATCCCCTGGTTGCTGGGCCAGTGCGCCGATTTGAACGAGGTACGCGTCCTGTTGGCCAAGCTGAACCTTGTGGACATCCCGTTTAACGCCCAGCTGCCCACGGCAAAGCTGCACTGGCTCATCACTGACCGCACCGGCAGCATCACGGTGGAGGCCGTGGCCGATGGCCTGCATGTGTACGAGAATCCTGTAGAGGTGCTGACCAACAACCCGCCGTTCCCGCAGCAGATGGCCATGCTGGCCAACTACCGCGCCCTCAGCCCCCGGACCCCGAAAAACACTTTCGCTCCCGGCGTGGATCTGCCGGAACTCAGCCGCGGCATGGGCGGCATCGGCCTGCCGGGCGATCTTTCCTCGATGTCCCGCTTTGTCAAAGTGGCCTTTACCCGGGGCAACTCGAAATCGGCCGACGACGAGATGAGCAGTGTCAGCCAGTTCTTCCACATCCTCGGCTCGGTAGAGCAGCAGCGCGGCTGCTGTGAGCTGGATGACGGCAAGTACGAGATCACCCTCTACACAAGCTGCTGCAACGCCGATACAGGTGTCTATTACTACACGACCTACGATAACAACCAGATCACCGCTGTGTCCATGCACCACGAAGATTTGGACGGCGTGGCCCTCGTGCATTATCCCATCATCCAAAAGCAGAACATTTTCTGCCAGAACTAAAAGTAAACCGAAAACGCCCCGCGGCCTTGCCAAGCAAAAGCAAAGCTGCGGGGTGTTTGATTTTATAAGAAAAATGTGTAAGGGCAATACCGCACAATTCTAAGTGCCGATACGGCGAGCGAGGTGCGGCAGATGCTAAGCCAAAAGCGCAGATAATACTTTGTGTATTATCGAGCATTTTGGCAACGCAGATGCCGTGCCGCAGCCGCCGAAGCGGTGCTTAAGCCGTAAGGCGGGAATTGTGCGGTGTTGCCTAAGGTTTAGTCAAGCTCAATGCCGCAGGCACGCAGGGCACGTTCAAAAGACTTGGGGTTCTTGTACAGGATGCCGGTGATGCCCAGGTTGTAGGCGGCCTGGGCGTTGACCTTATTGTCATCGATGAAGATCGACTCGTCATACGCCAGGTTGCAGGTCTGCATCAGGGTGGTATAGATGGCTGGTTCCGGCTTGCACAGGTGCACCTCACAGGAGGCAACACCGCCGTCAAACAGTGAGAACCATTCCCTCTGGCGCAGCTCGTCCATAATATCCGCTGGGATGTTGGTCAGGTAGTACAGGCGGTATCCGGCGGCTTTCAGCTTTTGCATGGTGTGCACAGTGGATTCCTTCGTGCGCAGGATGGTGGGCCACTCGTCGATGACGGTCTGCACCTCAAATACGCGGTTGACGCGGGCGGCGTTTTCCAGCATCGCAGCGTTGCCCTCTTCACGGGTGATGGTGCCGCGGTCCAGGTCCTGCCACTCCTGGCTGCCAAAGGTCAGCTCGTACACAATTTCCTCGGCGCGTTTGTTCATAAAGTGGTCCATCAGAAAATCTTTGGGATTGAATTGCACGACCACGCCGCCGAAATCAAAAATAATATTTTTATACATAAAACCCTCCGCAAAAGAGAAGTATTGATTCCTTACTTGGTTTCTAAGTATATCAGTATACCATAAATTCACCGATTTGTCCAAGAAACAATTCCACCCTTACCGCATACAATAAAGCGGCGAAAAATCGCACACCAAAGGGGGAGTGGACCATGACGCTGCGTGACCTGGCCCGGAAGGATGTGATACGCCTTTCCAATGGCGAAAACCTGGGCCGCATCGATGATATTGAGTTTGAGGAAAAATCTGCCCGCCTTACCGCTGTGGTGCTGCATGGTCGCAGCCGCTGCCTGGGGCTGTTGGGCAGCGACGACGACCTTGTGATCCCGTGGCAGAGCATCAAAACCATTGGTACGGATGCCGTGATGGTGGAGCCTGACCCGGATGTCGACCTGCACCGCCACCGATAAAATCGTATAATTTATGTAAAACCTGCGAAATTTAAGTGCAATTATCTGTACAGTATGCTATAATAAATAGAATTACAGTACCGTGGGGGAAAATGTATGCAAAAACAGCAGCCTAACCGAAAAGTACTGCTGTTTTTGGTCACACTGGTGGTGCTGGCAGGCATTGTATGGGGCGCGTTATTCTTGATTGCCCCGATCTGGCAGCCCGGCACACCAGTCGCGTATATGCCAGCACTGCCGCAGACGGAAGCCGCCGCCGAGAGTGCGCCGACACAGCTGGTGGACCTGAACACCGCCGATGCCGAAACCTTGCAGACCCTGCCCGGCATCGGCCCGGCCAAAGCGGCAGCCATCATTGCCTACCGGGAAGAGCACGGCCCCTTTGCGGCGCTGCAGGATGTGGCCAATGTCCCCGGTATATCAGAGCAAATGACAGAAAAATGGGCAGGCCTGGCACAGACGGGAACGCCCGCCGAAAAGGCACCATAAATAGGGAGGAATCACCTTGGAAAAGTCCGAGAGCATCTTTATCAACCGTGAGTTGAGCTGGCTGGACTTCGACAGCCGCGTGCTGGCGTTGGCCAAAGAAAAAACCGTGCCCCTGGGCGAGCGCCTAAAATTTGCCGCCATCTTCGGCAGCAATATGGACGAGTTCTTCATGGTCCGCGTCGGCTCGCTGTACGACCAGACGCTGGTGAAAAACAACAAGACCGATAACGTCACCCACATGACGGCGGCGGAGCAGATTGCTGCTATCACGCCCCGCGTGGCCGAGCTGCAGGCAAAGTGCGACAAATACTTCCAGCATCTTGTCACTGCTCTGGCGCAGGAGGGCTACCGCAAGGTGGACTTTACCAAGCTCAGCAAGCAGCAGGAGCATTTCTGGAAAGCTTATTTCCAGCGCGAGCTCCTGCCGCTGCTCAGCCCGCAGATCGTGGATTCCCGCCATCCGTTCCCGTTTTTGAACAACAAAGATATTTACTACATGGCCCAGCTGCGCAGCAAAAACGACGGCGTTTGCTACGGCATCGTGCCCGTCAGCAGCCAGTTTGAGCGCGTGCTTTTCATCAAGGACGGCGAGGAGACCTGCTTTGCCTTCGTGGAGGAGCTGGTCGCCCACTATGCCGCTACCATCTTTGCAGGCAGCAGCGTGCAGAAGCAGTGCCTCTTCCGCGTGACCCGCAATGCGGATATTACCGTGGACGAGGGCATGATGGACCACGACATAGACTTCCGCGATGTCATGAGCGACCTGCTGAAAAAGCGCCGCAAGCTGGCAGCTGTGCGCCTGCAGTTCTGGCCGGACGCTCCGCAGGAGATCGTCAAGTTCCTGCGGGAGAAGCTGGTCGTCCCGGCGGACCGCTGCTATGCCCAGACCTCGCCGCTGGATACCGGCTGCCTGTTCAAACTGGCTGGCCGCATCTCCGGCGACGGCAGCCACAACGCCATGTTCTACCCGCCGGCCAAGCCCATGCAGGCCCCGGCAGGGTACGACCTGTACACCGAGGTCCGCAAGCACGATGTGCTGCTGGCCTACCCGTACCAGAGCATCCGCCCGTTCATCCGCATGCTGCTGCGCGCTGCGGCGGACCCGGACGTCGTCTCCATTAAAATGACGCTGTACCGCATGGCCAGCGACTCTCAGATCGTCAATGCGCTGATTGCCGCTGCAGAAAACGGCAAGGAAGTCGTAGCCATGGTCGAGCTGCGCGCCCGCTTTGACGAGCAGAACAACATCGACTGGTCCAAACAACTGGAGGATGCCGGCTGCACGGTATTCTACGGCTTTGACGATTACAAGGTCCATTCCAAACTGACGCTCATCACCAGCCGCAAGGATGGCAAGTACAAATACTTGACACAGATCGGCACCGGCAACTATAACGAGAAAACCAGCGAGCTGTACACTGACCTGTCCTTCATTACCACCCGCCAGGAAATCGGCGAGGAAGCCAGCGCCGTGTTCAACAACATGGCCCTGCAGCGTCTGACCAGCGAGGCCGACACCATGCTGGTAGCGCCGCTGCGCTTCAAGAGTGTGCTGCTGGAGGAGATGGACCGACAGATTGCACTGGCCATGCAGGGCAAGCCTGCGTCGATGGTCCTCAAAAACAACTCCATCAACGACCCGCAGATCATTGATAAGATCAGCGAAGCCAGCTGCGCCGGGGTGCGTGTAGACATGATCGTCCGCGGCATCTGCTGTGTGCGCGCCGGTGTGCCCGGCCGCACCGAAAATGTGCACATCCGCAGCCTGGTGGGCCGTTATCTGGAACATTCCCGTATCTACTGCTTCGGCAGCGGCGAGAATATGCGCATCTACATCGCTTCCGGCGACTTCCTGACCCGCAACACCGAGCGCCGCGTCGAAGTCGGCGTGCGGGTGGACGACCCGGCTATCGCCAAAAAGCTGCGCGGCATTTTGGACTTGCAGCTGCGGGATACCGTCAACGCGCGGGAAATGCAGCCGGACGGTACCTACACCAAGGTCAAGCCCGCCCCGGGCCAGCCGCCGGTGGACAGCCAGATGGCCATGTTCGGCTATTTCCAGAACGGCTTTGAGCAGGCCGCCGAAAAGTCTGCCCCCGCCGTAAAGCCCGTGGCTAAACGTGCAGCCGCCGCAGCCCAACCCGCTGTGCGTGCCCGCAAGGCCGCCGCCCTGCGCCCGGCCAAAACCGGCCTTTTGCAAAATCTCTTTGGCCGTAACAAAAAGTAAGGAGAACCCAAAAGTATGAAAACCTGTGTAGTGACCGCCAATTACAGCTGCGACCCCAACAAGGTGTGGCTTTACCTGACCAAGCCCACCCTGAACCACTGGCGCAGCGATGTGAGTGAGTACGAGGAGAGTGACGACGGCCTGAAAGGCGTCGAGCATAACACCGACGGCGGCACGACCGAAATCGTTTTTACCCGCAAGGATAAGGCCCGCCATCTCAGCTGCAACTTCCGCAAAGGCAAGATCAACGGCACCTTTACCGCCATCCTGATGGGCGGCGGCGACTCTACCAGTTTGGAGTGCACGCTGGACGTGGACGGCCTTGGCCTGTTCACCAAGCCCCAGAAGCTGCTGGATGAGCGCTTGGAAATGCTGCGCAAAGCCCTGGGCGTATAATCTGTAAAACGTAAAACGGCGGCGAGAGTTTGTGCCTAACGCATGGACTCCCGCTGCTTTTGTATTGCTGCTCTATTTGGCTCCCCGTCTGCATACAATCTGGTAAAAGGAGGTGGGGACCATGTGGGAAAATGCCGCACCGCAAAGCGAAAGCCAGAAACCGCCGCCCCCGCGTCCAGCCTGTGAAAACGGGGGAGACACCCTGCTGTGGGGGCAGATGCTTTTTTGTACGGTGGTGCTGCTGGTGGCGCTGGCCGCGCGGATGATGGGCCTGCCGTTTTACCCGGAACTGCGCCGCACCTTTGCCCAGGCTATGCAGCCGGAGCAGGATTTTTTCCTGAGCACAGAGCGTTACTTCTCTAAATTTACAGAGAAAGCCGCCGCTGCTATCGCCCAGGCTCTGCCCGCAACGTCGGAAACAGCCCGCCAGCCCCGCCGCAAACCCAAGCCTCCCGCCAACGCGCGTGAGGAAAGTTACACGCCAAACTTCCCGCTGCTGTTCCCGCTGCCAGGCGGCTCCTGTACCCGTACCTCCGGTTACGGCTGGCGCACCGACCCCATGGGCGGTGGGGGAACGGACTTTCATTTGGGGCATGACCTGGCTGCTGCTACCGGCACGCCGGTGCTGGCCGCAGCAGACGGCGTAGTGCGTGTAGCGGGCAAGCATGCCAGCTATGGCAACTACCTGCGTATTTTGCACGCGGACGGTGACGAGACCCTTTACGCCCACATGCAGTATCTCTTCGTCAGCACTGGGGCGGTGGTCACGGCGGGGCAGGTGCTGGGCGTTGTGGGCGAGACCGGCAACGCCACCGGCCCGCACCTGCATTTTGAAATTTTGCACAAAGGGCTGCGCTATGACCCGGCACAGGCGTTGCAGGATGCGGCGTAAAACGCGCCTGCGGCTGCGCGCCCCGGCGGTAACATTGTTCCTGCTGGCCTGCCTGCTGTCGCTGGACGGTACCGGCGTGCTGCGCACAGGGCTGCTGTGCGCCATCCTGCACGAAAGTGCCCACGCCCTCGTGTACCGCAAACTCTGGCACCGCTGGCCGGATCTGGCGCTGTCGCCCTTCGGCATCTGTTTACAGCTTCGCGGTGTGCCGATGACACCCGAAGAAGAACTGCGGCTGGCCTCCGCCGGGCCGCTGGCAAACCTGCTGGCCTGCTGCACGGTGCTTTTGTACATGCAGACGGCGGGGCAGTACAGCTACAGCGGCTACTGGTTTGCCTGCACCAACCTGCTGGTGGGCGGGGCCAATCTGCTGCCGCTGCCGGGGCTGGACGGTGCGCACATTTTACATGGAATGTTTTACAGCCTTGACAAGCGGCACCGAATATGATAAAGTGAAACCTGTTAAATGCAATGAAGGGAACCAGTACGCAGCCTTTCCTGTTCCAGAGAAGCCCCGGTCGGTGCAAGGGGTCAACAGCAGGCATGCCGAATACATCCCGGAGCAGCAGGCTGAATCAACAGTAGGCCGTGCCGTGTACGCACGTTACAGCGTTTGGGTGTACGCAGCCCTTTGTCTGCCGCACCCGCGAAGGCTTGCCGCCGCGAGGGGCAGGCAAACAGAGGTGGTACCGCGAACTTTCGCCCTCTGCCAAATTTCACATTTGGCAGGGGCTTTTATTTTTGCCCTTGCCGCAACAAACGGGAGGTAAATTCCATGACGATTTACGACGAACTGAAAGCCCGCGGCCTGATCGCACAGGTTACGGACGAAGAGGAAATCAAAGAGGTAATCAACAACGGCAAGGCTACGTTCTATATCGGCTTTGACTGCACGGCCGACAGCCTGACCGCTGGCCACTTTATGGCCCTGACCCTGATGAAACGCCTGCAGCAGGCAGGCAACCGTCCCATCGCCCTGATCGGCGGCGGCACCACCATGATCGGTGACCCCTCCGGGCGTACCGATATGCGCAAAATGCTGACCAAAGAGGACATCGACCATAACGCCGAGTGCTTCAAGCGCCAGATGGAGCGCTTCATCGAGTTTGGCGACGGCAAGGCTATGATGCTGAATAACGCCGACTGGCTCCTGAACCTCAACTACATCGAGCTTCTGCGCGAAGTCGGTCCCTGCTTCAGCGTGAACAACATGCTGCGTGCTGAGTGCTACAAGCAGCGCATGGAGAAAGGCCTGTCCTTCCTCGAGTTCAACTACATGATCATGCAGAGCTACGACTTCTACCACCTGTTCCAGAATTACGGCTGCAACATGGAGTTCGGCGGTGACGACCAGTGGAGCAACATGCTGGGCGGCACCGAGCTGATTCGCCGTAAGCTGGGCAAGGACGCCTACGCCATGACCATCACCCTGCTGACCGACTCTCAGGGCAAGAAGATGGGCAAGACCGCCGGCAACGCTGTTTGGCTCGATCCCAACAAGACCAGCCCGTTTGAGTTCTACCAGTACTGGCGCAATGTCGGCGATGCAGATGTCCTCAAGTGCATCCGCATGCTGACCTTCCTGCCGC
>ENA-OWNQ01000105-OWNQ01000105.1-gut-metagenome-genome-assembly--contig:-NODE-105-length-72034-cov-9.237920_pt1 | contig 72034 bp, 72 predicted proteins | sample MGYA00248252_ERZ651782 | MGnify/ENA primary metagenome ERZ651782 (study PRJEB26908, sample SAMEA4031705) | gut metagenome | biome: gut; feature: normal infant; material: stool | place: China | collected 2015... | reverse complement strand
TGCGGTTCAATACCGAGTTTAATAAATTCCGGGATCACGATTTCGTCGTTGTTGAACGCCGGCATCCCGAAGCCGCACCGGATCACCTGTACGCAGGCGTCGAGGAAATCGTTGCTCATTCCCGCGTGGTAACGCACGCTGAGGTTAGGCTGAGTGGAACGCAGGCGACCGCAGGATTCAAGGATCGCGTAAGAGAGTGGATTCACCGCGTCCATTGGTTGACCATCAACCAGATTTTGCCCGCCAATAGTGACGTTCTGATACAGCGGACTTCCCGCAGAGGCTTTTGAGTGCGAGCCGGAGCGGATCTTGTTCACTTCCAGCAATTTCAGCCAGCAGCTATGCAGCATCTCGATGGCGTGTTCACGATCCAGCGTCTGGTTGAGTTCAACGTCGCGACGATAATACGGGTACAGATACTGGTCCATACGACCAAAAGATACTGAGTGACCGTTAGATTCGATCTGCAAAATCAACTGGATGAAGTAACACAGTTGCAGCGCCTGCCAGAAAGTCTGCGGCGGTTGGTGGGCGATAAGATCGCAGTTTTCTGCCATCGCCAGCAGTTCATCGCGACGGCTTTCGCGAGTTTCGGTCGCGGCCATTTCACGCGCCAGGGCAGCGAAACGTTCAATGTGTTCACTGACCGCTACCAGCACGATATCAATCGCTTTCAGGAATTGCTCGCCATGTAAATCTTCCAGCACCGTCAGGTTGATGCGCGAGCGACGTTCCGCTACTTTCTCGCGCAGACCATCAAGCCCTTTTTCCAGCAGCAGCGGGAAATTGACCGCTAGGTGCGCATCGCCGGAGGTCATATTGCCTTCCGCTTTAATGATGCCGGTCGCCAGCAGACCTTTTTGCTCATCGGTAAACATGCCGTAGCAGCGATCCTGTACGGTCTGACCGCGCCACCACGGGCACACTTCATGCAGAACGCGTTTGTTCTCTTCGCTCACCGCAAAGCCAGCACCGGGACGATCTGCCAGATCATCGATCTCTTTTTCGATCCATGAGACAGTATATTCCGGGAAGATCGGCGCGGCGCGAACTTCGCTTGCCTGGTTGCCAATGATCAACTCATCGTGCTTGATCCAGATGGTGCGATTCGCCAGGTGATGCGCCAGTGCCAGCGCGCGACGTACCGGGATCGGCTTATCGAGATGTTGTTGATACATCTCGGTATAGTGCTGCGCGCGCTCGGTACAGACCGGCGGTTTCACAATATGCACCAGCGCATTTTTGTGCGCTTTAATGCGATCGCTGAGCGTGTCCAGTTTCAGTGTGGTCATGGTTGTTATCCTCGTAAGGTCGCGGTTAACCCTTTCTGGCAGGCATACTGCTGGGCAAAGTCGAGCAGTTCTGGCGCATCAAGCGGTTTTTCCGGGGCGTCATAGGGCAGATTAAGTAAGTGATATTTGTTGATGCCCAGCGTGTGGTAGGGCAGGAAATGAATTTCGCCAACGTGTAGCTCGTCGGCGGCAAAATCGGTAATGGCTTTTACAGAGGTTTCGTCGGCATTAAAGCCCTGAATCAGCGGCACGCGGATAATGATTTTTTTGCCCGCTGCGGCGAGTTTTTTCAGGTTATCCAGCACTCTGGCGGCGTTACCGTCGGTCCACTGTTTAAACGGCGCGTCGGCAACGTGTTTTAAATCGGCAAGAAACAGATCGATATAGGGCAGAGAAGGGGCGATATATTTCCACGGCACATGCAGACAGGTTTCTACCGCAGTATGAATGCCGGCCTCGTGGCTGGCTTGCAGTAGCGCCGTCGCCATTTCCGGCTGCATAAACGGTTCACCGCCCGAAAGCGTTAAGCCGCCGCCGCTGCGATCGTAAAACGGTTTATCCCGCAAAACGGTCGCCATGATCTCCTCAACGCTTTTCACTTCACCACACACGGTTAATGCCTGTGTCGGGCAGCAGTCGGTTAGCGCCGTAAAATGCTCCGGGGTTAACTTTTCTCGATGAATAAGCAAACCATTCAACGCGCGCTCAATCACTTCCGGCGCGGCCTTAGCGCACAGCTCACAGCCTTCCAGACAGAGTCGTGGGTCATACAGCAGATCTTGCGTGCGGGCGCGGCTTTCCGGGTTCTGACACCAGCGGCAGCCCAGCGAACAGCCTTTAAGAAATACGACCGTGCGGATACCGGGGCCATCATGGGTCGAGTAGCGCTGAATATTGAAAATCATAGTTGCCTCGCTGTTTCGTTCAAACATTAAAATACTTTCGAATGAAAGTTAGATTGATGTGCGTCAACTGTTCAGAGAGTTTTCCCGTGATAGTCTACATTCAGACAAAAAGTACATTTTGAGGATGGTTATGGAACTGTATCTGGATACTTCAGACGTTGTTGCGGTGAAGGCGCTGTCACGTATTTTTCCGCTGGCGGGTGTAACCACTAACCCAAGCATTATCGCAGCGGGTAAAAAACCGCTGGAGGTTGTGCTTCCGGAACTTCATGAAGCGATGGGCGGTCAGGGGCGTCTGTTTGCCCAGGTAATGGCTACCACTGCTGAAGGGATGGTGAATGACGCGCGTAAGCTGCGCTCTATTATTGCGGATATCGTGGTGAAAGTTCCGGTGACCGCTGAGGGGCTGGCAGCTATTAAGATGTTAAAAGCGGAAGGGATTCCGACGCTGGGAACCGCGGTATATGGCGCAGCACAAGGGCTGCTGTCGGCGCTGGCAGGTGCGGAATATGTTGCGCCTTACGTTAATCGTATTGATGCTCAGGGCGGTAGCGGCATTCAGACTGTGACCGACTTACACCAGTTATTGAAAATGCATGCGCCGCAGGCGAAAGTGCTGGCAGCGAGTTTCAAAACCCCGCGTCAGGCGCTGGACTGCTTACTGGCAGGATGTGAATCAATTACTCTGCCACTGGATGTGGCACAACAGATGATTAGCTATCCGGCGGTTGATGCCGCTGTGGCGAAGTTTGAGCAGGACTGGCAGGGAGCGTTTGGCAGAACGTCGATTTAACCGGACGTTCTGCATCCTCATAAATTGCTGATGACGTGGCGGAGTGCACCGATGCCTGCCACGTCTTATCAGGCCTGGAGGTGGCAATTACTGCCCGCACACTTCACACCCCGGATTGCGCATCAGTTTCATTTCACGAAACTGGCAGGTCATCGCATCGTACATGACGATTTTCCCGCTGGCCGGTTTACCATAACCTGCCAGCAGTTTGATCGCTTCCATTGCCTGCAACGAACCAATTACGCCGATCAACGGTGCCATCACGCCTGCTTCTACGCAGGTTAACGCGTTCTCGCCAAACAAACGGCTAAGGCAGCGATAGCACGGTTCGCCGTCCTGATAAGTGAAGACCGTGATTTGACCTTCCATACGAATTGCCGCGCCGGAAACCAGCGGCACCTTCGCGGCAAAACAGCCTGCGTTCAGTTGATTACGTACCGCAACGTTATCCGTACAGTCGAGCACCAGATCGTGTTTTGCAATCATCGCAGCAAGTTCAGCGTCATCAAGCAGCGCATTGACTGGCGTAATCGCGATATGTGGGTTGATCCGCGTCAGGGCGTCACGGGCGGATTCCACCTTCGGTTGCCCGATCGTGGCATCACTGTGCAGAGTCTGGCGTTGCAGATTCGAGAGCGAAACCGTGTCGAAGTCGAGCAGCGTCAGGTTGCCGACACCGGCGCTTGCCAGATACTGCGAGGCTGCACAGCCGAGGCCGCCCAGGCCCACTACCAGCACGCGAGAATCTTTCAGCGCCTCCTGGCCGTCAAAATCAAAGCCGCGCAGAATGATTTGCCGGTTGTAGCGCAGCATCTCCTGATCGCTGAGTTCCGCCATTACAGGCCTCCGAACAACGCGTTAAACGGTTCTACTTCCACCCATTCGCCCGCTTCAACATTGCCGCGATCGCGCTCCAGCACGATAAAGCAGTTACCGAGACTAAAAGAACTAAAAATATGTGAACCCTGATGCCCGGTGGTGGTAACTTCCAGCTCACCGTCAGCGTTGCGTTGCAGCACGCCGCGCTGGAAATCAAGGCGACCTGGCGTTTTTTTCAGGCGGGACGCTGTGCGTACGCGCTGGCGCGCGGGCAGGCCGCTGGCGGTGTTACCGCTTAGTTTTGCCAGCAAAGGCTGTACCAGTTGATAGAAGGTCAGCGTCGCTGAAACCGGGTTGCCCGGCAGGCCGCAGAACCAGCTATTAGAAAGTTTACCGAACGCGAACGGTTTACCCGGTTTAATCGCCAGCTTCCAGAAGGCAATCTCCCCCAGCTCTTCAAGAATGGTTTTGGTGTAATCCGCTTCACCCACTGAAACACCGCCGGAACTGATCACCACATCCGCCTGGCTGTCGGCTTCAATAAATGCGGCGCGCAGGGCATGGGGATCGTCGCGGATAATCCCTAAGTTGATTACCTCGCATCCCAACTGTTCTAACATCAGGTGTACGGCGAGACGGTTGGTATCGTAGATTTGGCCGTCGCGCAGCGGCTGACCGGGCAACTGGAGTTCATCACCGGTAGAAAACAGCGCTACACGCACTTTACGAATCACCGGAACTTCGGCAATCCCCAGTGAAGCAATCACTGGCAGTTCAGCGGTAGTCAGGCGAGTTCCCGCCGGGAAAACAACCGCACCTGCAGAGATATCTTCACCGCGACGGCGAATATTTTGCCCGCTACGCACTTCAGCAGTAAAACGCACGCCATTGTCCGTTTGTTCAGTCTGTTCCTGCATCACCACCGCTTCGCAGCCTTCCGGCACCGGCGCACCGGTCATAATACGAATGCAGGTACCCGCAGGCCATTCACCATGGTACGGCTGACCGGCAAAGGATTTACCGGCAACGGGCAGCAGTTGCCCGGAGGCAATATCGGCTAAACGCACCGCGTAGCCGTCCATAGCGGAGTTATCAAACCCCGGGACATCCAGTGGCGAAACGACATTGCTCGCCAGAATACGACCAAAACACTGTACCAGCGGCAGCGTTTCCTGGGCGGTCAGTGGGGTGACGCGAGAAAGCATCTCATTAAGCGCGGTGTCGAGCGACATCAATCCGGTGGTAAATTCCATGAAAACACTCCTGCGGAGGCAAAATCGAATTTGCCTATTATGTCAGAAAAACGCCACAGACTGTATGCCACCTCGGGCGTAGCGCTGGGTCCTGCCTTTACATGCCATATCCATCTTTCTATATTCAAAAATTGAATGAGTAATTCATAAAAATTCTGATATTTATAGCAAAAGTGGCGAGCCACCCTTAATGGACGAATACTATGGGCAAAGCAGTCATTGCAATTCATGGTGGCGCAGGTGCAATTAGCCGCGCGCAGATGAGTCTGCAACAGGAATTACGCTACATCGAGGCGCTGTCTGCCATTGTTGAAACCGGGCAGAAAATGCTGGAAGCGGGCGAAAGTGCGCTGGATGTGGTGACGGAAGCGGTGCGTCTGCTGGAAGAGTGTCCACTGTTTAACGCCGGAATTGGCGCTGTCTTTACGCGTGATGAAACCCATGAACTGGACGCCTGTGTGATGGATGGTAACACCCTGAAAGCCGGTGCGGTGGCGGGCGTTAGTCATCTGCGTAATCCGGTTCTTGCCGCCCGGCTGGTGATGGAGCAAAGCCCGCATGTGATGATGATTGGCGAAGGGGCAGAAAATTTTGCGTTTGCTCATGGCATGGAGCGCGTCTCGCCGGAGATTTTCTCCACGCCTTTGCGTTATGAACAACTACTGGCAGCGCGCGAGGAAGGGGAAATGGTCCTCGACCATAGCGGTGCGCCACTGGATGAAAAACAGAAAATGGGCACCGTGGGGGCCGTGGCGTTGGATTTAGACGGCAATCTGGCGGCAGCCACGTCCACGGGCGGAATGACCAATAAATTACCCGGACGAGTTGGCGATAGCCCCTTAGTGGGTGCCGGATGCTACGCCAATAACGCCAGTGTGGCGGTTTCTTGTACCGGCACGGGCGAAGTCTTCATCCGCGCGCTGGCGGCATATGACATCGCCGCGTTAATGGATTACGGCGGATTAAGTCTCGCGGAAGCCTGCGAGCGGGTAGTAATGGAAAAACTCCCTGCGCTTGGCGGTAGCGGTGGCTTAATCGCTATCGACCATGAAGGTAACGTCGCGCTACCGTTTAACACCGAAGGAATGTATCGTGCCTGGGGCTACGCAGGCGATACGCCAACCACCGGTATCTACCGTGAAAAAGGGGACACCGTTGCCACACAGTGATGAACTTGATGCCGGTAATGTGCTGGCGGTTGAAAATCTTAATATTGCCTTTATGCAGGACCAGCAGAAAATAGCTGCGGTCCGCAATCTCTCTTTTAGCCTGCAACGCGGTGAGACGCTGGCAATTGTTGGCGAATCCGGCTCCGGTAAGTCAGTGACTGCGCTGGCATTGATGCGCTTGTTGGAACAGGCGGGCGGTTTAGTGCAGTGCGATCAAATGCTGTTGCGGCGGCGCAGTCGCGAAGTGATTGAACTTAGCGAGCAGAGCGCTGCACAAATGCGCCATGTGCGCGGTGCGGATATGGCGATGATATTTCAGGAGCCGATGACATCGCTGAACCCGGTATTTACTGTGGGTGAACAGATTGCCGAATCAATTCGTCTGCATCAGAACGCCAGTCGTGAAGAAGCGATGGTCGAGGCGAAGCGGATGCTGGATCAGGTACGCATTCCGGAGGCACAAACCATTCTTTCACGTTATCCGCATCAACTCTCTGGCGGGATGCGCCAGCGAGTGATGATTGCGATGGCGCTGTCATGCCGCCCGGCGGTGCTGATTGCCGATGAGCCAACCACCGCGCTGGATGTCACTATTCAGGCGCAGATCCTGCAATTAATCAAAGTATTGCAAAAAGAGATGTCGATGGGCGTTATCTTTATCACGCACGATATGGGCGTGGTGGCAGAGATTGCCGATCGGGTACTGGTGATGTATCAGGGCGAGGCGGTGGAAACGGGTAGCGTCGAACAGATTTTCCATGCACCGCAACATCCTTACACCCGTGCGCTATTAGCTGCTGTTCCGCAACTTGGTGCGATGAAAGGGTTAGATTATCCCCGACGTTTCCCATTGATATCGCTTGAACATCCAGCGAAACAGGAACCACCCATCGAGCAGAAAACGGTGGTGGATGGCGAACCTGTTTTACGGGTGCGTAATCTGGTCACCCGTTTCCCTTTGCGCAGCGGTTTGTTGAATCGCGTAACGCGGGAAGTGCATGCCGTTGAGAAAGTCAGTTTTGATCTCTGGCCTGGCGAAACGCTATCGCTGGTGGGCGAGTCTGGCAGCGGTAAATCCACTACCGGGCGGGCGTTGCTGCGCCTGGTCGAATCGCAGGGCGGCGAAATTATCTTTAACGGTCAGAGAATCGATACCTTGTCACCCGGCAAACTTCAGGCATTGCGCCGGGATATTCAGTTTATTTTTCAGGACCCTTACGCTTCGCTGGACCCACGTCAGACCATCGGTGATTCGATTATCGAACCGCTGCGTGTACACGGTTTATTGCCAGGTAAAGAAGCGGCTGCACGCGTTGCGTGGTTGCTGGAGCGCGTGGGCCTGTTACCTGAACATGCCTGGCGTTACCCGCATGAGTTTTCCGGCGGTCAGCGCCAGCGCATCTGCATTGCTCGCGCGTTGGCATTGAATCCAAAAGTGATCATTGCCGACGAAGCCGTCTCGGCGCTGGATGTTTCTATTCGCGGGCAGATTATCAACTTGTTGCTCGATCTCCAGCGTGATTTCGGCATTGCGTATCTGTTTATCTCCCACGATATGGCAGTGGTAGAGCGGATTAGTCATCGTGTGGCGGTGATGTATCTCGGACAAATTGTTGAAATTGGTCCACGGCGCGCGGTCTTCGAAAACCCGCAGCATCCTTATACGCGTAAATTACTGGCGGCAGTTCCGGTCGCTGAACCGTCCCGACAACGACCGCAGCGTGTACTGCTGTCGGACGATCTTCCCAGCAATATTCATCTGCGTGGCGAAGAGGTGGCAGCCGTCTCGTTGCAATGCGTCGGGCCGGGGCATTACGTCGCACAACCACAATCAGAATACGCATTCATGCGTAGATAACATTCAGGCGGAGAATAAAATGGCAAGAGCTGTACACCGTAGTGGGTTAGTGGCGCTGGGCATTGCGACAGCGTTGATGGCATCTTGTGCATTCGCTGCCAAAGATGTGGTGGTGGCGGTAGGATCGAACTTCACCACGCTCGATCCGTATGACGCAAATGACACGTTATCTCAGGCCGTAGCGAAATCGTTTTACCAGGGGCTGTTCGGTCTGGATAAAGAGATGAAACTGAAAAACGTGCTGGCGGAGAGTTATACCGTTTCCGATGACGGCCTTACATACACCGTGAAATTGCGGGAAGGAATTAAATTCCAGGATGGCACCGATTTCAACGCAGCGGCGGTAAAAGCGAATCTGGACCGGGCCAGCGATCCGGCGAATCATCTTAAACGCTACAACCTGTATAAGAATATTGCCAAAACGGAAGCGATCGATCCAACAACGGTAAAGATTACCCTCAAACAGCCGTTCTCAGCGTTTATTAATATTCTTGCCCATCCGGCGACCGCGATGATTTCGCCGGCAGCGCTGGAAAAATATGGCAAGGAGATTGGTTTTCATCCGGTGGGAACCGGGCCGTATGAACTGGATACCTGGAATCAGACCGATTTTGTGAAGGTGAAAAAATTCGCGGGTTACTGGCAGCCAGGATTGCCCAAACTGGACAGCATAACCTGGCGTCCGGTGGCGGATAACAACACCCGCGCGGCAATGCTGCAAACCGGTGAAGCGCAGTTTGCTTTCCCCATTCCTTACGAGCAGGCCGCACTGCTGGAGAAAAACAAAAATATCGAGTTGATGGCCAGTCCGTCAATTATGCAGCGTTATATCAGTATGAACGTGACGCAAAAGCCGTTCGATAACCCGAAGGTCCGTGAGGCGCTGAATTACGCCATTAACCGCCCGGCGCTGGTGAAAGTAGCCTTCGCGGGCTATGCAACGCCAGCTACTGGTGTGGTACCGCCGAGTATCGCCTACGCGCAAAGTTATAAACCGTGGCCTTACGATCCAGTGAAAGCGCGCGAATTACTGAAAGAGGCGGGATATCCCAACGGTTTCAGTACCACGCTGTGGTCGTCACATAACCACAGCACCGCGCAGAAAGTGCTGCAATTTACCCAGCAGCAGTTAGCGCAGGTCGGGATTAAAGCCCAGGTGACTGCGATGGATGCCGGACAGCGGGCGGCAGAAGTTGAAGGTAAAGGGCAAAAAGAGAGCGGCGTGCGGATGTTCTACACTGGCTGGTCGGCTTCAACCGGCGAAGCGGACTGGGCACTATCGCCGCTGTTTGCCTCGCAGAACTGGCCACCGACGCTGTTTAATACCGCGTTTTACAGCAATAAACAGGTGGATGACTTCCTGGCTCAGGCACTGAAAACTAATGATCCGGCAGAAAAGACCCGTTTATATAAGGCGGCGCAGGATATCATCTGGCAAGAGTCGCCGTGGATCCCGCTGGTGGTAGAAAAACTGGTGTCGGCACACAGTAAAAACCTGACCGGTTTTTGGATCATGCCAGACACCGGCTTCAGCTTTGAAGACGCGGATTTGCAATAAGCAACGCAGGGAGTGGAATGCTTAATTACGTTATCAAACGCTTGCTGGGGTTGATTCCGACGCTGTTTATCGTCTCGGTGCTGGTGTTTTTATTTGTCCATATGCTGCCCGGCGATCCGGCGCGATTGATTGCCGGGCCCGAAGCTGATGCGCAGGTTATAGAACTGGTGCGTCAGCAGCTGGGGTTGGATCAGCCGCTGTATCACCAGTTCTGGCACTATATCAGCAATGCTGTGCAGGGGGATTTTGGCCTGTCGATGGTGTCGCGTCGTCCGGTTGCCGATGAGATTGCCAGCCGCTTTATGCCAACGCTGTGGCTGACCATAACCAGTATGGTCTGGGCGGTGATATTTGGTATGGCGGCGGGAATTATCGCCGCCGTCTGGCGTAATCGTTGGCCGGATCGATTGAGTATGACCATTGCGGTGTCGGGGATCTCGTTTCCGGCATTTGCGCTGGGGATGCTTTTAATTCAGGTATTCTCCGTTGAACTGGGCTGGCTGCCTACCGTGGGAGCAGACAGTTGGCAGCACTACATTTTACCCTCCCTGACGCTCGGCGCGGCAGTGGCAGCCGTGATGGCGCGCTTTACCCGCGCGTCGTTTGTCGATGTTTTAAGCGAAGATTATATGCGTACCGCGAGGGCGAAAGGGGTGAGCGAAACCTGGGTTGTCCTCAAACACGGGCTACGTAACGCGATGATCCCGGTAGTGACCATGATGGGCTTACAGTTTGGCTTTTTGCTCGGTGGTTCCATCGTGGTGGAGAAAGTTTTCAACTGGCCCGGACTTGGACGCTTACTCGTTGACTCCGTTGAAATGCGCGATTACCCAGTGATTCAGGCAGAAATTCTGCTTTTCTCGCTGGAATTTATTCTTATCAACTTAGTGGTGGATGTGCTTTACGCCGCCATTAACCCGGCTATCAGGTACAAGTAAGGATGCGACTATTTAACTGGCGACGTCAGGCGGTGTTAAACGCCATGCCACTGGTCAAACCTGACCAGGTACGTACACCGTGGCATGAATTCTGGCGACGATTTCGCCGTCAGCATATGGCGATGACCGCCGCATTGTTCGTTATTTTATTGATTGTGGTGGCCATTTTTGCACGCTGGATCGCTCCCTATGACGCCGAAAATTATTTTGATTATGACAATCTGAATAACGGACCTTCTTTGCAGCACTGGTTTGGTGTCGATTCACTGGGGCGCGACATTTTCAGCCGTGTCCTGGTTGGTGCGCAAATATCGCTGGCGGCGGGCGTGTTTGCCGTGTTTATCGGTGCGGCGATCGGGACGTTGCTGGGCTTGCTGGCTGGATATTATGAAGGCTGGTGGGATCGGCTGATCATGCGCATTTGCGATGTGTTGTTTGCCTTCCCGGGTATTTTACTGGCGATCGCTGTTGTTGCGGTGTTGGGAAGCGGCATTGCTAACGTGATTATCGCAGTCGCCATTTTTTCCATCCCCGCGTTTGCCCGGCTGGTGCGCGGCAACACGCTGGTGTTGAAACAGCAAACCTTTATCGAGTCAGCACGCAGTATTGGTGCCAGCGATATGACCATTTTATTGCGTCATATCTTGCCTGGGACCGTCTCGTCTATCGTGGTGTTTTTCACCATGCGCATCGGTACCTCGATTATCTCTGCCGCCAGCCTGTCATTTCTCGGCCTCGGTGCGCAGCCGCCGACACCAGAGTGGGGAGCAATGCTCAATGAGGCACGAGCGGATATGGTTATCGCGCCGCATGTCGCTATTTTTCCGGCCCTGGCTATTTTTCTGACTGTACTGGCGTTCAATTTGTTGGGTGATGGTTTACGCGATGCGCTGGATCCGAAAATTAAAGGATAGTTACGTTTGAATATTGCTTGAAAGGGTAATCACCTCACAGGAAATTATTGCCCTAAGCAAGTGTTGTAACTTTCTGCTGATTTTGTAGAATCGGGTAATTTGGTTAAAAAGCCGCAGCAAGGGACTGTTTTTGCAGCGGCACAGCGTTCAGACAGTTATTTTGTTAAATGTATTAACATGCTGAGTTTATACGAAAAGATAAAGATAAGGCTGATAATTTTATTTTTATTGGCAGCACTGTCATTTATTGGCCTTTTTTTCATCATTAACTATCAACTGGTATCGGAACGCGCGGTAAAACGTGCCGATAGCCGCTTTGAACTTATTCAGAAAAACGTTGGCTATTTCTTTAAAGATATTGAACGTTCGGCCCTGACATTAAAGGACTCACTGTATTTATTAAAAAATACAGAGGAGATTCAACGCGCTGTGATCCTTAAAATGGAAATGATGCCATTTTTAGACTCGGTGGGACTGGTACTTGATGATAATAAATATTATCTCTTTTCGCGGAGGGCGAATGATAAAATCGTTGTTTATCATCAGGAAGAAGTAAATGGACCGCTTGTCGACGAGTCAGGGCGGGTTATTTTTGCCGATTTTAATCCATCGAAACGACCATGGTCGGTGGCTTCAGATGACTCTAACAACAGCTGGAATCCGGCCTACAATTGCTTTGATCGTCCGGGTAAAAAATGTATCTCTTTTACGCTACGCATCAACGGCAAAGATCACGATTTGTTAGCGGTGGATAAAATACATGTCGATTTAAACTGGCGATATCTGAACGAGTATCTTGATCAAATCAGCGCTAATGATGAAGTTCTATTTTTGAAACAAGGCCATGAGATCATTGCCAAGAATCAACTCGCGCGTGAAAAACTGATTATTTATAATAGCGAAGGTAATTATAATATTATTGATTCTGTCGATACTGAATATATCGAAAAAACATCAGCGGTGCCAAACAACGCATTATTCGAAATCTATTTTTATTATCCTGGCGGTAATTTATTGAACGCATCAGATAAACTTTTTTATCTGCCGTTTGCTTTCATTATTATCGTATTGCTGGTGGTTTATTTAATGACCACTCGTGTGTTCCGTCGGCAATTTTCTGAAATGACCGAGCTGGTTAATACGCTAGCGTTTTTGCCCGACTCAACGGATCAGATCGAGGCTCTGAAAATTCGCGAAGGCGATGCGAAAGAGATTATCAGCATCAAAAATTCGATCGCGGAAATGAAAGATGCCGAAATTGAACGGTCAAATAAATTGCTCTCACTGATCTCTTACGATCAGGAAAGCGGTTTTATTAAAAATATGGCGATTATTGAGTCCAACAATAATCAGTATCTGGCTGTGGGGATCATCAAACTGTGTGGTCTGGAAGCCGTGGAAGCGGTGTTTGGTGTTGATGAACGCAATAAAATCGTCAGGAAATTGTGTCAGCGAATTGCCGAGAAATATGCGCAATGCTGCGATATCGTGACATTCAATGCCGATCTCTATTTACTTCTGTGCCGGGAAAATGTACAGACATTTACCCGTAAAATAGCGATGATAAACGATTTTGACAGCAGCTTTGGCTACCGCAATCTGCGCATCCATAAGTCTGCCATTTGTGAACCTTTGCAGGGAGAAAACGCCTGGAGTTACGCAGAAAAACTGAAACTGGCGATTTCCAGTATCCGTGACCATATGTTCTCCGAGTTTATTTTCTGTGATGACGCGAAACTCAACGAAATAGAAGAGAATATCTGGATTGCGCGTAATATTCGCCATGCAATGGAAATTGGCGAACTATTCCTCGTCTATCAACCGATCGTTGATATTAACACCCGCGCCATTCTGGGCGCGGAGGCGTTGTGCCGTTGGGTGTCTGCGGAGCGGGGGATCATTTCACCGCTGAAGTTCATTACCATTGCTGAAGATATCGGGTTTATCAATGAGCTGGGTTATCAGATTATTAAAACGGCAATGGGTGAATTCAGACATTTTAGTCAGCGTGCATCGCTGAAGGATGATTTCTTACTGCATATTAATGTTTCGCCCTGGCAGTTAAACGAACCACACTTTCATGAGCGTTTTACCACCATCATGGAGGAAAATGGCCTGAAGGCGAACAGCCTCTGTGTTGAGATCACTGAAACCGTGATCGAGCGAATTAATGAACATTTTTATCTCAATATTGAACAACTGCGTAAACAAGGGGTACAGATATCGATTGATGACTTTGGCACCGGTTTGTCAAACCTGAAACGTTTTTATGAAATTAATCCAGATAGCATAAAAGTGGACTCACAATTTACCGGCGATATTTTCGGTACTGCGGGAAAAATTGTGCGCATTATTTTCGATCTGGCACGCTATAACCGGATCCCGGTGATTGCGGAAGGCGTAGAGAGCGAAGACGTTGCGCGCGAATTAATCAAATTAGGATGTGTTCAGGCTCAGGGGTATCTGTACCAGAAACCCATGCCATTCTCCGCCTGGGATAAAAGTGGAAAATTAGTAAAAGAGTAGTTTACGTATGTCCAGAATCAATAAGTTCGTACTTACAGTCAGTCTGCTGATTTTTATCATGATTTCAGCAGTTGCCTGCGGGATCTACACTCAAATGGTAAAGGAACGGGTGTATGGCCTGAAACAGTCCGTTATTGATACTGCTTTTGCGGTGGCAAATATTGCTGAATATCGGCGTAGCGTGGCAATTGATCTCATCAACACGCTAAACCCCACGGAGGAACAGCTGTTGGTTGGTTTGCGCACAGCTTACGCCGACTCGGTTTCACCCTCTTATTTGTACGATGTCGGTCCTTATCTGATTTCCAGTGACGAATGTATTCAGGTAAAGGAGTTCGAGAAAAATTATTGTGCAGATATTATGCAGATTGTGAAGTATCGACATGTCAAAAATACAGGGTTTATCTCTTTTGACGGTAAAACCTTCGTCTATTACCTCTATCCGGTAACTCATAATCGTAGTCTGATATTTTTGCTTGGTCTGGAGCGTTTTTCTTTACTGTCAAAATCGCTGGCGATGGATAGCGAGAACCTGATGTTCTCTCTGTTTAAGAACGGTAAACCGGTGACCGGTGATGAATTTAATGCTAAAAACGCCATCTTCACCGTTTCGGAAGCGATGGAGCACTTCGCCTATTTGCCGACCGGATTGTACGTATTTGCGTATAAAAAAGATGTTTATTTGCGGGTCTGTACATTGATTATTTTCTTTGCCGCATTGGTGGCAGTGATATCGGGTGTCAGTTGCCTCTATCTGGTACGCAGAGTGATTAATCGTGGTATTGTGGAGAAAGAAGCCATCATTAATAACCATTTTGAACGCGTACTGGATGGCGGGCTTTTCTTTTCGGCTGCCGATGTCAAAAAACTCTACAGTCTGTATAACTCGGCGTTCCTGGATGACCTGACCAAAGCAATGGGCAGAAAATCCTTTGACGAAGATTTAAAAGCGCTGCCGGAAAAAGGCGGTTATTTGTGCCTGTTTGACGTCGATAAATTCAAAAACATTAACGACACCTTCGGTCATTTGCTGGGCGATGAAGTGTTGATGAAAGTGGTGAAAATCCTTAAATCACAGATCCCGGTAGATAAAGGTAAAGTCTACCGCTTCGGCGGTGACGAATTTGCGGTGATTTATACGGGTGGAACGCTGGAAGAGTTGCTATCGATTCTAAAAGAAATCGTTCATTTCCAGGTGGGAAGCATTAATTTAAGTACCAGTATCGGTGTAGCGCATTCAAATGAATGTACTACCGTCGAACGCTTGAAAATGCTGGCGGATGAGCGGCTGTATAAGAGTAAGAAAAACGGCAGGGCGCAGATTAGCTGGCAGTAGAATTAGAATAGTGTTAGTACCCCTTAATCAAGGGGTACTAATGAATGTGGTAAATCATTTGCAAACATTTTACTTTGCAAAAACTTCCGGCCCTTTTATTGCCAATGTATTCAAAATACGTAATGCCGGGCCGCTCGGTTTTATTTCATTACGTTCCCATTTCGAGACACTTTCTTTTGACATTCCCATTGTATGTGCCAGCACGGATTGTGACATGCCGTATCGGGTGCGGATGGCTTTGATCTCTTCACCCGTCATTGATTTGACTTTGGCTATACGGGCGCTGACTTCACGAGCTTTGACCATGACGGCAATGGCATCAACTTCACTATCAGACATCAGGCCCAGTGCATTCAGTTCCTTTGCATCTTCCAGCATCATTTGTAATTTATCGCTCATTTTTCACCTCAATCAAAAAGCCAGTTTCGATCAAATCCTCTATTTGCTTATTGCTAAAGGCCAGAAATGCATTTGCCATTTTTTTGTAGGCCGCCAGTTCATCATCTTCGATTTCTTTGGTTCCTTTACTGCTTAGACCACTCTTGGACCAACCATCATAAAAAAACACATGATTTGCTGATTTAAAAAAGATAATTGTTCTGGCTCCACCACTCTTTCCTTGTTGGAGGGGTAAACGTTTTTTGATGACACCGCTACCTAAATCAGCCTCCCATATGCCCTGCATCACTTCTTCAGCGGCAGCCATGAGAACTTTATCGTGAATACCAAGTTTTTTCGTGCTTTGGCTGAATCGTCTTGCCTTATACACACCCATACATCCATCCTTGTGGTAATGTTTACTATAGTAACCATTACGCTTATTTCAAGTAATTGCGATCAAAACTTTAATTTGGTGTGAAAAAGTGAGAGTTGCCTCGAGTACGATTCATTTTTCTCGATTTATGCGTCAGGGGATTTTGTGCGTAAGGGTAGGACATAGGGAAGGGTAGCAGAGGCAGATCGAAGAACAATATTCTTGTTAGATCTGCCTTAAGATTAATTAAACCCGGCTACCCCACAAATCGTACTCATCGGCGTGCTCGACTTTCACACGCAGGATATCACCCGGCTTAACGTTGGTTTCACCATTGAGATAAACCGCGCCGTCGATTTCCGGTGCATCTGCCATGCTGCGACCAATCGCACCTTCTTCGTCCACTTCGTCGATAATCACCAGAATTTCACGGCCCACTTTCTCTTGCAGGCGCTCGGCGGAAATCTGCTGCTGCAACTGCATGAAACGGTTCCAGCGTTCTTCTTTCACTTCTTCCGGAACCTGGTCAGGCAGGGCATTGGCGTCTGCACCTTCAACCGGGCTGTATTTAAAGCAGCCAACGCGATCCAGACGCGCTTCTTTCAGGAAGTCGAGTAGCATCTGGAAATCTTCTTCTGTCTCGCCAGGGAAGCCGACAATAAAGGTTGAGCGTAGGGTCAGTTCCGGGCAGATTTCGCGCCACTGTTTGATGCGCGCGAGTTGGCGATCTACAGAACCCGGACGCTTCATCAGTTTGAGAATGCGCGGGCTGGCGTGCTGCAACGGAATGTCCAGATACGGCAGGATTTTGCCTTCTGCCATCAGTGGGATGACGTCGTCCACATGCGGATAAGGGTAAACGTAGTGCAGACGTGTCCAGATCCCCAGTTTCGATAACTGTTCGCACAGGCTGACCATGCTGGTTTTTACCGGCTCGCCGTTGTGGAAGCCAGTACGATGTTTAACATCGACGCCATAGGCGGAAGTATCCTGCGAGATCACCAGAATCTCTTTAACGCCCGCATCAACCAGACGTTTCGCTTCACTTAACACTTCGCCAATCGGACGGCTCACCAGGTCGCCGCGCATAGACGGAATAATGCAGAAGGTGCAGCGGTGATTACAGCCTTCAGAAATTTTCAGATAGGCATAATGACGCGGCGTCAGTTTCACGCCTTGTTCTGGCACCAGGCTCAGGAATGGGTTGTGTTTCGGTTTTGGCACGTAGTGATGAACGTGCTCCAGAACCTGCTCATAGCTATGAGGCCCGGTGATTTCCAGCACTTTCGGGTGGACTTCGCGGATCTGATCTTCTTTTGCCCCCAGACAACCGGTCACAATTACCTTGCCGTTTTCATTCAACGCTTCACCAATGGCTTCCAGTGATTCTTGTACCGCGCTGTCAATAAAGCCGCAGGTGTTGACGATCACCATGTCCGCATCGTCATAGCTCGGTACCACGTCATAACCTTCAGTGCGTAGTTCGGTGAGAATACGCTCTGAATCGACAAGGTTTTTCGGACAGCCAAGGGAAACAAAGCCGATTTTCGGCTGGGGAGTTACTTTGCTCATAGCTTAAAAAATATTCAGTTACAGGAAAGGTCAGGGCAGGGATTCTACAGAGTTCTGGATAAAATTTGTATCGCAATCTCATTCGCTGGCGGAGGCGAAGGAAATGTAAATTTTGTTAATTCGGCGTGAAGAATTGATCCTGGACAGCATTTTGCTCAAAAAATAGCCATACTATTTAATTGCAACAAGGCTGGAAAGAGGAGGATCGAAGTATGTTCGTTGACAGACAGCGAATCGATCTGCTGAACCGGTTGATCGACGCACGCGTTGACCTCGCCGCATACGTGCAACTGAGGAAGGCAAAAGGATACATGTCCGTCAGCGAAAGCAATCATCTACGAGATAACTTTTTTAAACTGAATCGCGAACTGCACGATAAATCGCTGCGGTTGAATCTTCATCTGGATCAGGAAGAGTGGAGTGCTCTTCATCATGCTGAAGAAGCATTAGCGACAGCCGCAGTATGTTTGATGAGTGGGCACCATGATTGCCCGACTGTTATTACCGTCAACGCCGATAAGCTTGAAAATTGTCTGATGAGCTTAACGCTGAGTATCCAGAGCCTGCAGAAGCACGCCATGCTTGAGAAGGCCTGAAAACTAAGGGGGAGAAAGCGTCTCCCCCTTCATGTTTAAGTTTTTGTAAAAATGAATTTGTTATCTCCTCCACTGACTACGCTTTAAGCCAGAGTCAATCCGGAGGCGTTATGCATCGACAATCCTTTTTCCTTGTGCCCCTTATTTGTCTTTCTTCCGCTCTCTGGGCGGCTCCTGCAACGGTAAATGTCGAAGTACTGCAAGACAAACTCGACCATCCCTGGGCGCTGGCCTTTTTACCCGACAATCACGGTATGTTAATCACTCTGCGCGGCGGCGAGTTGCGTCACTGGCAAGCAGGAAAAGGATTATCTGCGCCGCTTTCCGGAGTGCCGGACGTTTGGGCGCACGGGCAGGGCGGTCTGCTGGACGTGGTTTTAGCGCCTGATTTTGCTCAGTCGCGCCGCATCTGGTTAAGTTATTCCGAAGTTGGCGATGATGGCAAAGCCGGAACTGCTGTGGGTTATGGCCGCTTAAGTGATGATCTCTCAAAGGTGACCGACTTCCGCACCGTCTTTCGCCAGATGCCAAAACTGTCTACCGGCAACCATTTTGGCGGGCGGCTGGTATTCGACGGTAAAGGTTATCTTTTTATTGCTCTGGGCGAAAACAATCAGCGCCCGACGGCGCAGGATCTGGATAAATTACAGGGCAAACTGGTGCGTCTGACCGACCAGGGCGAAATCCCGGATGATAATCCTTTTATAAAGGAATCCGGTGCGCGCGCCGAGATCTGGTCTTATGGCAATCGTAATCCGCAAGGAATGGCGATGAATCCGTGGAGTAATGCACTATGGCTGAATGAACATGGCCCGCGCGGTGGCGATGAAATTAATATCCCGCAAAAAGGCAAAAACTACGGCTGGCCGCTGGCAACCTGGGGAATCAACTATTCAGGCTTTAAGATACCGGAAGCGAAAGGGGAGATCGTCGCCGGGACCGAGCAACCTGTTTTTTACTGGAAAGATTCGCCCGCCGTGAGCGGCATGGCCTTCTATAACAGCGATAAATTCCCCCAGTGGCAGCAAAAATTATTTATTGGCGCGCTGAAAGATAAAGATGTCATTGTGATGAGCGTCAACGGCGACAAAGTGACAGAAGATGGCCGTATTTTAACGGACAGAGGGCAGCGAATTCGTGATGTTCGCACTGGACCCGACGGTTATTTATACGTTCTCACCGACGAGTCCAGTGGGGAATTACTTAAAGTTAGCCCACGCAATTAGCTAACGGGAATCATCACCACTTTGCGCACTGCTGGGCGTTCAGTGAGTTGCTGATACCAGCGTTGCAGATTTGGACGCGGTGTCCAGGTCAGGCCAACGTTAAACAAATTGTAGATGAACGGTGCGATAGCGATATCGCCCACACCAAACTCGTCGCCGGAGAACCATTTTACTTTTGCCAGTTCCGCATCGAGCAGGGCAAACAGGGCGTCGCACTCTTTACAACTGGCATCAATGGCGGCCCGATCGCGCTCTTCCGGTGGTGTTCTGACTAATCCCATCAGGATCCCGCGATGGGCATTACTGAGCGTCTGGTTTGCCCAGTCCATCCATTTTTCTGCTTCCGCACGACGTGCCGGTGAGTCGATCCACAGGCGTTTTTGCCCGTACTGTGCCGCCAGATAGCGGACAATGGCGTTTGATTCCCAAAGAATGAGATCACTTTCGTCGTCGCGTAACAACGGCACCAGCCCGTTAGGGTTCATCGCCAGAAAATCAGCATCGTGATTTATCCCAAACTCACGGCCCGCGAGAATTTGCTCATAAGGTAGTTCCAGTTCTTCGAGCGTCAGCAATACTTTTTTTACGTTGGTTGAATTATTCCGACCCCACAGCGTAATCATACTCACCCCTTTTCCGACAGGCAGCCACAGGCTGAACAGGACTCCGATGGTGAAGTAAAGTTAACTTTTAAGCAACAGCTGGCAAAAAAATGACACCAGAAGCAGCGAAGCGGCAGGATATTGCATAAACTTTAAAAACTTTACCAACTTACGGTTTCTTTAAGTTTGTGTGTGCGTTATTAATCACCGAACTTATCATACGGCGATATAACGTATTTTTTTTGAATGGATACTCGGGTGGCATTTATGACGCAATACTCCTCTCTCCTTCGTGGTCTTGCAGCGGGTTCTGCATTTTTATTCCTTTTTGCCCCAACGGCATTCGCGGCGGAACAAACCGTTGAAGCGCCGAGCGTGGATGCGCGTGCATGGATTTTAATGGATTACGCCAGCGGTAAAGTGCTGGCAGAAGGCAATGCGGATGAGAAACTGGATCCCGCGAGCCTGACTAAAATCATGACCAGCTATGTGGTTGGGCAGGCGCTTAAGGCCGATAAGATTAAACTCACCGATATGGTGACGGTCGGCAAAGATGCCTGGGCGACGGGAAATCCGGCACTGCGTGGTTCATCGGTAATGTTCCTCAAACCGGGCGATCAGGTTTCGGTGGCAGACTTGAACAAAGGTGTGATTATCCAGTCCGGTAATGACGCCTGTATTGCGCTGGCCGATTACGTTGCCGGGAGCCAGGAGTCATTTATTGGTTTGATGAATGGTTATGCCAAAAAACTGGGTCTGACCAACACTACCTTCCAGACGGTGCACGGTCTGGATGCGCCGGGGCAGTTCAGTACCGCGCGCGATATGGCATTGCTGGGTAAAGCATTAATCCACGATGTGCCGGAAGAGTACGCCATTCATAAAGAGAAAGAGTTCACCTTCAACAAAATTCGACAGCCTAACCGTAACCGTCTGCTATGGAGCAGCAATCTGAATGTTGATGGCATGAAGACAGGAACCACGGCAGGCGCGGGATATAATCTGGTTGCTTCGGCTACCCAGGGCGATATGCGTTTGATCTCCGTAGTACTGGGTGCGAAAACTGACCGTATCCGTTTTAATGAGTCTGAGAAATTATTGACCTGGGGTTTCCGCTTCTTTGAAACCGTGACGCCAATTAAACCTGATGCCACCTTTGTGACTCAGCGCGTCTGGTTTGGTGATAAGAGCGAAGTGAATCTCGGGGCAGGCGAAGCGGGCTCAGTGACCATACCGCGTGGGCAGCTGAAAAACCTGAAAGCGAGCTACACGTTAACGGAACCGCAGCTTACCGCACCGCTGAAAAAAGGTCAGGTTGTCGGGACCATTGATTTCCAGCTTAACGGTAAATCCATTGAGCAGCGTCCGCTGATCGTGATGGAAAATGTGGAAGAGGGCGGATTCTTTGGTCGGATGTGGGATTTCGTGATGATGAAATTCCATCAGTGGTTCGGCAGCTGGTTCTCTTAATCTTCTGATAACCGGATGGCGCGAAACGTCATCCGGTAATACGTCATTAATACATCAACTTAATACGCTGCGTCTGCGCGTACTTCACATACTCATCTTCCGGGCAACAATCGCTCACCACAATATCAAAGCGTTTCAGGTCACCCATGCGTGCCGGACGCACCTTGCCAAATTTACTGTGGTCGACAACCAGCACATGCTTTTGCGCCATCGACATGGCCCAGTGTTTTACCGGCAACTCTTCAAGATTAAAACAGGTAGCGCCTTTACTGACATGCACCCCCGCCGCGGAATAAAAAGCGATATCCGGGCAAAAATTATTCAGCGTTTGCTGAAAATCGATGGGTTTGAAAATGGCGTTGCTGGCGTGAAATTCACCACCGCAAAGAAACGCGCGGCAATGGGGTTTCTCTTTCAGTGCCAGAAAGGTATTTAGCGAATAACAAACGGCGGTGAAAGGGATTTCATTATCAATCGCTTCAATAATCCACGGTGTGGTGGTGCCACAGTCAAAAAAGAGGGTCTGATCGGGTTCTACCAGCGTCGCAGCCAGTTTTGCCGCCCGGCGTTTTTCTTCCACCAGGCGGGATTTTTGATCGCTTAACAGGTAATGGCTGGCGCTGCGCGGTTCCAGAACAATATAGCCGCCGAGCAAAACGACGGGCGCACTGTGGTTGTTCAGATCGCGACGAATCGTCATCTCCGAAACCCCAAGCAGGGCGGCGGCGTCTTTAAGATGTAACTTATCGCTGCGTTTTAATTCTTGCAGCAGCTGCCCGATACGCTCTTCGCGACGTGTTTCCATAATCCCTCTGAATAGTTATTGAAGCGAGCCGCTCAATACTACACTTTTTAGCAGAGATCAGTCACGCACCCAGCCTTTGCGGATCGGTAATGCAAAACAGAAGCGATACCACGATTGCAGACGTTGATAGAGTTTATGCCCCATCGCTTGCCAGATAATCTGGGCGCTAAGGCAGCCAATCATACCTGCCAGCAATCCACCGAGCATATCCAGCGGCCAGTGGACGCCAAGATAAACGCGCGACCAGGCAATGACGACGGCCAGCACCATTAAAAGTGAGCCGGACCACAGGCGATGCCAGCATAAAAATGCCAGTGCAAAGGTGAAAATCACCGTACCGTGATCGCTCGGGAATGAGTCATCCGCCGCATGATGCAGGAAGTTATAGCCGATATTTTCGACAAAGGGTCGGTCGTGCGGAAAAAGATGCCCCATCGTCCAGGACACAAACAGGCTGACCGCCAGCGCGATAGCGATTTTTATCACCAGTTGCCGTTGTGCTGTAAGCCCCCACAACCAAAGTACCGCAGCCAGCAGCGGCACCACGGTAATCAAATCTTTAGCAATAAAAATCGCCAACGAGATCATCCACGGCGCAGAGTCTGGCGTCGCGTTAATAAGAGAGAATAGAGAGAGATTCAAATTTTCCAGCATAACTTCCCGACGCAAAGTGATTAAAAGGGAGCCAATACAGGCAAGTCGTTGAGAATAAAGTGCAGGTTAAACTGGGTAAAGCGGCATCGTCTTATTTCCCTCAAGCGGCCTGTTTACGGTGGGTGATTGTAACGGGCATAGGTTAAATAAAACTTAAAGAAAGCGTAGCTATACTCGCGATAATGTAAGAATGTGCTTAACCGTGGTTTCAGCTACAAAATTCGCTTTCTCGTTAGCTGCGCTTTTATTAAACTTTGCGCGATTATTATTGGCGAAGAAATTGCATGCAAAATAAATTAGCTTCCGGTGCCAGGCTTGGACGTCAGGCGTTACTTTTCCCTCTCTGTCTGGTGCTTTACGAATTTTCAACCTATATCGGCAACGATATGATTCAACCCGGTATGTTGGTCGTGGTGGAACAATATCAGGCGGGCATTGATTGGGTTCCTACTTCGATGACCGCGTATCTGGCGGGCGGGATGTTTTTACAATGGCTCCTGGGGCCGCTGTCGGATCGTATTGGTCGCCGTCCGGTGATGCTGGCGGGGGTGGTGTGGTTTATCATCACCTGTCTGGCAATATTACTGGCGCAAAACATTGAACAATTCACCCTGTTGCGCTTCTTGCAGGGCATAAGCCTCTGTTTCATTGGCGCTGTGGGATACGCCGCAATTCAGGAATCCTTCGAAGAGGCGGTTTGTATCAAGATCACCGCGCTGATGGCGAACGTGGCGCTGATTGCTCCGCTACTTGGTCCGCTGGTGGGCGCGGCGTGGATCCATGTGCTGCCCTGGGAGGGGATGTTTGTTTTGTTTGCCGCATTGGCAGCGATCTCCTTTTTCGGTCTGCAACGAGCCATGCCTGAAACCGCCACGCGTATAGGCGAGAAACTGTCGCTGAAAGAACTCGGTCGTGACTATAAGCTGGTGCTGAAGAACGGTCGCTTTGTTGCGGGGGCGCTGGCGCTGGGATTCGTTAGTTTGCCGTTGCTGGCGTGGATCGCCCAGTCGCCGATTATCATCATTACCGGCGAGCAGTTAAGCAGCTATGAATATGGTTTGCTGCAAGTGCCTATTTTCGGGGCGTTAATTGCGGGTAACTTGCTGTTAGCGCGTTTGACCTCGCGCCGCACCGTACGTTCGCTGATAATTATGGGCGGCTGGCCGATTATGATTGGTCTGTTGGTCGCTGCTGCGGCAACGGTTATCTCATCGCACGCGTATTTATGGATGACCGCCGGGTTAAGTATTTATGCTTTCGGCATTGGTCTGGCGAATGCGGGACTGGTGCGATTAACCCTGTTTGCCAGCGATATGAGTAAAGGTACGGTTTCTGCGGCGATGGGAATGCTGCAAATGCTGATCTTTACCGTCGGTATTGAAATCAGCAAACATGCCTGGCTGAACGGGGGCAACGGACTGTTTAATCTCTTCAACCTTGTCAACGGAATTTTGTGGCTGTTGCTGATGGTTATCTTTTTAAAAGATAAACAGATGGGAAATTCGCACGAAGGGTAAAAAAATGCCTGATTGCTTTGTGCGATCAGGCTTTCTCGAATTAATGGTGATGGTCGTCAATCTGGTGTTCGATAACCATCCCTTCACCTACGCTGGCAAGATGGCGAACATAAGGATGCGGGCGGTAAGCCGGAGCTGGCGCAGGAGCAACATAGACGGTTTGCGGCACAGTCGCGACGCTGACCGCTTGTGGAACGCTGACTGAATCAGGAACCACAACCACTTTGTATCCACTCGGCACATCGACGGTGACATTTTGCGCCATCGCCACACCAGTAAAGCCCATTAAAAGCGCGCCCAACAGTAGACAATTTTTCATAATCATTTCGCCTGAAATAATGCAGCGGGTTAATTTCCGCGAATTATGCAGCCTTCATTCAGGCATTGTGTTGCCGGGCGTGCTGCCGTTTTTATTGGTTAAATGGCGCTTCGTGTTTAAGAACTTTATCGATCACATCCAGTACGCCTTCACGGTTATTGGAGCCTGCCCGGTATTTTGCTGCTGCGATGACCGCGCTGCCGGCATTTTCCATTGCAAAACTAAAGCCTGCCTGACGCAGCATCTCAATATCGTTACCGCCATCGCCAAAGACCACCACTTCGCTGTCGTCTATTCCCCATAATTTCTGCAGTTGGCGAAGGCCATTGGCTTTATGTACGCCGGGGATAATCAGATCGATACTGCCGTTGCCGGTGTGGACCGGCACCATAATATCGCCGATGGCCTCATGTAATGCTTTTTGTACTTGTGGAATCAGTTCATCGGAAAGATTCAGACCAAACTTAAAGAAGATATCTTCTAAGTTGTCAAAGTTATCGACGTATTCCAGACGGTGATAATACATTTCCGCCACCGTTTTCATGGCATCGTCATATTTTTTGAGGGTATAGGCGCTATTTTTTCCGCAGGCAATAATTTCCACTTCCGGGCGCGTCAGCAAATGTTCCACGACAGTAGCAAACGCATCCTTCGACAGCTCGCCATTAAAAACATCTTTGCCTTCGGTCACTACCCAGCCGCCGTTTTCAGCCACAAAGGCTATTTCATTAGCAATTTCCGGAAAGAAAGAGATCAACTGATAATATTGATTCCCGCTGGCGACCACAAAGCGAATGCCTTGTGCTTTCATTTGCTGATACTGAGCCATAAACCGCTCACGGTTATAGGTTTTTTGATCGCTTAAGAAAGTACCATCCATATCTACCGCAATTAATTTAATGCTCATCAACTATTCTCCATCGCCGTCTGCGTTTTGGTATCGGGTTTGGCGACGGCTTTCGCGACAATAGCCGCGAGAATAACCAGCGCCAGTACAACCAGCATTGCACTACGTAATCCATAATGTTCGCCGAGATAGCCCAGCAGCGGCGGCCCGACGAGGAAAGCCAGATAACCGGTCGTTGCTACCACGCTGACGCGGGTCGGTGCATCGGGGCCGGTATCGCTGGCGGCAGAAATGGTCAGTGGGAAGCCCAGCGAGGCACCCAGTCCCCAAAGTACAACAGACACCCCAGCGACCCAGGCGCTATCGACAAAAATAATCAGCCCAATACCCAACGCTCCCATTAGTGCACTGGCCCGAACCACGGCAACGCGACTGTAACGGTCGATGAACCAACCGCCGGTAAAGCGTCCAACAGTCATCCCCAGGGTAAAACCGGCATAAATCAGCGAGCCGGAAGTAGGGCTAAAACCGTGACCGTCAACCATTAATAAGGGTAACCAGTCGTTGGCAGAACCTTCGGCAAAGGCCATCGCCAGCACCACAACACCAATCAGCAGCAACTGGATATCGCGATAAAAAGGTACGCCTTTTTCACCATGCTGGGTGCCATCGGCAGCATTTTTGCCCGTACCGTCAGGGATTGCCTGAATGGCGATATAAATAGGCGCGATGCCTACCAGCGCCGCCAATAAAATGTGCACCGTTGCCGGAACGCCAAAGGCCGTCAGTGCCATCCCGACACCAGCGCCTGCCAGCGTGCCCAGGCTATAAAAACCGTGCATCATCGGCAAAACCGTCTTATTCATTTCTCGCTCAACGGCAGCACCTTCAACGTTTATCGCCACTTCCGCAGAACCAAAACTTGCCCCAAAGACGCCGAGGCCAACCGCGAAGAGCAGGGGCGATGTCAGCCAGAGTGCCAGACTTAGTATCATCATCCCGATCAATGCGCAGGACATCGTGACCAGGATGACATTACGCGTCCCAAAGCGTTTCACTAACCACGCCGAGCAGAGAATACCGCTCATTGAACCGATCGACAGACCAAAGAGGACTCCGCCCATTTCAGCGATCGAAACAGAAAGAATATCGCGGATAGCAGGCGTACGGGTTGCCCAGGACGCCATTAACAGGCCCGGCAAAAAGAAGAACATAAACAGCGCCCAGGTTCGGCGTTTCAATGCATTACGTGAAGAATTTACGGTCATAGATCACGTCAAAATAAGAAGAGGGAAGACAACATTAGCAAGGTTGTGTACATTTGTACACAATTGCAGAAAGAGGAAATGACATGCGTCGCGCTAACGATCCGCAACGGCGAGAAAAAATTATCCAGGCCACGCTGGAGGCGGTGAAACTTTACGGAATACATGCTGTTACGCACCGCAAAATTGCTACCCTTGCCGGGGTACCGTTGGGGTCGATGACCTACTATTTTTCAGGAATTGATGAGTTGTTGCTGGAGGCGTTCAGCAGTTTTACTGAGATCATGTCCCGGCAATATCAGGCATTTTTTAGCGATGTTAGTGATGCTCAAGGCGCATGCCAGGCTATCACCGATATGATCTACAGCTCACAGGTTGCAACGCCGGATAACATGGAGCTGATGTACCAGCTCTACGCGCTGGCTAGCCGAAAACCGCTATTAAAAACGGTAATGCAAAACTGGATGCAGCGCAGTCAGCAAACGCTCGAACAATGGTTTGAACCCGGAACCGCCCGCGCGCTTGATGCGTTTATTGAGGGGATGACGCTGCATTTTGTCACCGACCGTAAGCCGCTATCGCGCGAGGAGATTTTGAGGATGGTTGAGAGGGTTGCAGGGTAGTAGATAAGTTTTAGATAACAAAAAACCCATTTATGTAAACGGGTTAATGAAAACAATAAGTTAGATTAAAAACAATAAGTTAGGTTGGTGGTCAGTGGTGGTTATTACGGGGTAATGCCAACCGCTGCCGCCACTTTGTCGCCACTTGGCAGCGTTGCCAGAGGATTGAAACGGAGCGCCGTTTCCAGATGATCCGGTGCCAGATGAGCGTAACGCATAGTCATTTTTATATCGTGATGTCCGAGGATTTTTTGCAAAGCAAGGATATTTCCACCCGACATCATGAAATGCGCCGCAAACGTATGGCGCAGAACGTGTGTCAGTTGACCGCGAGGGAGCACGATTGACGTTTTTTCCATCACGGATAAAAATTGAAAATAGCAGTCTGTGAAGAAATTGAACCCATCAAGCGCCATGATCTCTTCATAAAGCTCTTTACTGATAGGGATGCTTCTGTTTTTCTTCCCCTTCGTTCTTACAAAGGTAATTCGGTATTTAGTCACCTGTGATCGGGTAAGGTTTATTGCTTCTCGCCAGCGTGCGCCTGTGCTTAAGCATATCTTGACTACCAGTGCCAGAATTGGGTCCTGACGTTTGCAATCAGCCAGCAGTTCAACAATCTGCTCATGGGTAAGCCATGCCATCTCTTTTTCTGCGATGGTGAATTTTCGCATGTTCTCCAGTGGGTTTGGATACGACCATTCGCCCAGGCGGGATAGTTCGCTAAAAACACTACTTAGATAGCTTTGCTCCAGGTTAATGGTGACCGGGCTTGCTCCTTTCTTCCATTTCTCGCTGAAGTAGATCTCACCTGTCAGGCGTTTATCTCGATAGTGGGCAAACATTTTAGAGGTGAGATCGGTTGCAAGGGGATTGCCCAGAGCGTCAACCATCAACAGCAATTTATCATAGACATGCTGCCCAGCGGTTAGAGATTTACCATGTAGTTTGAACCATAGCTCAACCACGTCTTTCAGTGTTCGACGATCCACTGATTCTCCCAGCCAGGGCTTTGCTTCGGTTTCTTCCATCGTATGGCGCTCAAAAGCCAGAGCTTCGCCTTTGGTGGCGAATTGTTTACGCACACGACGCCCACTACGTCCGGCGGGGTAACATTCGCAAAGCCATTTTCCTGTGGTGAGTTTTCGTACTGCCATAAAAAATGCCCTCCAATAGAGAGCATTTTTACTGTATGTATAACCAGTGTCAATGTATGAAATCCTGCGACCATACATCTCACTGAAGCCATAATGAAGTTGGCTATTTTTTGCTATGTGAGTATGTGACTTTTGCGGTTAGCCTGCGGCTCATTGTTATATTAGGCGCAGATATAAAAGCAAAATTTATCGCGAGTTTTTAGTACAGATTTTTTTTGATTTACTAATAGTTCCATCATTGCAAACGAACTTTCCATCGGAGGTACAGTGAGAGACACCTCCCTTTTTCCCAGAACAAGGATAATTTTTAGCATAGGTAGTTAGTGGGTTTAATAACAAAGAGCATGATAAAACCACAAAAAATACCTTACCAAGCATAGTTTCCTCCCGGTATTACCTAACGTACTTAATTGTTAAACTTATAATTTTCCCAATTATTTCAACATCTTCTATCTTGCACTCGAAGGCTCTGTTTCCACCTTCAACGAAGATTCTTCCACCGGGTAAACGAGTAATGTCGCGGATTGTTATTTCGCCATCAATACTTATTACCCATTTACCGTCACGTATATCATCAAATTCTTTATCACAAATAAATTCAGAATTGTTATCTGTGATGACAAAAGGTTTTTTAAACGTAGAGGGTAGAAATCCCTTATCAAAAATATAAAAACCGTCTTCACGCAAGGCACCATCAGATAATACATATTTAGCAACTTCCATAGTATTTGTATTACCTGAAGTTTGCTTTGAACCATGTCCGGTTGTGAGCCAATTAAGCGAGGTGCCCGTTTCAAGAGCGCACTGGATTACCCATTCTGCTGGGAATGAGTCACGCATGTAGCGTGTGGCGAGTGTACTTTTAGAGATTCCTAAATGATCGCACAACGCCTGTCGAGTTTTGAATCCATAAGCTTCTACCATGCGCTCTATAGCGCCTCGTCCGCCTTTCTCCAAATTCATGGTCACTCCAAGTGAACTTTTATCTTGACGATTTCACTGTGCGATCGTATGTTTATGGTGTTCACAAAATACAAACGATCCGTATTCGTCCTGATTAATCATCATTAAACGAGGAATGTTGCATCATGAGACCTAACATTTCAATCACTCTTACCACGCCTCATGTGACTATTGAACGCTATAGCGAGCTGACAGGGCTGTCCATCGATACCATCAATGACATGTTGGCTGACGGACGCCTTATCCGTCACCGTCTGCGCAAAGATAAAAAACGTGAAAAAGTGATGATCAACATAGCAGCCATGACCGTTGATGCGCTTTCAGAATGCAATCTAAACCTTAATTAGTTCGATTCTGAAATACATCAGAGGCATTGACCATGTTTGATTACCAAGTTTCCAAACATCCACATTTTGATGAAGCCTGTCGTGCATTCGCATTGCGCCACAACCTAGTGCAACTGGCAGAACGTGCAGGCATGAATGTGCAGATTCTGCGGAACAAGCTGAACCCAGCTCAACCTCATTTATTAACCGCACCAGAAATCTGGTTGCTTACCGATCTGACTGAAGATTCAACGCTGGTAGATGGCTTTCTGGCACAGATTCACTGCCTGCCATGTGTACCGATTAATGAGGTGGCAAAAGAGAAACTGCCGCATTACGTCATGAGTGCAACTGCAGAGATAGGGCGTGTCGCGGCAGGTGCGGTTTCTGGCGATGTAAAAACCAGTGCAGGCCGTCGTGATGCGATCAGCAGCATTAACTCTGTTACACGACTGATGGCGCTGGCTGCTGTTTCATTGCAGGCCCGTTTACAGGCTAATCCTGCGATGGCGAGTGCAGTTGATACCGTGACTGGCCTCGGTGCTTCATTCGGTTTGCTGTGAGGTGCTTATGCTGACGAAAGAACCATCATTTGCATCGCTGCTGGTAAAACAAAGTCCGGCAATGCACTACGGTCACGGCTGGATCATGGGTGAGGATGGTAAACGCTGGCATCCGTGCCGTTCACAAGATGAATTGCTGGCAGAACTATCTACGAAAAAACGGGGGAACAAATGGCTATTGAAGGCGCTGCGGCGACTGTTCCATTAAGACCCGGTGAACGCCTGAATGGACTTAATCATATTGCGGAGTTAAGGGCGAAAGTTTTTGGTTTGAATATTGAGTCAGAGCTTGAGCGGTTTATTAAAGATATGCGTGATCCTCGGGATATCAATAATGAACAAAATAAACGGGCACTGGCTGCCATATTCTTTATGGCAAAAATTCCAGCTGAACGTCATTGCATCAGCATTAATGAGCTGACCACTGACGAAAAGCGGGAGTTGATTAAAGCAATGAATCATTTTCGTGCAGTGGTGAGCTTATTTCCCAGACGGCTAACCATGCCGAATTAACCAACTAATGAAATTAATGGCGTAAACCCGCCGGGCATCCCTTTATCTAAATTCAGGAGAATTGCTTATGCGTAATATTGAAACCCTCACGACCAAAACCGGACCGGATGATGCAGGTCTTAATCTTTTACTGACAGAGGCTCGTCTGGAAGAACGCCGGGCAAGGGCTGAAGCAATGGCTGCTCGCCTCGATAGCCTGGCGTGTCATATCACCTCCCGCCAGCTAAACCACGTCGAAGCGGCAGAACTGCTGCGTGTGACTGCTGAAGCAATCCAGAACGAAGCGCAGGAGATCCACTGATGGCTGATGCAATGGATCTCGTACAGCAGCGCGTTGAAGAAGAACGCCAACGCCATATCCGTGCTGCCCGTGCCAAAACGCCGGGCGTGTCCCGCGTGCTTTGCGTTGAGTGTGAAGCGCCAATTCCGCCAGCACGCCGCCGTGCCATTCCGGGTGTGCAGCTTTGCATTACCTGTCAGGAAATCGCAGAGCTGAAAGGCAAACATTACAACGGAGGTGCTGTATGAGCACCATCCTGAAATGGGCAGGAAATAAAACCGCCATAATGTCCGAACTGAAAAAGCATCTTCCTGCTGGCCCGCGACTGGTTGAACCTTTCGCGGGTTCCTGTGCAGTGATGATGGAGACGGATTATCCCAGCTATCTTGTTGCGGATATTAATCCTGATTTAATCAACCTCTATAAAAAGGTTGCTGCTGATTGTGAGGCGTTTATATCTCGTGCCAGAGCTTTATTTGAGGAAGCAAACAGGGAGGTGGCTTATTACAACATAAGGCAGGAGTTTAATTACTCCACTGAAATTACTGATTTCATGAAAGCGGTATATTTCCTGTATCTCAATCGTCACGGTTACCGTGGTTTATGTCGCTATAACAAGAGCGGGCATTTCAACATTCCCTACGGTAATTATAAAAATCCGTATTTCCCTGAAAAAGAAATTCGCGCATTTGCAGAGAAAGCCCAGCGGGCAACGTTTATCTGCGCCAGCTTTGATGAAACGCTGGCGATGTTGAAGGTGGGGGATGTGGTGTATTGCGATCCGCCTTATGACGGTACGTTTTCCGGCTATCACACTGATGGTTTCACTGAAGATGATCAGTATCACCTGGCATCCATTCTTGAACATCGGTCATCAGAAGGACATCCGGTCATTGTTTCTAACAGTAACACGTCTTTGACCCGGTCCCTTTATCGTAATTTCACTCACCACTACATCAGGGCGAAACGCAGCATCGGCGTTGCAGCGGGGGAGGGAAAATTTGCAACAGAGATGATTGCCACTAAATCTGCTAATTGGTTTAGTGCCGATTTTAGTAGGGGACGTGACTCTACTGTTATTTTCGGGGTGCAAGTGTGAAAGAAATGCACCACGGAATTCATCATTTCCATGGGACGCCTGTCTGGGGAAGTGCTGGCGACGTTCATCGTATTGCGGTGAGCGGAGCTGGCGCTTTCGTCTCCTATGTACGGCCAGATCAGATTGCGGCGTCCATTCAGCACGCTCAGGTCGTCGGCATTGATAACGGCGCATTTTCTGCATGGGTGCGTGGGCTAAAAATTAACTGGAGTGATTTTTATAAATGGCTCCTGAACTATTACCACCATCCTAAGGTCGCTTTTTTTGTCATTCCTGATGTTGTGGACGGAGGTGAACGTGACAATGATGCCCTGATAAACGAAGTTCCGAAAATGTTCTACGGGAAGGCAACTCCCGTCTGGCATCTGCACGAGTCAATCGATCGGCTTATCGAGCTATGTCGTGAATGGCCTCGTGTCTGCTTTGGATCTTCTGGTGAATATGCGGCTATCAGAACTGCGCACTGGCATCGTCGTATGCAGGACGCTTTTGAAGCAATTTATTGCCGACACAATTTCAAAACAGCTGTTCATGGTTTGCGCATGCTTGACGGTCGTGTGTTGGGAAATTACCCACTGGCGACTGCCGACAGTACAAATCTTGCCTGCAATGTCCCCAAATTTAATAGCAAATATCCTGAGCTGACGCGGGCTATTCAGGAGGCTGAGTATTCGCGCAATCTGACGGAAAAGGAGCTGAAAGCTGTCATTCTGAAAAACCGTTGCGCAATTTTAAAAGGTGCAATTGAAGCTGTTCGCCCACCTTCAGTTTCTGATTGGCTGTCGAATGGTTTGCAGCCTTCACAGCTCGAACTGGAGATTGCGTAATGAACTACAGCTATTCCTGGAATGCTGAGAAAAAAGCAATCAATCCTTACGTAGAGACAGAAGAGCAATCTTCAGTTTCTGCGCTTTCAAACCTGATCGCTCTGTACGCTGCCGATAACGAGCAGGAACAGCTGCGCCGCGAGGCACTGAGTGATCAGGTCTGGGAGCGTTATTTCTTTAATGAATCCCGTGATCCTGTCCAGCGCGAAATGGAGCAGGATAAGCTCATTAGTCGGGCAAAGCTGGCGCATGAGCAGCAGCGTTTTAATCCAGATATGGTCATTCTGGCGGACGTCAATGCCCAGCCTTCCCATATCAGCAAGCCGCTGATGCAACGTATTGAATACTTCAGCAGCCTGGGCAGGCCAAAGGCTTATTCCCGCTATTTGCGTGAGACGATTAAGCCATGTCTGGAACGGCTGGAGCATGTACGCGACTGTCAGCTATCCACTTCTTTTCGCTTTATGGCAAGCCATGAAGGGCTGGACGGCCTGCTGATCCTGCCTGAAATGAGTCAGGATCAGGTGAAACGCCTGTCCACCCTGGTAGCTGCGCATATGAGCATGTGCCTTGATGCAGCTTGTGGCGATTTGTATGTCACCGATGACGTTAAGCCAGAAGAAATCCGCAAAACATGGGAAAAGGTGGCAGCGGAAACCCTGCATCTGGATGTCATCCCGCCTGCGTTTGAGCAACTCCGCCGGAAAAGAAACCGCCGTAAACCCGTGCCCTATGAACTCATTCCGGGTTCGCTGGCGCGTATGTTGTGCGCTGACTGGTGGTACCGGAAATTATGGAAGATGCGTTGCGAATGGCGGGAAGAGCAGTTGCGTGCTGTCTGCCTGGTCAGCAAAAAAGCATCTCCCTATGTCAGCTATGAAGCCGTGATGCATAAACGTGAGCAGCGCCGTAAGTCGCTGGAGTTTTTTCGTTCTCATGAACTGGTGAACGAAGACGGCGACACGCTGGACATGGAGGATGTGGTAAACGCCAGCAGCAGCAACCCTGCGCATCGCCGCAATGAGATGATGGCCTGTGTTAAAGGCCTGGAGCTTATCGCGGAAATGCGCGGTGACTGCGCCGTTTTCTACACCATCACCTGTCCGTCACGTTTCCATTCCACGCTAAATAATGGCAGGCCCAACCCAACTTGGACAAATGCGACGGTAAGACAAAGCAGTGATTATCTGGTCGGCATGTTTGCTGCATTTCGTAAGGCGATGCACAAAGCCGGATTGCGGTGGTATGGCGTGCGGGTGGCTGAGCCGCATCATGACGGTACAGTTCACTGGCACCTGTTGTGTTTTATGCGCAAAAAAGACCGCCGCGCCATCACTGCATTACTGCGTAAGTTTGCCATCCGTGAAGACCGCGAGGAACTGGGCAATAACACTGGGCCGCGCTTTAAGTCTGAGTTGATTAACCCGCGCAAAGGTACGCCAACAAGCTACATCGCGAAATACATCAGTAAGAACATTGACGGGCGTGGTCTGGCTGGCGAGATCAGCAAGGAAACGGGGAAATCCCTGCGTGATAATGCTGAATACGTTAATGCCTGGGCGTCTCTGCATCGTGTTCAGCAATTCCGCTTCTTTGGCATTCCGGGGCGTCAGGCTTACCGTGAACTGCGATTGCTGGCTGGTCAGGCGGCAAGGCAACAGGGGGACAAAAAAGCAGGTGCGCGGGTACTGGATAACCCGCGCCTTGATGCCATCCTGGCTGCTGCTGATGCTGGTTGTTTTGCTACCTACATCATGAAGCAGGGCGGCGTACTGGTTCCCCGCAAATATCACCTCATCAGAACCGCTTATGAAATCAACGAAGAGCCGACCGCCTATGGCGATCACGGCATTCGTATTTATGGCATCTGGTCACCTATTGCAGAGGGCAAGATCTGCACTCATGCCGTGAAGTGGAAAATGGTTCGTAAGGCCGTTGATGTTCAGGAGGCGGCAGCCGACCAGGGCGCTTGCGCCCCTTGGACTCGTGGCAATAACTGTCCCCTTGCTGAAAATTTGAACCAACAGGAGAAAGATAAATCAGCTGATGGGGACCCCAGAACGGACATTACCAGCATGGATGACAAGGAGTTGCACGATTACCTGCACAGTATGAACAAAAAAGAGCGCCGGGAACTGGCTGCAAGGGTACGCCTGGTGAAACCGAAACGGCGTAAAGACTACAAACAGCGAATTACAGACCATCAGAGACTGCAGCTCGTCTATGAGCTGAAGTCCAGAGGATTTGATGGTAGCGAGAAAGAGGTCGATTTACTCCTTCGCGGCGGCAGTATTCCGTCAGGAGCAGGCCTGCGTATCTTCTATCGGAACCAGCGTTTGCAAGAAGATGATCAGTGGCGGAACCTGTATTAATTTCGCGGGTTAACAATTCGTGCTCTTAATAATACCAGGCATATCAGGCTGATGAACGTAAAAAAACGTTTTACATCAGTAAGATTATTATATACTGTAAATATAAACAGTAGTTATACATACAGTATTGCGTGTGGTGTCATAGGAGGAAAGATGCAGGACTATTTTTTGGAGTCTTTGAAGCTCCAGCGCATTGATTTTTTTCTTAAGCTTGTAGCGGCTAGTGAGTGTAGTGATGAAGAGAAGGGGCTGGCTCTGCAGTGGGTTTCTGAATTGACTGATGAACTCATGGCAAAAATCAGAACCCACGAATACAACCGCTCAATGGATGTCATCAGCTGAGGTGACTTTTATGCGCATTGAAATAATGATCGATAAAGAGCAGAAGATTAGCCAGTCTACCCTGGACGCCCTTGAATCCGAGCTTTACCGCAATCTGCGCCCCCTGTATCCCAAAACGGTAATTCGTATCCGTAAAGGTAGCTCTAACGGTGTGGAACTGACCGGACTGCAACTGGATGAAGAAAGAAAACAAGTGATGAAAATTATGCAGAAGGTGTGGGAAGACGACAGCTGGCTGCATTAAGAAACGTTGCCCCCAAGAGGATTTATCCTGTTGGGGGGAGTTTGGGCAACGAGTGAAATGAGGTGTAAGGTGGGCGGTCATTTTGATAAGTGATCGTCCACTTTGTGTCAGAACCTGATGTTTGTTGTACATTCGGACGAATAGGCGGCGTTGTTTGCTTTAAAAATAAAACAGGAACACTTTGAGAAAGTGAACAGGTGTATTTATTTGTTGCTGATGAATGAGAGTAACTCTAATTTGGATAATTAGCTTGATAATAGGTCAGACGAAAATAATATTCCAGCACACTTTTGGTCGCAACAGGCATTAGTTAATTTTAAGTGATAAATTTTTATCCATAAATTAACACTAGTGTGTCATCTAGCGAAACCGAATCGCTTTAACTCATAACTTGAAGTTGAATCAGTGGGGTAGCAGTAGGCATGCCGGAACTGATAAACTGTGCAGAAGGCTAAACATTCATTCACTCGTGAGATAGTAGCTAAATTATGCAAAGAATTATTCCTGATAAAAATTGGTGGGAAAAAGAGCGTATTAATCGTAAAGCATCATCAATATGCCCATATGCTAGTTCATACAGATGTCCTCGATACTATCAGAGTGTAGTTTTGCTCTCAAGCATCAATGTGATAGCTGGTATGGCAACTAGGAAAGAAAAAGAGTTGGGTGAATTTTGGGAAAGAACCACTTTCTCATCTTTATGTGATGAAGAAGTCCCTACAGTTACTACAAAAGAATATGGCGGCCTTGCATCAGTTAGTAATTTTTGCCCAGAAATATCATTTAGATATTTACACTACTACGCCGATTATATGTGTAAATATGTTGATGAGATAGATCAGGACACTGGCAGGCGTATTGCGGAAAAAGATAATTTAGAAAATGATTGGAAATATACATGGATGTCAGTCAATCCTAAATTTTATTTAGATTGCGATGTTTTTGAAAGTGTCAAAAATTTCAATGAAGAATTGGCTAGTGATTACTTAAAAAGATTGCACCCAAATATCGTTCAGCAAATAGATAGAATGAATAATTGCTTGGATAATAATGATCCGGCAGGTGCACTGCACGCAGCCTCTAATATTTTAGAAACTATGGCTAAGGAAATCACTCAAAACCCGAATGTGGCAAATGAGTCATTGGGTGGTTTTTTTAAACAGTTCGAAAAAATGTCAAAATTACCTAAGAATCTTATTGATGCTGTTAAAGATATTTATGATTTACGCAACAAATTACCTACTGCTGGACACGGAAGCTTGAACAAGCCTGAATTGACTATGGTAGAAGCTATAACTATTGCGGCAATGACAAAGGCGATTTTAGAAATTGAATATCGAAGCAAAGCCATCTAACAAACCAAATTATGTGGTTCAAATTCCCGCTACACTTCTGTGTTGCCGCCAGCGTCTACTTATCGCTGTGAGTTCAACGGGTGATGATGCGTTAGAGATCTCTGAATCGATTGAAGTCTAAGGTTGTCAGGGCTGTAACAGCAGCCCTGTGTCATGAATGGATTGCATATTAATTGACGAAGAACAGACTAATATCATCGATAGCTGTTTTCAAAAATAGACCAATAACAAACTGAGATGTTATCGTATTCATTTCGATGATTGATCCAGATGTGTATATAACCATTGAAAGAGTTTTCTAATTTTTGTGATAGTATCTTTTAAATAATTTAAGGAGATTATTATATTATTTTCATTGTTTAATGAAAGAGTAGGTGTTTTATCAATGATATTTTTTAAGGCTACAGCTGTGCTCATTTTTTTAATGTCTCCATTAGCATGAACTATGCAATTCCTTACTTTGTTAAACTCTGTCATGAATTGCCACTCTTGTGACAGGCCAAAGTTTATATCCATTAATTTTGTTAAATATCTTTTTGCTTTGTGGATGCCATCACCATTAAAATCGGTTACTGATATATTGGTGTTTACAATCCTTTGACATATATTGCAATAGTCGTTTAGGTTGTGCTCTAAGCATGAGTATAAAGATACCAAAGCAGATTTATTAAAAATATTTGGTTGTATGTTAACTAAGAAATCATATTGCTCTGAATAATAGTCTTCTAAGTAATTAATATAATCGTCAGGAGCATTCTTTTTTTCATCTTCATATGCTTTTTTTAATTCCGCTAAGTCAACTCTGTTTTGGCCGCCTGCTCCTAGGATATATTTTTCGAAATCATCAATCTGCGCTTCAAGTGAATATCTTGATAGCTGTGCGAAAAGTTTGTATTTACTCATCGGTATGCCATTCCTTTTTAATTATAAACCTTTGGATTAAAAGGTGCTGAAAATAGTAACTCATTATTTTTGTTTGTAAAGGGGGTATTGTTTTTACTAGATCAAGATAAAACAATGGGAATATCCGCTTTTCGCTCACAGCGGACTTTCATCTTTGTAAACCCGTATGATTAGCTTTTCAGCGGTCATTCAGATACGGATTTACGCTTCCCTTGGCTGTGCATGACTATGACGCATGAGATCGCATGATCGTTAGAGGATCGTTTTTGCTGAGGCCAGCCAGAACTGGCGTGCTTTTGCTTATGTCGTGCAGGTGCATGAAAACCACTACATAAAGCGGGCAGGCGTGGCGGGGATACGATTGCGCGCTAGGTATAAGTGTGTAAAATAATTCCAAAATAAATCATCCTAATGAAGTGAGAGGGTAATAATGTTAGTCAAGAAAAATAAAAATTATAGTTTATATTTTTTAATTACAAATAATCAACAGATATCTGATTCTGGTAATTATATAAAAATAGTCCCATCAAGAAGCGATTGGAATGATTTTGGATATTTGAGTAGAGTCGAAATATCTATTTTTAATAAAAAAGAGTGTAAGGATATAATTTCACTGAATGGTTATATTGGTTTTTTGAATTCAGAGGAGGAACGAAATGGAAAAGCAGAACTGATAAGGCGAGTGAAGAAAAAGGAAGAATCTAATTTAAAGGATGAGGGGTTTAATGATTATTTTGTCATGCTTCAGGATATGAATAATTATCGAAGACTAGTAAGATTTTTTGGGGTGAATGAATCCAAATATATATTAAATTTCATTAATGATGTTGTTTCTAAGAAAAGTGACGCTAGTGCAGAGAATTTGAGGAAAAAAGCAATCTCTTCTGATATCTTTAATAAATCTTTCATTAGAGAGTCTGAGTCGTATTTTACTTTCAAAAATGCAGGAACAGTTCTTTCCGGTATTCAATATGAGGAGTTGGGTAATTTATCACAGCACATCAAGATTAGCTATTCGAATAAAGTTAATGAAGAAGATGTATCTTATGTTTTTAATTTTGATCACGAGCATGATTTACCAAAAAGAATTTCCATAATTATAGGCGAGAATGGTGTAGGAAAAAGCCAAACGCTTAGAGAAATCGCATTGGCTGCGATTAAAGGAAAGGATAATTTGGTGGCTGTAGTTGATTCTAACGGTGTGAGCATTGAAGAACGAATTCAAATTAGTAGGCTCATTGCTTTTTCTCCAACAAATGAAAGTAAGTGTTCATTTCCAACCGATAAAAGAATAAAATCATTGATATGGTACAAAAGATTGACTTTAAATCGTGAATCAAAATCCAAATTAAACTTGAATGATTTAATAGTGCAACTAGCGAGGAGTAACGACGCTATCGGCTATAATCAAAGGTGGAATATATTTGTTGATGCACTGAGTGTTCTAAATAGTAACAACGATTTAGTAATCAAATGTAGCGGTGAAAATTCACCATTTGTTAAATTAAATGAGCTTAATTCTCGAGGCGAAGAATCCAGACTATCATTATATTCTGAAATTATTCTCTCTGGCGAGCCTTTGAGGCTTGTTGAAAATAAATGTTACCCTTTGAGTAGTGGGGAAATATCGTTTATTAAGTTTTGTGTACAAGTCTGTTTGTATATTGAGAATGGGACTCTTCTATTAATAGATGAGCCAGAAACACATCTCCATCCTTCATTTATTAATAAATTTATGGCATTGCTTGATAATTTATTAGAAAAGACAGGCTCTTCAGCTATCATAGCAACGCATTCGGTTTATCTTGTTCGGGAGGTTTTTAAGGAGCAAGTGACAATACTCAGAAGACGAGATGATGGGGTAATTGTTAGCGAAAAACCGAGATTGAGTACTTTTGGGGCGAATATAGGAAATATCTCATATTTTGTTTTCGGTGAGAGTGAACCAACTCAAATTTTAAATAAAGTAAAAAATAATATAATTGCAAAGAATATGTCTTGGGATGATGTTGAATCTAAATATAGCGAGGACTTATCACTTAATGTATTAACTGCGTTGAGAAATGAAATAGGTAATTGAAATGAATAAATTAAAAAGACCTGTTTTTAAAGATTATTCTGCATTTAAAAAACTATCTGCAAATAAGAGATTAAAACATCATTCTGTTCTGAATGGACAGGATACATTTATACTTAATGCATATAGATCGTACATAAAGAATAAAGGATATCTTAATGTCAATTCTTGTGGCGTATTGAGTAACAATATTGCTGAAGCTTTGAAATATTATTATAACAATCCCGCAAAGTGTTTATCTATAATTGATGATATAAGAGCAGCTAATTCTAACTCTCTATGTCCAATGTGTGGTTCAATGCATAGCGGGACTTTGGATCATGTTTTACCCAAGGAAAACTATCCAGAATTTTCTTTATTCACTAAGAATTTGGTTCCTGCTTGCAAATGTAATACTTTCAAAAGTACTACTATAGCTAATTCTGCAGGCCATCGGATGCTGCATCCATATTTTGATAATATATTAAAACAAAGATTAATATGTGCTAATTTTTCTAAATTAGGGCGAACACCTACAATTGATGTAAAAATCATAATTGACCCAATGTCACCAGAATATAACAATGTTAAGTATCATCTTGATAATGTTGTTATCAAGAATAATATTAAGGGGTATTTGTCTGAACAATGGGAGTCGTTTTACTTATATCCTGAGCTTGTTATTAGAGGACTGAATAAGAGTCTTTCTACTTATAGCGATGTATATGAGTTGTTGACTCGCGAGTTGTTGCTGTTGGATGAAAAACATAAAGGTAAAAATAATTGGAATTCGGTTTTTGTAGCTGGGTTAATTCGACCTGATGTGATTAGGTGGATACTCTGTGAATTACATTTAGGTAACAGAAGTCCAGACGGTCGTCTCATATGATTTTTTGCATCTTCAGCGTGTATCTGCACGCTGAAGAAATTCATAAAAACTGCTGGCTATTAATAACTTTTTTTAGTTGTGTTAAAGAACCTCATTTAGTTATTACGTTAAGTAGCTAGTTTATAACTATCAAATTTAACAATGTTCTCACTTACCAATTTATTTATTTCCATCATTCTTTTTTGTAACGGTATTAACTCGTTACGTACAAACACCAGGCTCGCCTTCTCCACATCCCCAAACCCCCCGACATTATTAGGCATAATCCCCATCATTTGCGGTGGCACACGATGCGCCGCCATCATGTCATCCCGGCTCACGTTCTTGATGTTCAGAAACTCATCCTTCGCCGCGACTTCTGACAACGGGATGATCTGAAGCCCGTCCTTTTTGCCGTTAGGCGAGTACATAAACAGATTGCGGAAGTTACCTGGTCCTTTGGCGCTTTTCATCGCATTGCGGAGGTTGTTCACATCCTCCTGGTTTTGCGCGGCATCGGTCATGTACATGATGAAGCCTGCATGACTGCCGTTAATGTAATACTTTCGGCGGAACAGCGTGGCGGACTCGTTGAGCAGGGCTGACGGAATGGCAGAAAGGTAACCTGGCAGGCCGTAGATCTCCTGGTTGATGTCCGGTTCCATCAGATGAAAAATGCTGCCTTTCGTGAACTGATACGGCTGGGTTGTCATACCGTATTGCACAAACCAGTAGGTATCCAGGTCTAACCCGCGTCGGGTGTATTTTGCCAGAGCAGGCTCAAGAGCGATGACCTCTCCGAACCGGTTTGTGCGTTTCTCCAGGTAAGCGTTACCAAATACCAGATAATCCTGCACAAAACGTGAAAAAGCCTGCTGGCTGAGCAGCGGGTGAGGGATGTAGGTACTGGTCAGAATGTTGCACTTTACTGCAATCGGGGAGCTATGATGTACGGCAGCGCGGAAGGTTCGCGCCAGTCCGTCAAAACTCACTGGCGGCTCATACCAGCGATCTGTCTGTACGCATTCCACATAGTCCAGTAGTTCACGGCGGTCCAGAACCGGAACGGGATCGCCGAAGCTGAATGCTTCGGCTGAAGCCTGGTTTTTATGCTGGATCTGTTTCGTCGACGCAGCGCGGTTTTTCTTAATCTTTCCCATCAAAAAATCTCCACAATATTGCTGGTATTGGCGGATTCGCCCTGCAGCGGTTCGTTAAACAATGCGTGCATCGTTGCCCAGGCCAGATCGGCGTGGCTGGCTTCTTCGCTGCGGCTGGCTTCATAGGTTGGGCGGTTGCCACTGGCGGTGGTGGCGCGACGGATTGCCATGAATGACTGCGCAATGTCGGTGTGCCCGGCGTCAAACTCCAGACGGCGGTGGCTGATAATGTCGTAGGCCTTGAGTACCAGGGCGTTTTTAACGTTGGGGTTGTAGACAAACTCCCGGACGGCAGGAAAGAACGCTTTCACGTTCTCATAAACCCCGTGACCAACGCCGGTCGAGTCGATACCGATGTATGTCACGTTGTACTGTTCAGTCAGTTTTTTGATGGCATCAGCCTGGGCGCGAAAGTCCATCCCGCGCCACTGGTGACGCTCAAGAATGCGGAACTTGCCGCCCGGCACGGCTGGCGGAGCCACCACCACGCATCCGGCACTGTCGCCGTTCTGCGTACCTTTTGCCGGGTCATAACCGATCCACACTTCGCGCCAGCCAAACGGGCGCAGGGCCAGTGCATGAAAATCGGTCCAGACTTCCCAGCTGTCCACCATACACGCCTGCAGTTCGCTGAGCGGGAACACGGACGCGAGATCGTCCACAAACTCGCACATCAGCAGGTTCTGGTATTCGTCCGGGCTGTACTCCATGCGCAACTGGTCAAGGTCGAACAGGTTACAGCCGCCGCGCACTGCATCTTCCACGGTGACTATCTGGCGGTACTGCCCGTCTGCGCACAGCAGGCCGGGGGCCAGATTGCTGTGGGACAGGTCGATGTCCACCTTATCGGCTTTATTGCGCCCACGGTTGAACAGCGCACCGGACCAGAACGGATAAGCACTGTGTGTCAGGCTGGATGGCGTGGAAAAATAGGTTTGTCGCCATTTTTTGTGGATAGCCATACCGGAAGCCACTTTGCGCAGCTCCTGGAATTTCGGTATCCAGAAATATTCATCCAGATACAGGTTGCCGTGGTAACTCTGGGCCGTGCGGGCATTGGTGCCGAGGAAGTAAAGCGTGGCTCCGTTAGGAAGCACCATCGGATCGCCTTTCAGCTCCACCTCGACTTCTTTGGCGAAGTCTATGATGTACTGCTTAAAGACGTGAGCCTGTGCCTTGCTGGCGGAAAGAAAAATCTGGTTACGTCCGGTAAGCAGAGCGTCAATCAGGGCTTCACGGGCAAAGTAAAAGGTCGCGCCGATCTGGCGTGACTTCAGCAGGTTGCGGATGCGGTTGGTTTTTCCGGCTTCCCACCAGTGGCGCTGGTAGTTAAACATGGAGGAATGGAAGATTTCTTCCAGCTTCTCAATCTGCTCATCGGTGAAAACATTCTTTTCCGGCTGACGGCGCGGGCCTTTGTTGCGGTTGGCGACGTTAGGGTTTAAGTCGGCTTCGTTGCCGCCATTGTTAAACTTGCCGATCCGCGCGTGGCGCTCCGACTGGCGCGCCAGCAGGTCAATTTCTTTGAAATCTTTCCCTTCTTTGTGCTCCTTCATAATGAGCTGGCAGTAGCGTGCGGCGGTGGTGAGCTGCATCTGATCCAGCGGCCCATAGTCACCCCACTTGTCGCGTTTTTTCCAGCTGTGAACGGTTGCAACTTTCTCGCCCAGCATTTCAGCAATGCGGGCGACGCGGTATCCCTGAAAGTACAGCAGCATGGCCTGCCGACGGGGATCGAGATCTGCGGGTGTCAGTGTGGTGTTCATGGCACAAACCTACAGCCTTGAATGACGGCTTTCCCCGCCTGCGGTTTGTGTGGTTGTCGGTACAAATACCGCGCATTGTTTCACTGCCCCCATCACCGCAACCATAAGGCTCCAGTAAGTTTTTTCTAACGGAGCACGGCTCATGACAGTGAAAGCAAAGCGTTTTCGCATCGGGGTGGAAGGTGCCACCACCGACGGACGCGAAATCCAGCGTGAATGGCTGGAACAGATGGCAGCCAGCTACAACCCGGCAATGTATACCGCGCTGATTAACCTTGAGCACATCAAGTCTTATCTGCCGGACAGCACCTTTAACCGCTACGGCAAGGTGACGGCGCTGTTTGCTGAAGAAATCACGGAAGGTCCGCTGGCAGGCAAGATGGCGCTGTATGCCGACGTTGAGCCAACAGAATCTCTGGTGGAGCTGGTGAAAAAAGGCCAGAAATTATTCACCTCTATGGAAGTCAGCCCGAAGTTTGCTGATACGGGCAAAGCCTACCTGGTTGGCCTGGCTGCCACTGATGATCCAGCCAGTCTGGGTACGGAAATGCTGACATTCAGCGCCTGTGCAGCCCATAACCCGCTGGCAAACCGCAAGCAGAATTCCGCCAATCTTTTTACCGCTGCAGAGGAAACGGTGATCGAACTGGAAGAAGTCCAGGATGACAAACCATCCCTGTTTGCCCGCGTCACGGCGCTGTTTACCAAAAAAGAGCAGTCCGATGACGCCCGGTTCTCTGATGTGCATAAGGCCGTGGAGCTGGTCGCCACTGAGCAGCAGAACCTGAGCGCACGCACCGAAAAATCCCTGTCTGAGCAGGAAGAACGCCTGTCTGAGCTGGAGACTGCCCTGCAGGCACAGCAAACCGCCTTTAACGAACTGGTGGACAAGCTGAGTCATGAAGACAGCCGCCAGGACTACCGCCAGCGTGCAACAGGCGGTAACGCCCCCGCTGACACTCTGACCAATTGCTGATGGAGCATAAAACCCGATGAAGAAGAATACCCGCTTTGCTTTTAACGCTTACCTGCAGCAGCTGGCGCGTCTGAACGGTGTGGCAGTTGAAGAACTGTCCAGCAAGTTCACCGTGGAGCCGTCTGTGCAGCAGACGCTGGAAGACCAGATCCAGCAGTCCGCCGCTTTCCTGACGCTGATTAACGTCACGCCAGTGACTGAGCAGTCCGGTCAGCTGCTGGGGCTGGGTGTTGGCAGCACCATTGCCGGAACCACTGACACCACCGCGAAAGAGCGTGAACCTGTCGATCCGACGCTGATGGTCGATGTGGAATATAAATGCGAACAGACCAACTTTGATACGGTGCTGACCTACGCGAAGCTGGACCTGTGGGCGAAGTTTCAGGATTTCCAGGTGCGTATCCGTAACGCCATCGTGAAACGTCAGGCACTGGATCGCATCATGATCGGCTTTAACGGCGTGAAGCGAGCGAAAACCTCCAACCGTAGCGAAAACCCGCTGCTGCAGGATGTGAACAAAGGCTGGCTGCAGAAAATCCGTGAGGATGCACCGGATCACGTCATGGGCAGCACCACCACGGGCGGTGAAATCACACCGGGTGCGGTGAAAGTCGGGAAAGGTGGCGAATATGCCAACCTGGACGCCGTGGTGATGGATGCGGTCAATGAGCTTATCGACGTGGTCTACCAGGACGATGACGATCTGGTGGTGATTTGCGGTCGTGAGCTGCTGTCTGACAAGTATTTCCCGCTGGTCAACAAAGAGCAGGAAAACAGTGAAAAACTCGCTGCCGATATGATCATCAGTCAGAAACGCATGGGTGGCCTGCAGGCCGTGCGTGCGCCGTTCTTCCCGCCGAATACGCTGCTAATCACCCGTCTGGATAACCTGTCCATCTACTGGCAGGAAGACACCCGCCGCCGTTCAGTTATCGACAACCCGAAACGTGACCGGATTGAAAATTTTGAATCCGTTAACGAAGCCTATGTGGTTGAGGACTACCGCTGTGCTGCACTGGTGGAAAACATCCAGATTGGCGATTTTAGCGCCGCTGCAGCCGAAGCCGGAGCGTAACCCATGAGCCTGAGTCCCGCACGGCAGCATCGCCTGCGCGTTCAGGCTGAACAGGCCGCCCGTGAGGGCGGCAGCGTTCGCCACGCGTCGGGCTATGACCTGATGCTGCTGCAACTGGCGGAAGACCGCCGCCGTCTCAAGGGCGTTCAGTCCACGGTCAAAAAAGCGGAAATCAAAGTGGAGCTGCTGCCGAAGTACGCCGCCTGGGCGGAGGGTGTCCTGGCTGCCGGAGGCGCACAGCAGGATGACGTGCTGATGTATGTGATGCTGTGGCGCATTGATGCCGGAGATTATGCCGGGGCGCTGGAGATCGGGCGTCATGCCCTGCGTCATGGCTGGGTGATGCCGCTGGGTAACCGCAACGTGCAGACCGTGCTGGCAGAGGAAATGGCAGACGCAGCGCAGAGCGCAATGCTTGCCGCCACCGGCTTTGATGCTGATCTGTTGCTGCAGACGCTGGAGCTGACAGACGGTCTGGATATGCCGGACCAGTCACGGGCGCGTCTGCATAAAGCGATTGGTGCTGTCCTGAGTGAAAGCAATCCGGCTTCCGCCCTTAATCATCTCAACCATGCGTTACAGCTCGATCCCCGCTGTGGCGTGAAAAAAGACAAACAGCAGCTGGAGCGCAGACTGCGCAATGACAGCCGCTGACAGAACGTGCCCCCGCGCACGGGCGGCACGGGGTGGCGAAAGGCACTGCCACATCAAAACCCCGTCCACCGCCCTTTATTTCAGGAGAAAGCAGCATGAAGTTTGTTGCGCCAGAACAGGCACCGGAACAGGCGGAAATCATCAGAAATACGCCGTTCTGGCCTGATGTGGACCTGTCGGAGTTTCGCAGTGTCATGCGCACTGACGGCACGGTGACGCAGCCGCGTTTAAAGCAGGTTGCGCTGTCGGCAATTTCGGAGGTCAACGCAGAGCTGTATGAGTTTCGCAGACGCCAGCAGATGCTGGGGTATGCCTCGCTGGCAGAAGTCCCGGCGGAACAACTGGACGGCAAAAGCGAGCGCATTCAGCACTATTTCAACGCGGTTTACTGCTGGGCACGCGCCATGCTCAACGAACGTTACCAGGACTATGACGCCACGGCATCCGGTGCGAAGCGGGGCGAGGAACTGGCGGAAGCAAGCGGTGATTTATGGCGTGACGCCCGCTGGGCCATCAGCCGGGTGCAGGATGCGCCGCACTGCACAGTGGAGCTTATCTGATGAAAGTGCGTGCGCATCAATATGACACGGTGGACGCACTTTGCTGGCGTCATTACGGGCGCACGCAGGGTGTCACGGAGCAGGTACTGAAGGCAAATCCGGGGCTTGCCGAATATGGCCCCTTTTTACCTCACGGGCTGCAGGTGGAGCTGCCGGACATTCCGACCACCACCACCGTGCAGACCGTCCAGCTATGGGACTGAATTATGACGCTTGAGCGAATCAGCGCCTTTATCACGTACTGCATCGCCGTTGTGCTGGCCTGGCTGGGCGATTTGTCCATCAAGGATGCCTCAACGCTGGGCGGCCTGATGATTGGTGTGCTGATGCTGGCTATCAACTGGTACTACAAACACAAAGCCTACCAGCTTCTGCGCGACGGGCAGATCTCGCGGGAGGACTATGAATCCATCAATCGTTAAACGCTGCCTTGTCGGGGGCGTGCTGGCTATTGCTGCCACGCTGCCGGGTTTTCAGCAGCTTCACACCTCCGTGGAGGGGCTGAAACTGATTGCCGATTACGAAGGCTGTCGTCTGCAGCCGTATCAGTGCAGCGCGGGTGTCTGGACCGACGGCATTGGTAATACATCGGGCGTCATTCCCGGCAAAACAATCACGGAACGACAGGCAGCAGAAGGGCTGATCTCCAACGTGCTGCGTGTGGAGCGGGCACTGGAAAGGTGTGTGAAGCAACAGCCACCACAGAAGGTGTATGACGCTACGGTGTCGTTTGCCTTCAACGTGGGGACGGGCAATGCCTGTAGTTCCACGCTGGTGAAATTGCTCAATCAGCGGCGCTGGGCGGATGCGTGCCGACAGTTGCCGCGCTGGGTTTATGTAAAAGGTGTGTTTAATCAGGGGCTGGATAACCGCCGTGCGCGGGAGATGGCTTGGTGTTTACAGGGAGCAAACTGAAATGAAAAAGAAATTAATCAGCGGACTGTTTCTGATGTTATGGATGGCGCTGTTAGTCGCAGCAATGGTGTATCCGCAGGGGATTTTTCCGGTACTGGCAGTGTCCGGCGTTTGGGTAGCCTGTTTGCTGACATGGGCGGTAATTCCTGTAGCACTGGCTGCGTTAATTAAGAATGGCCCGCTCTGGCAGGAGTTAAGGGCATCTTTGCTGAAGACAATTACCCGAAAAGAAAACGTATTTATCACCTGGGTGATGCGATTGCTGATTGTTGTAAGTCTCGCTTGGACGGGGTGGGCTATTACCCTGGTCTTTTATCTACTGACCGTTATTGCCTTCTGGATCACCCGTAATCAGATGGCGCAACAGGTAGCAGCATGAACCGGTTGCTGCTGGTTGTGCTGGCGTTATTACTGGCGGCGCTGGGCTGGCAGACGTGGCGGCTGGCTGATGCCAGCCAGACCATTAGCACGCAGGCAGACGAGCTGCAGAGCAAAAGCCAGGCACTGGCAAAGAGCAACAGCCAGCTTATCAGCCTGTCCATTCTGACTGAAACCAATAACCGGGAGCAGGCGCGGCTCTATGCCGAAGCAGAACAGACCAGCGCGCTGCTGAGACAACGACAACACCGGATCGAGGAACTGAAACGTGAGAACGAGGATTTACGCCGCTGGGCTGATACTCCTTTGCCTGCTGACATTATCCGGCTGCGGGAACGTCCGACGCTCACCGGAGGTGCAGCTTACCGTCAGTGGTTGTCCGCGAGTGACGCCGTGTCGGCTGGATCAGGCAGCGCCGCGCACTAACGGTGATCTGAACGCGTTGCTGGATGAAACGGAGGCCGCCTGGGCGGTCTGTGCAGACAAAGTGGACATGATTATTGCGTGTCAGGAGCGAAACAGTGAACAAACCACAATCCCTGCGCCACGCCCTAAATAAAGCGGTGCCTTATGTCCGCAATAACCCGGAAAAACTGCATCTGTTTGTGGATAACGGTTCGCTGGTTGCCACGGGGGCCAGCTCCATGTCGTGGGAGTACCGTTACACCCTGAACGCGGTGATTGAGGATTTCAGCGGCGACCAGAATCTGTTGATGGCCCCGGTTTTACTGTGGCTGAGGGATAACCAGCCCGATGCCATCAATAACCCGGCGTTACGGGAAAAACAATTCACCTTTGAGGTGGATATTCTGCGCAACGATGTCTGTGATATCAGCTTGAACCTGCAACTGACGGAACGTGTGCTGGTCAGCACTGACGGCAGTGTGTCGAGCGTTGAAGCTGTAGCGGAACCCGATGAACCTGAAGAAATGTGGACGGTGAAACGTGGCTGAACTGCAGAAAGTGGACGACTGGCTGAGTGCCTTGCTGGCGAATCTGGAACCAGCCGCCAGAAGCCGCATGATGCGCCAGCTGGCGCAGGAACTGCGCCGGACACAGCAGCAGAATATCAGGATGCAGCGCAACCCTGACGGCAGCAGCTATGAACCGCGACGGGTAACAGCACGAAGTAAAAAAGGGCGCATCAAACGTCAGATGTTTGCAAAGCTGCGCACCACAAAATACCTGAAAACCGCCGCCAGCGCGGATTCTGCCAGCGTACAGTTTGAAGGTAAGGTGCAGCGCATTGCCCGCGTTCATCATTACGGCCTGCGCGATCGCGTCAGTCCAAAGGGGGGAGTCATTAAGTATCCATCCCGAAAATTGCTGGGTTTAAATGAACATACTGAAAATGAAGTAAGAGATTTACTTTTAAAGTATTTTTTGATGAAAAATTAGAATGTTTACGCACTTAATAAACTTAAATAACTTTTTATGCTTTGGCAAAAAGGGAAAAGGTCTATTTTAATTTTCCAGTTTTTTTTGTTTTGAACCCCAGAAGCAATAATAGAACCATCCCAATATTTTATTCCATTTTTGCCGGTCTTTTTTGTTAACTCAAAACTTAATGCGTGAATAATTTTATTGCAGCATTCGCGTATAGAACCTTTAACATGACCATCTATAACAAAAAGTATATTTTCATGTTCTTCAAATGCTTCTTTCTCAGGTGAGTAATCTGGGTTCCACTCATGTTCACTAGTGTCTTGGAGAATTCGTAGTTTTGTACAAAGGCTAATAAGATTGTTGCTAATGGTATATTCCAACCATCCGTTGTACGATAACTCCTCCATTTCAAATTCAGTTACTATAGAATCATCATATACTTTCTGTGTGGAATATATACGCTGTAAATAAAATTCAGATGAACAGCATAATTGCTCAATTATTCTTGCGTGTTCTTCTATAGCGTAATAATCAATTGGATGGCTCATTCTTTTACCTTTCTTCGATTGGAATTGTATTTGTGTCATTTACCACACAAGGACGTATTGATGCCATAGATTCAAGGTCCGTGCAACCTAACCCTATGAACGCACAACTAACCGAAATCATGCGCCTTATCACCAACCTGATCCGCACTGGGGTAGTCACCGAAGTGGATCGGGAGAACTGGCTTTGCCGGGTGAAAACGGGCGAGCTTGAAACCAACTGGATCAGCTGGCTGACGCTGCGTGCCGGAAATGCCCGGACATGGTGGCGACCATCGGAAGGTGAGCAGGTGGTGCTGCTGAGTCTGGGCGGCAATCTGGAGACTGCCTTTGCGCTGCCCGCTGTCTATTCGAATCAGTTCGCACCACCGTCGACGTCGGCGGACGCCTGCGTGACAGAACATCCTGACGGTGGCTGGTTTGAATACGAACCCGCCACCGGGCGCTGGTATGTCAGGGGCATCAAATCAATGGTCATTGAGGCCGCTGACAACATCACCCTGAAAACCAATGAGTTTGTACTGGAGGCTGACCGCACGCGCATTAACAGCGAAGTGGTGATCAATGGTGGCGTTACCCAGGGCGGCGGAGCGATGAGTTCTAACGGGATCGTGGTTGATGCGCATCAGCATACTGGCGTCCTGAAAGGCGGCGACACAACCGGAGGCCCGGTATGACGCTTTATAGCGGGATGAACAATACCAGCGGTAAAGCCATTACTGATATTGACCATCTGCGCCAGTCGGTGCGGGACATTCTGCTGACGCCGCAGGGTAGTCGCATTGCCCGTCGGGAATATGGTTCCCTGCTGTCGGCACTGATTGATCAGCCACAAAATCCGGCATTACGCCTGCAGGTTATGTCGGCTGTGTATGTGGCACTGAGTCGCTGGGAGCCACGGCTGGCGCTCGATTCCATCACTATTAACAGCAATTTTGACGGTTCAATGGTGGTGGAGCTGAGCGGGCGGCGTAATAACGGTGTGCCTGTGTCCCTTTCAGTATCAACAGGAGCAGAGAATGGCAGTGATTGACCTTTCGCAGTTGCCTGCGCCGCAGATTGTGGATGTGCCGGACTTTGAGACGCTGCTTGCCGAACGCAAGGCCGGATTTGTTGCGCTTCATCCGAAAGATGAGCAGGAAGCAGTGATCCGCACGCTGGAACTGGAATCTGAACCCGTCACCAAATTGCTGCAGGAGAACGCTTACCGTGAGTTGCTTCTGCGCCAGCGCATTAACGAAGCCGCGCAGGCTGTGATGGTGGCTTACGCGATGGGCAGCGATCTTGACCAGCTCGCTGCCAACTACAACGTGAAACGCCTGACGGTGACGCCTGCTGATAATGACGCTGTGCCGCCCGTTGCAGCTGTGATGGAAAGCGATGAAGCGTTACGCCTGCGTGTGCCTGCAGCCTTTGAAGGGCTTTCAGTTGCGGGGCCAACTGCAGCTTATGAATTTCATGCCCGAAGCGCCGACGGTCGGGTGGCGGATGCCAGTGCAACCAGCTCGGCACCTGCAGAGGTGGTGCTGACTGTCCTTAGCCGCGAAGGCGATGGAACTGCAGAAAAAGACCTGCTGGACGTGGTGGAAAAAGCTCTGAACAGTGAGAACGTCCGCCCGGTGGCTGACCGTCTTACGGTTCGCAGCGCAGAAATCATCCCGTATCGCGTGGAAGCCACCATTTTTCTCTATCCTGGACCGGAAGCAGAGCCGGTAATGGCAGCGGCAAAAGCCAGCCTGCAGAAGTACATCGCCAGTCAGACGCGTCTTGGTCTGGATATTCGCCGTAGCGCCATCTTTGCCGCCCTGCATGTTGAGGGTGTGCAGCGTGTGGAGCTGGCTTCTCCTCTGGAGGATGTGGTCCTGAACAAAACACAGGCGGCATCATGTACGCAGTGGAGCGTAACCAACGGAGGAACGGATGAATAGTCTGCTGCCACCGGGTTCAACACCACTGGAGCGCCGACTGGCGCAAACCTGCAGCGGGATTTCTGATCTGCAGGTGCCGCTTCGTGACTTGTGGAATCCGGCAACCTGTCCGGTCAGTTTCCTGCCTTATCTCGCCTGGGCGTTCTCTGTAGATCGCTGGGACGAGGGCTGGACAGAAAGCGTCAAGCGCCAGGTGGTGAAGGATGCTTTTTATATTCATCAGCATAAAGGGACCACCAGTGCCGTGCGGCGGGTGGTGGAGCCGTTCGGCTTTCTGATCCGCATTATTGAGTGGTGGCAGACCGGAGAGGCACCGGGCACGTTTCGCCTGGATATCGGCGTGCAGGACCAGGGTATCACTGAAGATACCTATCTGGAACTTGAGCGACTGATAAGCGATGCCAAACCATGTAGCCGCCACATGATCGGCATATCCATCAATCTGCAGACCAGCGGCCCGCATTGGGTGGGAGCCGCCAGCTATCTTGGCGAAGAAATCACGATCTATCCGTATATCAACGAAACGATTATTTCCGGTGGCACCGCGCATGAAGGCGGGGCGGTCCATGTTATTGACACAATGAGAGTGAATCCATGAGCACAAAATTTTATACCCTGCTGACGGATATTGGCGCGGCGAAACTTGCCAGCGCCACCGCGCTCGGTGTGCCGCTAAAAATTACCCATATGGCGGTGGGCGATGGCGGCGGAGTATTGCCAACGCCGGACGCAAAGCAGACGGCACTGGTAAATGAGAAACGCCGGGCTGCGCTGAATATGCTTTATATCGACCCGCAGAACAGCAGCCAGATTATTGCTGAACAGGTGATCCCTGAAAACGAGGGCGGTTGGTGGATACGTGAAGTGGGCTTGTTTGATGAGTCCGGGGCATTGATTGCCGTGGGTAACTGCCCGGAAAGCTATAAGCCGCAACTGGCTGAAGGCAGTGGGCGTACCCAGACCGTGCGCATGGTGCTGATTACCAGCAGTACGGACAATATCATCCTGAAAATCGACCCTGCTGTAGTGCTGGCAACCCGCAAGTATGTGGATGACAAAATATCAGAGCACGAACAGTCACGACGTCACCCGGACGCCTCGCTGACCGCAAAAGGTTTTACTCAGTTAAGCAGTGCGACCAACAGTGAATCCGAAATACTGGCCGCAACACCGAAGGCTGTGAAGGCTGCATATGATCTTGCAGCAGGTAAAGCATCCGCCAGTCACACGCACCCGTGGAGCCAGATAACGGATGTGCCTGCAGCTTCACTGACGGTAAAAGGCACCGTGCAACTCAGCAGCGCTACTAACAGCACGTCAGAAACGCAGGCTGCCACACCAAAAGCCGTGAAGGCTGTATATGACCTTGCCAATGGAAAACAACCTGCCGACGCCACACTGACCGCACTGGCAGGCCTTGCCACTGCGGCAGACAAACTTCCGTATTTTACGGGGAATGATACAGCCAGCCTGACAACCCTGACTAACGTTGGACGGAATATTCTGGATAAAGCAAGCACACAGGCGGTTATTCAATATCTTGGTCTGAGCGATGCAAGTGGATACGTTGGACGCTGGCTGAATACCCGGGTTTTCACCTCATCAGGTACGTACACCACGACGCCAGGAACAAAACGGATTAGGGTCACAATAACGGGCGGCGGTGGCGGAGGGGGCGGCTGCAAGGCTATATCCAATAATGAAACGTTTTTCGGTGCTGGCGGCGGGGCAGGTGGGACAGTAATCACCACGCTGATCCTGACGAAGGATAGTTATCCTGTCACTATCGGCGCAGGTGGGGCCGGCGGCGTTAGTGCGACGAACGGCCTCAAGGGCGGTGATAGCTCGTTCGGATCGGTAATAGCCCCTGGTGGTGAAGGTGGTGGAAAATCAGGAGTCACAAACACGAACGGTGGTAACGGCGGTGTGCCAAGTACTGGCGGTATCAACATCATTGGTGGAAATGGAGGCGACGGTCAGTCCGGAAATATCGGCGTCAGCGGTGAAGGCGGAACATCGCACTGGGGTGGCGGTGGACGCGCAGGCGCTGGCGGTGGTGTTAGTGGTAAGGCATATGGTTCAGGTGGCGGTGGCGCATACGATGCCGGTTATAGCGGAACCAGTATGACAGGCGGGAAAGGTGCCGCTGGGATTTGTATTATCGAGGAGTTTGCATAATGAATGCGTCATATGCAGTTATTGAAAATGGGATGGTTGTGAATGTCATTGTCTGGGATGGCGAGGCTGAATTCACAGTGCCGGATAATCAGCAGCTCATTAATATTTCTGATATCAGTGAGCAGCCCGGAATCGGCTGGGTTTATTCAGACGGGGGATTTACTGCACCACCCACCCAGGAACGTTCTCATGATGAACTGGTAGCTGACGCTGAACAGAAAAAACAGTCGCTGTTAGACGCAGCAATGGCCAATATCAGCGTGATTCAGTTAAAGCTGCAGGCCGGGCGCAAACTGACGCAAGAGGAAACTACTCGACTTAACGTTGTGCTGGATTATATCGAGGCTGTGACGGCAACAGATACCAGCACCGCACCTGATATTATTTGGCCTGTTTTCCCTGCAAGCAGATAAATACCGTCATTTTGTGTGAATAACGGTACAACTGCGCTTAGCTGCTTGTCAGACACAATCACTTCAACATAGGGCGAAGCCTAATCCAATCAGGAGGTTCGCCACTATGGCTCAGGATTACCACCACGGAGTGCGCGTTGTTGAAGTCAACGAAGGCACTCGATCCATTACCACGGTGAGCACCGCCATCGTGGGCATGGTCTGCACGGGCGATGATGCCGATGCAAAAATGTTCCCTCTTAATAAACCCGTGCTGATCACTGATGTGCTTACTGCCAGCGGTAAGGCGGGTGAATCCGGTACGCTGGCCCGTTCGCTGGATGCCATCGCTGACCAGGCAAAACCCGTGACCGTTGTTGTGCGTGTGCCGCAGGGTGAAACGGAAGAAGAAACCACGACCAATATCATCGGCGCAGTGACTGCTGAAGGTAAAAAAACTGGTATGAAAGCCCTGTTATCTGCCCAGTCACAGCTCGGTGTTAAACCGCGCATTCTCGGCGTGCCGGGGCACGATAATAAAGCCGTTGCTACTGAGTTGCTGGGCGTGGCGCAAAGCCTGCGTGGGTTTGCTTACCTGTCAGCGTATGGCTGCAAGACGGTGCAGGAGGCGATCACTTACCGTAAAAACTTCAGTCAGCGTGAAGGGATGCTGATTTGGCCTGACTTTACTGGCTGGGACACGGTGCTGAATGCCGACGCAACGGCATATGCCACCGCCCGTGCGCTTGGTCTGCGTGCCAAAATTGATGAGCAGACAGGGTGGCACAAAAGCCTGTCCAACGTGGGCGTGAACGGTGTCACCGGAATTTCTGCTGATGTGTTCTGGGATCTGCAGGACCCGGCAACTGATGCGGGACTACTTAACCAGAACGATGTTACCACACTTATCCGCAAAGACGGCTTTCGCTTCTGGGGTTCCCGCTGCCTGAGTGATGACCCACTCTTTGCCTTCGAAAACTACACCCGCACGGCGCAGGTGCTGATGGACACGATGGCAGAAGCGCCAATGTGGGCGGTCGACAAACCGCTGAATCCGTCGCTGGCCCGCGACATTATCGAAGGTATCCGCGCCAAAATGCGCAGCCTGATCAGTCAGGGCTATCTCATTGGTGGCGATTGCTGGCTGGATGAGTCGGTGAACGACAAAGACACTCTGAAAGCTGGAAAACTCACCATCGACTACGACTACACACCAGTGCCGCCACTTGAAAACCTGATGCTGCGTCAGCGCATCACCGATCAGTACCTGGTGAATTTCTCCAGCCAGGTCAGCGCGTAAGGGGACAACATGGCTTTACCACGCAAATTAAAACACCTCAACCTGTTTAACGACGGGAACAACTGGCAGGGGATCGTTGAGTCGCTGACGCTGCCGAAATTCACCCGCAAATATGAGAAGTATCGCGGTGGCGGAATGCCGGGTGCAGTGGATGTGGATTTGGGGCTGGATGATAGTGCGCTGGACACAGAATTTTCCATTGGTGGTACTGAACTGCTGCTGTTTAAGCAGATGGGCAAAGTCACGGTGGATGGTATCCAGTTGCGCTTTACCGGCTCTATTCAGCGTGACGATACCGGGGAAGTGCAGGCCGTGGAGCTTGTGGTGCGTGGACGTCACAAAGAAGTGGATTCCGGCGAGTGGAAGACGGGCGAAAGCAACACCACCAAAGTGACCAGTACCAACAGCTACGCGAAGCTGACTATCAATGGTGAGGTGCTCTATGAAGTGGACCTTATCAACATGGTGGAAATTGTGGACGGCGTGGACCTGATGGAAGCGCACCGCAACGCCCTCGGCCTCTGATGTATCTGAACGGCGCGGGATTCCGCGCCAGAACCCAATTGACAGGACAGAAAAATGAGCGATAAGCAGACTGAAAAGACTATTCAACTGGATACCCCTATCAAGCGCGGTAAAACGGAAATCACCGAAATTGTGCTGCGTAAACCGCAGTCCGGTGCACTGCGCGGTACACGCCTGCAGGCTATTATGGATATGGATGTGAACGCGATGATGACCGTGATCCCCCGCATCTCCAGCCCGGCACTGACTGCACAGGAAATTGCAGAGATGGACCCGGCAGATCTCACCGCTATGTCGGTTGAGGTTGTCACTTTTTTGTTGAAGAAGTCGGTACTTGCCGGTTTACCGACAGCCTGACGGTTGACGATCTGGTGGCTGATATCGCCACCATCTTTCACTGGCCGCCATCCGTTACTGACGTTATGCCGCTGACCGAAGTGCTGGAATGGCGGTATAAAGCGATTCAGAGAAGCGGGGCCAACGATGAGTGATAATAACCTGCGCCTGCAGGTCATTCTTAATGCGGTTGACAAACTCACCCGCCCATTCCGTGCTGCACAGGCCAGTTCGAAAGAGCTGGCTGGCGCAATCAGAAACTCCCGTGACGCATTAAAGCAACTCAATCAGGCGGGTAACAGCTTGGAAAAATTTCGCAAGCTGCAGGCCGATAACAAGAAGTTAGGCGACAGGCTGAACTATGCCAGACAGAAGGCAAATTTGCTTAGTTCTGAGCTGGAAGCGATGGAACAACCATCACAACGGCACCTTGTGGCTTTAGGTCGGCAAACGCTGGCAGTCCAACGCCTGGAAGAACAACAAAAATATTTGCAGAAGCAAACGGCGCTTGTGCGTGCAGAACTGTACCGGACGGGAATTTCTGCGAAAGATGATGCGGGAGCAACTGCCCGTTTAGCCCGTGAAACATCACGTTATAACCAGGAATTGTCGAAACAGGAGGCGCGGCTGAAGCGACTGGGTGAAGCTCAGCGCAGGATGAATGCGGCGCGTGCCAGTTATGCCCGTTCGCTGGAGGTGCGCGATCGTATTGCAGGAGCCGGAGCCACTACCACGGCTGCAGGGCTGGCAATGGGGACGCCAGTGATGGCGGCAGTAAAAAGCTATACCAGCATGGAAGATGCCATGAAAGGTGTGGCAAAGCAGGTCAATGGTCTGCGTGACGATAATGGAAACCGTACTGCACGTTTTTATGAAATGCAGGATGCCATCAAGGCTGCCAGCGAACAGTTGCCGATGGAAAACGGTGCGGTGGACTTCGCTGCACTGGTTGAAGGTGGTGCGCGCATGAACGTCGCAGACCCTGACGACAGCTGGGAAGACCAGAAACGTGACCTGCTGGCCTTCGCCAGTACGGCAGCAAAGGCGGCAACAGCCTTTGAGCTGCCAGCGGATGAACTGTCAGAAAGTCTGGGGAAAATCGCCCAGCTCTACAAAATACCTACCCGCAATATTGAACAGCTCGGCGATGCGCTGAACTATCTGGATGATAACGCCATGTCGAAAGGGGCGGACATCATTGATGTGATGCAACGTCTGGGCGGTGTGGCTGACCGTCTGGATTATAGTAAAGCGGCGGCACTGGGTTCCACCTTTCTGACACTGGGCGCTGCGCCGGAGGTTGCAGCCAGTGCAGCAAACGCGATGGTGCGTGAATTGTCCATTGCCACCATGCAAAGCAAGAGTTTCTTTGAAGGGATGAATCTGCTGAAACTCAATCCTGAAGTGATTGAAAAGCAGATGACGAAGGATGCGATGGGAACTATCCAGCGTGTGCTGGAGAAGGTGAACGCACTGCCGCAGGACAAGCGTCTGTCTGCCATGACCATGTTGTTTGGTAAAGAGTTTGGCGATGACGCGGCGAAACTGGCAAACAACCTGCCGGAACTACAGCGCCAGCTAAAACTGACAGCGGGCAATGATGCGCTCGGTTCCATGCAGAAAGAATCCGACATCAACAAGGACTCACTTTCTGCTCAGTGGTTGCTGGTTAAAACCGGAGCGCAGAATACCTTCAGCAGCCTGGGAGAAACGCTGTGCCAGCCGCTGATGGATATTCTGTACACGGTGAAAAGCGTTACGGGAGCGTTGCGTCGCTGGGTGGAAGCTAACCCGGAACTGACGGGCACACTGATGAAAGTAGCCGCTATTGTGGCTGCGGTTACCGTAGGCCTCGGCACCTTGGCTGTGGCGCTGGCTGCAGTGCTGGGGCCGCTGGCAGTCATCCGTCTGGGATTCTCTGTGCTGGGCATCAAAACGTTACCTTCCATTACGGCAGCAGTAACACGAACTAGCAGCGCGTTGTCCTGGCTGGCTGGCGCTCCACTGGCAGTGCTGCGACGCGGGCTTGCTTCATCGGGTAACGCAGCGGGTTTACTTACTGCGCCGTTGTCGTCTTTGCGCCGTACGGCATCACTGACGGGAAATGTCCTGAAAACTGTAGCAGGTGCGCCGGTTGCACTATTGCGGTCTGGATTATCCGCTTTACATGCTGTTGCTGTGATGTTTATGAATCCTCTGGCGGTACTGCGCGGTGGACTGGCTGCCGTAGGCGCGGTGCTTCGTGTGCTTGCATCTGGTCCGCTGGCGATGCTGCGCGTTGCCCTGTATGCCATATCTGGTCTGTTAGGTGCTCTGCTCAGTCCGATAGGTCTTGTGGTTACTGCACTGGCGGGCGTGGCGCTGGTTGTCTGGAAATACTGGCAACCCATCACCGCATTTCTCGGTGGCGTGGTGGAAGGATTCAAAGCGGCGGCAGGTCCCATCAGTGCTGCATTCGAACCACTTAAGCCTGTGTTTCAGTGGATTGGCGACAAAGTACAGGCGCTGTGGGGCTGGTTTACTGATCTGCTGACGCCCGTTAAGTCGACCTCTGCCGAACTGCAGAGTGCAGCGGCAATGGGGCGGCGATTCGGGGAGGCACTGGCGGAAGGGCTGAATATGGTCATGCATCCGCTGGACTCCCTGAAATCCGGCGTTTCCTGGTTGCTGGAGAAGCTCGGCATTGTCAGTAAAGAGGCCGCAAAGGCAAAACTGCCGGAAAGCGTGACGCGTCAGCAACCTGCGACGGTGAATGCAGACGGTAAAGTGATGATGCCATCGGGTGGTTTTCCATCATGGGGATATGGCTTTGCGGGGATGTATGACAGCGGCGGGTATATCCCGCGCGGGCAGTTTGGCATCGTCGGTGAAAACGGGCCGGAAATTGTTAACGGCCCGGCAAATGTGACCAGCCGGAGAAATACAGCTGCACTGGCTGCCGTTGTTGCCGGAATGATGGGCGTTGCTGCCGCGCCTGCAGAGCTTCCACCGTTGCATCCTTTGGCACTTCCCGCGAAAGGCGGCGAAGCGATGGTGAGTCGTGCAGCCACTGTGCCGCCCGTTCACCGGATTGAGGCACCGACGCAGATCATCATTCAGACGCAGCTAGGACAAAGTGCGCAGGATATTGCGCGGGAGGTGGCACGCCAGCTTGATGAACGTGAACGCAGGCTGAAGGCAAAAGCCAGGAGTAACTACAGCGATCAGGGGGGGATACGACGCATGATGATGGTGCTGGGATTGTACGTGTTTATGCTGCGCACCGTTCCGTATCAGGAACTGCAGTATCAACGCAGCTGGCGACATGCGGCAAACAGCCGGGTAAACCGTCGTCCGTCCACGCAGTTTCTGGGACCGGACAACGACATGCTGACGCTTTCCGGTGTTCTTATGCCGGAGATAACAGGCGGCAGGCTGTCGTTGCTGGCTCTGGAGCAGATGGCAGAACAGGGGAAAGCATGGCCCCTGATTGAAGGTAGCGGCACGATTTACGGCATGTATGTGATTGAGGGACTGAATCAGACTAAAACGGAGTTTTTCCGCGACGGTATGCCGCGCCGGATTGAGTTCACCCTGTCGCTCAAACGGGTGGATGAATCCCTGTCCGATATGTTCGGTGATCTCAATTCGCAGCTGAATAAGCTGCAGGACACGGCAACATCTGCATTAAGCGATATCAGTAAAACTGTGGGAGGGCTGTTGTCGTGAATTTCAGCTCTGAACTGCTTAACAAAGGTAACAAAACTCCCGCATTCAGCATCAGTATTGAGGGCAGGGATATCACCACTGTGCTGGATAACCGCCTGATGAGGCTGACGCTGACGGATAACCGGGGCTTTGAAGCGGACCAGCTTGATCTGGAGCTGGACGACGCCGATGGAAAAATAGCGCTGCCGCGCCGTGGTGCTGTCATTACGCTGGCGCTGGGCTGGAAGGGGCAGCCGCTTTTCCCGAAAGGGGCATTCACGGTGGACGAGATTGAACACACTGGCGCACCGGACCGCCTGACTATCCGGGCGCGAAGTGCTGATTTTCGGGAAACGCTGAATACCCGCCGTGAAAAATCGTGGCATAAGACCACCGTCGGGGAAGTGGTGAAGGAAATAGCCTCGCGGCATAAGCTGAAGATGGCACTGGGTAAAGACCTGTCGGATAAGCTCGTAGAGCATATAGACCAGACTAATGAGAGTGACGGTAGTTTTCTGATGCGGCTGGCGCGACAGTACGGTGCCATCGCGTCGGTGAAAAATGGCAATCTGTTATTCATCCGGCAGGGGCAGGGCAAAAGCGCCACTGGTAAACCACTGCCGGTGATCACTATCACACGCAAGGACGGCGACAGTCACCGCTTTACCCTGGCAGATCGCGGAGCCTACACGGGCGTAATTGCCAGTTGGTTGCATACCCGCGAACCCGCGAAGAAAGAAAGCACCACGGTGAAGCGTAAGCGCAGGACTAAGAAGCAGAAGAAAGAGCCGGAAGCGAAGCAGGGCGATTACCTGGTGGGTACGGATGAAAACGTGCTGGTACTTAATCGCACCTATGCTAATCGGAGTAACGCCGAACGGGCAGCGAAAATGCAGTGGGAACGCCTGCAACGCGGCGTTGCGTCATTCTCGCTACAACTGGCGGAAGGGCGGGCAGATCTCTACACGGAAATGCCAGTGAAAGTCAGTGGCTTTAAACAGCCGATAGATGATGCGGAATGGACCATTACGACTCTGACGCATACCGTCAGCCCGGATAACGGTTTTACGACCAGTCTGGAGCTTGAAGTGAGGATTGATGATTTCGAAATGGAATGATTCTTCGCAATGGAGAACTTTTAAGTTTGTAAAATAGAATAATGCGGTATCATTATTGTGAATTTAGCAAAAATGGGGAGAGCTCGAAAAATGATGATTTGCCCACTGTGTGGAAGTGCCGCCCATACTCGCAGCAGTTTTCAGGTATCTTCATTGACCAAAGAGCGTTACAACCAGTGCCAGAACATTAACTGCAGCCATACTTTTGTTACCCATGAAACTTTTGTTCGTTCGATTGCAACGCCAAAAGAGTCAAATCCGGTTCAGCCGCATCCAATGAAATCAGGACAGGTGGCGCTCTCTCTTTGACGCTGCCGCCATTTTGTCGCCATCGTTAAAAAACAGTGCTTCTAACATCATGATTTTAAACAGCTTAAATTTCAGGCAACAAAAAACCCATCAACCTTGAACCGAAATGGCGGGGTTGATGGGCTCCACAAAATGGGGACATCAAAGAAAAGCAGTGGCACTAATTAAGACTGATGCCCTGCGGAAAAGTTCTGCGGTTGTGCAAAAAAATTTCATTTTCAGGGCAACTTCAGTTTTATCCTAATCCTGGCCATACCATGACGATGATTGTCCCTGCCAGCGTCAGCAGGACGTTGGCGATTGCGTAAGTGCCCGCATAGCCCAGCGCCGGGATATTACTGCGAGCTGTATCACTGATGATCTCCATTGCCGGCGCGCAGGTGCGTGCGCCCATCATTGCGCCGAACAACAGTGCGCGGTTCATTCGCAATACATAAGCACCGAACAAGAAGCAGATAACCACTGGCACCAGACTGACAATCAATCCGGCAATCAACATTTGACCGCCAATCGCGCCCAGGCCGTTATTAATACCGCTACCGGCGCTCAGACCAACGCCTGCCATAAACACCATCAAGCCGAACTCTTTCACCATGCTTAATGCACCTTGCGGAATGTAACCGAAGGTCGGGTGGTTAGCACGCATAAAGCCCAGCATAATTCCGGCGAATAACAACCCGGCAGCGTTCCCCATGCCGAAACTGAATGTGCTGAACTGGAAGGTGATCATCCCGATCATCAACCCAATAACAAAGAAGGCGCAGAATGCCAGCAAGTCAGTGACCTGGCTGTGAATCGAGATAAAGCCGATGCGATCGGCGATGGTTTTTACGCGGCGGGCATCGCCGCTGACTTGTAAAACGTCACCTTTGTTAAGCACGACGTTGTCATCAATCGGCATCTCAATCTGGCTACGTATGACGCGGTTAAGGAAGCAACCGTGATCGGTCAACTTCAGTTGTGCCAGGCGTTTGCCAACAGCGTTATGGTTTTTAACGACCACTTCTTCAGTGACGATACGCATGTCGAGAAGGTCACGATCGAAAACTTCTTTGCCATTACGGAAACTGGGATCGAGTCGGGCGTGGGCGTCGGGGTAGCCTACCAACGCTATTTCATCGCCCATTTGTAGCACGGCATCACCGTCTGGATTTGCCAGAATCCCGTTACGCCGAATACGTTCAATGTAGCAGCCGGTTTGTCGATAAATACCCAGTTCACGCAGATTTTTGCCGTCGGTCCAGGCTACCAGCTCCGGGCCGACGCGGTAGGCGCGGATCACCGGCAAATAAACCTTACGGTTGGCATCTGTGTCCAGGCCACGTTCGCGGGCGATTTGCTGGGCGCTGGTCTGTAAGTCCTGATGCTGCAATTTCGGCAAGTAACGCGCACCAACAATCAAACTCACCAGACCGATTAAATAGGTTAAGGCATACCCGAGGCTCAGATTATCCAGTGCCAGTGAGAGCTGCCTGCTTTCCATGCCGGAATGACGCAGTGTATCGCCAGCACCGACCAAAACCGGTGTTGACGTCATAGAGCCTGCTAACATACCGGCCGTCAGGCCAATATCCCAGCCAAACAGCTTACCTAACCCTAAGGCGATCACCAGCGCACTGCCAACCATCACCAGTGCTAACATTAGGTAATTTTTCCCATCGCGAAAAAAAATGGAAAAAAAGTTCGGTCCGGCTTCGACCCCGACGCAGAAAATAAACAGCATAAAGCCAAGATTAAGCGCGTCGGTGTTAATGCTGAAATGTTGTTGGCCTAATAACAGCGATACGACTAAAACGCCAATGGAATTACCCAGTTGGATCGAACCAAGTCGTAATTTCCCGAGACATAGCCCAAGCGCGAGGACCACAAATAATAACAGAATGTAATTCCCATTTAACAATTCGGCGACGTTTATATTCACGGAGGCTAACTTCTTGTTTACTAGTAAGCTGTTGAAAGAAATGGTAATTTACGATAATGTTTTTTACCAGAATTCAGGGCGCAGATTCATTCAGCGCACCTAAACGATAGTAAAGTAACAATATATTTTACTAGTGTAATCACATTAGGTATCAACGGCTATATGAATTGCGTTGGCCTATATTAGCATGGAATGCGAAGCGGCTTTATCTTACTGAACGCCACACTGGCGAAAAATGTGTTCGATAGACGCAGTGTCAGGAGGAACGAGTGAAACATAAACAACGTTGGGCGGGGGCAATCTGCTGTTTTGTCCTCTTCATTGTGGTGTGCCTTTTTCTGGCGACGCACATGAAAGGCGCTTTTCGGGCTGCCGGGCATCCTGAAATCGGCTTGCTGTTTTTCATTCTTCCTGGAGCAGTTGCCAGCTTCTTTTCACAGCGTAGAGAAGTCCTGAAACCTCTGTTTGGCGCAATGCTGGCGGCACCCTGTTCAATGCTTATTATGCGGCTGTTTTTTTCACCGACCCGCTCATTCTGGCAAGAGCTGGCATGGTTACTAAGCGCGGTGTTCTGGTGTGCGCTGGGGGCACTGTGTTTCTTATTTATCAGTAGTTTGTTTAAACCACAGCACAGAAAAAATCAGTAAAGCCCTCAACGCGAGGGCTTGTCAGACGATCAGGCGTCCAGATTTTCTTTCACCCATGCAGCAAAATCGGTATAGCCGCCGATATGTTGCTGATCGACAAAAATCTGCGGCACGGTTTCTACGGGTTTACCTGCCTTTTGTTGTAGATCTTCTTTAGTGATCCCTTCCGCACGAATATCTACATACTGATACTGAAAATCATCGCGTTCATTGCTCAATTTCTCAGCCAGATCTTTTGCACGCACACAGTAAGGGCAACCCGGACGACCAAAAATAACGGTTTGCATTATTTCTCTCCTCATAGATTTATGCCTGTAATGATCACGCTAAAATGTATTCGCTGAAAGTAGGTTTAACCTGTTGCATTAATTGCTAAAAGCTATAACTGTTAAACACAATACAGTGAAAAGTTTTAGACTGAAGGCTCACTTTGCAGAGGGAAGCGTATGCGCGCGATCGGTAAATTGCCTAAAAGCGTGTTGATACTGGAATTTATCGGAATGATGTTGCTGGCGGTGGCGCTGCTGTCGGTAAGCGACTCCCTGTCGCTGCCTGAGCTATTTTCTCGGCCAGAAGTGCAGATTCTGATGATTTTTCTCGGTGTTTTGCTCATGCTTCCCGCTGCGGTGGTGGTTATTTTTCAGGTGGCAAAACGTCTTGCCCCACAGCTGATGAACCGTCCACCGCAATATTCACGTTCAGAAAGAGAAAAAGATAATGACGCCAACCATTGAACTTATTTGTGGCCATCGCTCCATTCGCCATTTCACTGATGAACCCATTTCCGAAGCGCAGCGTGAGGCGATTATTAACAGCGCCCGTGCGACGTCCAGTTCCAGTTTTTTGCAGTGCAGTAGCATTATTCGCATTACCGACAAAGCGTTACGTGATGAACTGGTGACGCTGACCGGCGGGCAAAAACACGTAGCGCAAGCGGCGGAGTTCTGGGTGTTCTGTGCCGACTTTAACCGCCATTTACAGATCTGTCCGGATGCTCAGCTCGGCCTGGCGGAACAACTGTTGCTCGGTGTCGTTGATACGGCAATGATGGCGCAGAATGCATTAACCGCAGCGGAATCGCTGGGATTGGGTGGGGTATATATCGGCGGCCTGCGCAATAATATTGAAGCGGTGACGGAACTTCTGAAATTACCGCAGCATGTTCTGCCGCTGTTTGGGCTGTGCCTTGGCTGGCCTGCGGATAATCCAGATCTTAAGCCGCGTTTACCGGCCTCCATTTTGGTGCATGAAAACAGCTATCAACCGCTGGATAAAGACGAACTGGCGCAGTATGACGAGCAACTGGCGGAATATTACCTCACACGTGGCAGCAATAATCGCCGGGATACCTGGAGCGATCATATCCGCCGAACAATCATTAAAGAAAGCCGCCCATTTATTCTGGATTATTTGCACAAACAGGGTTGGGCAACGCGCTAAAACCGCCACGCCGATGTATGATACGCGGGCTTTTGACCAGGTCTGACAGAGAGGTGCAGGGTGAAAATTGCCATATTGTCCCGGGATGGAACGCTCTATTCGTGTAAGCGGCTGCGTGAAGCCGCTATACAGCGCGGTCACCTGGTTGAAATTCTTGATCCGCTTTCTTGCTACATGAACATAAATCCTGCGGCGTCTTCTATTCACTACAAAGGCCGCAAGTTACCCCATTTTGACGCAGTGATCCCGCGTATTGGCACCGCCATTACCTTTTATGGGACGGCGGCACTGCGCCAGTTCGAGATGCTGGGGAGCTATCCGCTCAATGAGTCGGTCGCCATTGCCCGGGCGCGTGACAAATTGCGTTCCATGCAACTGCTGGCGCGTCAGGGCATCGACCTGCCTGTCACGGGCATTGCGCATTCGCCGGATGATACCAGCGATTTAATCGACATGGTCGGTGGTGCGCCGCTGGTGGTCAAGCTGGTTGAAGGCACGCAGGGAATTGGCGTCGTGTTGGCGGAGACGCGTCAGGCGGCGGAAAGCGTGATTGACGCTTTCCGCGGTCTGAACGCGCATATTCTGGTGCAGGAATATATCAAAGAGGCGCAAGGGTGCGATATCCGCTGTCTGGTTGTTGGCGATGAAGTGGTCGCTGCGATTGAACGGCGGGCGAAAGAGGGCGATTTTCGTTCCAATTTGCATCGTGGCGGCGCGGCAAGCGTCGCCAGTATCACACCACAGGAGCGTGAAATCGCGATAAAAGCCGCGCGAACGATGGCGCTGGACGTTGCTGGTGTGGATATTCTGCGTGCTAATCGCGGGCCGTTGGTGATGGAAGTGAATGCGTCGCCGGGGCTGGAAGGAATAGAAAAAACCACCGGTATCGACATCGCGGGTAAAATGATCCGCTGGATCGAACGCCACGCTACGACAGAATATTGCCTGAAAACGGGTGGTTAGTCGCAATCACATTACTGATCATGGTTTTGCCTGCGCTTTTTGCGTAAGCTGTGCCGGTCTTTTTATCGAAAGAGGTTGTACAAAATTATGACATCGCTGGTCGTTCCTGGTCTGGATACGCTGCGTCAATGGCTCGATGACCTGGGGATGAGTTTTTTTGAATGTGATAACTGTCAGGCTCTGCATCTGCCCCATATGCAGAATTTCGACGGTGTCTTTGATGCCAAAATCGATCTGATCGATAACACGATCCTGTTTTCTGCCATGGCGGAAGTCCGACCTTCAGCCGTATTGCCGCTGGCGGCGGATTTATCTGCCATCAATGCCAGTTCGCTGACCGTGAAAGCATTTCTTGATATGCAGGATGATAATCTGCCAAAGCTGGTGGTTTGCCAGTCTTTATCCGTTATGCAGGGCGTAACCTATGAGCAGTTTGCATGGTTCGTGCGTCAGAGCGAAGAGCAGATTTCGATGGTCATTCTTGAAGCTAATGCCCATCAACTGCTGTTACCGACTGACGATGAAGGGCAAAACAACGTTACCGAAAACTATTTCCTCCACTGATAACTCCTTTCGAGTACGCAGTCGCTGCCGCAGTGACTGCGTGCTGCAAAATTATCTGCTGCTTTTAACCTTTTCTTAAAGATTATTTCACTTCTCTTGTGCCGATTTGGCTTTATCACATAGAGCAAATACGCATAAAAATTTGTTAAATACCGTTTTTTAATCCGAGCTATAGTCTCAAACCCTGGCTAAAGTTATTCTTGCGATGCTTTTATATAGCGAGCAGTGCTGGCCGGGAGAGAGTTCTCTTTTCTTACACCGCGCCGATAAAAAATATGCACGTTTATTGCATATCTTTCAGTGTGACAACTTTTGTTCGTTTGTTAACGAACTTTCAGAAGGAAAGAGATATGACCGCCTTAAATAAAAAATGGCTATCGGGTCTGGTTGCGGGTGCTCTGATGGCCGTCTCTGTCGGCACGCTCGCGGCTGAACAAAAAACACTCCACATTTATAACTGGTCTGATTATATCGCCCCGGACACGGTGGCCAATTTTGAAAAAGAAACCGGTATTAAAGTCGTCTACGATGTTTTCGACTCTAACGAAGTACTGGAAGGCAAATTAATGGCGGGTAGCACCGGCTTTGACCTGGTGGTGCCGTCAGCAAGCTTTCTTGAACGCCAGTTGACTGCGGGAGTTTTCCAGCCGCTGGATAAAAGCAAATTGCCGGAGTGGAAGAATCTCGACCCGGAACTGCTGAAGTTGGTTGCCAAACACGACCCGGATAATAAATTTGCTATGCCCTATATGTGGGCGACAACCGGGATTGGCTATAACGTCGATAAAGTCAAAGCGGTACTGGGCGAAAACGCGCCCGTCGATAGCTGGGACTTGATCCTCAAACCTGAAAATCTGGAAAAACTGAAAAGCTGCGGCGTCTCTTTCCTTGATGCACCGGAAGAAGTGTTTGCTACCGTGCTGAATTATCTCGGTAAAGATCCCAACAGCACTAAAGCAGATGATTACACCGGACCGGCAACCGATCTGCTGTTAAAGCTGCGCCCGAACATTCGTTATTTCCATTCATCTCAATACATTAACGACCTGGCAAACGGCGATATTTGCGTCGCTATCGGCTGGGCAGGTGATGTCTGGCAGGCGTCAAACCGCGCGAAGGAAGCGAAGAATGGCGTAAATGTCTCGTTCTCGATTCCGAAAGAAGGGGCGATGGCGTTCTTTGATGTCTTCGCCATGCCTGCGGATGCCAAAAATAAAGACGAAGCCTATCAGTTCCTGAATTACCTGCTGCGCCCGGATGTGGTGGCGCATATTTCCGACCATGTGTTCTATGCCAACGCGAACAAAGAAGCTACGCCGCTGGTAAGCGCGGAAGTGCGTGATAATCCAGGGATTTATCCTCCGGCGGACGTTCGTGCGAAGTTGTTCACTCTGAAAGTGCAGGATCCAAAAATAGACCGTGTGCGCACCCGCGCGTGGACCAAAGTGAAGAGCGGAAAATAATCCGTAGTCGTAGATGCCGGACGGGCGCACCACACCCGCCGGCAATTCGCACCATTATGGTGCGCTTGCACACATTCAATGCCGGAGAGCAGCCGTGAATGACGCTATCCCTCGCCCGCAGGCGAAAACCCGTAAGGCGCTGACGCCGCTATTAGAAATCCGCAACCTCACCAAATCCTACGATGGTCAACATGCAGTGGATGATGTCAGCCTGACCATCTACAAAGGTGAAATCTTCGCGCTGCTGGGCGCATCCGGCTGTGGCAAGTCCACGCTGCTGCGTATGCTGGCAGGTTTCGAACAACCTTCTGCCGGACAGATAATGCTTGATGGCGTCGATTTGTCACAGGTACCGCCTTACCTGCGCCCCATCAATATGATGTTTCAGTCTTACGCGCTGTTTCCGCATATGACCGTGGAACAGAATATCGCTTTTGGCCTGAAACAGGACAAATTGCCGAAAGCGGAAATTGCCAGCCGGGTCAATGAGATGCTCGGCCTGGTGCATATGCAGGAGTTCGCCAAACGCAAACCGCATCAGCTTTCCGGCGGTCAGCGACAGCGTGTGGCACTGGCCCGAAGCCTTGCCAAGCGCCCGAAACTATTACTGCTCGATGAGCCGATGGGCGCACTGGATAAAAAGCTGCGTGACCGGATGCAGCTTGAAGTGGTGGATATTCTGGAGCGCGTCGGTGTGACCTGCGTGATGGTTACTCACGATCAGGAAGAGGCGATGACCATGGCGGGGCGTATCGCCATTATGAATCGAGGGAAATTTGTCCAGATTGGCGAACCGGAAGAGATCTACGAGCATCCGACCACTCGCTACAGCGCCGAATTTATTGGCTCGGTTAATGTCTTTGAAGGTGTACTCAAAGAGCGTCAGGAAGATGGTCTGGTGCTTTATTCGCCGGGGCTGGTGCATCCACTGAAAGTCGATGCAGATGCTTCAGTGGTTGATAACGTGCCGGTACACGTAGCGCTGCGTCCGGAAAAAATCATGCTTTGCGAAGAGCCGCCCGCCAATGGTTGTAACTTCGCGGTGGGGGAGGTGATACACATTGCCTATCTCGGCGATCTTTCAGTGTATCACGTTCGTCTGAAAAGTGGGCAGATGATCAGCGCCCAGCTACAAAACGCCCATCGTCATCGTAAAGGGTTACCGACCTGGGGCGATGAAGTGCGTTTGTGCTGGGAAGTGGACAGCTGTGTGGTGCTGACGGTTTAAGGAGCAAAAATGAGTACACTTGAACCTGCTGCCCAGTCGAAACCGCCGGGCGGATTTAAGCTGTGGTTGTCGCAGCTGCAAATGAAGCATGGGCGCAAACTGGTGATTGCGCTGCCGTATATCTGGCTAATCCTGCTGTTTCTGCTGCCATTTCTGATTGTCTTTAAAATAAGCCTGGCGGAGATGGCGCGCGCCATTCCACCTTATACCGAACTGATGGAGTGGGCTGACGGGCAACTTTCCATCACTCTTAATCTCGGTAATTTCCTGCAACTGACCGACGATCCGCTCTATTTCGATGCTTATCTCCAGTCGCTACAGGTGGCGGCGATTTCGACTATTTGCTGTTTACTGATCGGCTATCCGCTGGCGTGGGCGGTGGCGCACAGTAAGCCTTCGACCCGTAATATCTTATTACTACTGGTGATCCTGCCGTCGTGGACCTCGTTTCTGATTCGCGTTTATGCCTGGATGGGAATATTAAAAAATAACGGCGTTCTGAATAATTTTCTGCTGTGGCTGGGGGTTATCGATCAACCTCTGACCATTCTGCATACCAATCTGGCTGTTTATATTGGCATTGTTTACGCCTATGTGCCGTTTATGGTGCTGCCGATTTATACCGCGTTGATTCGTATTGATTATTCGCTGGTGGAAGCGGCACTGGATCTCGGTGCAAGACCGCTGAAAACGTTCTTTACTGTGATCGTGCCGCTGACCAAAGGCGGGATTATTGCCGGATCGATGCTGGTTTTTATCCCGGCTGTGGGCGAGTTTGTGATCCCTGAACTGCTCGGTGGCCCGGACAGCATCATGATCGGGCGCGTGCTATGGCAGGAGTTCTTTAACAATCGCGACTGGCCGGTGGCCTCAGCGGTAGCGATCATCATGTTGCTGCTGCTAATTGTGCCGATAATGTGGTTCCACAAGCATCAGCAAAAAAGTGTGGGAGAACACGGATGAATAATTTACCGGTAGTTCGTTCGCCCTGGCGGATTGTGATTTTGCTGCTGGGCTTCACCTTTCTCTACGCGCCAATGCTGATGCTGGTGATCTATTCATTCAACAGCTCGAAGCTGGTGACGGTGTGGGCCGGCTGGTCAACACGCTGGTATGGTGAGTTATTGCGCGATGACGCAAT
>ENA-OWNQ01000102-OWNQ01000102.1-gut-metagenome-genome-assembly--contig:-NODE-102-length-72571-cov-14.555618_pt1 | contig 72571 bp, 65 predicted proteins | sample MGYA00248252_ERZ651782 | MGnify/ENA primary metagenome ERZ651782 (study PRJEB26908, sample SAMEA4031705) | gut metagenome | biome: gut; feature: normal infant; material: stool | place: China | collected... | reverse complement strand
CGGTCACGGATCTGACCGTTGATCTCCAGTTCCTTCGACTTTCCAGCGGTAGCGATAATGAATGCACCTCCAAACAAAATCCATTTTGTTGCAATATTTGGCATAGAAAACGCGGCCGCCCATTTTCAGGACAGCCGCGCAAAAATTCACTCAAAGCCGCAGTCCACTCATAATGAACTGCCTTCAGGTATAGCCCGGGGGATTTTTCCCTCGCAAGGCGAGCGCGGCACAGGCCGTAGCTGCTTTCTTTACCCGGTTATTTTACCACAGGCAGAAAGCGCTGTCAAGCACTTTTTATGCGTTTTGCGGGAAAAATATGACTTTTCCGAAAGGCAGGCCATCAGGGAGCAGCATCTGCCCGGGCATCGGTGCCGCCCACTCCGGCAGGATGACGCGAAGCCATGGTCTAAAGTGTAGGCTGCAATTAAAATCGACCAAAAAACCTTAACGGGAAGTGCGAGGGCTTCTCACGCTGGATGGACTGGCGAGCGGAAGCAGGACGGAGTGGGCGGCACCGACGTTCTCCTACGCTTCGATCAGCCTCCCCAGCTCCAGCGAGTAGATGCCCTTATACGTTACCTTCTTCGGCGCAAAGCGCTTATCGATGGCAAGGGCATAGAGGTTCAGCTGCGGGCGGTAGGCGCTCAGGAAGTCCGCTTCGGTCTTGCGGCGGTCGGTCTTGTAGTCCAGCAGTTCCAGATGATCCGGGAACACCAGCACAAGGTCTGCAATGCCCTGCACCAGCACCTGCTCATCCTGCACGGCGGCGGCTTCCTGCGCGGAAGCTCCCTGTGCCGTCAGCACGGCCGACGCGGGCAGCGCCGTGATGAAGGCCAGCTCCCGCAGCACCTTTTCGGCTGCGCAGATCTTTGCAAAGGCTTCGCTCTCGGCAAAGCGGCGGATGCGGCCTGCATTGAGTTTTTCCGCAATTTCCGGGGCCACCAGCTGGGTGTCCACCTGCCGCTGGCGCTCTGCAAGGATGGCTTCCTCCAGCGTGCCCGCCGCTTTGGCAGCAGCAAGGGAGGCAAAGTCCGCATGTTCCAGAAAAGCGTGCAGAGCCGTGCCCATCTCGGCGGCGGTCAGTCCGTCCTTGGAGAGAAAGGCAGGGCGTTCCAGCGTGGTCTGCTCGGCCTTGTGCACGATGCTGGTCACGCTGACCTTGGCGGGCACCGCAGCCAGTTTTGCCGCCGGATACCGCCATGCAAAGCCCTCCTGCAGCTGAGCCACCAATGCCGGGTCTGCCGGGACAGGCTCTGCCGCTTCCGGTTCCTGTTCCGGTGTTTCCGGCTCCGGCTGAGCTTCCTGCACCGTGACCATGATCTCGCTTTCCGTAAACACAAAGGGCAGTTCCAGATCTCCTGCCAGCCGCCGCAGCGGCCCGCCGAAGGGATGCACCAGCAGCGCTGCACGCAGCCAGTCGGCAAAGCTGCCCGCCTGCTGGTTCAGCGTTTCTCCCGCGCCCGCAGCAAGGAACGCTGCCGCCTTGGCAAAGGGATTGCCGGTCTTGGTCATGCCCAGCGGCACCGTGAGGATCAGCTTATCCTGTGCACGGGTGAGTGCCACATATAAAAGGCGCATCTGCTCGCTGCGCGTTTCCTGCGCATGGACGCTGGCAAGGGCTGCGTAGGCTGCAGTCTTGTACATGCTCTCGCCCTGTTCCGGGCGCAGGCGCAGGCCCGCGCCGTATTCCCGGTGCAGCAGCACCGGCTGGTAAGTGTCACTCAGGTTGAAGTGCCGGGCCGTGTCGCCCACGAACACCACCGGGAACTGCAGACCCTTGGAGCGATGGATGGTCATAATGGTCACACAGCCAGGCCGCGCACCGCCGGGCACAGTGTCCTGCCCGGTAGAACCGGCCTGCGCCGCCGCGTCGATGGCACGCACCAGCGCCGAGATGCCGTTTGCACCGGTCTGTGCACAGAAAGCCGCAAAGCGCCGGGCATCTTCCCGGCGGTGCGCACCGTTTTCCAGTACGCCCAGCGCAGCAAGATAGCCGGTGGAGACAAAGATCTCTTCCAGCAGCTGTTCTGCCGGGGCACTGCGGGCCATGCGCCGCAGTGCGGCGAGTCGGTCGTAAAAGTCTTTTACCTTTCGGGTGAACGGAGTTTCATCGCCATTCTGCACCACCTGCAGCACTGCGCCGTACAGACTCATGCGGGAAGCCCTTTTGCCCATTTTCTTCGCGTCCTGTTCCTCCTGCGCCTTTTTCTGCATTGCGGCGCTCTGGGCACGCAGGCGTACAAGGTCGTCGTCCGTAAAGCCGAACATCGGCCCCAGCATGGCGGCGGCAAGGTAGATATCCTGCGCCGGGTTGTCGATGACCTTCAAAAGCGAGATCAGCGGACGGATGTGCGCTGCTTCCATCAAGTTTTCGCGCGCATCCGCATACACCGGGATGCCCCGGGCCGTGAGCGCTTCCTCATAAGCGTGGAAGTCGCCGCGCGCCGCCAGCAGGATGCAGCAATCCTCGTACTGCACCGGGCGGGTGGAGCTGCCGTCCCGCACTGGTTCGCCGTTTTTCACCAGTTCTTCAATGCGCTGGGCGATCCACGCCGCGTCGGTCTCAGCGGTGTCGTCGGGCAGGAAGTGCGCTTCCACGCTGCCTGCGTAGTCGCCGGGTGCACCGCACACCAGCCGCTGGCCGTCGCCATAGGCGGTATCGCCCAGCTGGGGGGTCATGAGCTGTTCAAAGATAAAGTTGATGCCTGCCACCACCTGCGGGGCGGAGCGGAAGTTGGCATCCAGCGCCAGCAGAGCGTTTCCGCCTGCCGTACCCTCCTCCGGGCGGGGGCGGGCAATGCCGCCGGGCAACGGTGCCCATGCGTTCAGCTTAGCCCGGAAGATGCTTGGGTCGGCCTGACGGAAGCGGTAGATGCTCTGCTTCAGGTCGCCCACAAGGAACAGGTCATCCCCCGCCGGGGAAGCAAGGCAGCGGTAAATGGCATCCTGCAAAGCGTTCGTGTCCTGATATTCGTCCACCATCACGGCGGCATAGCTCTGCCGGATGCTCTGGCACAGCGGGGTGCACACGCCATCCGGTGTGCGCAGCAGCCGCAGGGCCTGATGCTCAAAATCGCTGAATTCCAGCAGCTTGCGTTCCTTTTTCTTTGCCGAGAAGCGGGCATCAAAATCCCGCACGGCGGCAAACAGCGCCCGCAGCCGGGGCAGCGCCTCCCTGCGGTCGGCTTCGGCCTCCTCCTCGCTGCAGGAGATAAGCTCCGTGATCTGCTCGAACAGCTTGGCGGCTTCGTCCGTGCGGGTGCGCACCGCCGCCTTGTGGTCGCCGGTCAGCCGTTTTTTCATGCCCTTGAAGCCGGGCATCTCCTCCATGCCCAGCACATAGGGTGTCAGCTTATCGTACAGCGGTGTCCACTGCCCTGCCGCAGCCAGCCGTTCCACCTCGCCCAGCAGGGCGGCGGCGCTTTCCAGCCGGGAGAGCGGCTCTGCAAATTTATCGTTGACACCGGCCACGGCCTTTGCCTTGGAAGCAGCGGTCTTGCCTTTTTCCTCGGCCTGTGCCTGTGCAAGGACAAAATCTTCCTTACAGTCTGCCAGTGCTGCCGTCAGCAGTTCCCGCGCGGCCTTTGCGCAGCGGGCCGCTTCCGCCAGCAGCAAGTCATGCCAGCAGGTAAAAGCAAAGCCGTTTTCCCGCTGCCATGGTGTCAGATATTCGTCCAGCCTGCGGTCGTAGTCCGGCAGAGCGCGCAGAAAATCGTATACATGCAGGATGGTATTGCCTGCGGCCTGATCGGTGCGGCCCTTGCCGTAAAGGTCGGCAAAGGCACAGAAGTCCGGGTCGCGGTAGGCATTTTCCAGCGTTTCGGCCAGCGCCGAAGCCCGCAGCACCTCCACGCTGCCGGGGTCTGCCGGGGCAAAGTCCGGCGGGATGTCCAGTGCCTGAAAGTGCTTGTGCAGCAGGTCCAGACAGAACGCGTCAATGGTGCAGATGGGCGCACGCTGCAAAAGCATCCGCTGGCGGCGCAGGCTCGTGTTGTGGGGCTGCTGCTGGCTGAGCCGCAGCAGTGCCTGCCCGATGCGTGCCCGCAGCTCTGCCGCCGCCGCATTGGTAAAGGTGACGATGAGCAGTTTGTCCGCATCCACCGGGTGGTCCGGATCGGTGATGAGCCGCACGGCGCGTTCGGTCAGCACGGCCGTTTTGCCGCTGCCCGCCGCCGCGCTCACCAGCAGCGCACCACCCCGGTCCTCAATAGCAGCGCGCTGGGCCGGAGTCCATTTGGGTCCACTCATGCCTGCTCACCTTCCTTCTCGTTCTCGGTCTCTTCCGGCTCAAAAGGCTTGGCCGGGGCTTCCAGTGCCCGCTCGCCGATGCCGGTCTCGTGGCAGCAGATAAAGCTGTAGTCGCACCAGACGCAGGGGTTCCTGCCTGCCCCGGCCACCAGCGGTTCCGCAGCGATCTGCCCATCGTAAAGCTGCTGGCCCATCTGGGTGACAAGATCATCCAGATGCAGCTGGATGCGGTTGAGCTTTGCAATATCGGCACGCTTATCCTTCTGGCTGGGGCTGGGTACACCGTTGCGGTAGCCAAAGGGCAGGTAGCGGCCCGTCTCATCCGCATCCATGGCATCGAACACCTTCTGCTCATCCCTCACAAGGCCGTCCAGCTCGTACTGCACGTCCTGCTGTGCCTGCTGGCGGTTGGTGGTCTTGGGGGCCGGGTCTGCCAGCAGATATAGCACGCCTGCCGGTTCCGCACCGGTAAAGCGGCCGCTCTTATCCCGCGTCAGGCTGAACAGATACAAAAGCATCTGGCAGTCCAGCCCACAGTATACCTCTTTCAGGTTCAGTTTTTTGGTGCCGGTCTTATAGTCCACCACCCGCACCCAGCGGGTGCCGTCTTCCTCCACCCACTCGTCGGCACGGTCCACCGTGCCCACCAGCTGCACGGTGCGCCCGTCCGAGAGATGATACACCTGCCCGGGCACGGCGTCCTCCCCGGAGCCGATGCGCAGCTCACAGGCTGCCGGGTGGAAGCAGGACTGCTTCTGTTCGTCCCGCAGGTAGCACAAAAGGCTTGTCATGCTTTTTTTGAGCCGCGAGAGCAGATAGGCGAACCGGGCCGTATCCTCCGGCAGATAACGCTTTGCATATTCGTCCACCAGCAGGCCGGCAAGGCCTGCCATGGCATCATCGTCCAGCTCCAGAAATGGGGCCAGCCCGGCGCAGGGATTATCCGCATCCGGGTGCGGGTCCAGCGCCATCTGCAGCACCCAGTGCATCAGGGTGCCGCTCTGGTCGGCTGAAAGCTCGGCCCGCCTGCGGGGCTTCAGGCCCAGCACATACTGCAGGAAATAGCCATACCGGCAGGTATAGTATTTTTCCAGCTGGCTGGGCGAAATGCGCAGCCGCTGCCCCAGCAGGCCGCTCAGCGCAGACAGATCGTTCACCTGCCGGGGCGGGTCCTCCTCCATGCGCTGCAGCAACGCAAGGCCCCGGGGTGCATCCGTCTGCGGCAGACGCAGCGCCTCCGTCAGGCTGGCGCGTTCCGTGTCGGTCAGCGGCCAGCCGCCCAGCGTATCCAGTGCATCGGCGGGGGTGGCTGCAAGGTCGGGAAGCTCCATCTCCGGTGCCGCCGGGTGCAGCGCTTCCACGATGGGTTCCAGCGCTGCGCACAGGGTCTTGCCCTGCCCCTTGGGCCAGCTGAGCCACAACCCCTTTGCCGGTGCGGTGAGGGCTTTGTAAACGCACACCTGCTCGCGCACCACGCGGTTCTCAAAGCAGTCCGGCAGATCGATCTGCTTTGCCATCAGAACATCGCGGTCGGCGTGGGTCAGAAGGCCCGTCTCGGACGGTGCACAGGGAAATTCGCCCTCCGCAAGGCCCAGCACGAACACATAGTCCGGCGCGTCCAGACGCATTTTGCCCGCGCTTGCCAGAACCACGGCATCCAGCGTCTGCGGGATATGCCCAAGGTCCGAAGAGCGCAGCAGCAGGCTGAACAGTTCCTCATATTCCGCAAAGGTCACGCCCTGCCCGCCCAGCAGGTGGGCCATTTCGTCCAGCAGCTGCATCACCACGTTCCACTCGCGGGCCGCTTCCTCTGCCGCCGGGATGCCCCGGGCAGTGCGGACGGCTTCCACCAGCGCTGCCTGCTGCTCCTCTGCACCCAGCTTTTTCAGGCAGAAATACAGTTCCCGGCTGATCTGTTCGGCGCTGCCGCCCCGCACCTTGCTGCGCAGTTCGTCCACGGCTGTTACCAGCAGCTGGCGGGCAGTCTCGGCATCCTCCAGCGTTTTTGCATCCTCATCGGACAGTTCATTTTCGCCGAAGCCCTTGGGGCTTTTCTCAAATTTTGTGCGCCATGCCGCCGCATTGGGTGACCAGGTATAGGCATAGTTTTCCAGCGCGCAGACCTGCGGCTCGGTCAGAGCGCACAGGCCGGTCTTGGCAAGAATGGTCAGGTTTTCGGTCATATCCGCACCGCGCAGCAGTGCCAGCAGTGCACGCACCGCCGTAGCCGGGGCGCTGAACTCCGGGGTGGTGGGTTCATCGCAGTAAAGCGGGATATCTGCCATACGGAACTCGTACCGGATGGCCGCACGGTAATCCGGGATATTGCGGCAGACCACGGCCATTTTGCCGCAGCGCACGCCCTGCCGCATCAGGCGGCGGATGGCCGCAGCGGTGCAACGGGCTTCCTCTTCCCGGCTGGCAGCGGCAAACAGCCGCACCTCCGGCGCAGCGGGCGGCACCTCACAGGTGCCAGTCTCCAAAAGCTCTGTCACAGCCGCAAGGCCGGGCGCATCCTTATGGCGCAGGTCGCGGCGCAGCAGCTCCGGCACTGCCGCTTCAGCACCGTTTTTGCGGGCCAGCTGCCGCAGCTGTGCGGCCACCTGCTTTGCGCCGGAAAAAAGCCCCATATCCCCCGGCACCATGGGCGCACCGTCGTCGCACAGGGCCACCGTAACGGTGGGCAGCGCTGCCAGCATCGCGCCCATCAGCCGCTTTTTGGGTGCGTTGAAGGTATCGAACTCGTCAATGAACACTTCCCGCTCCCGCAGAAAGTCCGGCAGTTCGCCCCGGGCAAGAGCGGCTTCCAGCCGGTCAGCCGCCAGCTCCAGCCGGTCGGCGGGGTCCATGCCGGTGCCCGCCAGCAGCGTTTCGTACCCCTGAAAGATCAGTGCCAGCTCGCTCAGCTTGCCACTTTCCGGCCCGCAGTCCGGCGCAAGCTCTGCCAGCTGTGCGCCGGAAAGGCCGGCACTTTTCAGCTCGTCGATGGTCTGGGCCGCCATCTGGCAGAAGGCCGCACTGCGGCGGTGGCGGTAGTAGTAATGCACATGATCCTGCAGCTCTTCCAGCGCGCGGCGCACCAGCACGGCGCGGCCCGCGTCCGAAAGGGTCTGCACCGCCGCGCCGCCCTCGGCAGAGAGGATGCGCTCGGCCAGACTGGTAAAGGAAAAGCTTTCCACCATGCCGGAAAGAGCATCGCCCAGTTCCCGGTAGATGCGGCCCTCCGTGCTGGAAGTGAACTGTTCCGGCACCAGAAGGATGCTGCGCCGGCCCTGTTCGGCCCGGGCCTTGATGCGGGAATAGAGCAGAGTGGTCTTGCCGCTGCCGGAGCCGCCTAAAACCAGTTTGAGCATGGGGCACTTCCTCCTAAAAAATCGATCTGTGTTTATTGTAACACGAAAATCCTCTCAAAAAAAGTGTGATTCTCTACCTTTTAGCCTGCAGCTGTGGTACACTTGGACCGACAAACTTTTCCACACAAGAGAGGAAGCCTGTATGAAAATTTTAGCTGTTGATTACGGCGACAGCCGCACCGGCCTTGCCACCTGTGACCGCACCGAGTTCCTTACAACGGCCATCACCCCGCAGATCACCCTGAAAGCCCGCAACAAGGTGGCGGCACGGGTGTGCGAAGTGGCCAAGGAGATCGGAGCCGAGCTGATCGTGATCGGCCTGCCGCTGAACATGGATGGTACCGAGGGCGAACGCGCCATCAAGAGCCGCAAGCTGGCAAAGACGGTCGAGATCTGGAGCGGCCTGCCGGTACGCATGTGGGACGAGCGCCAGACCACCTGCGCCGCCGCCGACATTCTGGACGAAAGCGGCACGTTTGGCACAAAGCGCAAGGAGATCCTGGATTCAGTCAGCGCCACCGTCATTCTGGACGATTATCTTGCATGGCGGAAGGAGCACCCGGGGGAGATATAAGAAAAAGGACACCTGACGGTGTCCTTTTTCTTATTCGTACTGCGTAATGCTCACGCTGTTGATGGTGATGTCCTCACGGGGCTTCTGGTTTTCGTCCACGGCGGTCTGGCCGATGGCATCCACCACGTCCATGCCCTCGTACACCTGTCCCAGCACGGTATCGGTGTAGTCAAGATAAGGCGCGCCGCCGGCGGTCTGATAGGCCGAAACCACCTCCGCGCGGTAGCCCGCGCTGTTCATCTGGTCCACAAGCTCCTGCGTCACCGACTGGTCTCCCGGCAGCGTCTGCATCACGTAAAAAACGCTGGCGCACTCGCCGGAAGCATCGGTGCCCATACACAGCGCGCCAGAGTAGTGGTGCAGGCTGTCGGTGGTCTCAGCCGGGTAGCGGCTGCCGTTCCAGATGGTACTGCCCCTGCCGTCGGCCCCCTGCCCGGCTTCCACCACAAAGCCGCTCTCCACGCGGGAGAAGGTCAGGCCGTTGTAGTAGCCTGCCTGCACAAGGCCTGCAAAGTTATCATAGGCCTGCGGGGCCTTGTCCGGGAAAAGCACCGCCTTGAACACGCCTGCCGAGGTATCAAACACCGCAATGGTGTCCCCCGCCGCAGGGTGGGCAAACTGCAGCTCTGCCGATTCCACTGCCGGGCGGTCGATCTTCTGGACTGTACTGCCGCCGCTGCCTTTGCCAAAGTGCAGAAAGCTCCCGGCACTGCAGCCCGTCAGCACCAGCGCCGCTGCCAGCACAAACGCCGCCCATCTTTTTTTATGCATCATTTCCACCCACGCTCCATACTCTATAGTAACCTGCACGGCACACCGTGCACAGAAGATTCAGAGGATAGTATATCATATTCTGCCGCAGAGTGCGAGAGCAAATGCGTGAAAATTTGCTGCACAATTTCTGTGCGAAAAAGCATCTTGACGAGCAGGCAAAAAAACGCTACACTATATGCAGGCCAAGCGGGCGGCACACAAACAGCCCGTTTTATGACACGATACAGGAGACAATATCTATGTCTGACGAAATCAAGAACCCTAACACCGAAGAAGATCAGCCCGACCTGATGACCCTGGAGGATGAGGACGGCAACGAGATCACGTTTGAGGTGATCGATGCGCTGGACTACAAGGGTGTGCATTATCTGGCTGCTGTGGAATACGCCGAGACCGAAGAGGAAGCTGAGAATGCTCAGCTGGTCATTCTGAGCGTTGGCGAGGATGATGAAGGCGAATATCTGGATGTCGTGGACGACGACGAACTGCTGCTGGAGCTGGGCAAGCTGTTTGAAGAGCGCCTGAGCGACGAGTACGACATCGAAGAATAATTCCAGACAAATTACCCGGCAAAACTTCCTGCCCGGCTCGATTTGTTGCGGTTTATATGATCCTACTAATCATTCAACGGGAGCCCGGAGTTCTCCGGCGGATTGCAGACCTCCCCGCCATGGGTCGACCATGAAGGCTCGATGAGGAAGCGCGAACCCGGAGACAGGGCACCCACCTGTCCGTAAGGGTAGGTTTGATTGACCGCAGACGACCGGGCGGGATCTTTTTATAGCAATCCATCCACCGCTGTCCTCTGCAAAAACAGAGACAGTGTGTGGATTTTTTTATTTCCCTGAATATGGAAAGGATGTGCATTGCGGCATGAAGTCAGAACATCTGGTTGGCACCTCCATCCCCCGTTTCACCTTTGATACCCCCACCACACCGGGCAATGATTTTTACAAGCTGTGCGAAGGGGAGCACCCTCTTGTCATGATCTTCCTGCCTGCCTTTGACCACCCTGTCACCCGGGAATACCTGACCCGCTACCTGCAAACCCTGCCCAGACTGCGCGGCGTGCGGCTGGCCTGCGTGGTGCGTTCCTCGCCCCGCATGGTGGCAAAGGCCACGCAGGGGGCCGAGTTTCCCTTCACCCTCATCTGCGACGCGCCGGGGGTGCTGTACGGCTACCTTGGCGTAGAACAGGCCCGCGGCATCCTGAGCTGGAGCTTTGCGGCCCAGCGCATCTACAAAGCTGCCAAAGAGCAGGGCTACCGCTACAACAGCAATGCTCCGCAGCAGCTGCCGCTGACGCTGGTGGTGGGCCACATGGGTAAGATCCTGTTTACCCACTCCGGCCGCAGCCAGACCGACCTGCCGGAGGACTGCGCCGCCATCCGTGAGATCACCCGCGAGGTGGTGCGCACCATGGCCGAGGACCAGCGGCGTGCACACCCCCACTGCTCCGACGAGACGCTTACTCTGCCGGATCTGGTAGGCTGGGATGATCTTGACGGAAGCAGTCATTGAGTCAACAAGCAAAAGCACCTGCAATTGGTTTTGCAAGTGCTTTTGTTTTTGCATGATTTTTCAGCTTTCAGAGGAACTATCGTCCGTAAAAAGCCCCGGGATGCCGCACAGGGCTGCGATGCCCACCAGCGTGAACACAATGCGCGACCAGATGGATGCGCTGCCGCCCAGCAGCCAGCCCACAAAATCGAACTGGAACAGCCCCACAAGGCCCCAGTTGATGCCGCCCACGATCAACAGGATCAGGCAGATTTTATAAAAGGTCTGCACAAAAAAGACCTCCTTCCCTTGCGGGCAGTATGCCCCGTGGAAAGGAGATCTATGCATTTTTATCGGCTCACCCGTGCGCCGCCGCGGTCAGGCTGCGCCACGTACACCTGCTTCCAGCGCCGCTTTGCGGCCTGTGCAGCAGCCCGTGCGGCCCCTTCGTCCCGGAATACGCCGAACACCGCCGCACCGCTGCCGGTCATCAGGGCGGTGACAGCGCCATGCTCCCGCAGCAGGGCCTTGATGGCCCCGGTATCCTTTGCTCCGCTGCACTCTTCCAGCGCATTGCCGGCAGCGGCACAAAGGGCATCCAGATCTCCGGCACGGATAGCGGCTTCCTGCGCTCCGCAGTCCGGGTGGATGCTGCTGCCCACCTTATCGTAAGCTGCAAAGGCTTCCGGGGTGGAAACGCCGTAGTCCGGCATCACCACCGTGAACCAGCACTCCGGCACCGGCGGCAGTGCCTTGAGAAAATCGCCCACGCCCTGCACCCGGCAGGTGCCGCCCATCAGGGCAAAGGGCACGTCCGCACCGATCTTTGCGCCCAGTGCACACAGCTCACTCATGGAAAGGTGCGCACCGTACAGCTCGTTCATGCCCACCAGCACAGCGGCGGCATCGGCGCTGCCGCCTGCCATACCTGCCCGCACCGGGGTATTCTTATAGATGGTGATGTCCACCCCCGCCAGAAGGCCGGTGTAGTCAAAAAAGGCCAGCGCTGCCTTGATGGCAGTGTTTTTGTTGTTGGGGGCCACCAGACTGCCCGGCAGCCGCAGGTCCAGATAGGGACTGCGGCGCAGCACCACCCGCTCGTAGAGGGTGATAGCCTGCATGGTCATGTCCAGATCATGGTAGCCGCCCGGCAGAAGGCCCACCACATCCAGCGCCAGATTGAGCTTTGCGGGGGCCAGAACGGTCACGCAGTTGAACCTTGCCATTTGTTCCTCCTCAGATTCCGTGATAGATGCCGTTTTCCTGCAGGAATTCCCGGATGCGCCGGAGCGCTTCCTTCAGATGCTCCACGCTGTAGGCATAGGAAATGCGGGCGTAGCCTTCGCCGGAAGCGCCAAAGGCATCGCCGGGGATGATGGCCACATGCTTCTGTTCCAGCAGCTTCGTGCAGAAATCCTGACTGCTCATGCCCGTGCTCTTGATGCAGGGGAAGGCGTAGAACGCGCCGCGCGGTTCAAAGCAGGTCAGGCCCATATCGTTAAAGGCCTTCACCACAAGGCGGCGGCGCATATTGTACTCGTCGCGCATGCGGTCGATCTCGCCGTCGCACTCCTTCAGAGCAGTGATGGCGGCGTACTGGCTGGTGGTGGGGGCACTCATGATAGCGCTCTGGTGGATCTTGGTCATGATCCGGATGATGGGTGCCGGGCCGCAGGCATAGCCCAGACGCCAACCGGTCATGGCGTAAGTCTTGGAGAAGCCGTTCACCACGATGGTGCGCTCGGCCATGCCGGGCAGGGTGGCAATGGAAACATGAGGCCGCAGGCCATAGTTCAGCTCGGCGTAGATCTCATCCGAGAGCACCATGATGTTGGTGCCGCGCAGCACCTTGGCAACGGCTTCCAGATCCTCGCACTCCATCACCGCGCCGGTGGGGTTGTTGGGGAAGGGCATGATGAGCAGCTTGGTGCGGGGGGTGATGGCAGCCTTCAGGGCATCGGCACGCAGGCGGAATTCGTCCTCCTGACGGCAGGCCACATGCACCGGCACACCGCCGGACAGGGTGGTGATGGGCTCGTAGCACACAAAGCAGGGCTCCGGGATGATGACCTCGTCCCCGGGCTGCACCAGCGTGCGGATGCACATATCAATGGCTTCGCTGCCGCCCACCGTGATGAGCACCTCGTGCAGCGGGTCGTAGTGCAGGCCCATGCGGCGCTCCAGATACTTTGCCACCTCGGCGCGCAGCTCCTTCAGGCCTGCGTTGGAGGTGTAGCGGGTGCGGCCATGCTCCAGACTCTCAATGCCGGCTTCGCGCACGGCCCATGGCGTTTTAAAGTCCGGCTCGCCCACGCCCAGACTGATGCACTCGGGCATTTCGGCAGCCAGATCGAAAAATTTGCGGATGCCGGAGGGGCGCATGGCCTCAGCGGCAGGCGCGATCAGTTTATCGTAGTCCATCACAGCACCGTGCACTCTCTTTCATCGATTTCTTCGTCCTGATACAGGCGGCCCTCCTTTTTATAGGTGCGCAGCACAAAATGGGTGGCGGTGGACAGCACATCGTCCAGCGGAGAAAGGCGCTTTGCCACGAACAGGGCGATCTCCTGGAAGGTCTGGCCCTTGATCACCAGCTGCAGGTCGTAGCCGCCGCTCATCAGCAGCACGCTCTCCACCTCGTCAAAGGCGGCAATGGTGGCTGCGATCTCGTCAAAGCCGCGGCTCTTCTTGGGGCTGACGTTCAGCTCGATGACGGCCTCCACACGGTTGACCCCGGCCTTTTCCCAGTCCACAAGGGTCTTGTAGCCCTTGATGATGCCCTGCGCCCGGGCCAGATCGATCATGGCCGCCACCTCGGCGGGGGATTTATTCAGCATCGTGGCGATATCCTCAATGGGCAGCCGCGCGTTGTCTTCCAGGATCTTCAAAAGCTGTTCCATAGTATTTTGCTCCTTCTCAGCCCGTAATTGGGAAATAAATTATCTATAAGTATAGCACAAGCTGTAAAAGATTGCACCCAATTTTTGGGATAGAATGTCTTTTTCCCCTCGTGTCTGTTCTTTTTTACAAAAAGTGTGTTCAAATTTTGCCAAATCTGCTATACTGGAAGAGTAAGAGTGTGCCGGAACGCTTGCGGCACCGTTCATCAAAAGGAAAACGAGGGTGGAAACGATGAAAGCATTCATTACCGTCATTGGTCACGATACCGTGGGCGTTGTTGCCAAGGTCGCCGGTCTGTGCACCGAACTGAACATCAATATCGAGGACGTGACCCAGAGCATCCTGCAGGGCATGTTCGCCATGATCATGCTAGTGGATATCAGCAACTGCAATGTGAGCCACGAAGAGCTGCACAAGCGCACCGACGCACTGGCTGCCGAGATGGGCATGCAGATCAATGTTACCCGTCAGGAAGTTTTTGATGCCATGCACACCATCTGATGGAGGGAGTACACAGCTATGAGTATGTTTAATACCGGTGACATCCTCGAGACCATCGAGATGTTCACTCAGGACAATCTGGACGTGCGCACCGTCACCATGGGCATCAGCCTGCTGGACTGCATCGACCCGGACCCGAAGAAGGCGTGCGAGAACATCTATAACAAGATCACCACCAAGGCCGCAAACCTTGTGCCCACGGTGGAGCATATCAGTGCCGAGTACGGTATTCCCATCATCAACAAACGCATCAGTGTCACACCCATCGCCATGCTGCTGGGTGCCTGCCCGGATGCCGACCCTGTGGAGTTTGCAAAAACTCTGGATGCCGCCGGTAAAAAGGTGGGTGTAAACTTTGTGGGCGGCTACAGTGCTCTGGTGCACAAGGGCTTTTCTGCCGGTGACCGCCGCCTGATCGAGTCCATTCCCCGCGCACTGGCCGAGACCGACATCGTGTGCAGCTCGGTGAACATCGGTGCCACCAAGGCAGGACTGAATATGGATGCTGTCAAGCTCATGGGCGAGGCCGTCAAGAAGGCCAGTGAGCTGACGGCTGATCGTCAGTGCATCGGTGCCGCAAAGCTGGTGGTGTTCTGCAACGCACCGGAGGACAACCCCTTCATGGCCGGTGCATTCCACGGCCCCGGCGAGCCGGACTGTGAGATCCACGTGGGCGTTTCCGGCCCCGGCGCTGTGCGCGCTGCACTGGCCCGCCTGCCCAAGGATGCCCCCATCGACGAGGTGGCAGAGCTGGTCAAGCGCACCGCCTTCAAGATCACCCGCGTGGGCCAGCTGGTGGCCAATCTGGCTTCTCAGGCACTGGGTGTGCCCGCCGGCATCATCGATCTTTCGCTGGCACCTACCCCCGCCATCGGCGACAGTGTGGCCAACATTCTGGAAGAGATGGGCCTTGAGACCTGCGGCTGCTGCGGCACCACCGCCTGCCTCGCCCTGCTGAACGATGCCGTGAAAAAGGGCGGCGTGATGGCCTCCAACCATGTGGGCGGTCTGTCCGGTGCCTTCATCCCGGTCAGCGAGGATGCCGGCATGATCCACGCCGCCGAGACCGGATGCCTGACCATTGAAAAGCTGGAAGCCATGACCGCCGTCTGCTCGGTGGGCATCGATATGGTCATCATCCCGGGCGACACCACCCCGGCTGTCATCAGCGCCCTGATCGCCGACGAAGCTGCCATTGGCATGGTGAACAGCAAGACCACCGCCGTGCGCGTGATCCCTGCCATTGGCCGCAAGGCTGGCGAGGTGCTGGACTTTGGCGGTCTGCTGGGCTATGGCCCCATCATGGCCGTGAACCAGCACGACCCGTCCGTGTTCATCAACCGCGGCGGCCGCCTGCCTGCCCCCATGCAGTCGCTGAAGAACTAAGAGAATAAATCCACTCCAACAGGCCCATCCTCTGGATAACATTTCCAGAAGAAGGGTCTGTTTTTATGTTATCCAGAATGCTTACACGCGCTCAGATGGCTCTGCTCTGCCTTGGCCTGTTTCTCGCCCTTGCTCTGTGTGGCGCATGGCAGGCATTTGCATGGGGCCGCACCCAGCTGGACACCGGGGCGCTGGTGTGCGCCGACACCCTGCGCCTGCACATCCGGGCTGAGAGCGATTCCATTGCCAGCCAGAGCGCAAAGCTCCATGTGCGGGATGCCGTGCTTGCCTATCTGGACACCGCCTGCCCGGCACAGAGCAAACCGGAAGCGATCGCCTGGGCGGCACAGCATCTATTTGAGCTGCAGCTCACAGCCCGGCACGCGCTGGCACAGCTGGGTATCCGCACGCCGGTGCGGGTGCAGCTGGTGAACATGTACTTCGACACCCGGCGCTACGCTTCGGGCACTCTTCCCGCCGGGCGGTACGACGCTTTGCGCATCGATCTCGGTGCCGGAAAAGGCCGCAACTGGTGGTGCGTGCTCTACCCGGGCCTGTGCCGCTCTGCCTGCGGCAGTTACGCCCAGCCTGCCGAAAACGACCTGGTCTGCGGGGAGTACATCCTGCGCTTCAAAGTGGTGGAGTGGGTGCAGCAGCGCACCGCCCGCCGGGAGGACGTGGTGCTGCTTGGGTAACGCCCGGCGCTTTCGCCGCATAGCATAGGGCGAAAGGAGCGTGTGATCATTATGGCGATCCCTGCTTATTATTCCCTGCTCCAGCGCGGCTCCTCCGGGCCGGACGTAGCTCTTGTGCAGACCTGGCTCAACGGTGTGCGCGACGCCTGCACATGGTACAGCGAGCTGAAGGCCGATGGAAAATTCGGCATTTCCACCGAGAACGCCGTGAAGGAATTCCAGCTGAAAAACAAGATGAATGTGGACGGCAAGGTGGGCGCGAACACATGGAACGTGCTCTACACCCGCTACACGGCCAAGCACGGCCTGCATGTGCCCTACCCCGGCATTGCCCTGCGCAGCGGCTCTTCCGGCGGCACGGTGCGTCTGGTGCAGCAGAAGCTCAACTCTCTGGGTGAGCGGCTGACCGCCGACGGCAGGTTCGGCGCGGCAACGGCAGCGGCTGTGCAGCGGTTCCAGCGCCGCAACGGCCTTACCGCCGACGGCGTGGTCGGCGAAGGAACATGGGAGAAGATGTTCTAGTGTGAACAGCCTTGCCCTCTCAGTCTCGCTTTGCTCGACAGCTTACACCCCTTTTTGTCACCTGCGGTGACATCTTTCCCCGGCACGGGGAAAGTCTATCAAAGGGAGAGCCCTTGGCAAAACCAGAAACTTTGCGTGGACTGCCAAAGCCTCTCACTTTGGGAGAGGTGGCATTGCGCAAGCAATGACGGAGAGGGCGAGCCGCCTTACCTCGTCTGCAGGATTTTCCGTCCTGCAGACGCTTTTGTTTTCCTTGCCCCCACCCCCGCCCTGCTGTATAATAAAGAAAACTCTGAAAAGGCGGTGTTTCCGTTTGCGTTTTCTGCATCTTTCCGACCTGCATCTGGGCAAGCGGGTGTGCGAGTTCTCCATGCTGGACGACCAGCGGTACATTCTGGAACAGATCCTTTCCCTGCTGGATAAAACGCCCGTGGACGGTGTGCTGCTGGCGGGCGACCTCTACGATAAGCCCGTTCCCCCTGCCGAAGCCGTGCGCCTGCTGGACTGGTTTTTGACCCAGCTGGCCGAACGCAGGCTGCCGGTGTTCGCCATCAGCGGCAACCACGACTCCGCCGACCGCATTGCCTTCGGCTCTGCCCTGCTGCAAAACAGCCGGGTGTACGTCAGCCCGGTGTTCTCCGGTGCGCCGGTGCCCATCCCCCTCACCGACGAATACGGCACGCTGGATGTGTACCTTCTGCCCTTCCTCAAGCCCGCCATGGTGCGGCATGTCTGGCCGGACGAGCCTGTGGAGAGCTACAACGATGCCCTTGCCTGCGTGCTGCGCCACTGCCCGCCGGACCCGGCCCACCGCAGCGTGCTGGTGGCCCATCAGTTCGTGGCCGGTGCTGCCTGCTGCGAGAGCGAGGAAGTCTCGGTGGGCGGTGTGGACAGCGTGGATGCCAGCCTGTTCGATGCCTTTGACTACGTGGCGCTGGGCCACCTGCACAGCCCCCAGAAGGTGGGCCGCGATGCCGTGCGCTATTGCGGCACCCCGCTGAAATACTCCTTTTCGGAAGCAAACCAGCACAAGAGCGCCACCTTTGTGGAGTTCGGTCTCAAGGGCGAAGTTTCCATCACCACCGCGCCGCTTACCCCGAAGCACGACCTGCGGGAAGTGCGCGGCAGCTACATGGAGCTGACCGACCGCCGCAATTACGACGGCACTGCGGTGGACGACTACCTGCACATCACCCTGACCGATGAGCAGGACGTGCCGGACGCACTGGCCCGCCTGCGGGTGATCTACCCCAACCTGATGCGGTTGGACTACGATAACCTCCGCACCCGGGAAGATCAGGAGATCACCGCACCGGAGCGCGCCGAGAGCATCACCCCGCTGGAGCACTTCTCGGCGTTCTACCAGCTGCAGAACAATCAGCCGCTGACGGCGGAGCAGGCGGCATTCTGCCAGCAGCTCATTGAGGAGATCTGGAAGGAGGGCGAGGACGCATGAGACCGCTGAAGCTCACTCTTTCGGCCTTTGGCCCCTATGCCGCCGAGACGGTTCTGGAACTGGCAAAGCTGGGCAGGGGCGGCTTATACCTTGTCACCGGCGATACCGGCGCAGGCAAGACCACCCTGTTCGATGCCATTACATATGCGCTGTACGATCATTCCAGCGGCGGCGTACGCGAGGGTACCATGCTGCGCTGCAAGTATGCCGGCCCTAAAACGCCCACCTTTGTGGAGCTGGAATTTGAGGTGAACGGCCAGCGCTATACCGTGCGCCGCAACCCGGAGTACCAGCGCCCCAAAAACCGCGGCGAGGGCATGACCACCGAGAAAGCGGATGCCACCCTCACCTATTCCGATGGCCGTCCGCCGGTGACCAAAGCCAAGGATGTGACTGCCGCCGTGCAGGAGATCATCGGGCTGGACTACAGCCAGTTCTGCCAGATCGCCATGATCGCGCAGGGTCAGTTCACAAAGCTGCTCAACGCTTCCACCGAGGAGCGCAGCCGCATTTTCCGCAAGCTGTTCCGCACCCAGCGATATGCCCGGCTGCAGGAGCGCCTGCAGGCCGAAAGCGCCGCCCTCAGCCAGCAGCGCACCACCCAGAATGCAAAGCTGGACAGTCTGCTCTCCGGCATCCGGTTTTCTCCCGACGACCCGGATGCCGATGCCCTTGCCGCACTGAACGCCCAGACCGAGCCGGAGACGGCCCTTGCCCTGCTGGAAGGTCTGCTGGCCCGCCAGCAGACCGCGCAGGAGACCGTTGCTGCTGCCCTCAAGGACACCGAAGCCAAGCTGGACGAAGTACAACGTCAGCTGGGTGCCGCCCAGCAGGCCCGACAGCTGGCCGCACAGCTGGCCGCAAAGCAGGCAGAGCTTACCGCTGCCCTGCCTGTGCTGGAAGCTGCCCGTGCCGAGAGCGCCCGCCACGCAGGCGATGCCGCCCAGCTGGATGTTCTTGCCGGACAGGTGACGCAGGCACAGACGGCCCTTGCCGCCTACGATGAGCTGGATACCCTGTGCCATCAGCAGCAGGCCGCGCGGGATGCTGCCCAGCTGGCCGCTGCCAAGGCCAAAGCGAAACGTACCCAGCTGGCCGCACTGGACACAGCGCTGGCCGCTGCTGAAAAGGAGCTGACCGCGCTGGAAGATGCTCCCACCCGGCTGCTGGCCTTGCAGAACAGGGAAAAGGAGCTGGCCCAGCGCAGCACCGCCCTTACCACCCTGAACCAGCGGCTTGCCGCCTGCCAGCAGCAGGCACAAAAGGCCCACCGTGCGCAGGATGCCTACCGCACTGCCGCCGAAGCCAAGGAGCAGGCCCATGCCCGGCGGGATGCGCTGGACAAAGCCTTTCTGGACGCACAGGCCGGACTGCTGGCGCAGGCGCTGGCCGAGGGTGCGCCCTGCCCCGTGTGCGGCAGCGTCCACCATCCGGCAAAGGCCCAACTGCCCCACACAGCCCCCACGCAGGCGCAGGTGGATGCCGCCAAGCAGGAAGCCGAAAAGGCCGATGCACTGGCCCAGACTGCCAGCACTGCCGCACAGAGCGCCCTTGCCGCAGCCGACGAAGCCCGCCGCTCCCTGCGCCGGGATGCTGAGAGCCTATTGCCCGAGCGCTTCACCTCCCCGGATGGGACGGTACAGCTGACCTTCAAGGGGATGAACACTGTCCTGACGGAAGAAGCCTGTGCCCTGCACGCAGCACAGGCCGAGTGTGTCGCCGCGCTTCGGCAGGCCGAAGCAGACTGCGCCCGCCGCACCGCATTGGAGGCCGACCGTCAGGCAAAAAGCCGCCAGCGCCCGGCACTGGAACAGGCCGCCGCTGAAGCTGACAGCACCGCCGCCGCGCAGAATGCCAGCGCCGATGCGCTGGAACAGCAGGCCGCTGCCGCTCGTGCAGCCCTGCCCTATCCGCAGCGGGCCGAGGCACAGGCCGCGCTGGATGCATTGGAAGCCAGTCGCACCGCCCTGCGCACCGGCATGGAGCGGGCGCAGGCCGTCCTCAAGCGGGCGGAGCAGGCCTATGCCGCTGCCAAAGCCGCTGTGGATGCCCTGCAGACCCAGCAAGCCACTGCCGAAACCGCCGGGCCTGCCCAGCCGCTGGAATTTTTACAGGCAGAACAGGCCCGCCTTGCCGCTGCCCGGAGCGCTCTGCGCGAGCAGGCCCAGCAGCTGGCCGCACAGCGGCTGCCCAACCGTGCAGCCGCTGAAAAATACCGCACCGCTGCCGAAGCGCGCACTCAGCTTGAACAGCGCTGGCAGTGGGTGAGTGCCCTTGCCGCCACGGCGGGCGGCACCTTGACCAGCAAACAGAAGATCAAATTGGAAGCCTACATCCAGATGAACTATCTGGACCGCATCCTGCGCCACGCCAACACCCGCCTGATGCAGATGACCGCCGGGCAGTACGAGCTGGAGCGCATTGGTGCCGAGAACCAGCGCAGCCAGTCCGGCTTGGACCTCGGCATCATCGACCACTACAACGGCACCCGCCGCAGCGTCAAGACCCTTTCCGGCGGCGAAAGCTTCAAGGCATCGCTGGCGCTGGCACTGGGCCTTTCGGACGAAGTACAGAGCGCGGCAGGCGGCATCCGTCTGGACACGCTCTTCCTCGATGAGGGCTTCGGCAGTCTGGATGACGAATCGCTGGAACAGGCCATGCGCGTACTTGCAGGGCTGACCGAGGGCGACCGGCTGGTGGGCATCATCTCCCACGTAGGCGCTCTGAAAGACCGCATCGACCGACAGGTGGTGGTGCGCAAAGCCCGCACCGGCGGTTCTACCGTAGAATTGATCGTGTGAAACACCGCAGGCCTCGACACAGGACACTCCGGCAAGATGCGCGATGCCATGTCTGAAGTGCAGGCTGCAATTAAAATCGACAACGAAACTTGACGGGAAGTGCGAGGGCTGCACCACGCTGGTGGTCTGGCAAGCGCAGGCGGGACAGAGTGTCCGGTGCCAAGGCCCCTTTATAAGTTGCGTCTTTTCGGGGCATCCTATGGGCGGAGGTGATTTTCCAATGAGCTTGACGCCCTTTATCCGCCACGAGCTGGAACACCAGCCCGGCATTGCCGCCGCACCGGAAAACAGCTGCACCCGCTGCAGCCCGCCGCTAGGCAGGGAGCCGGATATCCTGCTGCCAGGCGACCCCGCTGCCCCCGGCACACAGGTGCCGCCGCACATTGAAACGCCGGGCCAGACCCCGCACCCGGACACAAACAGCGCCCCGCAGGGTGTGCCCATGACCAACGGCACCCCGGCCGCCTGTTACCAGAAGAACGCCCGGGAATTTTTGGCTGGGGATGTGCAGACCAGCGTGATGGCCCACTATGCACCCGGACTGTTCAGCACAGACCAGCACACCCATTCCTGCCATCCGGCCCCGGACGAGGATACTTCTCAGGTGCTGAGCCTTGTGGACTGGCGTGAGGATGCACCTTACGGCTAACAAAAATTTTTCAAATTATTTTTGCTCTACCTGTTGAAATCTGCGTCCGCTTCCCTTATTATGGTAGCAAACAAAGATAAAGGCAGGTTTTGCATCATGGCAGAGATCAAATATGAAGTTGTTCAGCGCATTGCAGTGCTCTCGGAGCGCCCCCGCGGCTGGGAGCGTCAGCTGAACCTCATCAGCTGGAACGACGGCGAACCCAAGTACGACATCCGCGACTGGTCCCCGGACGGCACCCGCATGGGCAAGGGCATTTCCCTGAGCCACGATGAAATGGCCATCCTCAAGGGCCTTCTGGACGATCTGGAGCTGTAAGCATGGGCGGCCGCGAAGAGTTTTTGCAGATCTGGCAGCAGCACATCACCCGCCCCGGCAGCGAAAAGCTGCTGGACTGGCTGGACCATAAGACCGATTTCTTCACGGCACCGGCCTCCACCCGGTTCCACGGTGCGTGTGAGGGCGGGCTGTGTATGCACAGCCTGAACGTCTACCATGCGCTGCACGACACCTTTTTTGCCGAGGGCGACAGCGAGGAGACCTTTGCCATCTGTGCACTGCTGCACGATCTGTGCAAGGCCAACTACTACAAGCCCGGCACCCGCAACGTGAAAAACGAAGCCACCGGCCAGTGGGAAAAGGTGCCCAGCTACAGCGTGGAGGATCTGTTCCCCTACGGCCACGGCGAAAAGAGCGTGTTCCTCATTGAGCGGTTCATGAAGCTGCACATCGAGGAAGCCGTTGCCATCCGCTGGCACATGGGCGGCTTTGACGATGCGGCCCGGGGCGGCTGCTTTGCCATCTCGGAAGCCTACGACAAGTATCCCCTTGCCGTCAAGCTGCACATCGCTGATCTGGAAGCCACCTATCTGATGGAGCACCGCACCAGCGCTGTGCGCTGAAAAAACAAAAATACCCGGACAGGCACAGCAGTGTGATACTGCAGCCTGTTCGGGCTTTGTTTTGTTTAATTTTTGCGCTCGGCCTTGTTCTGGTACATTTTTTCATCTGCCTGACGGATGGCCTCGGTGAGCGGATGCACACCGCACACACCGCCAACACTGGCCGAAAGCTCCAGCTCCGGGTAGCCTTCCACTCTGGCACTGGCCGCAGCCTCCCGCACGCGCTGTATCACATGTTCCCCGGGCCGGATGTGCGGCACCAGCAGCAGGAATTCATCGCCGCCATAGCGCACCAGCACATCGGTCTGGCGCAGGTTGCTCAGGATGGACTGTGCCACGCTCTGCAGGGCCTTATCGCCCACCAGATGGCCGAACCGGTCGTTGACCTCCTTGAAGTGATCCACGTCGATCATCACTACGCCTTCCACCTGTTCGCTCTCCGCAAGGAAGCACTCGAAGTACTGGCGGGAGTATGCCCCGGTCAGTGAATCCACAAAGGCGCTGCGGTCAAAGTTGGAGCCACGGTCCAGCAGCATCCGGCGGCCACCCATATCCAGCCAGCGTCCGTCCGAAAGCTTGGACACCATTTCCAGCACGCAGCCGCGTCCGCCCACTTCCACATACTTTGCCATGACAAAATAAGCCTGCTCGTCCTTGAACTCGATCTTGTTCAGAGATTCCTTGCGGGCAAGGGCCTTACTGGAAATGCAGTTTTCGCACCGGCCCGATTTGTTCCACACCATGTGGCAGGTGCCGGGCATCTCGGTCAGCCGGCCATCCTTGCCCAAGCTCAGCACCTTGGTGTTTTCCGGGTCCACCAGACGCACAATGTCAAAAAAGCCCTTCAGGCATTCCAGCAGTGCTTCCGGCTGGTCGCTGTTCACATTGCCCAGCATCAGCTCCTGCAGGCGGGCATGGTCATCTGTGATCTGGCCCACCACGCTTACGCAGTGGCGCACACCGGCGCGGCTCCACATGGTGTGCATCACCAGCCGGTGCAGCCGGTATTCCTGATCCACCGCGATCAGCACCGGGAATGCGGCATCCGGCTCTTCCGGCGTTGCGGCTGCAATGGCATCCAGCAGCTTGCGGCGGTCCTTGCCGGAGAGGAATGTCAGGCCCATGCCCTTATCAAAGTCCAGCTTCTGGGTTCGGTTGACCGGGTCCTCGTAGCGGTTCACCACGGTCACGCTGCCGCTGAGGATATCGTAATCGAACTGGATACCGCCGCGCTGCTCGGCATAAAAAGCGGTGCGCTCCCGTTCCAGATCCAGCAGACGCTGGGCACGATCCTCACGGGGCAGAGCTTCGCGGTGCAGGATCTCCTCCGAAAGGCGGCGGGTCTCGTGGCGGAAACCGCGGTCATACTCCGAGCGCTGCAGCTCTGTGCGCAGCAGCTCCGAGGATTCTTTCAGGCACTCCATCATCAGCGGATTGAAGCTGCCGCACTCGCCGTGCAGGATCATGTCAACGGCCTTTTCGTGGCTGTAGGCCTGCTTATAGCAGCGCTCGCTGGTCAGTGCGTCGTACACATCGGCCAGTGCCACCACCTGTGCTGCAATGGGGATCTCGTCGCCCTTGAGCCTGTCCGGGTAGCCGCCGCCGTCCCACCGCTCGTGATGCCAGCGGCAGATAGCGTGTGCCACCTTTACCAGCGGTTCGTCCTGCCCGATGGCAAGCCCCTTCAGGATCCTGGAACCCTCGGTGGTGTGGGTCTTGATGGTGGCGTACTCTTCCTCGGTCAGGCGGCCGGGCTTGTTCAGGATCTCTTCCGGGATCATGATTTTGCCGATATCGTGCAGCGCCGACGCTGTGCTAATCAGCGAGATATCACTCTCATCCAGCTGGTAACGGTCAGTCTTCTGCACCAGCTGATGCAGGAGCAGGTCGGTCAGGGTGCGGATGTGCAGCACATGCTGGCCGCTCTCGCTGTTGCGGAACTCCACCACATGGCTCAGAATGTTAATCATCAGCACACTGTTGTGCTCTTTTTCGTACACCTGATCGGTCACAAGGCGGGTAAGGCGCTTCTGCTTTGCGTAAAGCATGAGCGCATTCTTCACCCGGCGCAGCACCATGACCCGCTCGAACGGGCGGCGGATGTAATCGGCCACGCCCATATCATAGGCGCGCTCGACGCTTCGGGTGTCCTCTGCCGCGCTGATCACAATGACCGGGATTTCCCCCTGCCATGCATAGCACTGCATCACCCGCAGCACATCAAAGCCGTCCATTTCCGGCATGATCAGGTCCAGCAGCACCAGCGCGATATCGGTGCGTCTGCGCAGAATTTCGATCGCGCGCAGGCCGTTCTCGGCTTCCAGATATTCGTAGCCCTCACCCAAAATCTCCTTGAGCATGGCGCGGTTGATCTCCGAGTCATCCACGATCAGTATTTTCTGTTTTGGTTCCATCTTAACCGCTCCTCGCTCCTGTACTTCCGGCCGCAGGGTCTTCCGTTTCCTACCGGACCACAAAAAAGCTGCTGCAACAGCTTTGCGCTTTGCAGCAGCTTTTCATTTCACTCATATCTGCTTTTTGCAGATCATCCAGCTTTCTGTCATGCGCCCATCATATCGTCGAACCAGTTCATCAGCTCCACCGAGAGGTGCTCCAATCTGGTCTGGGGCTTCCAGTCCGGCTGAGCAGACTGCGGAGTCTCCGGCCCGGGCTGTGGAGGCTGTTCGGCCTCCGGCTCCGGCCGCGGACTCTGCGCTGCCGATGGTTCCGGCTGCGGGGACGTATGTGCCGCAACCGGCACAGGCCGCACAGCTTCGGCATGGCGGGCCAGCTCCTGACGCAGCTGCTCTGCATGAGCGCCCGCGCACTCAGCCTCCTGCCGCGCCTGCTCGCAGGCCGCTTCCAGCTGGGCATTTTCCTGCCGCAGCGCGGCCATCTGCCGTTCACAGGCAAACAGACGGGTCTGATAGCGCAAAATTTCCGCACTGGCCGCTGCCAGCTTTCGGTTCATCTGCTCCAGCTGGGCACACACCGCCTTGGGCGGCTCTGCCGGAGCCTTTGCCGCGGCAGACTGGGCACAGCGCTGCCGCGAACCATTGTTCTGCTGCCTGCCCTGCGCCATGGTGTCCCTCCGATCCATCCGATACGCCCGATCTGCTTATGACGGCCAGCTTTTTATCTGCGCTTGTTCAGCATGGCCATCAGCTGGTCGTAATAGCCATTATCGCTGTTGTCCTCTTCCACGGGCTTTGCAGCAGTGGGTGCCGGTGCAGCGCCGCCTGCGGCAGAAGCTGCCGGACTTGCAGTCTCGCTGCTGAACACAGCAGACGGAGTGGACTGTGCGCCGCCCATTGCATTGCTGATGCTGCTGCGCAGGTCGCTTGCGCTCTTGTTGTCAAAACCGGTAGCAACCACGGTCACACGCATCTCGTCCGAGAGGTTCTCGTCGAATGCAGTACCCCAGATGATGTTTGCATCGGGATGTGCGCTCTGGGTAATGAGACCTGCTGCAGTCTCCACATCCTCCAGACCGATGTCCGGGCTGGAAGTGATGTTGATGATCACGCCGTGTGCACCGGCAATGCTGGTCTCCAGCAGCGGAGAAGAAATAGCAGCCTTTGCGGCGTTCTCGGCCTTGCCTGCGCCCTTGGCACTGCCCACGCCCATGTGTGCGTAGCCGGCATCCTTCATGATGGAGCGCACGTCGGCAAAGTCCAGGTTGATGAAGGCGGGCACATTGATCAGAGCGGAAATGGACTCAACGCCCTGACGCAGCACGTTATCGGCTGCCTGGAAGGCATTCATCAGGGTGATCTTTTCCTGACTGATCATCTTCAGGCGCTCATTGGGAATGACGATCAGACTGTCCACATGCATGAGCAGGTTTGCAATGCCCTGCTCTGCCAGGCCCATCTTGCGCTTGCCCTCAAAGGAGAAGGGCTTGGTGACGATGCCAACGGTCAGAATGCCCAGATCATGGGCGACCTCGGCCACAACGGGTGCTGCACCGGTGCCGGTGCCGCCGCCCATGCCGGCAGTGATAAACACCATCTGGGAACCCTTGAGCGCATTTGCGATCTCGTCCTTGCTCTCTTCAGCGGCGCGCTGGCCGATCTCGGGGTCTGCACCGGCACCGCGGCCCTTGGTCAGCTTGGAACCCAGCTGCACCTTGGTGGCAGCGTGGTTCTTGGCCAGAGCCTGCTGATCGGTGTTCATTGCGATAAATTCGACGCCCTGCAGGCCGTCGCTGACCATGCGGTTGACAGCGTTGCCGCCGCCGCCGCCCACGCCGATCACCTTGATCGTCGTAACATTTTCGTCCATTTCTTCATCGAGCATGAGTGCCATAACTTTGTCCTCCATCGGATTTTATCGTAAAACTGCGCATAGCGCACAGAAATTATCTGCTTACACTTATATAACTGTATCGTATCATCTTTTTGCCCTGAATGCAAGTCAATTTTGCTTTTTTGAAGGTGTTTTTTTCTCGCTGGCGCTTTCCCGCGGCATTTCCCGCTCAATTTGGGCACCAAGTTCCGCCAGCATCTGTGCAAAACCGGCATATCCGCGGTCGATATAACCGGTTTCGGTAATGCGGCTCCGTCCCCTTGCCGCCAGCGCGGCCACCACCAGTGCCGCGCCTCCGCGCAGGTCCGCAGCCCGTGCACACGCGCCCTGCAGCTGCCGCACCGGTCGGATGTCCAGTGTGCGTCCCTGCACCTGCACAGCGGCCCCAAAAGCCGCAAAACCCTCTGCACAGCCAAATCTCCGCTCAAACACCACGTCCTCGATGCTGCTGGCGCTGTCGGCGGCAAGCATGGCAGCGGCAAGCAGCGGCGCTGCGTCCGTTGCCAGTGCCGGGTATACCCCGGTGAACACTCTGCCCGCGCCGTGCAGCGCGCCCAGCCGGGTAATGACCGCACTTTCCGGCCCTGTTTCTACCCTGCAGCCCATTTGTGCCAGAATTTCCAGCAGCGGTGCATAGGTCTCCGGCCTGCAGCCGGTCAGTTCCACCCGGCCTCCTGCCGCCGCGCAGGCACAGGCAAGGGTGGATGCCACGATGCGGTCGGCCATGGGCGCAAAGCTGCAGCTATACAGCATTCGTCTGCCCTGCACCCGGATGGTGCCGGTGCCCGCGCCCTGCACACAGCCGCCGCACCGGTTCAGGAATGCTGCCAGATCGCTGATCTCCGGTTCTCGCGCGGCCCCGCGCAGGACCGTCTCGCCCTGCGCCGCAGCTGCTGCCAGGAGCAGTGTCTCGGTAGCACCCACGCTGGGAAACCCAAGTGTGATGTCCGCACCGTGCAGCCCGGCAGGCGCTGTCAGGATCAGCCTTGCCCCCTCCTCCCGGCAGTGCACGCCCATCTGCGCAAGGCCGGAAAGGTGCAGGTCCACCGGCCTTGCACCAATGCGGCACCCGCCGGGCAGCACCGTTTCCACCCGGCCAAGCCGCGCCAGAAGCGGTGCGCAGAACAAAATGGATGCCCGCATCCGCGCGGCGGCTTCCGGCGCAAGGCGGCAGGTGGAAGGCACGCCCTGCACCGTGATGTCGCTGCCCTGCCAGCGGGCCGTGCAGCCCGCACCCTGCAAAAGCTCCACGCTGGTGTCCACATCCGCAAGATGCGGCACCTGCAGAAAACGCACCGTGCCATTGCACAAAAGGGCCGCTGCCAGCAGCGGCAGCACGCTGTTTTTGGCTGCCGGGATGTGCACTGTGCCGTTCAGCGGCATGCCGCCCGTGATGATAAGATCTCCGCCCATGCAAAAAGCCCCCGTTCCGCAAAAGATACCTCATGCTATGCGGCGCGAAGGCTTTTTGTTTATTTTGTCTGCAGTTGTGTCATTTGTTTGTCCGGTTATTTGTAGCTGAACCGGCAGAGGATGCTGTCGTTTTATGGCAGGGAACGCCCGGTTTTATATCTCCCCGCGGGACACCGACAGCACGATGCCCATTTCGCCCAGCAGCATCATCAGACTGGTGCCGCCGGAGGAAAAAAACGGCAGGCTGATGCCGGTATTGGGGATGGTGTTGGTGACTACCGCCATATTCAGCACTGCCTGCAGGGCCACCTGCACCACAAAGCCCACTACCAGCAGCGCACCGAACCGATCCGGTGCATGCGCCGCCAGCGTGATGCCCCGCCACAGCAGCAGCGCAAACAGCAGGATCACCGCGCAGGCTCCCACAAAGCCAAGCTCCTCGCACAGGATGGAAAAGATGAAGTCGTTCTGCGGTTCGGGCACGAACAGGTGCTTCTGGCGGCTGCTGCCAAGGCCAAGGCCCGCCGCGCCCCCGGAGCCGATGGCATACAGGCTCTGGATGGTCTGGTGGCCGTCGCCCAGCGGGTCGGCAAAGGGATCCAGCCATGAGCTGAGACGGCTGGCCGCGTAGGGCACAAGGTCCGGCATAATGATGATGGCAGCTCCAATGGCCGCTGCACCGCCCGCCCCGGCCAGCACGAACCACTTGAGGCCAGTGCCGCCCACGAACATGAGCACCGCGCCGATGCCCAAAATGAGCACGGTGCCGGAAAGGTGCGGTTCCAGCAGCATGAGCACGGCCACCGCTCCCAGCACCAATGCAAAGGGCAGCACCCCCACCGCAAAGCTGCCCATGCGGTCGTGGTTGAGTGCAATGATATGCGCAAACACCAGCACCACCGCAAATTTGGCGATCTCACTGGGCTGCAGTGTACCCAGGCCCGGCAGCACCAGCCAGCGCTTGCAGCCGTTGTACTCCGGCATGAACAGCACCGCCGTCAGCAACACCATTGAAAGCGCCAGCAGCGGCCATGCCAGCTTGTGGTAAATATGGTAGTCCACCCGGCTTGCCACCCACATGGCCCCGATGCCCAGCGCAGCATACAGCAGCTGCGGCCGCAGGTAGGCAAAAGCATCGCCCCGCCGGTACAGCGCCACTGCACTGCTGGCACTGCCCAGCATTACAAGGCCAAAGCCCACCAGCGTGAGCACCAGCATCAGAAACGGCAGGTCCATGGCCGGCAGATGCCGCAGCGGCAGACCGCGCTTTGCATGGGCAGCAGCTTTGTGCATCCGTATCACCTCCGTTCCTTTATTGTACGCGGCGGCGGTGTCGGTTAGTCATATCCCCGGCACACCGGCGCATACACTTGCCCAGAGAAGGAGGTGCCTGCCATGCCAAAACCGGAGCCGCGCCCCTTGCGCACCCTGCCGGAACGGGCATTCCGTGCCCGGGCACGGCTGGTGGCCGCGTTGATGTGCTGCGTCTGCTTTGCGGGGCTGGCCGCGCGGCTGGCGTATCTGCAGCTGTTTGCGGGCGGCTGGTATACGAACCGCGCCCTCGGCCAGCAATTGCGCGATACTGTGGTGCCTGCCGACCGGGGCCGTATCTACAGCGCCGACGGTGTACTGCTTGCCGCCAACAGCAGCTGCTGGACATTGCGGGCCTCCCCGCGCGAGATGCCGGAGGAAAAGCTCAGCCTTGCCGCGCAGGGCCTTGCGGAAATATTGGAGCTGGACGAAGCGAAGCTGCTGGAAAAATTCAGTGACCGCACCTCCAACGACTGCCTTTTGCGCTACCGCGTGGAGCGCGACACCGCCGACCGCGTGCGGGATTTTTGTGAAGAGAACGGCATCACCGGCATCCGCATCAATCAGGACTCCAAGCGCTGGTACCCGGAGGGGGAATTTCTGGCCAGCGTGCTGGGCTTTACCAATGTAGACAACGCCGGTGTGAGCGGGCTGGAGCTGAAATATAACGATGTGCTCACCGGGCAGAATGGTGTGGTGCTCACCGCCGTCAACGCTTGGGGCTACACACTGGAGCAGAGCTACGAGACCGAAAAAGTGCCCTTGGAAGGCAGCGGCCTGCGGCTGACTGTCGATGCCAACATCCAGCATTACCTTGAAAACGCGCTGGATTATGCGGTCAAGGAGCATCATGTGGCGGCGCGCGCCGTGGGCATCGTGATGGACGTGAACACCGGGGCCGTGCTGGCCATGTCCACCACGCCCGCCTACGACCCGAACCAGCCGCGCGTGATCTACGATGCAGCCGCCCGCAAGGCCGTGGATGCCCTTACCGGCAGCGAGCGCGCTGCCGCCCTGCAGCTGGCCCAGCAGACCCAATGGCGCAACAAGGCCGTCAGCGACCTGTACGAGCCGGGCAGCGTGTTCAAGCTCATCACCTGCGCCGCCGCGCTGGATGCCGGGGCTGTGAGCAAAAACTCTACCTTTTACTGCGGCGAGTCCATCTCGGTGGCGGGCACACGGTTTCACTGCGCCAACCACAAGCGCCACGGCAGCCAGACCGTGACCCAGGCGCTGGAAAATTCCTGCAACCAGAGCTTTATCCAGATCGGCGCGCGGCTGGGCAAGGAAGCCTTCTGCGATTACTTTGCCGCTTTCGGCCTGCGGGAGCCAACCGGGGTCGATCTGCCCGCCGAGCCCAAAAAGAGTCTGTACTACACCGCCGACCGCATGGGGCCGGTGGAGCTAGCCTCCTGCGCCTTCGGCCAGAGCAGCAAGATCTCCTATATGGAAATGGCCGCAGCCGTGTGCGCTGTGGTGAACGGCGGCAGGCTGATGCAGCCTTATCTTGTCAGCGATATCCTGAACCCGGACGGCAGCATTCTGCAGCACACAGAGCCGGTATGCAGGCGGCAGGTGATCAAACCGGAAACCTCTGAAACCATGCGTGAGATGATGGAAGCTGTGGTGCTCTACGGCGGCGGGCGCAATGCCCGCATCCAAGGCTACCGGGTGGGCGGCAAGAGCGGCACCAGCCAGAAGCTGGACAGCGCCGACGAAAAAGCCCGTATTGCCAGCTTTGTGGCCGTGGCTCCCATCGACGACCCGCAGTTTTTGTGTCTGGTGTGCTTGGACGAACCCCACAGTTGGACGACTGCCGGCGGCAGCCTTTCAGCCCCGGTGTGCGCCGAGGTTCTGGAACAGACGCTGGTGTACAAGGGCGTGCCCCGCGCCGTGGAACCGGAAACCGATACCGATCCCGCCCAGACCGCTGCCGACCTGCCCGCCGACGGTGACAGCTTTGACGGGGCGTAAGCAAAAAAAGGCCCCGGAAAGGTCTTCCGACTTTCCCGGGGCTGCAATGTTTTTTTGTTTAATTCTGCTGCGGCTGCTCGCGGAAGACGATCTCGCCGGTCTCGCTGTTCATGGACTCCACAATGGCAAGGCTCTCCAGCTGGATGCCCTTGCTGCGAATCAGCTCGCCGCCCTGCTGGAAGCCCTTTTCCACAGCAATGCCGATGCCCTCCACGGTGGCGCCGGCTTCCTTGGCCAGATCCAGCAGGCCCATCAGGGCACAGCCGTTGGCAAGGAAATCGTCAATGATCAGCACATGGTCTTCCGGGGTGAGGAACTTTTTGGAGACGATCACATTGTAGATCTTTTTGTGGGTGAAGGACTGGATCTTGGTCTCGTAGTTGTTGTAGTCCAGATTGATGCTCATGGACTTTTTGGCAAATACCACCGGCACGTTGAACTCGCTGGCCACGATGGCTGCAATGCCAATGCCGCTGGCCTCGATGGTGAGCACCTTGTTGATGGGCTTGCCTGCAAACAGGCGCTTCCACTCCTTTGCCATCTCCCGGAACAGCGGAATGTCCATCTGGTGGTTGATAAAGCTATCCACCTTGAGCACATTGCCCTCGCGTACGATACCATCTTTGCGAATACGATCTTCCAGCATCTTCATAGTGCAGCAGTTCCTCCAACCTGATTTTTTCCATGCCCATGCGTTTGCAGCGCATATTTTTCTTTTTATTTCACCTAGTATACCGGATGCTCTTTCCTTTGGCAAGAGGTTTTCTTGATAAATTTATAGGTTTTCCGCTCTTGTACTTTTTACAGATTCGAGTATACTGTAGTTAATATAAGGTGTGTCCGGCATCTGTGCACCGGCGCACAGGAGGGGAGAGCATATATGAAAACGGGTCTTGTGCTGGAAGGCGGTGCCATGCGCGGCATGTTTACCGCCGGTGTTCTGGATGTACTGATGGAGCATGGCATCGTGCTGGATGGTGCCATTGGCGTTTCGGCCGGTGCGGTGTTCGGCTGCAACTACAAGTCCCATCAGATCGGCCGTGTGATCCGCTACAACACCCAGTATTGCAACGATAAGCGCTACGCAAGCTTCGGCAACCTGCTGCGCACCGGCAACCTGTACAGTGAGCAGTTCTGCTACCACACCGTGCCGGAAAAGCTGGACGTGTTCGACACAAAGGCATTTGCAGAGAACCCCATGGACTTTTTTGTGGTGTGCACCGATGTGCGTACCGGCGACCCCATCTATCACAAGTGCCGCACCGGCGATGCCGAGGATATCCAGTGGATGCAGGCATCCGCTTCCATGCCGCTGGCGGCCAAGATCGTAAAGATCGGCCATTATCAGCTGCTGGACGGCGGCATTGCCGATTCCATCCCCGTGCGGTTCTTCGAGTCCATCGGCTACAAACGCAACCTCATTGTGCTGACCCAGCCCAAGGGCTTTGTGAAAAAGAAGAACAAGATGCTGCCCGCCATCCGGGCACGCTACCTGCGCTACCCCGCTTTCGTGGAAGCCGTTGCCGACCGTCACGAGCGCTACAACGAAACGCTGGATCACATTGCCATGCTGGAGCAGACCGGCAAGGCGTTCGTCATCCGCCCGCCCATCCCGCTGGAGATCGGCTCCATGGAGCGCGATCCGCTCCAGCTGCGCCGCGTCTACGAGACCGGCCGTGCCGTTGCCGAAATTCAGGTGGATAAGATTGCCGCCTTTGTGAACGAATCCAAAGCTGCAGCGGAAGAGTAACGGCGGCACAAACAGATATCCTGCATGTGCATAGCCCCCACGGGGAAGCAGCTCTTTTGATCGAAGCGCAGGTGCGCAGCCAGAAGGTCTACATGTGATGTTTTCGCGGCATCACGAAAATGTTAACGTCAACAAAATCATGGTATAGCAGCAGCCCCGGTGAACCTGACGGTCCATCGGGGCTGTTTTTGCGCCGTCTTCTGCGACATCGCCGCAGCTGTTCGAATCCACCCGCCCAGTGAGTTTAGCCTTATCGCAAAACAAAAACCTCAACGCACTTGCATACGTTGAGGTTTTTTGGTGGGCGCGGGTGGATGTCGCGAGCCGCGCATCTAAAAAAGCCCCACAGGGGCTTTTTTACCCGCCGGACTATTCGGCGGGCCGATGCTGTTCGAATCCACCTGCCCAGTGAGTCTGGCTTTGCAGCAAAACAAAAACCTCAGCGTACTTGCATACGTTGAGGTTTTTTGGTGGGCGCGGGTGGATTCGAACCACCGAAGCTGAAAGCAGCAGATTTACAGTCTGTCCCCATTGGCCACTCGGGAACACGCCCATATTCACTTTTTGTGTCCTTCGCCGGACGACTTGCTTATTTTATCATGAAGGAAGGCTTTTGTCAACTGTTTTTTACGTTTTTCTTCAAATGCATTTTCCGTGCAGAGAAACGGCTGAGCAAAGGCGGGAAAAGCCCTGCAGCCACGCAGGCACGGCAAAGTCGGAGAAAAAAGCCAGCCGGAAGAAATTGATAGGAAAATTGCAAGAAAAACTCGGGACAATATGTGAAAAGTGCAAGACTTTTTTATCTCTGCATTGAAAAACACAGTAAGGCGTGATATATTAAAAACGTAACAAAGTGCAACAAAATGGATGGTGCTTTTGTCACTCTGTGGCAAATCAGGCGGGATAAGTAGAAAAGGAAAGGCATAGCGACAAACCATGACGATTCAGGAATGTTATAGACAGATGGGCGCAAATTATGAGGACGTGCTCAAGCGGCTTTACAACGAAGGCATGATCTGCAGATTTGCGCTGATGTTTTTGAACGACGACAGCTATCCGAAACTGGAGCAGGCATTGAAGGAAGAAAATGTGAAAGAAGCATTCCGTGCGGCACACACGCTCAAGGGCGTGTGCCAGAACCTGGGCTTTACCAACCTGTATCAGCCCACCTACGATTTGACCGAGGTGCTGCGAACAGGCACACTGGAAGGTACCAAGGAGCTGTTTGACAGCGTGACCTGCCAGTACAAAATCACCATCAATGCGATCCGTGCGCTCCAGTAAGCTCCGCATTTGGCTCGATCTCCAAACGGCATCCTTCCTTATAAAAAGGCAGGATGCCGTTTTTTATTGCATTCTGCGCAGTTTTGTGATATAATGCCGGACGAACTGAACAGAAAAACAGCAGGTGCCTTTTGCCGATGCACTGCACGGCGGAAAGGGTAAAAGGGAAGCGGGTGCAGATCCCGCACGATCTCGTCACTGTGATAAGGGAGTCCGCATCAGGGTGCTTTGCACCAGCCACTGGAGCTTTTGCTCTGGGAAGGAGATGACGGGCGGCGATCTTTCAGTCAGGAAACCTGCCTGCTGTTGGTACGGGGGTGCAAACCCCAGATCACGAGGAATTGGTTGTACCAAAAAGCCCTGAAACAACAGAGGTCTTTTTGTCATGCCATCCGCAGGACAGAAGGGCCTCTTTTTTCATCTCTCTTTCCTGTACCCTTTGTTTGGTTCAAACCGCAATTTATCCAGCAGGAAAGGACAAGAACAATGAGAAAGATCGAAACCAAAAAGCTGGCCGCAGCTGTTACGGCTCTGGCTCTGTGCGTCGGCGTGCTCACCGGCTGCGGCGGGGCTGCTTCCAGCACTGCATCCAGCACCGCTGCGTCTTCCGCTTCCAGCGAAGCGAGCAGCGAGGAGGCTGACGAAATGGCAGCAAAGAATGTGGCAGACCTGATAGATGCCATCTATGTGCAGGAGCGCAATGAGGATACCGATGCCCAGTGCGAAGCCGCCAAGGCTGCATGGGATGCCCTGACCGACACCCAGAAGGAACTGGTGGAAGGTGAGAACGCCGACCCCGACTACTTTGGCCGTGACACCGGCGATGCCTCCAAGGACGATGCCCGCAATCAGGACGACATTGGCGACAACGAGCTGCTGGTGGTCTCCTTCGGCACCTCCTTCAACGACAGCCGCGTGAAGGACATCAAGGGTATCGAGGATGCCCTGCAGGCCGCATACCCGGATTGGTCTGTGCGCCGCGCATTCACCGCACAGATCATCATCAACCATGTGCAGGCTCGTGATGGCGAAAAGATCGACAACATGCAGCAGGCCATGGACCGCGCTGTGGAAAACGGCGTGAAGAATCTGGTCGTTCAGCCCACCCACCTGATGCACGGTGCTGAGTACGACGAGATGATGGAAATGATCGACACCTACCGCGACAAGTTTGAATCTGTCGCTGTGGCTGAGCCCCTGCTGGGCGAGGTCGGTTCCGATGCCACCATCATCAATCAGGATAAGGAAGACGTTGCCAAGGCTGTCACCGCTGCTGCCGTGAAGGAAGCCGGCTACGACAGTCTGGATGCCGCTGCTGCGGACAAGGTCGCCTTTGTCTTTATGGGCCACGGCACCTCTCACACCGCAAAGGTGAGCTACAGCCAGATGCAGACCACTATGCAGACTCTGGGCTACGACAATGTGTTCATTGGCACCGTTGAGGGCAAGCCGGAAGAGACTGCCTGCGAGAACGTGATCGAGGCTGTTAAGGCTGCGGGCTACACCAAGGTCATCCTGCGCCCGCTGATGGTGGTTGCCGGCGATCACGCCAACAACGATATGGCCGGTGAGGATGCCGACTCCTGGCTGAGCCAGTTCAAGGCTTCCGGTGCTTTCGACAGCATCGACTGCCAGATCGCTGGTCTGGGCGGGATCGAGGATGTCCAGAAGCTGTATGTCGCCCACACCAAGGCGGCGATCGATTCTCTGAACGGTTGATCTTCAAGAACCCTCTCCGTCTCGCGGCCGCTTTGCGGCATCCGGTGGAGAGGGTTCATTTTTTATCCGAACAATGGTATAATAAAAGCTGATTTTTTATAATGTAGAGGTATTTCCTATGAAACGCGTCTTTTCCTGTGTTGTCGCTGCTTCTCTGGCACTGAGTCTGCTGGTGGGCTGCGGCGCTTCTTCCACGGCATCTTCTGCAGCTTCCAGTGCTGCTTCTTCCGAGGCGGCATCCTCTGTGGCTTCTTCTGCTGCTGAGACCGCCGCTTTGCCGGATGGTGTGTATACCGCCGAGTTTGACACCGACAGCAGCATGTTCCACGCCAACGAAGCCTGCGACGGCAAGGGCACCCTGACCGTGGAGAACGGCCAGATGACCTTCCATGTCAGCCTTGCTTCCACCCATATCGTCAACCTGTATCTGGGCAAGGCTTCCGATGCCGCCGACCACGAGGCCGACTGGCTGCAGCCCACCACAGATACCGTCACCTATTCCGACGGCACCTCGGAGGAGGTGTACGGCTTTGACATCCCGGTCACTGCTGTGGATACGGACTTTGACCTTGCCATTCTGGGCACCAAGGGCAAGTGGTACGACCATGTCGTCAGCGTGCGCAATGCGGTCCAACAGGCTGGTACCGCAGCTCCCGCCGACGGTACCTACACCTGCGATGTGACGCTGGAAGGCGGCTCTGGCCGTGCCACCGTGGAGAGCCCCGCAGCCCTGACCGTGGCAGACGGCAAAATGACCGCTACCATCGTGTGGAGCAGCCCCAACTACGACTATATGCTCATGGATGGCGAGAAGTATCTGCCCACCAACACTGAGGGAAATTCCACCTTTGAGATCCCCGTTGCCGCGCTGGACACTGCACTGGATGTCACCGCCGACACCGTGGCCATGAGCACTCCTCACGAGATCGAGTACACGCTGACCTTTGATTCTGCAAGTCTGAAGTGACTCCTCCAGTCACCTTCTTTGGCAAAAAGATAAACTTTACCGTACTGCCAAAGCCTCCCTCTATGAGGGAGATGGCGCGGCGTAAGCCGTGACGGAAGGAGTTCCCTATGAAGATCACCCGAAAGCAATTTCTGAAACTGATCCCCGCTGCGGCGCTGACGCTGACCGGCTGCGGCAGCAAGACTCAACCTGCCAATACGGAAAGTCTTGTTTTCTCCCATCATTACCAGCTGGACTATGCGCAGCAGTTCACAGCGGACTGCTATGAGGGCGGCTATACCATGCTGACCATCGCGGAGTCAGATGCACGGTTCCTTGTTGTGCCGGAAGATGCTGCGGAGGTGGACGGTCTGCCTGCTGATGTGACTGTGCTGCGCCAGCCGGTGGAGAATATTTATCTGGTCTCCACCTCGGTGATGGATCTGCTTTTACATCTGGACGCACTGGACAGCGTGGCCTTTTCCGGCACCAAGGCCGAGGGCTGGTATCTGCCCGCGGTGCAGCAGGCCATGGAAGAGGGAAAAATCGCGTATGCAGGCAAGTATAGCGCCCCGGATTACGAGCAGATCCTGGCGGCAGACTGCCGCCTTGCCATTGAAAATACCATGATCCTGCACACGCCGGAGGTAAAGGAACAGCTGGAGCACTTTGGCATCCCGGTGCTGGTGGAGCGTTCCAGCTACGAGAGCGACCCGCTGGCCCGCATGGAGTGGATCAAGCTTTACGGCATCCTGCTGGGCAGGGAAGAACAGGCCGAGCAGGTGTTTTCCGCGCAGGAGACAGCCGTTCAGCCCATCCTTTCGCAGGAACCCACGGGAAAAAGCTGTGCCTTCTTCTCGCTGACCACCAACAACCTTGCCACTGTGCGCAAGGGCAGTGACTATGTGGCCCGCATGATCGAAATGGCAGGCGGCAGCTATGTCTTTGCGGATCTGACGGACAATGGCAACAGCCTTGCTACCATGAACCTGCCGCTTGAGGACTTCTATGCAGGTGCAAAGGATGCCGATGTGCTCATCTACAACAGCGCCATCGAGGGCATGATCGCATCGGTGAGCCAGCTGACCGAGCGTTTCCCGCTGCTGAACGAATTCAAAGCGGTGAAGGAAGGGCAGGTGTGGTGCACCACCCAGAGCCTGTTCCAGCAGAGCATGGAGCTGGCAGACCTGATCGTGGACATGAACCGGGTGTTTACCAAGGGCACACCTGCCGCCAGTGAACTGAAATTTATCACCCATGTGGATTAAAGAAGGGAAATTTTACAGAAAGGAAAGCCTATGACCCGTACCAGACGCCTTGCAGCCGCCTATATTTCCCTTGCGGCAGCCGTGGCGGTGCTCTTTGCGCTGAACCTGTTCTGGGGCAGCGTGTCCCTTGCACCGGGTGCGGTGCTGACGGCGCTGCTGGGCAAGGGCGGCGATGCGCTTGCGGGGAACATCATCCTGCAGCTGCGCCTGCCCCGCGCGGTCATGGCGGTGCTGCTGGGGGCAGCCCTCAGCGCAGCGGGATACCTTCTGCAGACCTTTTTTGCAAACCCCATTGCCGGGCCATTTGTTATGGGCGTTTCCAGCGGCGCAAAGCTGGCGGTGGCCCTGACCATGGTGGTGTTTCTGGACCGCGGGATGCTGACCAGCTCGGCCACGATGATCGCGGCTGCCTTTGCGGGTGCCATGGCTGCCATGGCCTTTGTGCTGGCGGTGGCCCGGCGGGTGCAGCGCATGAGCATTCTGGTCATCTGCGGTGTGATGATCGGCTATATCTGCTCCGCCATCACCGATATCGTGGTGGCCTTTGCACAGGATTCCAACATCGTCAATCTGCACAACTGGTCGCAGGGCAGCTTTTCCGGCGTGACATGGGCCAATGTGCAGGCTGCGGCACTGGTGGTGCTGCCTGCACTGGCGGCATCCTTTCTGCTTTCCAAGCCCATGGCCGCCTACCAGATGGGCGAAGCATATGCCCGCAGCGTGGGCGTGAATGTCAAGCCTTTCTCGGCAGCGCTGGTGCTGCTATCCAGCCTGCTGGCGGCCTGCGTCACCGCCTTTGCGGGGCCGATCTCCTTTGTAGGCATCGCGGTGCCGCACCTTGTCAAGCAGCTGCTGGGCAGCGCAAAGCCGCTGTATGTGCTGCCGGGGTGCTGTTTGGGCGGTGCGGCTTTCTGCCTGTTCTGCGACCTGCTGGCCCGCAGTCTGTTCGCGCCCACGGAGCTGTCCATCAGCTCGGTCACGGCCGTGTTCGGCGCACCGGTGGTCATCTGGCTGCTGGTGCGGCGCAATTCAGAGCGGGAGGGCGCATGATGAACGAAAAAGCACTTTGCACTGCGCGGGAGCTTGCCATCGGCTACGGCAAGACACCGCTGCTCTCGAATATTTGCCTCGGGGTGCAGCCGGGCCAGATCCTGACTCTCATTGGCCCCAACGGCGCAGGCAAATCCACCTTACTGCGCACACTGGCGGGCCAGCTTGCCCCCATGGGCGGCACAGTGCTTCTGGCGGGGAAGGATCTTACTGCCTATACCGGTACCCAGCGGGCGCAGAAGCTGGCTCTAATGGCTCCCCACAGCCGCCGGATGGAACTGACCACCTGCTTTGATTTTGTTTCGGCGGGGCGCTATCCCTACACCGGACGGCTGGGCATTTTGTCTGCTGAGGACAGGCAGCAGGTGCACAGAGCTTTGGAGCTGGTGGGCGCGGTACACCTTGCAGACCGGGATTTTAACCGCATCAGCGACGGCCAGCGCCAGCGCATCCTGCTGGCCCGGGCACTGTGCCAGCAGCCGGAAGTGATCCTGCTGGACGAGCCGACCTCTTTTCTGGATATCAAGGGCAAGATCGAGCTGCTCACCATTTTAAAGGAGCTGGCCCATACCGGTCGGCTGGCGGTGATCCTGAGCCTGCACGAGCTGGAATTGGCCGAAAAAATAGCGGACACGGTGGTGTGCGTTTCGCCCGCAGGTGTTTCCGGCGTGCTGACCCCGGAACAGGCGTTTCAGCCGGAGAACATCCGCGCCCTGTACGGCCTGACCGAACAGCAGTACACGGCTCTGTTCGGCACACCGGAGCCGGAAGCCGAAAAGGCACCCGCCGGAAAACCTCAGTTTGAGCATTACGTCCGCAGCGGGCAGAAGCTGCTGCGCTGCGGCTATACCACCGGCACCTGTGCCGCGCTGGGGGCTGCCGGGGCGGCGCGTCTGCTGCTGACCGGCCGCGAACCGGAAACGGTGGCTCTGCGCACGCCCAAGGGCATTGTGGTGGAGGTGGCACCCATTTACTGCCGCAGCACGGACACAGGTGCCGCATGTGCCATCCGCAAGGACGGCGGCGACGATGTGGACGTGACCACGGGCCTGCCGGTGATTGCATCGGTGGTGCTGGAACCGGATGCCCCCGGCGTGCGCATCCTTGGCGGCGAGGGGGTGGGCCGGGTGACGAAGCCCGGCCTTGACCAGCCCGTAGGCGAAGCCGCTATCAACCATGTGCCCCGCCAGATGATTGCCGAGGCGCTGGAACGGGAAGCTGAAAATGCTGCCTACACCGGCGGCTTTGCAGTGACCATTTCCATCGAGGGCGGTGCCGAGACGGCAAAGCGCACCTTCAACCCGCACATCGGGGTGGAGGGCGGGCTTTCCATTCTGGGCACCAGCGGCATCGTGGAGCCCATGAGCCAGCAGGCCATTCTGGATACCATCCAGCTGGAAATGAATCAGGCCGCACTGCGCGCAAAAAATGCCCCCGGCCCCCGGCGGCTGGTGCTGGCCCCCGGCAACTACGGGCTGGATTATCTGGCCGGCGCTCTGCCGCAGTTCGAGCGGTTCCCGGTGGTCAAGACCTCCAACTTCATCGGAGATACGCTGGATATGGCCGCCACGGCCAAATTTGAGGAAGTGCTTCTGGTAGGCCATGTGGGCAAGCTCTGCAAGCTGGCGGCAGGGGTCATGAACACCCACTCCCACACGGCGGATGGCCGCGCTGAAGTGTTTTGCGCCCATGCGGCGCTGTGCGGTGCCGCGCATGAGGTGTGCGCCGCCCTGATGGATGCCGCCACCACCGATGCCTGCCTTGACATTCTGGACGGCGCACAGCTGCGTGCACCGGTGCTGGAAAACATCCTTGCTGCCATCCAGATGCATCTGGACCGACGGGCAGGCGGGGCGTTCCGGGTGGGCGCGGTGCTGTTCTCCAACCAGCACGGCCCGCTGGGCGAGACAAAAACGGCAAAGGAGCTGATGCAGGAATGGCAGAACTGAAAGGTACATTTTACGGTGTCAGCGTCGGCCCCGGCGACCCGGAGCTGATGACGCTGCAGGCTGTGCGGCTCATCCGGCAGTGCCCGGTGCTGGCCGCGCCGCAGACTGCTTCCGGCCAGATGCTGGCGCTGGACATCGCCCGCAGTGCGCTGGGAGAAGCGCTGGACGGCAAGACCATCGTCCCGCTGTACTTTGCCATGAGCCGTGACCCGGCTGCGCTGGCGGCTTCGCACGAAAAAGCCGCCGCCGCGGTGCGGCAGTATCTGGATGCCGGGCAGGACGTCGCCATGCTGAACATCGGTGATGTTTCCATCTATGCCACCTTTGGTTACCTGCAGGAGATCTTGCAGGCCGGGGGTTATGCCACCGTCATGGCGGCAGGCGTGCCCAGCTTTTGTGCGGCGGCGGCGCGGCTGAATGTGCCGCTGACCGGCGGCATGGATACGCCGCTTACCATTGCGCCCGGCGGCTGGACAGACCGCGTGCTTGAAATGCCCGGCACCAAGGTATTGATGAAAGCCGGCAGGCAATTGCCTGTCTTATTGGATACCCTGCAGCAGGCAGATAAGCTGAAAAAAAGCGCACTTGTGTGCAACTGCGGTCTGCCGGACGAGCGGGTCTACCCGGATCTTTCCCTTGAGCGGCCGCAGGAACAGGCCGGTTATTTTGCCACCGTTTTGGTAAAGGAGTAACGTTATGGTACATTTTGTTGGTGCAGGCCCCGGCGCACCGGACCTCATCACCCGGCGGGGCGCGGCCCTGCTTCAGAAAGCCGACTGCATCATCTATGCGGGCAGTCTGGTGAACCCGGCCCTGCTGGGCCTTGCAAAGACAGACTGCGCCATTTATAACAGCGCTGAAATGACGCTGGAGCAGGTGCTGGATGTGATGCGGCAGATGGAAGCTGCGGGTAAGATCACCGTGCGCCTGCACACCGGCGACCCCTGCCTTTACGGTGCCATCCGGGAGCAGATGGATGTGCTGGATGCCGAGGGCATTCCCTACGATGATACCCCCGGTGTTTCCAGCTTCTGCGGTGCAGCGGCGGCACTGAATGCCGAGTACACGCTGCCCACCGTGAGCCAGACCGTCATCATCACCCGCATGGAGGGCCGCACCCCGGTGCCGGAAAAAGAAAAGCTGGCAAGCCTTGCCGCCCACGGGGCAACGATGGTCATTTTCCTATCCATCGGCCTTGTGGACAAAGTACAGCAGGCGCTTCTGGCAGGCGGTGCCTATACGCCGGATACCCCGGCAGCGGTGGTGTATAAGGCCACATGGCCGGAAGAAAAAACGGTGCGCTGCACCGTAGGTACGCTGGCGGAAAGCGTTCATGCAGCGGGCATCACCAAAACGGCGCTCATCGTGGCAGGCGGCTTTCTGGGCCGGAATTATGAGCGCAGCAAGCTCTACGACCCGGCCTTTACCACCGAGTTCCGCAAGGGGACAGACCAGTGACCCGCGCCTATCTGGCCTTTACGGCAAAGGGCCTTGCACTGGCCCAAAAACTGGCGGCGGCATATCCCGGCAGTGTGACCCGCTGCGGCCATGAAGCCGGGCAGGTGCACCTTGCCGATTGGACGGCCCGCCAGTTTGCCGGGAGCGATGCCCTTGTTTTTGTAGGTGCTGTGGGCATTGCGGTGCGGGCCATTGCGCCCCACTGCCAAAGCAAGGCACAGGACCCTGCCGTTGTGGTGCTGGACGAGTGCGGCCGCTTTGCCGTGCCCATCCTTTCAGGCCACCTGGGCGGTGCCAACGACCTTGCCCGGGCGCTTGCCGCTGTGTGCGGCGCGGTGCCGGTGATCACCACAGCCACCGACGCAAACGGTGTGTTTGCGGTGGACGAGTGGGCAAAGCACCAGAACTGCACCGTGCTGGAGCCGGAGCGCATCAAGCTTGTCAGCGGTGCACTGCTGGCGGGCAAAACGGTGCAGTTTGCATCCGACTGGCCCATTGCGGGTGCACCGCCTGATGGGATCGCGGCGGGAGATGACCCGGACTTTGCCCTCACCCTCTGCCCGGCGGGGAATGCACTGCATCTGGTGCCGCGCATCGGCGTGCTGGGCGTGGGCTGCAAACGCGGCACCAGCGCCGAAACGCTGGCCGAAGCCTTTGCAGCTTTCTGTGCCCAGAACCGCCTTGCGCCGCAATGCATCACGGCGGCGGCAAGCATCGACTTAAAACAAAACGAGGCGGGCCTGCTGACCTTCTGTAAGAGCCACAGCTGGCCGGTGCAGTTTTTCACAGCGGAACAGCTGCGTGCCGCCCCCGGCAGCTTTACGCCTTCGGCCTTTGTGCAGAGCGTTACCGGCGTGGACAATGTCTGTGAACGGTCGGCAGTGCTGGCCGCAGGCGGGACACTCGTTTTTCACAAATATGCCCATACCGGCGTGACCTTTGCGCTGGCCGTGCGGCCCTATGCCCCGGACTGGAGGTGGCAGAATGTTTGACCCGATGGAATTTGAGATCGACGAACCGGAAAAGGTAGTCTACGTGGTGGGCATTGGCCCCGGAGATGTTTACTACCTGACGCAGGAAGCCCAGACCGTTCTGGAACACGCAGATGCCATCTGCGGCTATAAACTTTATCTTGACCTGATCGAGCCGGAGTTCCCATGTGAGGAGTATTATTCCACCGGCATGACGCAGGAGATCGACCGCTGCCGCTGGGCGCTGGAAAAGGCGGATACCGGCAGGCGCGTGGTGATGGTGTGCAGCGGCGACGCAGGCGTTTACGGCATGGCCAGCCCTGTGCTGGAACTGGCGCAGGATTACCCGGACGTTGCCGTAGAAGTAGTGCCCGGCCTTACGGCCGCCCTCAGCGGTGGGGCTGTGCTGGGCGCGCCGCTGGCCCACGATTTCTGCGTGATCTCCCTTTCCGACCGGCTTACCCCGTGGGAGGTCATCGAAAAGCGGCTGGCCTGCGCAGCGCAGGGAGATTTCTGTGCTGCACTCTATAATCCTTCCTCCAAGGGCAGGCCGGACTACCTGCAAAAGGCAGTGCGCATCCTGCGCGCAAACGGCAAGGCGGATGATACCGTCTGCGGCCTTGTGCGCAACATTGGCCGCGAAGGCCAGAGCGCCCGGGTGCTGACGCTGGCCGAGCTGGAAAACACGCCGGTGGATATGTTCACCACCGTGTATATCGGCAACAGCAATACCCGCGCCCTTTCGGGCCGGATGGTCACGCCGCGGGGGTATCGTAAGTGAAGGCGGTCGTGTTCAGCGGCACCACCGAGGGCCGTCGCTTTTCCAAAAAGCTGGCAGAGCTTGGCGCTGCGGTAACGGTGTGCGTGGCAACGCCGCTGGGTGCCGAGGAGCAGGGCGAAATGGCGGGCATCACGGTGCACGCCGGGCGGCTGCAGCCGGATGCCATGGCGGCATTGCTGGCGGGAGCTGATCTCTGCGTGGATGCCACCCACCCTTATGCAGTGGATGCCACCAGGAACATCCGCGCTGCAGCGGTGCAGGCGGGCGTGGAATACCGCCGCCTGCTGCGTGCGCAAAGCCCCTTGCCGCCCGGCTGTGCGGTGTTTGAAACAGCAGCGCAGGCTGCAGAATATCTGGCAGGGACAGAGGGCAATATCCTGCTTGCCACCGGTGCCAAGGAGCTGGCTGTGTTTGCCGGGCTGGAACCGGCGCGGCTTTACCCGCGCGTCCTGCCCACGACGGAGGGCATTGCCGCCTGTGAAGCGGCCAATGTCCCGCACCGGAACATCATTGCCATGCAGGGGCCGTTCAGTCTGGCGCTGAATAAGGCGTTGATAACACAGTTCCAGATCCGGTACCTCGTCACCAAGGACGGCGGCGCAGCGGGCGGCTTTGCCGAGAAGGTGCAGGCCGCTGCCGATACCGGCGCACAGCTGGTGGTGCTGCGCCGCCCGCCGGAAACTGGCGAGACGGAAACACAAATTTTAGCGTATTGCAAGGAGATTTTGCAATGGTCACACTGATCGGCATGGGCAGCGGAAAATGGGAAGCCCTTTCGGCGCAGGCGCAGCAGGCTGTGCGCAGCGCGGGCCTTGTGTTCGGTGCAAAGCGGCTGCTGGCGGGCCTGCCTGCAGACTGCACGGCCCGGCAGTTCGCGCTCTACCAGCCCGCTGACATTCTGGAAACACTGGCACAAAACCCCGGGCAGGATGCTGCCGTGCTTTACAGCGGCGATACCGGATTTTACTCCGGTGCGTCCGGTCTGCTCACGCCGCTGCGGGCGCTGGGCATCCCCGCGCGGGTGTATCCGGGCGTTTCCAGCATCCAGCTGCTTTCAGCGGCGCTGGGCCGACCGTGGCAGGACTGGAAGCTGGTTTCGGCCCATGGCTGCGCCTGCGACCCGGTGGCCGAGTGCATGATGAACCGTTCGGTGTTCTTCCTCACCGGCGGCACTGAAACGCCCGCCTCTCTGTGCCAGAAGCTGACCGATGCCGGTATGGGCGAAGCCCACGGCGTGGTGGGCGAAAACCTTGGCACCGAGGCGGAAGCCATCCGCTACGGCTCTGCTGCAGAGCTGGCGGGGCAGAGCTTTGCACCACTCAGCGTGCTTCTGGTGGAAAACTTTGATCTGCCGCAGCTGCGTGCGCCGGGCTTCCCGGACGAAAGCTTCATCCGGAGCGAGGTGCCCATGACCAAGCAGGAGGTGCGCGCTGCTGCGCTGGCAAAGCTGGCGGTAATGCCCACCGACACTCTGTGGGATGTGGGCGCAGGCACCGGCAGTGTGAGCGTGGAGCTTGCGCTGGCGGCACCCAAAGGCCGCGTTTACGCCGTGGAGTGTGAACCGGATGCCTGTGAACTGATCCGTAAAAACCGGGCAAAGTTCCATGCTTGCAACCTCATCCTCATCGAGGGCCGCGCACCGGATGTTCTGGCAGACCTGCCTGCACCGGATGCCGTGTTCATCGGCGGCACCAAAGGCGGCATGGAAGCCGTGCTGGATGAAGTGCTCGGCAAGAATCCGAACGCACGCATCTGCATTTCGGCCATTGCGCTGGAAACGCTGGGCGCTGCCATTGCCGCCCTCACGGCCCGGGGCCTGACCGCAGAGGTAACGCAGATCGCCGTCAGCCGCACAAAACCGGCGGGCCGACTGCACCTGCTCATGGCCAATAACCCCATCTTCCTCATTACGGGTACACGCAAATGATGCAATTCCTCATCGCCGCGCCCCGGTCCGGCAGCGGCAAGACCACGGTTGCCTGCGCAGTGCTGGCGGCGCTGAAAAAGCGCGGGGCCGACCCCTGTGCGTTCAAAAGCGGGCCGGACTACATCGACCCCATGTTCCACCGCTCGGCTCTGCAGGTGGACAGCCACAATCTGGATCTGTTTCTTTCCAACAGGGATATGGTGCGGGCCATTTTTGCCCGCTATGCCGCCGGGCATGGTGCCGCCGTGTGCGAGGGCGCTATGGGCTTTTATGATGGTCAGGGCCTGACCACCCGTGCCAGCGCTTGGGAACTGGCGGATACGCTGGGCCTGCCGGTGCTGCTGGTGGTACAGCCCAAGGGTGCCAGCGTGACGCTGGCCGCGCAAATTCAGGGCCTTATGAACTTCCGCAAAAACAGCCATGTTTCGGGCATCCTGCTCAATGATTGTTCCGAAAAGCTGTATAAAATGCTCAAGACCCTGCTGGAAAGGGAGACCGGCCTGCCGGTGCTGGGCTATCTGCCCCATTTGCCGCAGGCAGCGGTAGAAAGCCGACACCTCGGCCTGAAGACTGCAGATGAAATTGCCGACCTGCAGGAAAAGATCGCCCTGCTGGCCGATGCACTGGTGCTGGATTGGCAGCGCCTTGCCGTGCTGACCGAAAAGCCTGCGCCGGAAGCTTTGCCGGGAGCAGCTGCACCCACATCCGTCCGCATTGCGGTGGCAAAGGACGAGGCGTTCTGCTTTACCTATGCCGAAACGCTGGACGCACTGCGGGATGCCGGGGCGGAGCTTGTGCTTTTCAGCCCGGTGCAGGATGCGGTTTTGCCGGAAAATATAGGCGGGCTGTATCTGCCCGGCGGCTACCCGGAGCTGCACGCCAAAACTCTGAGTGAAAACAAAACCATGCTGGCTTCCATCCGGCAGGCCGTGCAGGCGGGCCTGCCCACAGCAGCCGAATGCGGCGGCTTTTTGTATCTGGGCCGGAGCCTTGAGGATGCCGACGGTAAGGTGTGGCCCATGGCAGATGTTCTGCCGGGCGATGGCATCCGGGTGGGAAGGCTGGTACGCTTTGGCTATGCCGAAATGACCGCCAAGGCGGACAGTATGCTGTTCCGCGCCGGAGAAACGCTGCCCATCCACGAATTCCACCACTGGGATTCCACCGCAAACGGCACTGCATTTACGGCCTGCAAAAACGAAAAAATGCAGTGGGAATGCGGCTATGCAAACGAAAATTTCTATGCGGGATTCCCGCATTTGTACTGGGCGGGCACGCCCCTGCCGGGCCGCTTTGTGCGCGCGGCAGAACGATACAGCAAAACAAAAGGATGACCAAAATGACCGAAACGGAACTGAATGCACTTTTGGCGGGTATCACCCCGGCCAACGAAGCTGCCCGCGCGGCGGCACACGCCCACTGGGCCAGCCTTGCAAAGCCTCTGGGCGGGTTGGGCCGGCTGGAGACCATGCTGGAGGATGCCGCCGCCCTTACCGGCAGTGCGGAGCTTGATCTTTCCCGCCGGGTGGTGGTGGTGCTCTGCGCGGATAACGGCGTGGTGGCGCAGGGCGTGAGCCAGACCGGGCAGGAAGTGACCCGTGCCGTGGCCGAAAACCTTGCCATGCGGCGCACCAGTGTGTGCCAGATGGCCCGCACGGCCCACTGCGATGTTCTGCCCGTGGATATGGGTATGGCAGGCGAACCGGTGCCCGGCGTGCGCAGCTGCCGCATTGCCGCAGGCACGGCGGATTTTACCCAAGGCCCTGCCATGAGCCGGGCCGAGGCCGTGCAGGCCGTTGGGGAGGGCATTGCCCTTGCCCGGGAACTGGCAGAGGATGGCTACAGGCTCATCGCCACCGGTGAAATGGGCATTGGCAATACCACCACCTCCAGCGCGGTGGCGGCAGTGCTGCTGGGCCAGCCCGTGGAGCTTATGACCGGGCGCGGTGCGGGCCTCTCGGACGAAGGGCTTGCCCGTAAGGTGGATGCCATCTGCCGCGGCATCCTTTGCAATGAGCCGGACCCGGAAGACACATTGGATGTTCTTGCAAAGCTTGGCGGCTTTGATATCGCGGGCCTGTGCGGTGTGTTTCTGGGCGGTGCACTGGCCGGTGTGCCGGTGCTGGCAGATGGCTTTATCAGCGGAGTGGCCGCGCTGTGCGCCGTGCGGCTGTGCCCGGCGGCGGCAAAGGCTGTGTTTGCAAGCCACTGCTCGGCAGAGCCTGCCGCGCGCATCGTGCTGGAAGCACTGGGCAAAGCACCCATCATTACGGCGGGGCTGCATCTGGGCGAGGGCACCGGCGCGGTGGCCAGCATCCCGCTGTGGGATATGGCGCTGGCCGTATACGGCGGGTGCTACTCCTTTGCGGAGGGCGGCATTGCGCCGTATACGCCCCAATGTTGACGCTGGTTCTGGGCGGCGCGGCCAGCGGCAAAAGTGAATACGCCGAGAGCCTTGTGCTCAGGACCACCGGCCCCCGCTACTATCTTGCCACCATGCAGGTGTGGGATGCCGAGTGTGCCGCCCGGGTGGAAAAGCACCGCAAAATGCGGGCCGCAAAGCAGTTTGAAACGGTGGAGTGTCCCTTGCATCTGGGCAATGTGCGCCTGCCTGCGCGGGGCACCGCCTTGCTGGAAGACCTTGGCAACCTTGCCGCCAACGAGCTGTACGACCCGGCGGGAGCAGGGGAAAACGCGGCCAAAGCCATCCTGCACGGGCTGGAAAGCCTTGCCGCCCAGTGCGAAAACCTGCTCGTGGTCTCCAACGAGGTGTTCAGCGGCGGGGCTGACTATGCCGGCGATACAGACCGCTATCTGCTGGCACTGGCGCAGGTGAACAATGCCTTTGCCGCCCGGGCAGATGCGGTGGTGCGGGTGGTATGCGGCATCCCCGTGTACTATAAAGGAGTGGAAAAATGATCGTTTTGCAGACCATCGCGGTGGCCTTTGCCATGTTTTCGGCCATCCCGGTGCCGCAGTTCGACTGGAACGAAAAAAATATGCGCTACGCCATGTGCGCCTTCCCGCTCATTGGTGTCGTTATTGGTGCGGCGTGGTGTGTGTGTGGCACGCTGCCCCTGCCGGACCTTGCCAAGGCGGCAGGCTTTGCGCTGATCCCGGTATGGATCACCGGCGGCATCCATCTGGACGGCTACGCCGACACCTGCGACGCCCTTTCCAGCTACGGCGACCACACGAAAAAGCTGGAAATATTAAAAGACCCCCATTGCGGTGCCTTTGCGGTCATCCGACTGTGCAGCTATTTTCTGGTCTATTTTGCCCTGTGCACCTGTGTGAGTTTTACACCCCGCGTGGGTGTGCTGTGGGTTCTGGCACTTGTGCTGGAACGGGCGCTTTCGGGCCTTGCGGTGGCATCGTTCCCCATGGCAAAAAACACCGGTCTTGCACACACCTTTGCCACTGCAGCAGACAAAACTGTGGTGCGCCGGGTGCTGGCGGTGCTGGCCGCAGTTCTGTGCGTGGGCATGGCAGCGCTGGGCGGCTGGGCGCTGGTGCTGGCAGCGCTGGCGGTGCTCTGGCGCTACCATGCCGTGAGCCGGAAACAGTTCGGCGGCATCACCGGCGACCTTGCCGGGTGGTTTTTGCAAAAGGCCGAGCTCTGGATGCTGGCGGCGCTGTGTGCCTGCCAGTGGGGAGGGCTGCTATGATCTTTATTACCGGGCCGCTCTACAGCGGCAAGCGCACCTTTGCACAAACACTTCCCGGCAAGCGTCTTTCGGACGTGCAGGTATTGGCTGCCGATGCCGCCGACCTGCCTGCCTTGGCAGACAAGCTTGCCCATGAATACGATATCCTCATCGCCACCGAGGTAGGCGGCGGTGTTGTGCCGATGGATGTCAAACAGCGCGCCGACCGCGAGGCGGCGGGCAGACTTGCCTGCCTGCTGGCCGCACGGGCCGAGTGCGTGGTGCAGATGTTCTGCGGCATCCCCACGGTTTTGAAAGGAGAATTGTCTCAATGCTGATCTATCTTCTGCGTCATGGCCAGACGGAATACAACGCCCAGAAGCGTTATCAGGGCCAGCGCGACATCCCGCTCTCACCCGAAGGCGCTGCCCAGCTGCGCCGGGCAGATTTTGACCCCGATGTGGTCTATGTTTCCACCTTGCAGCGCACCAGCCAGACGGCGCGCATCCTGTTCCCGGAGGCAAAGCTTGTGCCGGTGGACGGCCTGAAAGAGATGTGCTTTGGCAGCTTTGAGGGCCGCAATTTCATCGAGATGGAAAAGGACCCCGAGTATCAGGCATGGGTGAAGGCCAACTGCGAAAGCCCCTGCCCGGATGGAGAGCGCAAGACGGATTTTTCAGACCGCATCTGCCGCACCGTGGCAGAGCTGATCGATAAAGCTCTTGCCGCAGGCGAAGAACGGCTGGTCATTCTGGCCCACGGCGGCACCCAGATGGCCGCCATGGAACGGTTTGCCGTCCCCCACAGGGACTATTATGCATGGTGCGGACCCAACGCGGGCGGCTTTGTGCTGGATGCAAAGGACTGGACGGAAAAGCATCTGCTGTATCTCGTGAAGACCGTCCAGTACACAAAGGAGAGCAGGGCATGATCCTTCAGGCAGTTGTCGGCGGTTTTGTGCTGGACGCGCTCTTCGGCGACCCGGCGTGGCTGCCGCACCCGGTGGTGCTTATGGGCAGATGCATCTCCCGGCTGGAAAAATTCCTGCGTGCCCGCCTGCCCGGCACCCCGCAGGGCGAGCTGCTGGGCGGTGCCGTGACGGCGTTCTGCCTGCCGGTGGGCACCTTTCTGGTCACGAGCCTTGTGTGTCTGGCGGCGGCAAAGCTCAGCCTGTGGCTGGGCCTTGCGGTGCAGATGTTCTGGTGCGGGCAGGCGCTGGCGGCAAGGGGCCTTGCGCAGGAGAGCACAAATGTGTATAACGAGCTGGTCCGGAACGACCTGCCCGCTGCTCGCAAAGCCGTGAGCCGCATCGTGGGCCGCGACACCCAGAACCTGACCGCAGAGGGTGTGACCAAAGCTGCGGTGGAAACGGTGGCCGAAAATGCCAGCGACGGCGTCATTGCGCCGCTGCTGTATATGCTCATCGGCGGGGCACCGCTGGCGCTGACCTACAAGGCTATCAATACCATGGACAGCATGCTGGGCTACAAAAACGAGAAGTATCTTTACTTTGGCCGCGCAGCCGCGAAGCTGGACGACCTTGCCAACTACATCCCCAGCCGCCTTGCCGCCCTTTTGTGGGTGGCCGCTGCGGCCTTTACCGGCAACGATGCCAAGGGCGCATGGCACATCTGGCGGCGGGACCGGTGCAACCACGCCAGCCCCAACAGCGCCCAGACCGAAAGCGCCTGCGCCGGTGCACTGGGCGTGCAGCTGGCCGGCCCGGCTTACTATTTTGGCGAATATTACCCCAAGCCCACCATCGGTGATGCCCTGCGCCCCATTGAGCCGCAGGACATCCTGCGCGCCAACCGCATGATGTATGTGGCAAGCGGCTTTGCGCTGGCATGGGGTGCAGCAATACGGGGGTTCCTTGCATGAAACAATTGCCCCATGGCGGCGACTGGGCGGGCTACCGCGCCGAGTTTGGCCGCGACCCGCTGGATTTTTCGGCCAATGTCAGCCCGCTGGGTCTGCCCGGGGGCGTGGCAAAGGCCATTACGGCAGCGCTTGCCACGGCCGACCGCTACCCCGACCCGCTGTGCCGGGCCCTGCGTGAAAAACTGGCGGTGGCTGAGGGAGTGCCCGCCGAATGGCTGCTGTGCGGCAACGGCGCGGCAGACCTCATCTTCCGGCTGGCGCTGGCCGAAAAGCCCCGCACCGCCCTTGTGACGGCACCCACCTTCGCCGAGTACGCCACGGCACTGGGAACTGTGGACTGCAGGGTGGAACGGCATTTTTTGCGGGAAGAAAACGATTTTGCGGTGACGAAGGATCTCCTGAACGCGGTGCACCCGGGTACAAATATGGTGTTCCTCTGTCAGCCCAACAACCCCACCGGCCAGCTGGCAGAGCCTGCCCTTGTGGAAGCGCTGCTGCACAGATGCGAAGCCGTGGGTGCGGTGCTGGCCGTGGACGAATGCTTTCTGGATTTTCTGCCGGAGGGCGAAGGCCTTTCGGCAAAGCATCTGCTGAAAAACAGCAAAAAACTGATTATTTTAAAAGCCTTCACCAAGCTTTACGGTATGGCAGGCGTGCGTCTGGGCTATTGCCTGTGCTCTGATACAGAGCTGCTTGCCCGGATGCGGGCAGCGGGCCAGCCGTGGGCGGTTTCCAGTTTGGCACAGGCGGCGGGCATCGCTGCGCTGGACGAGACGGAATATGTGGCGAAGGTGCGTGCATTGATCGAAGCACAGCGGCCTGTGCTGGCAGACGGCCTGCGGGCGCTGGGCCTGCGGGTGATCGGGGGCCGGGCTAACTATCTGCTGTTCCGCGCGCCGGAAGCGCTGGGCGAAGCGCTGCGCCGCAAGGGTGCAGTACTGCGCAGCTGCGGCAATTATCCGGGCCTTGATGCCAGCTGGTACCGCACCGCCGTGCGCACAGAAAACGAGAACCGGCAGCTGCTTGCACTGCTGGCCGAAACCCTGCCGGAGGTGGCACAATGAGCAAGGCAAAATGCATTATGGTGCAGGGCACCATGAGCGGTGCGGGCAAAAGCCTGCTGTGCGCGGCGCTGTGCCGCATCTTTGCGCAGGATGGCTACCGCGTGGCCCCTTTCAAAAGCCAGAACATGGCCCTGAACAGCTTCGTCACCCGCAACGGTGCAGAGATGGGCCGTGCTCAGGTGGTGCAGGCACAGGCTGCAGGCGTGGAGCCGGATGTGCGCATGAACCCCATCCTGCTCAAGCCCAGCAGCGATGTGGGCAGCCAGGTGATCGTGAACGGCAAGGCCCGGGGCCAGATGTCTGCTGCCGCCTACTTTAAAATGAAGCGCAGCCTTATCCCGGACATTCTGGAAGCCTACAACAGCCTTGCCGCCGAGAACGACATTATCGTGATCGAAGGCGCGGGCAGCCCGGCGGAGATCAACCTGAAAGCCGACGATATCGTGAACATGGGCCTTGCAAAGCTGGTGGATGCGCCGGTGCTTCTGGCGGGCGATATCGACCGGGGCGGCGTATTCGCGCAGCTGTACGGCACCGTGGAACTGCTGGAAGCCGACGAGCGTGCCCGCATCAGGGGGCTCATTATCAACAAGTTCCGGGGCGATGTGGAGATCCTGCGGCCCGGCCTTGCCATGCTGGAAGAAAAAACGCAGCTGCCCGTAGTGGGTGTGGTGCCGTATCTGCGGGTGGAGATCGAGGACGAGGATTCTCTCTCGGATCGTCTGGAAGCAAAAAGCGCCGTCAAACCGCTGGATATCGCCATCCTGCGCCTGCCGCATGTGTCCAACTTCACCGACTTTATCCCGCTGGAACAGCACCCGCTGCTGGGTGTGCGGTATGTGCAGCGCACCCGCCAGCTGGGTGCACCGGATCTCGTCATCCTGCCCGGCACCAAGAACACCATGGATGACCTGCGCTGGCTGCGGGAAAGCGGGCTGGAAGCGGCGGTGCTCAGGCTTTCGGCAGCTGGTACGCCGGTGCTGGGCGTGTGCGGCGGCTACCAGATGCTGGGCGAACAGCTCTGCGACCCGGCAGGGGAGGAGAGCGGCACCCCCTGCACCCTGCGGGGCCTTGGCCTGCTGCCCACCACGACGGTGTTCGGCACCGAAAAGCACCTGACCCAGACCGCAGCCTGTGTGACCACAGAACCCTTTGCAGGCGTAAAGCTGACGGGCTACGAGATCCACGCAGGCCGCACCGAGGTGCGGGGCAGTGCGTTCTGCATCCTTGCAGACGGCACGCCGGAGGGCTGTGTGCAGGACGGTGTATTCGGTACCTACCTGCACGGCCTGTTCGACACCGGCGAACTGACCGAAAAACTGACCGAATTTTTGTGCAAACGGAAGGGCATCGATCCGGCCGGGGCCGAGCTTATCCCCATGGAGCAGTACCGTCAGCAGCAGTTTGATCTGCTTGCCGATGGTGTGCGCGCGGCACTGGATATGCCCGCCATCTATGCCGCCATGGGAATGCAAAAAGGAGACAACACATGACACCGCAGCATCATCTGCCCGCCGACATTGAACGGACGAGCATCTCCATTATCACAAGGGAACTGGACGAGCTGGGCCTGACCCCGCCGCCGGAGACGGCTGCGGTGGTCAAGCGGGTCATCCACACCACCGCGGATTTCGACTATGCCAAAAATCTGCGCTTTACACCCGGCGCGGTGGAAGCCGCAGTCAAGGCCCTGCACGCGGGTGCTTTCATCGTTACCGACACTAATATGGCGCTGGCGGGCATCACAAAGCCGGGCCTGAAAAAACTGAACGGTGAAGCCATCTGCTACATGGCAGACCCCGCTGTGGCCGAAGCCGCAAAGCAGGCGGGCACCACCCGTGCCGTTGCCGCCATGCACCGCGCTGCCCGGGAGCACCCGGGGGCCATTCTGGCCATTGGCAATGCGCCCACGGCCCTTTTGACCATTGCGGAGGAAATGGAAGCCGGTCTGCGGCCTGCACTGGTCATTGGCGTGCCGGTGGGGTTTGTGAATGTGGTGGAAAGCAAGGAAGTACTGTTTGCCGCCTGCGAGCGATACGGCGTGCCTGCCATCGCCGCCATGGGCCGCAAGGGCGGCAGCAATGTGGCTGCAGCCATCTGCAACGCCCTCATTTACTCTGCCGCCGAAATGCTGGACCCCACAGCAAGAGGGTGGAACGGATAAGGTGGAAACAGCATAATATCAAAAACCCGGAACCCTTTTTGAGCCGTTTTGGCTGAGAAAAGGTTCCGGGTTTTGTTCATGATTTTTTCAGAGAGCTATTTTGCAACAGCCCCATTTTCACGGAAAAGATCCGAACCGAGCACGGCATCCACACTGCCGGCATCAGGCTGCGGGGAACGCCTTGTTCCACACTTCGATCACCTTGAACTTCGGGGTCCAGCCTTCGGGCTCAAAGCGGTCGCCCTTGGCAGCCATGGTGCCCTGCTCGGTGCACCACTGTGCGGCCTTGGCCGTATCGGGGTCGGTCACATCCACAAAGGCGGGTGCGCCTGCGGGTTCGGGCCTGCCTGCGGTGTTCCACACCAGCAGAGCCAGTTGGCCGCGGTTTGCCGGGATGGCTGTGCCCTCGGGCAGGAGGCTGTGCAGGATCACGCGGGTGGCGATCTCGTAGCCGCCCCAGATGGCTGCACCGCCCACGGCCACGGCGGCAATGGTACCGCCTGCGGTATCCATGGGTGCAGGTTCCACGCCGAAGTCTTCATCAAGAGGTTCGTCCGGGTCAGGCTTGGCCACCGGGCTGGCCGACCACTGAGCGGTCAGGCTCACGTCGCCTGCGGGCATTTTAAAGGTAAATGCTGTGCTGGTCTGCCAGCCCTCGTCCGGCTCCATCGGCGCGGCACTGCCGTCCTGCGCGGTCCAGTTCGTAAACTCCATCCAGTAGCCGTCTTTCAGGGTGGTAGCCACTGTCACCGTCTCGCCTTCCTTGACCCAAAGGCTGCTGCGTGGTTCGCCGTTGATGGTCACACTGCCCAGACTGTCGTTGATGGATACCTTGTACAGCTGGTCCCGCTGTGCTTCCAGCGTCACAGTGCCCTCAGGCATTTTAAAGGTGAACTCCTTGCTGGTCTGCCAGCCGCCTTCCGGCCAGCCGTCATCCGGCTCTACGGGTGCTTTGCCGGTATACGTCCACTGCAGGAAGGGGTTCTCTTCCGTGCTTTCGGCCCGGACGGTGACCAGCTGGCCCGGCTTCACGATCTTTTTGGATGTGCCGGTGTCGCCGTTCTCGTCCACGATGGTGCCGTGTGTGACGTTGACATCGTACAGGGTCGTAAAGAATGCCCGCAGCTCTACATCGCCTTCGGGCATGGTGAAGCAGAAACTCTGCTTGTCCTGCCAGTTTTGATCCGGTTTCACGAGTTCTTTCTCGCTGGCAAGCTGCCACATATTAAACTGGCGGTAGTCGTTGAGCTCGCTGTCAGGAACTTTTGCGATGATCCTTGTGCCCGGCAGCGCCTCGTGGATTTTCTGCTCTTCTGCCCCTTCGGCAAAGAACTCAGCCTTTCCTGCGGGCTCATAGATCAGATACGTTTTTCGATATTCTGCGCGCAGGCTCACGTTGCCCTCAGGCATCTTAAGGCCCGTTGTTGTACCGCCTTTTGTAAGCGTGATCATCGCCGCGCTTCCTATTTCCGGTTCTGCCGCCAGTGCCGGTGCGCACACGCTCAGCACCATGCACAGCGCCACGATGGCCGAAAGCAGCCTTTGGGTCAGGGTCGTCTGCTTCATACGGAATTCCTCCTTTTTTGTTTACGGGGGGGGGTATGCGTCCGCCTTAAAAATACCATATTTCACCTTCTTTTTCAATAAAACCTGCGTGAAACGCCCCAAAAACTGCGTGAAAACCGTTTTGCACCGCTGTGCGCGCCTTTGCCCCCTCTTGCAATTTGTGCGCAAAGGGTGTAGAATACAGTCACAATCAAATACAGGGGAGCTTGTGAAGCAGGCTGAGAGGAAGTATCCAAACTTCGACCCTTTTACCTGATGCGGATAATGCCGCCGTAGGAAGTCAGAATGGATGATTTTTTGCAGGAGGCACCGCGGAAGGTGTCTCCTGTTTTTTGTTGTGTACCGATTACCATTAAGGAGGATGCCTTGTACTTTTCTGCGAAAGTGCCGCAGCGGGCTGAGGGGGAGCGCCCTGAGCTTTGTGACCGTCAGCGATGGGAAGCCGTGTTCCGGCGTGAGAGGAGACCAGCAAGTCTCGACCGCTTCTTATAGTTCCTGCGCCGGGTCTGGCACCGGGTGCGGGCTGTTTGCGGAGGCGCTGTATGGTTTTTGCTGCTTCCGCAGGTTTGGAAAGGAGCCTTGCCTTATGAAAAAACTCTCTGTGAAAAAGCTGGCGCTGGCCGGCATGCTGTGCGCTCTGTGCGTGGTGGGCAGCGTATTCAGCTTCCCCATGTTCGGCAGCAAATGTGCACCCATCCAGCACATGGTCAATGTGACCTGCGCGGTGCTGCTTGGCCCGTGGTGGGGCGTGGGCGTGGCCTTTGTGGCCTCGCTGCTGCGCAATCTGCTGGGTCTGGGCAGCCTGATGGCCTTCCCCGGCAGCATGTTCGGCGCACTGCTGTGCGGCCTTGTGTACCATAAGACCAAAAACATCCTTGCCACCATGGTGGGCGAGGTGTTCGGCACCAGCATTCTGGGCGGCCTGTGCGCTTACCCGGTGGCCATCTTCCTCATGGGCAAGAGCGCTGGCGATATCGCGTTCTATGCCTACATCGTGCCGTTCCTCATCTCCACTGCAGTGGGTTCCATCATTGCGGGCGTGCTGGTGTACAGCCTGCAGCGCTCCGGCGCTCTGCGCTCCATGCAGAACAGCCTTTCCTGACGGTGGTGCGTGCAAATGTTTAAAACAGAGTTTGAAAATGTCCGCCGCACCTGCCCGCTCATCCATAACATTACCAACTACGTCACCGTGAACGACTGCGCCAACATGGTGCTGGCCTGCGGTGCTTCGCCCATCATGGCCGACGATGCCGCCGAGGTGGAGGACATCACCACCATCTGCGGCGGTCTGAACATCAACATCGGCACCCTGAACAGCCGCACCATCACCAGCATGCTGCTGGCGGGCAAAAAGGCAAACCAGCTGGGCCATCCTGTGGTGCTGGACCCGGTGGGTGCGGGTGCATCCCGCCTGCGCACCGACACGGCTTTCCGCCTGCTCCGGGACGTAAAGTTCACCGTGATCCGCGGCAACATCTCGGAGATCAAAACGCTGGCTTCCGGCGCGGGAACCACCAAGGGCGTGGATGCCGATGTGGCCGATAAAGTTACTGAGGCCAATCTGGATTCTGCCGTGGCCTTTGCCAAGGCCTTTGCAGCCCAGACGGGTGCCGTTATTGCCATTACCGGTGCCATCGACATCGTGGCCGATGCCCACACCGCCTACTGCATCCGCAACGGCAATGCCATGATGAGCAGCATCACCGGCACAGGCTGCCAGCTTTCGGCCCTGACGGCGGCGTTCGTTACCGCCAACCCCGGCCATCCGCTGGAAGCCGCTGCAGCTGCAGTGTGCGCCATGGGCCTTGCGGGCGAGACCGCCCACAAACGCCTGACCCCGCTGGACGGCAACTCCACCTACCGCAATTATATCATCGATGCCATTTACAATATGACCCCGGATCAGCTGGAAGAAGGAGCAAACTATGAAGTGCGATAAGCAGAACATGCTTCTGTATGCCGTCACCGACCGCGCATGGGTGGGCAAACAGACCCTCTATGAACAGGTGGAGAGCGCCCTGAAGGGCGGTGTCACCTGTGTGCAGCTGCGTGAAAAAGAGCTGGACGACGAAGCCTTTCTGAAAGAGGCTGTGGAGATCCATGCTCTGTGCCAGCGCTACGGCGTGCCGTTCTTTGTGAACGACAATGTGGACATTGCCATCCGCTGCCACGCCGAGGGTGTGCATGTGGGGCAGGAGGATATGGCCGCAGCGCAGGTGCGCGCCCGTGTGGGCGACGGCATGATGATCGGCGTTTCCGTCCACAGTGTGGAGGAAGCACGGGAAGCCGTCAAGCACGGCGCAGACTGCCTTGGCGTGGGCGCGGCCTTTGCCACCCACACCAAGACCGATGTGGATGTTCTGCCCCACGAGACCCTGAAGGCCATCTGTGATGCCGTGGACATCCCGGTGGTGGCCATTGGCGGCATCCACAAGGAGAACATCCTGCAGCTCAAGGGCACCGGTGTGGATGGCGTGGCCCTTGTGAGCGCCATCTTTGCAGCAGACGACATCGAGACCGAGTGCAAAGAGTTGAAAGCCCTGTCGGAGCAGATCATCTGACCGATCCCGCGGCAAACCGGGGACACCACCTTGGGCCGCGTTATAAAATTCATGGAGAAAACCAACATGAAAAGCGTATTTTGCGCAGGTGCCGGCATCCAGAACGTTCTGTTTTTTCTGAATGACGGCTGCCTTTCCCTACCCTTGTATGACCAGCACCCTGCTGTTCAGAGATAAACTGTCATTTGGAGGAACAGAGCGTATGCAGACTTATACCACTCAGATGGATGCTGCCCGCAAGGGCATCATCACGCCGCAGATGGAGATCGTGGCTAAAAAAGAGTATCGCACCACCGAGGAGATCCGCCAGTGGGTGGCCGAGGGCAAGGTAGCCATTCCGGCCAACAAGCACCACGAGTGTTTGAACCCCGAGGGTGTCGGCTCCATGCTGCGCACCAAGATCAACGTGAACCTTGGTGTCTCCCGCGACTGCAAGGACTACAACGTGGAGATGCAGAAGGTGATGAGCGCCGTCAACATGGGTGCGGAAGCCATTATGGATCTTTCCAGCCACGGCAACACCCAGCCCTTCCGCCAGAAGCTGACCCACGAGTGCCCGGTGATGATCGGCACTGTGCCGGTGTACGATTCGGTCATCCACTACCAGCGCGATCTGGCTGAGCTGACCGCACAGGACTTCATCGATGTGGTGCGCCTGCATGCAGAGGACGGTGTGGACTTTGTCACCCTGCACTGCGGCATCACCCGCAAGACCATCGAGCAGATCCGCAAGCACAAGCGCAAGATGAACATTGTCAGCCGCGGCGGCTCTCTGGTGTTTGCATGGATGAGCATGACCGGCAACGAGAACCCCTTCTACGAGCACTTTGACGAGATCTGCGAGATCTGCGCCGAGCATGATGTGACCATCTCGCTGGGCGATGCCTGCCGTCCCGGCTGTCTGGCTGACGCCACCGATGTGTGCCAGATCGAGGAGCTGGTGCGTCTGGGCGAGTTGACCAAGCGCGCATGGGCACACAACGTGCAGGTGATGGTGGAAGGCCCCGGCCATGTGCCCCTGAATCAGGTGGCTGCCAACATGGAGGTGCAGAAGAGCATCTGCATGGGCGCACCCTTCTATGTGCTGGGACCCCTCGTCACCGATATCGCCCCCGGTTACGACCACATCACCGCTGCCATCGGCGGCGCTGTGGCTGCAGCCAGCGGTGCAGCTTTCCTGTGCTATGTGACCCCCGCCGAGCATCTGGCTCTGCCCAATGTGGACGATGTGAAGCAGGGCATCGTGGCCTCCAAGATCGCTGCCCACGCCGCCGATATCGCCAAGGGCATCCCCCACGCCCGGGACATCGACGATAAGATGGGCGATGCCCGCCGCGTGCTGGACTGGGATGCACAGTTCGCCTGCGCACTGGACCCGGAGACCGCCAAGGCCATCCGCGATGCCCGTCTGCCGGAGGACGACCACAGCGACACCTGCAGCATGTGCGGCAAGTTCTGTGCCGTGCGCAGCATGAACAAGGCGCTGGCCGGTGAGTACATCGACATTCTGTAAAAATCTTCTGTTTTGCGCGCAGAAGCGTGCATCTTCCTCCGCCGCCCGGTATGACCGCCGGGCGGCTTTTGTTGTAATACGGCGAAAAATATGTTACAATAAATCAATTTGTTATGACAGGGGTGTGGGAAATTGGAAATGACCGTTCTGGGGAATCTTGATCCTACTCCGCTTACCGCATTTTTCGGGCAGCTGCAAACGACTGAAGTGATCGTTACGGACGAGCGCATTGCACACATCAAAGAGCGCCATCCGGAGGATCTTCTTCTGTTTGAGCAATATGGACGGGAGGCTGTGCTTTCTCCTGATTTGATCATTCGGGACAGCAAGCATATTGGAACAGTTTTTGCCGTGAAAAAACTGCCGGATACGAACCTGAATGTTGTTGTAAGGCTTGTGCTGGAAACCGATGAAGCGGGATTTAAGAATTCTGTCATGACATTTTACAGGCTCCGCGAACGTAACTTGAAAAAACTTCTGGAGAAGAACCAGCTGCTTTACACGCGGGAATAAATTTGCTATAATATGGGTAGGATAAGGTAGCGTTTGAAGTAGAGAATGTGCTGCTACACGCCCCTTGGGCCAAAAGAAATGCGGGAAAGGGCACACCCGCCAAATGCTACTCGATGGGGAACGGTTCAAATGCCGTTCCCCGTTCCTGTTTTAAGAGGTCCCTTACGGATCTCTTTTTTATTATCGATTATTTCTATCAATTTTTTAGAATTTACAATTCTTCTGTACTGTACTATAATAAAGTTAACAACTTCATTCACCCAAAGTACAGGAGGAATCTGCCTTGCTGGTAAATCTTATCGAATCCGTCTATCGCCTGCTGTGGGGCGACCTGTTCACCATCCCGCTGGGCGGCGGCATCGGCATTTCCTTCATGGTGGTGCTGCTGTTCACGGCGGGTATCTGGTTCACCTGCCGCACCCGTCTTTTGCCGGTGCGGCTGTTCCGGGATATGATCGCCGCCGTGTGCGAGAAAAAGCAGGGCAGGGACGGCCTTTCCTCCTTCCAGACGCTGGTCATTTCCACCGCCACCCGCGTGGGCATGGGCAATCTGGTGGGCGTGGTGGCTGCTGTTTCTGCAGGCGGTGCCGGTGCGGTGTTCTGGATGTGGGTCACTGCCATTTTGGGTGCGTCCACCTCCTTTATCGAATCCACCCTTGCCCAGAAATACCGCCAGCCCGACCCGCTGTACGGCGGCTGGCGCGGCGGCCCGGCCTACTATCTGCATGTGCTGGCGGAGCGCAGGCGCGGCAAAAAGCTCAAACGCTCTGTGGTAGCGGCGCTGTTTGCGGTGTCTGGCCTCATCTGCTGGTGCGGCATCAGTCAGGTGATCTCCAACTCGGTCAGTTCTGCGTTTGAAAATGCGTTCCATATTCCGCCGCTTACTACCACACTGGTGCTCACGGCCATTGCGGCGGTGATCGTGCTGCGCAAGAATGCCACCGTGAAAAGTCTGGACGTGATGGTGCCCATCATGGCGGTGTGCTATTTTGTCATCACCGTGGGCATCGTGCTGTTCAACCTGCCCAAGCTCCCGGCGGTGTTCGGGCGCATCTTTGCGGAAGCGTTCGGTCTGCGGCAGGCAGTGGCTGGCGGCTTTGGTGCTGTGCTGATGAACGGTGTCAAGCGCGGCCTGTTCTCCAACGAAGCGGGCAGCGGTTCGGCACCCTGTGCAGCTGCCGCCGCAGAGTGCGACGACCCGGTCAAGATGGGCTTTGTGCAGGCACTGGGCGTGCTGATCGATACGGTGGTGATCTGCAGCTGCACAGCTTTTTTGATGCTGCTGGTGCCGCAGGAGATCACAGAAGGACTTGCGGGCATGGATCTTTTGCAGACTGCCCTGCAGTACCATCTGGGCGGCTTTGGCGTCGTGTTCATTGCGGCCACGCTGGCGCTGTTCAGCTTTTCCACCTTTCTGGGCGTTTTGTACTATGCCCGCGGCAATGTGGCCTATCTGTGCGGCGACAACTGGTGGAGCCAGACCATGTATAAGCTGATCGCGCTGGCCATGCTGGTGATCGGCGGTATGCAGGCCTACACGGTGGTGTGGGATCTGGGCGACGTTGGCATCGGCTTGATGACCATTTTCAACATGATAGCCTTGGTGCCCATGGCAAAGGAAGCGCTTGCCGCCCTGAACGACTATGAAAAACGCAAAAAACTGCAGTAAATAGCAAAGGCCCGGCTCCCTGTAACATGGGAACCGGGCCTTTCAGGTTATTTTATTGCAGATCAGATTTGTTTAAAAGCAGTCCGGCTGCCAGTCCCACCGCTGCAGGCAGCACCCAGCCAAAGCCTATGCTGCCCAGCGGCAGAGCGTTGGCGGCGGCAGATACTGCCCCCAGCGGCAGCGCAGCGGCGATGCTCTGCAGGGCGGTCAGGCCCATGCACAGCGGATACACCGCCCGGTGCTTTTCAAGGCCCGGCATAAAGGAAAGCAGGATCAGCACGATGGCTGCGGGATAAATGGCGTTCAGCACCGGAGTGGACAGCCGGATGATGGCAGCAAGGCCGAGGTTCGATACCAGCATACTGGCCGCAGCAAAAAAAGCTGCGATGACAGGGTAGGGGATGCGGGGCAGAAGCTGATGAAAATACTGCCCCACGCAGGCGATCAGGCCCACGCAGGTGTTGAAGCATGCGATCACAAAAATGGCTGCGACCAGCACAAGGCCCGCCCGGCCGAACAGCGTTTGCGCCAGAGCGGTAAGCACCTCGGCACCGGTGGCAAGGCCCGGATACACCGTGCCGGTCTCGGCCCCGGCGTGGCCCAGCATGGCGTAGACCACCAGCAGCAGCCCGCCTGCAATAAAACCGGCCCGGATGGTGCCGCCCTCCACGGCACGGCTTTCTGTGACACCCCGGGCGCGGATGTTCAGGGCAATGACCGCGCCAAAATTCAGCCCGGCCAGCGTGTCCATGGTCTGGTAGCCGTACAGGATGCCCTGCACGGCGGGCAGGGCTGCGTACTCTGCGCTGGGTGTGCCGTAGTGTGCCGCCAGCGGATGGATGAGACACCCGGCAAACAGCACCACGATGAGCACGATCAGGCAGGGGCAGAGGATGCGGCCCAGCCAGTCGGTAAGCTTTTCCGGCCGCAGCGCCACCAGAAAGGCCGCTGCAAAAAACAGCACCGAGTAGGCCAGCTGCAACCCGGTACCGCCGCCTATCAGCGGCACCAGCATCTGGAAGGAGGTACTGGCGGTGCGGGGGATGGCAAGGCAGGGCCCGATGGAAAGATACACCAGAATGGTGAACACCATGGCGAACACCGGATGCACCCGGCCGGCAAGCTTGTCCAGACCGCCTGCCCGTGCCACAGCCACCACGCCCGCAATGGGCAGGCCGACGGCGCTGACGGCAAGGCCCGCAAAGGCAGGCCAGAGGCTGGTACCGGCCTGTGCGCCCAGATGCGGCGGGAAGATCAGGTTCCCGGCTCCGAAAAACATGGAAAATAGCGTAAAACTGACCAAAAGCAGGCTTTTGCCGGAGAGCTTCTGCATAGGACAGACACCTCATTTCTTTCCTGCATCAAAGATGACAGAGATTTATACAGTTCAGTTTATCGTTTTATTGATTTCATGTCAAGAAAGAAAAACATGAAGAAAAGTAATGGCAGGCATGATAAGCTCTTATGCATCATGATGCACGGGTCATTGGCGTTTGGAAAAAGATGTGGTATGATACTTATACGATCCGCAGAGCGGAGGCCATTTCAGACCGTCAGGAGCAGGAAAGAACCATGAACCAACACAAACAACTTTTTGAGCGGCTGGCTGCTGCGGCCTTCTGGCTGGCGGTGTGGCAGTGCGCCGCCATGGCGGTGGGACAGGAGGTGTTCCTTGTTTCGCCGGTGCAGGCGGGGTACACTCTTTTGCAGCTTTTGCCGCAGGCAGAGTTCTGGCAGCGGGTGGGTTTCAGCTCCGGGCGCATTCTGCTGGGTTTTGGGCTGGGCGTGGCCGTAAGCATCGTGCTGGCTGTGGCCGCACAGGCGTGGCACACGGCAGATGTGCTGCTTGCTCCGGTGCTGCAGCTGGTCAAAGCCACGCCGGTGGCAAGCTTTATCATTCTGGCGCTGGTGTGGGTGCGGGGGGCATCGCTTTCGGTGCTCATCAGCTTTTTAATGGTGCTGCCCGTGCTGTACGGTGCGGTGCGCACCGGCATCCAGAGCGCAGACCCACAGCTGTTGGAGATGACGAAGGTGTTTCGCCTTCCGCTGGGCCGACGGCTGCGGGCGGTGTGGCTGCCTGCGGTGCTGCCGGCTTTCCGGCAGGGATGCAGCGTGGCCCTTGGCATCTGCTGGAAGAGCGGCGTTGCCGCTGAGGTGATCGGCCTGCCCAATGGCAGCATCGGCGATGCACTCTACCGGGCCAAGATCACCCTTTCCACCGGGGAGCTGTTCGCATGGACGTTTGTGATCATCCTGCTCAGCGCCGGGTTTGAAAAGCTGTTCCTGCTGCTTCTGGACTGCGTGACCCGCGCCGTGACCGGGGAGGTGCCGCAATGCTGACCATCAAGCATCTGACAAAACAGTTCGGGGAGAAAACGCTTTTCCGGGATCTCTGCCTCACGGTGGAAGGCCCGGCGGTGCTGTGGGCACCCAGCGGCTGGGGCAAGACCACATTGCTGCGCATCCTCATGGGGCTGGAAGAACCCACTTCTGGCATAGTACAGGGCGTTGGCCGGGTGGCAGCAGTGTTTCAGGAAGACCGGCTCTGCCCGCAGCTGACAGCTGTGCAGAACGTGACGCTGGTATTGCCCGGCAGTGCAGAACAATACAAAGAGCAAATCATAAAAGATTTTCAACAGTTTGGCATGGATGCTGCCGCATTGGCCCTGCCTGCCGCACGGCTTTCCGGCGGACAGAAGCGCCGCACGGCTCTGCTGCGGGCTTTGTGGGCCGCCAGCGATACGCTGCTGTTAGACGAACCCTTTACCGGCATGGACCCGGACACCCTTGCCGCTGCTGCGGCGCTGCTGCGGGAGCGCCGCGGAGAAAAGCCTGTCTTGCTGGCTACCCACGACCGCGAAGCCATCCGCCTTCTGGGCTGGCCGGTGGTTGAGCTGGAAAATGCCTGAGCCTGCATCTATCCTATAGAATGAAAAATTAGAATGAAAAATCGGAAAGACCAGAACGGCCTTTCCGATTTTTTGCTGCTTGGAATATTTTACTGAAAAATACGCAGGGGATACGGCGAACTGCATCAGTTCAGCAGCTTTGCCGGGTCAAGGTACTGCTCACCCTGCAGTACTTCCAGATGGATATGCGTCTCCTCGGCGCATTCGTTGGGAATGCTACCTGCACGGCCAAGTATCTGGCCCACACTCACTTCATCGCCGGTCTGCACCGTGGGGTCGGCAGTGCCGCACACCCGCCAGATGCGCCCGGCACTGTCCTCGATGCACACCACACTGCCCCAGCGGCTATCGGTGTCCACGGCGGTCACTTTACCGGCGGCGGGAGCACACACCTGTGCATCCTGCGCACAGGCGTAGTCCACACCGTTGTGGGTGCGCCAGTCGCCAAGGGTGCTGCTGTACACCAGCTCATCGCCGCTGTAGGCGTTCAAGACCCTGCCCGAGACGGGCTGCGTGGAGGCAGGCGCAGCTGAACTGCTGGCAGGCGAGGATGCGCCCTGCAGTGCGGAGGGCTCGTGCACCAAACCAGAGCCAGACTGCGCCCCAGAAGAGGACGTAGAGGATGCGGGCTTGGGTACATTTGCCGAAGATTCTGCGGCGTCGGTCACGGGCTGCTGCCATACATCGTCCTCCTGTGGGTCAAGGGTGAGCTGCGGCTCCGGTGCAGGTTCTTCCTGCGGGGCCGTCAGGTCGTCGTAGCTCTTTTTCAGTTCATCCCGCACGGTGCGCACTGCCCACACTCCCGCCGCTGCGGCTGCGACGAGACAGGCCAGCAGTGCCAGTGCAAAGCCCCTGCTGCGCAAAAACTTTTTGATCTGCTCCATTGTCGTTACTCCCATCTGCTGCATTGTGTACGCATTGCTTCTGGGCTTAGTGTGGGACAGCAGGGCAGGTTTTATGCACGGAACGATTTAAAATGGCCTCCATTTCATTCTGGCCATAATAGCGGAATTGCATTTATAGTGATGCAGAACCGGTCAGACTGCGGTCTGACCGGTTCTGCGTTTTCATGAGAGGGCCGCAGCCGGAAAATGCATCTTCCCTCTATGGCCTTCTGTGTTGATACCCAGAGCGAAGCGGAGGATATTCTAAATGATAGTACCAAACAAAAAGGCCCTCCCTTTTCGGGAGAGCCCTTGCAGACCAAAAATCAGTTGCGGCGGCGGCTGTTCATGCCCAACAGGCGTACAACATACAGGAAGATGTTGATGAAGTCCAGATACAACGTCAGTGCGCCGTAGATGGAAGCCTTCTCGGCCAGCTCGCCGTCATAGGCGTAGTAGGAGAACATCTGGCTCAGTTTCTGGGTGTCGTAGGCGGTCAGCAGCATGAACACCACCAGACCGACAGCGCTGTACAGCACCGTGGTAAGGAAGCTCATGCCGAACAGCATGCCCACAAAGCCGGTGATGATGAGCGCGAACAGGCCCATCATCAGCTTGGGACCCCAGCCGGACAGATCCTTGTGGGTAGTAGTGCCGTAGACCGCCATCAGGCCGAAGTACAGCGAGGTGGCAAGGAAGGCCAGCACCAGAGTGCCCAGATCAAATACCAGGAAGTAGTAGCTCAGCACCATGCCGTTGAGCAGTGCATAGGCAAAGAAGGTGGCTCTTGCACCGCCCACCGACATGTTCTGCACGCGGGAGCTGAGCACATACACCAGCACCAGCTCTGCGATGGTGAATACCAGATACAGCGAGTTGACAACGTACAGCAGCGGGGTAGCGGCTGTAACGAACGCCGCTGCAAAGGTGATGAGCAGGCCTACCGCCATCCAGCGGTAGGTGCGGTTCATATAGTCAGCCGAGGTCATGGCAGGCTCCGTGTATCCTCGATCGTAACCATTGTAATTGTAATCCATATGGGACTCCTCCAGTCTCTTTCTGCCGGAACACTTTTTCCTTGCTCCGGTCTACAGAATATAGTATACTGCATAGAAATGAACGTTTCATGAAAAAGGCTGTGATATTGTATGTCTCTTGGGCTTTATTTACACATTCCGTACTGTTTTTCCAAATGCAGGTACTGTGATTTTTATTCCCACCCCGGTGAGCGCGGTGTGCCGGATGCCTATGTGGAGGCTCTTTTGCGGGAGCTTTCCCGCTTTGCGCCGGAAGTACCTCTGCAGCCGGACACCCTTTATTTTGGCGGCGGCACGCCCAGCCTGCTGTGCCCGGAGCAGGCAAAACGGCTCATCGATGCGGCCCGGCCGATGCCCGGGGCCGAGATCACGCTGGAAGCAAACCCGGAGACGGTGACGGAAGAAAGCCTTGCAGGCTTCCGGGAGGCGGGCGTGAACCGCATCTCTTTCGGGGTGCAGTCTGCCCGGGATACCCAGCTGCGCACGCTGGGCAGGCCGCATACGGCAAAACAGGCGCGGGCTGCCTTTGCCGCCGCCCGGCGCGCAGGCTTTGCGAACATCAGCGGCGACATCATGCTGGCACTGCCGCACTACACCGAAGCCGAGTTTGACGAAACGCTGGAACTGATCGAGGGTGGCGGGGCTACCCATATTTCGGCATATCTGCTGAAGATCGAGCCGGATTCGGCCTTTGGAAAGCATCCACCCGAAGGCCTGCCCACCGGCGATGAAGCCGCCGATTTTTACCTTTATGCAGTGGAACAGCTGGAACACCACGGCTACAAACAGTACGAGATCTCCAACTTTGCAAAGCCCGGCTATGAGGGCAGACACAACCTCATTTACTGGGACTGCGGCGACTATCTGGGCCTTGGCCCGGCGGCGCACTCCTGCATGGGCGGCAGACGGTTCTACTACCCGCCGGACACCGCCGCTTTCCTGAACGATGCCGCCGCCCCGGTGATGGACGGTAGCTGCGGCGCAGAGGACTACCTTATTTTACAGCTGCGTCTGCGCAAAGGCCTTTCGCTGGATGCATACAAAAAACTTTACGGGAAAGAATTTTCCACCGCACAGCTGGCCTTTGTGCAAAACTGCGTCCGGGCGGGCTATGCAAGCTTTGACGGCCGCACCCTTGCCCTGACCCCGGCGGGTCTCATCGTGCAGAACAGCATCCTTGCCCAGCTGTTGTAATTGGCAGAAATACGGCAACACATTGCTTTTGTGTGTCGATTCTGGTATGATATACTCGTATTATTAGGCGATGGGAGAGAAAACGGATGGCGAAGGTATTGATCGTCGGCGCAGGCGCGGCAGGACTGATGGCGGCGGGTGCCGCCGTGCGGCAGGGGCATCAGGTGACGGTGCTGGAACACATGGACAAGCCCGGCCAGAAGATCCTTGTCACCGGCAAGGGCCGCTGCAATGTGACCAACGACTGCCCGGCAGAGGAATTTCTGCGCCATGTGCGCACCAACCCGCGCTTTCTGTATTCGTCGCTGGGGGCCTTTCCACCGGCAAAGACCATGGAACTGTTCGAGGGCCTTGGCGTGGAGCTGAAGGTGGAGCGCGGCCGCCGGGTGTTTCCAGTATCGGACAAGGCCGAGGAGATCCGGCAGGCTCTTTTGCGCTATGCGCAGGATGCTGAACTCGTGCATGACGGCGCAAAAAAGCTGCTGCTGGAAGAGGTAACACCGGAGCCGGAAGCAGCTCCCGCCGCACCGGAAAACCCGCGCCACCCCAAAAAGAAAAAGGCAGGCCCGGCACTGCGGTGCATCGGTGTGCGGGGCACCTCCGGCCGGGAGTACCGGGCGGATGCCGTGCTGGTGGCCACCGGCGGCGTGAGCTACCCCACCACCGGCTCTACCGGCGACGGCTACAAACTGGCCCAGCAGGCCGGGCACACCCTCATCGAGCCGGTGCCCAGTCTGGTCAGTCTTGTGAGCCATGACGCGGACTGCAAAAAGATGATGGGCTTGGCGCTGAAAAACGTCACCCTGACCCTGTTCGAGGACGGCAAGGCCATTTTTGACGAGCAGGGCGAAATGCTGTTCACTCATTTTGGCATCAGCGGCCCGCTGACTTTGAGCGCCTCCAGCCATCTGGGCGACATGAAAAAACACAAGTATCATGCGGAGATCGACCTCAAGCCCGCTCTCAGCGAGGAGCAGCTTTACGACCGCATCACGCGGGATTTTGCCCTGCTGGCAAACCATGCGGCGCAGGGCGCGCTGGTAAAGCTTTTGCCGTCCAGTATGCAGCCGGTGATGGTGGCGCTCTGGGGCATCGACCCGGCTACCAAGGCAAACCAGATTACCCGGGAGCAGAAGAGGGAGCTGGTGCAGCTGATGAAGCACTGGCGGGTGTCCATTGATGCCCGGGGCGATCTGGCCCACGCGGTGATCACCAGCGGCGGCGTGTCCGTGCGCGAGGTAGACCCCAGGACGATGCAGAGCAAAAAGGCAATGGGCCTTTACTTTGCAGGCGAAGTGCTGGATGTGGATGCCTATACCGGCGGCTACAACCTGCAGATCGCCTTCTGCACTGCACAGGCATTTGCAAATAATCTGTAATTACAGATAAAACAATTTTAAATGCCCTCCGCGCTGCTCTGGGCATATTTATTGGAATAGATTTTTTTGATTTGTATTTTGAAAACGACTGCGGTCGTTTTCAAAATACGTTTTCACAAAAAGAGTTGTTGCCGGGATAGTCTCACAGACCGCTGCGCAACTGTTCCTGAAGGGAACGAGCAGCAATGCAGTTCTCCGTTACGACCACATCTGGTGAAAATGTGTTTGGAGCGCTCCGCAGAGCGCGACAAACACAAAAATATTAAAATGATTTTCCGCTGAAGATGGCCACAGCGAATGCGGAGGCCATTTTAAATCGTTCAGTTTAAAAAAGGAGAGATACAACATGGTATCTGTTGCGATCGACGGGCCTGCAGGCGCAGGCAAATCCACGCTGGCACGCCGTTTGGCGGCTGAGCTGGGCTATATTTATGTGGATACCGGTGCCATGTACCGCGCCATCGGCCTGTATGCCCTGCGTGCGGGCAAGGACCCCAAGGACAACGCAGCGGTCAACGCGCTGCTGCCCCAGATCGAGCTGCGGCTGGCCTCCATTGAGGGCGAGCAGCACATTTATTTAAAGGAAGAGGACGTCAGCACCGCCATCCGCACCGAGGCCGCAGGTATGGCTGCCTCTGCCGTGGGCGCAAACCCGGCTGTGCGCGCCTTTCTGCTGGAACTGCAGCGGGATATGGCCAAAAAGCAGGACGTGCTGATGGACGGCCGCGACATCGGCACGGTGGTGCTGCCGGATGCCACGGTGAAGATCTTCCTCACCGCCACGCCGGAAGCCCGCGCCACACGCAGGTGGAAAGAGTATCAGGCCAAGGGCATCGATACTCCCTATGAAGAGGTTCTGGCCGACGTGAAGCAGCGGGACTATCAGGACACCCACCGTGCCGCTGCACCCCTGAAGCGGGCGGACGATGCCGTGCTGCTGGATACTTCGGAGCTGGATTTTGAACAGAGCCTTGCTGCAATGAAGAAGATCATTGCGGAGAAAGTGAATCAAACGATAAAATGATATTATATTACATCTTAGTGCCCTTTGCGTGGCTTTTGTGGCATATCGGCTTCCGCATCCATGTAGAGGGCCGCGAAAACCTGAAAAAGGTGCAGACAAAGGGCTGCATCCTTGCGCCCACCCATGTCTCCGCCATCGACCCGGTGTTCATCGTGGTCACCCGGTGGGGCAGGCGGATGATCGTGTTCGCCAAGAAGGAACTGTTCGAGATCAACGCCCTGCTCACATGGTTCTTCCGCTGCTGCGGCGCGGTGTGCGTGCGCGGCACAAAGGATGAAATGGCTGCCATTGAGCAGACCGTAGAAAAGTGCAGAAACGGCGAAACACTGCTCATCTTCCCGGAGGGCACCCGCGAAAAGGACGGGAAGCTTCTGCCGCCCAAGAGCGGACTGTTCGTCATTGCGGCGGGGGCCGGGGTGGACGTAGTGCCCTGCCGCATCCTGTACGATACGCCGGATGGAAAGATGCACCTGTTCTGCAAAGTACGGGTGATCTACGGCGAGCCGATGCCTGCAGAGCAGTTTGCTATGGAGAGCCGCCGCGACACCAAAAAGCTGCGTGCCAACAAGCAGGCCCTGCTGGATGCGTGGGAAAAGATGGGGGCGTAAAAGATGGAGATCCGAGTTGCCAAAACGGCGGGGTTCTGCTTTGGTGTCAAGCGGGCGGTGGACCTGACCTATGGCCTGCTGAACGAAGGCTGCAAGGTGGCCACCCTCGGCCCGCTGATCCATAACCCGCAGGCTGTGGAGGATATGCAGAAAAAGGGTGCCCTTGTGGCGGATGCCATCGCCGATGTGCCCGCCGGGTACGAGGCGGTCATCCGCAGCCACGGTGTGCCGCGCACTGTGTACGACGAGCTGGATGCGCGCGGCATCACTTACCATGATGCCACCTGCCCCTTCGTGCAGAAGATCCAGCGCATTGCCGCCGAGGCCGAAAAGGCGGGGGCGGTGCTGCTGGTGGCAGGCGACAAGACCCATCCGGAGGTGCAGGGGATCGTGGGCCACACCCGCGGAGAGGTGTTCGTTTTTGCCGATCTGGCCGAGTTGAAGGCATGGAAAGGCCCCTCTGACCCGCAAAAACCCCTGTTTGCAGTTGCACAGACCACATTTCAGGTTACAAAATGGCAAGAAAGTTCGGAGTTTCTCAAAAAAGCCTATACAAACGCCCGAATTTTTGATACAATATGTAATGC